>Ga0181530_10006241_pt1 | contig 11822 bp, 10 predicted proteins | sample PEATcosm2014_Bin_42_FD_119769 | JGI IMG/M metagenome (GOLD analysis project Ga0181530, IMG submission 119769) | Peatland microbial communities from MTU Mesocosm Facility, Houghton, MI, USA - PEATcosm2014_Bin10_60_metaG | ecosystem: Environmental > Terrestrial > Soil > Wetlands > Peat | place... | reverse complement strand
CGGCACCCCGATGGCCGAGAAGCTCGTGGTCGATACGAAGGCCGCGGTCCGAGCGGCGGTCGCCGCGGCTCGGGACGGGCCGATCGAGGTCGGTGTCGCGGTCCGCAAAGGGTACTCGATCGGGCGCGACGGCATCGGGCCGGAGGGGTTCCGGGCGTTGGTCGTCCGCGCGGCGGGGTCCACCACCGGCTACGTGCTGATCGACGGCAACAACCTTCTCATCGGACGACGGGACCCGATCGTCCGATCGCTCCTCGAGCGGGTCGACGTGGCCGAGGTCCTGACCACCGACAACCATGTGGTCCACGAGGTCGATGGCGGGATCAACCCCGTCGGGGAACGATACCCGTTGTCGGGGCTGATCCGGGAGTCCCGCGCGACCCTCGAGGAAGCGATCCAGAACCTCGAGCCGGTCTCCGTCCATTTCGGGGAGAAGAACGTCCCGGATGTCAAGGTCCTGGGACCCAATTACACCGCACGCCTTTTGACCTCCCTCGGCGACACCTTGGCCATGTTCACGCACATGTTCGCCGCGACCCTCCTCTTGCTCATCACCAGCTCTCTGGTCATTCTCCTCGTGCTGCGCTGAGGCCCCCATGTCGACATCTTCCCACGGACCGAACCCGTCGGCCGCGAGCGCTGCCATCGGCGGAGAGGAGAACCTTCGTCTGCTGACCCAGCTCGTCTCGATCGCGCCCACGAACCTCGAGGACGTCGGTCACGGCCGGTGGGAGAAGCCGAACTACCTGCGGGCAGCCGACGCGATCGTGCGAGCGGCCCGAGCGGCGGGCCTCGCCACGCGAGTCTACGACCCCACGGTCGTGGGGGACGTGAAAGGCGACTGGCACGGCGCGCCGAGACCGAACGTCATCGCCGAGCTCAACGTGGGAGCGAGCGAGACCGTTCTCATCCTCGCCCACTTCGACGTCGTCCCGGTCCCGGCCGAACAACTCGGCCGATGGAAGAGCCCTCCCCATACATTGACCTACCGCGCGAACGGGCGTCTCTACGGCCGGGGGTCGAACGACGATCTCGGCAGCGGCATCGTCGCGTCCCTGGCCGCGTTGCGGAAGCTCTCCGAGGAGACCGACCTCCGACGGAACGTACGCCTGATCGCGTGCGTGGACGAGGAGACCGGAGGCGAGGGAGGCGTCGAAGCGATCAAGGCCCACGACGCGCAGCTCCCCCTGAACGACCCCGAGCGCATCCTTCGGGGCGACGTCGCCCTGATCCCCGACGGGAGCCCCGAGGCGACCGCCGGCTCGAGTGGCGTCGCGTTCCTAGACGCGTCGTTCCAGGGGCCGGCCGAGCTTCGCGAGGCGCTCGCCTACGGCCAGGCGCTCGTCGACCTGCACGAGGTCGCGCGGCGGTGGCGTTCCATTTACGCGTCTCCCGACTGGCCCGACCGCCATGCTCCGGAACCGGTGATCACGGGCAGGGCGAGCGTCACCCACTTCGATGTGACCGACGTGCCGTCCTCCGAACGGGGCGTGCGCCTGGTCGCCGCCCACGCGGAGACCGACGCGGCGAACCAGTCGGCCGCGGCCGTCACCCTGCTTTTCCGGGGAGGAGCCGAGGAGCTCCGTGCCCTACCGGCTCGTCTTGCGCCGCTCGTGGGCCCGCCGTTCCGTCTCGAGCCCGCGAACGCCACCGCGCTCACCGTGCCGCCCGGCACCCTCGCGCTCCAGCTGATCGGCGAGGCGACCCACGGGGGATACCCACACTACGGTCACAACCCGGTGCCCCCGACGCTCCGCCTCCTCCAAGCCGCTTTCGAACGGGACCTGATCGATGGACGCGCGAAGGGCACGGCCACCTTCACGGTCGACCTTCGCCTCATCCCCGAGATGGAACTCGCCACCGGCCTCGACGCGGCCCTCCGCTACGTCCGCGCGTTCATCGAGAACCGCTCGCCCTCGGCTCGGATCGCGGCCCCTCCCGCGCGGTGTCGGGCGGGGTACTCGCTTCCGGTCGACCACCCCGCGCTGCTCCGGCTCGAGCGGATCCTACAGGAGACCATGGGCGTGAGCGGGATTCGTGGCGAGTATGGCGGGACGGACGCGAGCGCGCTGAGGGACCTCACGACCCCGAAGGGAGACCCGCTGCCGGCGCTCGTCTTCGGCAGCATGGACCCGGAGGCGCACATCCACGACGCGGAGGAGAGCGCCGACCCCCAGAAGATCGCCGCGGTCGCTACCTCGATCGCCCGGTTCATCCGCGAGCCGTAGACCCAGGACACGCGCGTGGTCGACCCCTGGCTCTCGTCCCTGATGGCCGTCCTCTGGGTGCTGACGCCGGCCTACATCGCGAACGCGCTCGCGACCCTGCCTCGGGGACGAGGGCCCCCGATGGATTTCGGCCGCGTGTGGCGGTGGGACGGGCGACGCATTCTCGGCCCGTCGAAAACGTGGTCCGGGTTCCTGGTCGGAGGGTTCGCCGCGATCCCCTTCGGTATGATCGAGGCCGGGCTGATCCTGGCCGCGTCCCCCCCGTGGAGGCTCGTTCCGGTCCTGGCCCCCAACCTTCCCGCCGCGGTCCTCGTGGTCGCGCTGCTCACCTTCGGCGCGATGACAGGGGACGCACTCGGCTCGTTCGTGAAGCGGCGCCTCGGCCGGGAGAGCGGCTCCCGCGCGATCCTGCTCGACCAGCTCCCCTTCGTCCTGGTCCCGATCGGGCTCGGGTTCCTGTTCTATCCGAGCGTGTTCGTGCCGGTGTTCGTCAGCGGCTGGGGCGTCTTCTGGGTTCTCGTGGTCACCCTGGGCCTCCACACGCTTTTCAACTGGATTGGGTACAAGGCCGGTCTGAAGAAGGTGCCCTGGTGAACGCTCCGGTCGCAGACCCCGAACCCGGTCACACCGAGATCGTCCGAACTCTCCTGGACGCGGGCGCCGTGCGGTTCGGCGATTTCACGCTCGCCTCGGGCGAGAAGAGCGACGTCTACATCGACGTGAAGCGCGCCTGGACCGACCCGAAGCGTCTCGACCTGCTCGCGCGGGCGCTCGCGAGCCGTGTCGGAACGGTCGACCGGCTCGCGGGCATGGAGCTGGGCGCCGTCCCGCTGGTCGTGGCGGTGGCGCTCAAGACCGGCCATTCGTACGTCGTCCTCCGCAAAACGGCGAAGGAGCACGGCACGCGCCAACCGTACGAGGGCGACATCACTCCGGGGCTTCGGGTCCTCCTGATCGAGGACGTCACGACCACCGGCGGCAGCACCCTACGGTCGGTCGAGATCGTGCGAGGAGCCGGTGGTCTGGTCGACCGGGTCCTGGTCGTGGTCGACCGGGAGAGCGGCGCCGCCGCCCGGCTCGCTTCCGCGGGGATCCGGATCGAACCTCTCGTCACGCTGTCGGAGCTCCGAGGGGCCCGTACGTGAGCGGGGTCGTTCGCGCGGACGGTACAGTACGGTTCGACGACCCGCCCGAGGCGGGTCAGGTCTACGGGAAGGGATTCTTCGGCACGCCCTCGTCCGATGGCGGCCTCACGCTCGACCGCTACGAGGCGGTCTACCTCTCGGAGATGGGCCGCGTCGACCTCCGCGGGAGCGGCGGACGAGCGGTCGCCTGGTCGACGGTCTTCCGCCGCGCGGTCCGGGCGGACCCGGGGTTCGCGGTCCGCTACCTCGTGTACCGGGACCTTCGGCAGCGCGGGTACGTGGTGCGCGCGAGCCCCCCGCCGGTCGCGTTCACGGTCCTCCCCCGAGGCGGGACGCTCCACAAGACGCCGTCCCGCTACTGGGTCGAGGCGATCAGCGAGCGGGTCCCGTTCGACCTCGCTCGGCTGTTCGACCTCGCCGAGCGCGCCCAGACCGCGAAGAAGCTCCTCCTGCTCGGCCTGGTGGACGAGGAGTCCGACCTCACCTACTACCGGGTGCGCCGCCCGGCCCCGAACGGGGCACTTCCGTCCCGGGCGCTCTCGGCTCCCGCCGAAGGATGGCTTTCCGAGGACCGGGTGACGGTCCACAGCTCGGCGCAGGCAACCGAGCTCGGAAAGGAGCTCGCGTACGGGAGCCGGGTCGGGGACCGACTCGAGCTGAGCCTTCTCGAGGCCACCTACCTTTGCTCCCAACGCCAGCTCTCGCTTCGGGATTCGAAGAGCGGCCGACCGGTTCCGCTCGAGGCACTCGAACGACGGGCTCGTCGCCTCGACCCCCTCTTCTTCGAACGGCTCGCCGCCTATCGGGAGCTCCGGGGGCGCGCCCTTGTCGTGAAGACCGGGTTCAAGTACGGGGCCCATTTCCGCGCCTACCCGCGGAGCCCGGAGCATTCTCACGCCCGGTACCTCGTGCAGGCCGTGCCGGCGACCCACGTCGCATCCTGGATCGAAGTGGCGGGCGGCGTGCGCGTGGCCCAAGGAGTTCGGAAGGAGTTTCTCGTCGCCGGCGTGCGCCCCGACGCCCAGGTCCGCTTCCTCTCCCTCGAACGTATCCGCCCTTAGGAAGGCCGCCCCCCGTTCGTCACGGAAGGAACCCACCCCGGAGGCCCAGGTCGGCGAGGGCGATCGCCGTCACCGCCTCCAGGACGACGACCGCGCGAGGGACGATGCAGGGGTCGTGTCGGCCCGCGACGCTGAGAGTAGCCGGCGAGCGGTCGGCGAGATTCACCGTACGCTGCGCTTTGGCAATGGACGATGTCGGCTTGACGGCCACGCGGAAGACGACCGGCATGCCCGTCGAGAGACCTCCGAGGATCCCTCCGGCGTTATTGGTCTCCGTCCGGACGTTCCCCTGGACCCAGACGAACGGGTCGTTGTGCTCGCTTCCCTTCATGCGAGCCGCGCGGAACCCGGCCCCGAACTCGATCGCCTTCACGGCCGGGACCGAGAGGGCGATGTGCGCGATCGAGCTCTCGACCGAGTCGAAGAACGGTTCGCCCAGGCCGACGGGGAGGCCCTCGGCCCGGACCTCGATGATCCCCCCAAGACTGTCCCCCTCCCGGCGGGCCTCGGCGATCGCCTCCTCCATCCGGCGCGCCGCGTCCCGGTCGGGGCACCCGACCTCGTTCGTCCGCGAGCGGTCCCGAACGGCGGAGACCGGCTCGCCCTCCCAGATCTCGGCATCCACCGGTCCGATCGACCGGGTGTATCCCACGACCTCGACGCCTCGGGCCGAAAGGAGGGTTGTTGCGATCGAGCCGGCGATCACCAGGCCGACGGTCATCCGGCCCGAGAAGATCCCACCTCCCGAGAGGTCGGCGTCGGGGCCGAACCGCACGCGCGCCGGATAGTCGGCATGACCGGGCCGCGGCGTGTCCCGCTGGCGGTCGTACGGACCCCGTTGAACGTCCTCGTTCGCCACGTGCGCTCGGAAGAGGGCCCCGTCCGACCTCCCCTCGAGGAGCCCGGAGTCGACGACGAGCCGGTCCTCCTCGTGTCGGCGGGTGGCGAGCCGCCGACCGACGGGCCGGCGACGATCGAGGTCCTCCTGGATGCGGGCGGGTTCGATGGGAGTACCGGCAGGGATTCCCTCGACTTCGACGCCGACCTCGGGTCCGTGGCTGCTTCCGAAGAGGGTGACCCGGAACCGCTCCCCGAACTGCATCATCGGCCGCGCCCTCCTTCCGATAGGCTCGCGAACGTATCCCAGAAGCCAGGGAACGATTTTCGCACGGCCTCCTTCTCGCCCAGGACCGAGTCTCCTTCCGCGGCGAGCGCCCCTACGGCCGCGCTCATCACCAGTCGGTGGTCGGAGAGCTGTCGAAGGTCGAGCGCCCGTGGCCGGCGGGTCCCGCGGATGCGAAGGCCGCGGCTCGTGCTCTCGACCGCAGCCCCGAGGCAGCGGGCCAAGAGCGCGGTCCCAGCCTTGCGGTCGGACTCCTTCAGGACGGCGTGCTCCGCCCCGACGATGTGGCTCACCCCGGACGTGGTCGCGGCGAGAACCCCCGCGAGGGGATACAGGTCGGGCGCGTCCGTGAGGTCGATGCGGAACGCCTTCGGCGTCCCCCCGCTTACCGTGGCCCCGTTCGGCCGTCTCGAGACGGACGCACCGGCGTCCCGCAAGAGCTCGAGCACGGCGAGGTCCGCCTGCGGCCACTTCGCCGGGACCCCTTCCACCCGCACGGTTCCCCCGCTCACCGCGGCGGCGGCCCAGAGATAGGCGGCGGAGGAGGCGTCTCCCGGGACCGTGAACCCCGGGCCCCGGAAGCGCTGCCCACCCGGAACGTGAAAGCGCCGGCCGTGACGGTCCACACGGACCCCCTGATGGGCGAGCACCGCGAGGGTCGCCTCCAGATACGGCTGCGAGACCCGCTGGCCCGTTAGCTCCAACGACGAGTCCCCTTCCAGCGAGGGGAGTGTCAGCAGGAGGGCCGAGGCGAACTGCGAGCTCTTCGACGCGTCGAGGACGACCGGGCCTCCGCGCATCGGTCCACGGACCTCGATGGGGAGACCGGTTCCGCGGAGGTGCCGGCAGCGCGCTCCGAGGGCCATCAGTCCCTCGAGAAGGTCGTCGATGGGACGCTCCGATAGTCGACCGGCTCCCGCGATCACGACCGTACGGTCGGTGCGTGCGGCCAACGCGGAGACGAACCGAAGCGTCGTGCCGGACTCGTGACACTGGACGAGGGCCGGGGTCCGCCGCCGTCCATCCTCCGTTGGGCCCACCCGCCAGACGTCGCGGGTGCGGGAGACGGAGCTCCCCAGGCGGGCCACGGCGGCGGCGGTCGCCTGCGTGTCGTCACAGTCTAGCGGGTGACGGACCCGAAACGGTCGAGCCGCGAGGTGGCCGACCACGAGGGCGCGGTGGGTGTAGCTCTTCGACGGAGGTGCTTGCACCGTACCGTAGGCTGGCCCCGGTCGGATCCGGATGGCGCTCACGAGCGCCCGCCGTTCGCCGAGGATCCGCGGGTGAACGCGACGATGAGCTTCTGCGCCGAATCCGACGGGAGTTCCCGAATGAGGTCGGGGAGGCGAGCGGTCGGCGCGATCGTGGCCAGAGTCGGACCGAGGCCGCTCACGCCGCTCACGATGGCGCCGTGCTCTTCCAGATGGTCCCGGATCTCCCGGTACGCGTAGCCCATCGTCCGCTCCACGAGCTCGGTGTTCAGCCGCATCGCCTTCGTCCAATCCCCGTCCATCGCGGCTCGCGCGGCCACCTCGCCCGAAGCCCGCGCGGCGAAGAAGGCCGAAGCGAAGTTGGGGGAGGGCGGATGGGGTTGCGGGGGGACGTAGAGCGCGACGCCCCAGCCGGGGTCGATGTCGGTCCGCCGGAGGACCTCGCCCCGAACGTTGTCCGTGACGACGAACCCGGGTTCGAGCCCCGCGAGGGCATCGTCGAGGGCGCCGGTGGCGCTGACCCCCACGCGACGCGCCACGTCCGCCGAATGCCGCCCGATCTCGAGCGGGGAAGGGTTCCGACCGGCCGCTCTCGCGACGGCCAGCAGCACCGCGGTGCTCACGGCGCTCGAGCTCTTCAAACCGCGAGCGACCGGGACCTCCGATCGCAGGGTAAGTCGGGCCACGGCGCCGCGATCAGGGAAGTACTGGGACAGACCAACTCTCAAGGCCTCCTCGACCAGGGGCGTGCGGCAGCCGCTCGGGATCTCGACCGTGGGCGGCCCCTTCGACCCGTCGGTGGCCAGCACGACGCGTGCCTCCACGGGCAGATCGACCCCGGCCGCACATCCGATACCGGTCGGCAGAGCGTTCGTGATCGTGATGGCTCCGAAGGTCCGGGCCGCTCCGTTCATGACACCCCCTCGAGCTCGGCCGAGGTCTGCTCGGGGGTCGGTCCATCACCCCACCAGATGCCGTAGGCTGCCGCCGCTTGGTAGACGAGAAGCCGCGAGCCGTCCTCGTACGTCGCCTCGGCCTTCTCGGCCGTGACGCGTACGATCGGATCATCCGGAGCGTAGACCCAGTCGATCGCGTGAACCCCCGGGTGGAGCCAATCCAGATCCGGCAGGGAGGGAAATTCCCCGGCCGTTCGGCCTATCGTGGTGGCGTGGACCACCAACGCGGGTCGGGCTTGCCCCCGGCCGTTGACGGAATGGGCTCCGAATTCGCGTGCCAGCAGCTCCGAGGCTACCGGACGGCGCGCCCAGACGTGGGACTCGACCCCGAGGGATCGCGCGGCCGCGAGGGTCGCGCGGGCGGCACCGCCAGCGCCGATCACGCCGAGCGACGAACCGTCCCATCGGCCCGAAGACCGGAGCTCCTCGAGCCGGCGAAGGATGGCGACCAGGTCCGTGTTCTCCGCCTCGACCCCTTCGGGGCCGAAGGAGAGCGTGTTCGCCACTCCGCAAGCGATGGCCCCGGGGCCGACCTGGCTCGCCAGGTTCAGGGCCACCTCCTTGAACGGGTGCGTGACGCTGAGCCCTCGGAATCCCCCCTCGGCCAGGGAAGGGACCGATTCGACCAACTCCTTGTCGCTCTCGAAATCCAGGGCCACGAAGAGGCCGGCTCGTCCCCCCTCGCGCATCCAGCGCGAGTGCAGGGCCGGGCTTCGCGAGTGCACTACGGGGTGCCCGACGATCGCGAACAGCGGTGGGTTGCCCTCGGCATCCAGGTAGGCCCGCATCCGGTCGGCGGGGATCTGGCTGGGCTCGACCGACGGTGGCCCGGCCCGGTCGGTGCGATCGGGCAGAGAGGCGTACACCATCGGGAAGCCGAATCTCCTCGACCAGGCACGGAGGAGCGGTCCTGAGGGTCCCGTCGTGAGCGCTACGAGAGGGGACTCCCCCGGAGGCGGTAATGCGGGGATGAGCTCGCGGAGGAGCTGCCCGACAGTCGCGGCGGCAACGACCTTTCGGATCGCCCCCCGCGGGACACGTTGGCGCAGGAGGCGGTTCCACTCCCGCTCTCGTATGGAGGTCGTAACATGGCTCGAGACGATCATCCCGCATACCCCGGGTCGCAGAAACGCCTCCGAGGCCGGGAAGTCCCGGAGGGCTTCGACGTCGATCCAGCGGAATGGATGGCGCGCGAGGTCGCTCAGTATCCGAAGGCGAGTCTCCGGGTCGTCCGGGCCCTCGCCCCCTTCCGCGTGCGAACGGAGCGTAGCCACCAGAGGAAGGGGAGCCGGAAACAGCTCTCCGACGCGGGCGAGCTCCCCGGCACGGAACCGGTCGAATCGGATCTCGACGAGGTCGGCGCCGGAGCGGCAGGCCTCCTCCATCTCTGTCCGAGCGTCCGTGACTGTGCGTGCCGGCAGGCTGACGACGATCGCGGGAGCAGCGGGATTCATCGTTCGATGATCGTCTCCTCGACCGAACGCCCCAGATGACGGGCCGGGGGCATCTTGACCCCGTGAACGCGTGTGCCCACCGAGAGCTCGGTGGTCGGGACCCGGGCCGACTCCGCGGAGAGCCGCACGGTCTCGGCCTCCTGCAGGAACACCGTTCTCGGGGAAGCGTCGACCGCGGCCGTTACGATGACGAGGGGACGGCGCTCGATCTTGATCCTCCCCACTCGAACGGAGCGCGCCGACCCGCCCGGTCGGCTCACGAGGACCGCGTCCCCGGGCTGCAGCTCCGAGAGGTAGCGCGTCGTCCCGTCGCCCATCAGGACGTACGAGTGGGCGGCCCCCGCATTCACCCGAAAGGCCCGAGGTCCGCTGAAATGCGACCCGACCGCCTCGCTCGCCACGTGGAAGAGGAACCCGGCCGCGCTCCCCACGAGGAGCCCTTCCGTCGCGTCCAGGAGGGAGGTAGTGTCGACGAGGACGCGATCCCCCACGCCCACGGCGCGCACAGAGGAGACCGTTACCAAGGTCCATTCGAGGTTCGTCGGGAAGGGGCCCTCGAGCACCGACTCGAGGTCGTCGACCTCCTCGGGGGAGCGTAGCGTCACGATCACCCGTTGCGCTCCATGTTCGAGGGCCCCGAGCGCTCCCGAGACCTCCCGAGGCCCGCGGGCGTAGACCCAGAGCTCGAAGCGCCGCCCCCCGGCGGCGATCGCGTTCTCGAGAGGGATGACGCGGTCTCCCGTCAGTTCGATTGCCAGGACCCCTCCGTCCGGTGTTCCTCGGACGGCTTGGTCGAGAGCGTCGGGGTCGCCCACCGGGATCAAGCGGATGGCCGGGGACGCGCGGTCGCGGGTCGTCAGGAGCCCGCTGCCGCGTACTATGACCTCCTCTCCCGGAGCCGCCTCGAACGGGTCCCCCTCTTCCACCGCGAAGTGAGCGAACCCTCGCCGGCGCGCGCGTTCCACGATCGCTCTTCGACCCTCTGGGGAGGAGGCGAGGGGCGCGACCGTCACCCGCTCGCGCGTCACGGGCGCATCCCTACTCCACGCCGTGGAGGATCGTCGCGATGCGGCGAGCTAACGGACCGACCGGCTGACGTTGGAAGAGGTTCCGCCCGATGCAGATGCCACCCCCACCGGCGCGCACGCTCTCTTTCACGATGGATAGGAACGCCTCTTCGTCCTCGAGCCGCACGCCCCCACCGATGAGGACCGGGACCGGGGTCGTCCGGCAGAGCTTCGCGAACTCGGCGGCCGACCCCGGGTAGCTGGTCTTCACGATGTCCGCGCCGGTATCGGCCGCCGCGCGGGCCGCGTGGCGAATCTCCTCCGGGGTCCCTCCGTTCGCTTTCTTGACGTAGGCCATGCACAAGAGCGGGAGACCGAGACGGCGGCACTGGTCGGCGGCGACCCCGAGGTCGCGGAGCATGTCCGGCTCCTCCGGGATCCCGAAATTCACCTGAACGCTGAGCAGGTCGGCCCCCAAGCTCACCGCCTCTTCTGCGGTCCCGACCAAGACCTTCTGGTTCGACGTCGTTCCGAGGCTGGTGGACGCGGACACGTGGATGCCGAGCTGGGTGGTCGGGGCGAGCACCGGCACGAGCCCTCGAACCGCTCCCTTGGTGACGATGAGCAGGTCCGCACCGCCGTCTTGGAGCTCCTGGGCGAGCGGTGCGAGCTCCTCGAGGCCGTCGATCGGCCCCATCGACACCGAGTGGTCCATCGGGACCGAGAAGAGCTTGCGCTGGGGACTCGGGAACAACCGCTTGAGCCGTATCGTTCTGCCTTCCATTGGTCCTGGATTCGGTCTCCTTTCGGTCGTGCCCCGCTTCGAGCGGATCCGGTCCTAGCGGGTCTTCGCGGGGGACGGAGCCTGGTTCGTCCCGGCGAGGACCCCGTCCACCAGAAGAGCGTGAAGGGCGAACCCTCGGAGCATCTGGTCCCACATCTGCTTGCGCACCTCGGGGTTCGACGCGAACGCCGCGACGATCTCACCGACCCATTCGCTGTGCTCGACGTCGGCCGTCACGTGAAGCGAGTAGTACTCGAGGTGCGCCTCGTCGACCCCGTAGTGCTTGCGGAACGCGGGGAGCAGACGGGCGCAGAGCTCCACGTTGGGGGGCTCCGACGACCCGGCCGCCGAGACGTAGAACGTGTTCACCCGGTTCGTGTAGAGGAAGTCGTCGATCGCGACCATCGTGCTCGGCAGGAGCGGGGCGTTCAGGACCTCCTTCCGCGGAATGCCGAGGCCCTCGCAGAACCGGAGCCAGAGCTCGGGATGTCCCGACGCCTTCCCTTTCGGGTCCCCCGCCTCCTCGACCAGCTGGTCCAGGATCATCCGACGGTAGGGGTCGTTCGCCGAATCGTAGGAGCAGTTCGCGAACCGCTCGGCCATCGCGATGGGGACCGAGGCCAGCCACGGGTAGAACTGGGTCACCCACGCGCGAACGAGCGGGCGCGGAACCTCGCCGCGCTCGAGCCGGGAGAAGAACGGATGGGTCTTGAACGGGTGGTTCGCCAGTTTGTACTTCGTGAGCTCGTCTCGGAACTTCGCGCCCTCGAAACGGACCCAAGGAGCCTCGGTCATCGTCGCGCCGAGCGGGTAGCGGTATTTGGTCGCCGAGGTTCCGTCCTGAACCTCCCGG
>Ga0181530_10006240_pt1 | contig 11822 bp, 8 predicted proteins | sample PEATcosm2014_Bin_42_FD_119769 | JGI IMG/M metagenome (GOLD analysis project Ga0181530, IMG submission 119769) | Peatland microbial communities from MTU Mesocosm Facility, Houghton, MI, USA - PEATcosm2014_Bin10_60_metaG | ecosystem: Environmental > Terrestrial > Soil > Wetlands > Peat | place... | reverse complement strand
GTCGGCATCGCCGCGTTCGGCCGCGGCGGCGAGGCGCTGGTAGGTTTCCATCGGAAACTTGGCGTCGACGGGAAGCCAGACCGGATCGGCGCCCTGGCCAGGGAGCTTGATGGCGAACTCGACGCGCTCGGCGGTGCCGGTGGTCGAGACGTCGCGTTCGTATTGTTCAGGGGCGAGGATCTGGGCGAGGAGGTTTTCGAGTTGTACTTCGCCCCATGCGCCGCGCGTGGTCACGTTGCCGAGCACGCGTTTGAGATCGCCGACGCCGGAGGCCAGAGTCTGCATCTCGCCGAGTCCTTTGTGGACCTGTTCGAGGCGCTCGCTGACGAGCCGGAAGGATTCGCCGAGGCGGGCTTCGAGCGTGGTTTGCAGTTTCTCGTCGACCGTCTGGCGCATTTGCTCGAGCTTGGCGGAGTTGTCGGTTTGCAGAGCGAGCAGGCGCTGGTCGACCATTGCGCGGATGTTTTCGAGTTGCGTGCGCTGATCGCGCTGCATGTCGTTCGTGGCAGTGAGAAAGCCGGCGAGCTGCTGCGTTACCGAATGGCGGAGGGATTCGGAGCGCTGCTCCGTCTGACTGGCGAAGCGCTGGATGTTCAAGGCGAGTTCTTCGCGCAGGCCGCGATTCTCGTCGCTCTGCCGCTGCTGGGCGCGGGCCAGATCATCGCGCAGACGGGCTTCGAACGAATCGGCCGAGCGTGTGCGGAACAGCAGAATCAGATTCAGTACGACGAGAAGCGCGAGGACGACGAGGAGGACGGCGGAAAACATTTCGGTGACTTCCTGTTTTAATCAGGATACACCATTTTGGGGGCGTGAGCGGCGTTAGAGATTTTAAGGTACGGACTCAGGTAAACATTGAGGGTTGCATACAGGCATAAGTTGGAATATAGTTGAACCAGGAGATTTGCAGACGTGGCTTATGAGTTGTTCAAGCGGACGTCCATAAGGGTTGATACTCCGATCCTCGCGATAGGACCTGGGGGTAGAATACGCATCAACGCTGCCGGATGCAGACTCCTGGCAGAGGCCGGAGTTAAGACAGTGGTGATCCTTTGGGATAAGGCTGCAAATCGAATGGCGGTCAAAGCTGCGCCAAAAGGGGAGAAGAACTCATTCGCAGTTTCATTCGCAGGAGGGCACAATTCGGGAACTATCGTGGTTAAGTCATTCCTGAGCCACATCGGATGGAATGCGACAAAAACAGAATTGCTTCCAACGACGTGGAATGCGGCGGAGAAGATGTTTGAGGCTACACTCCCGCCTTCGTGCTTTTCGTCGGGCACCGCTGAAGTAAAGAGAAAGAACAGGTTCATTTGAAAGACGAAATTGAACGTGTGAGGCGGGAAGAAGAACGGCGCGGTCGCCGCCCTATCGATTCAGAGACACGTGAAGAGCGGCGCCGAATGATGGCGGCGTTATCTGAGATTTACAACTACGGAACTCTGGATGAACTAATGGCGGTTATGCGTGAATACGGGATTTCGGCTGGCTCACCACCGTGGACTGAGACGGTGCGGATTTGGAACGCCGAGCGCGGACGGAATCCGCGATCCGCTCGATAGCCGCGAGGCGCGATTCTCTCTCTTCGCGGCTTAAGCCTTCATTTTGCTTTGAAAGAACGGCGGCAAGCTTTTTTATCGGTGTCGTCGTTCCGCGCGGGGATTTCACAACCTCATGTTAACACTGTGCCGCGACAGGCAGGCTGAGCGCTAAAACGTGAATCCGAGCAGGAAGCTGGCTTCGTCACTTTTGAGTTGAAACCCGGCAACTGCAACAGAGACGGAGTAATTACTCGGTACAACCCAGCCAGCGTAGGATACTCCCGTGGGGTACTGGGCAAACCAGTGGGTATACCGAAACTCCGGTCTCAAGTGCACGTAGAACACGGGAACGTCCGCTCCAGCGCCAGCCACGAAGCCTGTCGACGTACTTCCGGCACCCGCAAAACTCGATGTACTCGAGGAAAGCGTGGAATTCAAAACGGTAGTGCTGCGGCCGTTGGTAATGCGGGAAATCGACAGCCCCGATTCCACGAAAAAAGCGGCTTTGGTTTTCGGCAGCGTCCGCCTGTATTGAACGAGTAAGGGAAACTGCCACCGGTTGGCGGTGGTTTCGGTAAAGCTGTAGGAGGAATAGCCCTGGGACGCAGAAGTGCTCGTCGAATCCTGATTAATGCGCTGATACAAAGCATCGAATTCGATGCCGAAACTGTTTGAGAGATCCAGCCGGAAAACCGGACCGATTAAAAGGCGTTTTGTCACGGAGTTCAGTCGATAAAACGACGAATTAAAAGAAGCACCCGTACCGCTGCTGGAACTGTTTTCAGTTGAGACCAGCGTATCCGTCAATGGAATACCGGCATCAACCCCGAAATGGACGTGAACCTGGGCCGTCGCGGCGCTCGCAAACAGACAGAACAGGAAAGTCAATCGAGAGGGATTCGATGAGATCACACGCCGAGTATCCCGCGCCGATCTTACAAAGCCCGAACTGCCTCCTCGACTTTCTTCGCAAGTGCCGCGTAGTCGTCGCCTTTCAGCATGAGCGGCGGGCCGAATTTGACGCGCGCCGGTCCTGGCATCGGGAACTTCGCATCCTTGTGCAGGACCCGCTCCAGCCCTTCAAGTCGGACCGGTACCACTGGCATGCGGAGACGCGAGGCCAGCATCCCGACGCCTGGCTGGAAGGGCAGGAGTTCGCCTTTGTCCGTGCGTTTGCCTTCGGGGAAAATGAGGATCGAGTAGCCGTCCGCGGCGAGATCGGCCGCATAACGCAGAGCGTCGCGCGCCCCCGCTTCGCGCTGCGGAAGCGGAAACCCGTTGAAGACCAGCGCCGCCAGATTGTAATTCAGACCGTTAGTGAAACGCTTCGTCCGTGAATAATTCGCCGGGTGAAAGTGCGCGTCGAAAAATTCCTTCGACATGGCAGGAGCGGCGCGGTATCGCCAGCGCGGCGGCAGCGCCCAATAAATACTCGGAACATCGAAATGGCTCTGATGATTCGAAGCGAAGATGACCGGTCCTTCGAGTCCGCGGAGGTTCTCAAGCCCTTCGACGCGCAGCCACGCGAACAGGCGCGCCAGCGGAAGAATCAGGCCAGGCAGTGCGATGTGCCGCACGCCCCGCGCCAGGCGCCCGCGACTCCATTCGGGAAACTCGAAATCGCTCTCGAGTGACGGCGCGGTGGCGGGCTGGGCGCGCGCAAGATCGGCAACGGTGCGGGCGCTGGCGAACTGGGATTCGTCGATGGCGGTTCCGGTGCGCTGTTCGAGCTCCATCATCAGCTGAATGCGGTCAAGGGAACTCAGGCCGAGGTCGTCGAGTGAAGTCGCCGCGCCGATCTGGCGGCCGGGCGCGAATTTGCGAACGATGTCCTCGACGGACGAACCGCTGGCCGCGGGACGATTCACCCCGCTCACCCATGCGGCAATCTCGCCACGCTTCAGTTTGCCCGTGCCGGGAGTGCGCGGCAGCACCGCTTCCGGCCACACCGAGAAACTGCGGATGCGCTGGTGCGGTTCCAGCTCGCCGTTCGCGGCGCTGACGATGGCTTCGGCGCTCTCCACCGCGTTCACGTCACTATCCAGAACCAATACCGCGTGCACCGACTCGCGCGCGCCTTCCTTCGCACCAACGACCGCCGATTCACGCACGCCGGGAAGACCATTCAGTACGCGCTCGATATCCTCCGGAAAAACCTTGCGGCCGTCGGGCGAAACGATCATCTCTTTTTTGCGGCCCAGAATTTTGAGGCGCTGGGCTGAATCCAGTTCGCCGATATCGCCGGTGTGCAGCCAGCCTTCGGGGTCGAGCACACCGGCGGAGGATTCGCCGAAATATCCGGGCGTCACGTTGTCGCCGCGCAGCAGCACTTCACCGTCGGGCGCGATACGGATTTCGACGCCGGCGATAGCCTTTCCGACCGTGCCGGTTCGCGAATCGAGGGGATGATTCAGCGTGGCGATAGGCGCGGTTTCCGTGAGTCCATAGCCCTGAATCACGAGGAAGCCGAGCTTGCGCCAGAACTGTTCGAGCGCGGGATCGAGCGGCGCGGCGCCCACTACAAAGGCCCAGAACTTGAAGCCGAAACGCCGGTGCACACGGCGGAACTGCCACCAGTTCACATACCATTTGGGGCTGCGCGCGGGCTCCGCGGCTTCAGGCACAATGCCGACGATGTAATCGCGCAGCAGCTCCAGCATCTGCGGCACGCACACGAGCAGGGAAATGCGGCGCCGGTGAATCAGATGCGCCACGTCGCGCGGGCTGTAGCCGGACATGAAATAAACTTCGCCGGCAATCATCGGCGGGATGAATGCCGCCATGGCCTGTCCGAACATGTGGCTCAGCGGAAGCAGATTGAGAAAACGGATGGGTGCGAAGAGGCGGATATATTTGCGGTATTTTGCAACGCCGTCGTCGATGGGCGCGAGGTTGGCGAGAATGTTGCGGTGTGTGATGGTGACACCCTTGGGATCGCCGGTGGCGCCGGAGGTGAAGAGGACCTCGGCGACATCGGCGGGCGCGGCCGGGGGGAATCGATCCACCGGCGTGCTGAGGCCGAGGACGGTGTCGACAGGCCACACCGGGCAGGCGATTCCAGCGGGTGAGGCGACGCCTTCTCCGATGAGGAGCGCGCGCGCGCCCGTGATGCAGGCGATGCGCACAACGAAAGCGGCCGAGGAGCGCACGTCGACGGGAACGGCAATCACGCCTTCCAGCAAACATCCCCAGAGCACGATGACCCATTCAGGGCGATTTTCACCCCAGAGGACGATGCGTTCGCCCTTCGCAATGCCAAACGCGCGCAGACGGATAGCGAATGCCGCCGCTAGGCGAGCCGCCGCATCGTAACTCAGGTGCCGCGCGCCCGGGCCTCCCTCGAAACGAAGGAACTGACCGGGATGGCGACGCCACGTATCGTAGAACGCGGCGAGCGACGCGGGATTGCCGAGCACCAGACCATTCTCCACAATCGCCTCGCGTGGATTGTTACAGGCAGTATGACCGGGGCATCCTTCGCTCCCTCACGGTCGCGTTTCGGAAAGTAGAATGGTTGCGTGATCGCGCACGTTCTGATGTGTCTGATTGGTTGCACCGCCGTGGCCGGCGCGGCGGAAGAGTACACCTGGTGGATCGACAGCTGCACGCCGGAGATCGCGAAAACCAGTGCGTGCGAGCCGGGGGACCCGGAACTGGGACGCTGGGCGCTCGAGGCGTGGCAGCGCGAATCGAAAGGCGCGCTCGTTTTCAAGAAAAGCCCCACTGCGGCGCATGCGCAGATCCGGATTCATTGGGTCAACGGCGCGTCTAACCTCTATGGCGAGACCGTGCCGGATGTGGTGGACGGAAAACGCGGGGCGAATATCTACGTGCTTCCGGACCTCAGTTCGATGGGCGGCGATATCGGAGAAGCCGGACGCAGCGATCATCTGTTTCGCGACGCAATCGTTTACCTGACCTGCGTTCACGAGAGCGGACACGCGCTCGGACTCGTACACACAAAAAGCTTCGCCGATATCATGTACAGCTTTCAGTACGGCGGCGACTTTGTGGCGTACTTCGAGCGCTATCGCAAACAATTGCAGACGCGCGCCGATATTGCCGCGCACTCCGGCGTTTCCGATGCGGATCGATCCGCGTTGCGAGCGGCGTTGAGGTAAGGGCAGGCAAAACTGCCTGCCCCACATTAACGGAGGACGAGGCCGGAGGGAAGGTCTTCGCCGAAAATGCGGCCGAGTGCGCGCTCGTCGGATTCCTTTTCGAGTAATTCCGGGTCGGCAAGGCGCGCCTTCACCGCAGCGAACGTGGTCGCCGCGACGTCGCGAACGGGGTCGCCCGTCCGTCGCGCCAGTGCGATCAGCGCGTCATCCGATTTCGGAACCGGGAGAAGCGCTTCGATCCAGCGGGAAGCGACGGCCGCGGGCAGAACCTGGTTCGCCGGTCCATAGAAAAGTTGCCGCGCGCCCAGCCGCGACAGACACCAGAGAACATAGTCCTCTTTTCCTTGTTTAATGAGGGCATCACCGAGCTGGGCGCGGGTCCCGGCGGGGATCAACTCCATGCTTGCAGCCGCGCGCCACATTTCGCGCAGCAGGCTGTTATTCAGTCGCGGTGGCTTCTTGCCGGGTTTGGGCTGGAGCGAGGGCAGCAAGCGCTGCACGATGTCCACCTGCTGATTGCGGTTGAGGCCGCCGGCGAGGCGTCCCCAGAAGATCCACCAGTCGATCTCGTTCTGAACCTGGTTGGCGAAGGCGGGTCCGGCGGAGTAGATGCGGCGCGCCTGTTCGATGCGGTAGTCGTCACCGATGTAGCCGAAACCGGGGCGCAGACAAAAGCCCGCGAGGTTCAGCCAGCGGACCTCGTGCGCCGCGCCGCGCTTGCGATTTTCGATCTGTTCAAGGAAGACATCGGCAAGGCGACGCGCGACGTCCACGGGCCAGGAATTGCGTCCGAGGCCGAGAGCAGCTTCGAGACGCGAAGGGAGATCTTCGGGGGCTACCGTGCCGGCGCCGAACGTTGCGCGCACGAGTTCGCAGGCGGCATCGACCGCTTCCTGGCTGACGACCGCGGCGGGCCGTTGCGGCGCCGTGCCCGACGAAGCGGATTTCCGCAGCTGAAAGTGCAGTCGCCAGCGGTTCTCGCTGATCTTCGAATCGCACCAGGTTTCGAGCGTGCCGGTCTCGGTCAAACGTGCGCCCAGTTTTATGGGGACGAGTTTTTCGCCGCCCTTGCCAAAACGGATCAGCGCTTCGAGAGGCGCGTGCTGGTGAAGTTCTTCATCGCGGGTGAACTGGACGACTTCGCCTGGCTGATCGCCGGTGCGTGTGAGTGAGCTGATGAGGCGGAAGGCCACGGGCTTGTTGGCGACCAGTTGCAGATCTTCGCGATCCACTTCGACGGTGTCGCCTTCTTCCGCGCCGCGTGGCACGAGGCAGACCGCGGTGGAATCATCGAGGCCAATGTAATAAGAACGCGGAAGACCGCCCCGGACCAGCACGCCGGCGCCCGTCGAGCGAACGTAAGAATAGTAGGCCGCACCGCTGGCGACCGCGAGATCGAGATCGTGGTTTTCGAAGATCTCGGGACGGCGTCCGTACCAGCTTTCGAGAAGATCGGCGACACGCGCGCGGCAGACTTCGGGAATGAAGAAGCCGCCGTTAAACAGGATGGCGTCCGGCGTCTGGCCCGCGGATTCGAGGAACGCCGCGAGATGGCGGCTGATGGCGGGATCGGACACGTAGGGAAGTCCGAGCTCGCGAAACAGACTGCGCTTTTCTTCCTTCGGTTTCTCGCCGCGCGGCGTGATGGGAAGAAAACCTTCGAGCGTCAGTTCGAGCGCTTCGTCGCGCGTGATTTCGGTTTTAAGCGCTGCGCCGATCATGGACGATCCAGCGCCGAGCACGCTGATTTCGGCTGTTTTACGATTCGGATCGCAGAGCAGCAATTCCTTCGCAGCCGAACATTGACGGCGCAATCCGCTGCGCTGACGGATGGACAGCTGTTTACCGAGCTTGGATTCGGCAAGCCAGGCGAGCGTCAGGTCGAGGTTATCGCCGCCAAGCAGGAGGTGTTTGCCGACGGCGGTGCGCGTGAAGTCGATCGTGTCACCGGAACGCGAGACGCGTATCAGCGAAAAGTCGCTGGTGCCGCCGCCGACGTCGCAGACGAGCACGATCTGGCCATCGAACAGAAGTTTGCGCGAGCGCGCGAAATTGTTGGCGATCCAGGAATAAAAAGCCGCGGCAGGTTCTTCGAGCAGCGTCAGGCGGGGCAGACCGGCGTCGCTCGCCGCCGTCACCGTGAGTTCGCGGGCTTCTTCGTCGAAGGAGGCGGGAACGGTGAGAACGACGTCCTGCTCGGCGAGGGGTCCAAAGTGTCCGGACTTGTCCCACGCTTCCCGCATCGCCGTGAGGAATCTTGATGAGACTTCGACTGGCGAGAGAACGCGCCCGCCTTCGCCGGCGTCCCAGGGCAGAATCTTCGCCGTGCGATCGACGTCGGAATTCGAGAGCCAGGATTTCGCGCTGTGTACGAGACGCGTGGGCACAATCGCTCCCTGTTCGCGCGCGTAAGTTCCGACTGGCTGCCCTTCTTCGAGAAAGAGAAACGACGGCAGCGTGCGGCGCGGCTCGATGCGATTGGGCGCAACCAACTGCGGAATTTCGAAGATATGAATGGGCGGAAAACTGGTGTCCTCCGCTTCGGCCGGATCGATCCAGGCAAGAGCGGAGTTGGTGGTTCCGAGGTCGATGCCAACTTTCATGTGGATGCTTTTATGACGCGGGATGCGCCGAGTCGACGGTCTCGCGCACGTTAAATTCGAGTTTCCAGCGGCGCCCGTCGCGCGCCACGCACCAAAGCTGCAGCGTGCCGGTTTCAGTAATGACTGTTTCGAACGACACCGGAATCAGATCCGCCGAAGGGCTGTCCGAAGTCAATTTGACCTGGACCGGCGAAAGCTCTTCGAGGTCGTCGCCAAAATCTTCGATGAGTGCGCCAGGCTCGTCGTCCTTGCGCACAGCTGAGCAGAAGAAGCGGAATTCGGCAGGCTCGTCGACAATCAGTCCAAACTCGCGTCCGGGGATGGACGTCGATGTGCCTTCCTCCATGCCGAACTGGGCGACAGCGAGCGCCTTGATGGGCGCGGGGAGGCCCGGCACCGCGGGCATGGCGGATTCGATACCAACATAGTAAGAACGCGGGATGCCACCGCGAATGCGCACGCCTTTGCCATGGCGCGCCGCACCATAGTAAGCAGCTCCGCGAGCGACGGCGTGCATCAGGTCTTCGCCGGAGAGCACGGCAACCGGAGGAGAGCCTTCCGCGGCGAGCCAGGAGTTCAGCGCTTCCAGCAACCGCTCGCGGACGAATTGCGCGTGCAGGACGCCGCCGTTAAAGAGGATGTGCGTTGGACAAGCCAGGCCTGCGGGCTGGCGGAGAAAACGGGCCAGATGGCGCGTAACGGCGGGATCGGAAGCGTAGGGGAGTCCAAGTTCCTGCAAACCGGCGCGACGCTCCTGGCGCGGCATCTCTGTGCTGGGAACGCGCGGCAGAAAACCATCGAGGATCTGTTCGACTTGTTCGCGATGCAGTTTGGCCTTGATGGCGCCACCGATAAGTTTGGATCCCTTGCCGAGAATCGTGACGGGTACTTCGTCGGCCTTCGATGCGGGATCAAGCAGCTTTTCCTTCGCGAGACGGCAGTTATTCCAGAGCGCCTGCAACTGGAAGCCGTCGATCTTCGTGCCCTTCGCGGCGAGGTCGCCCGCCACCGTATGGGCCAGCGCAAGATCGATGTTATCGCCACCGAGCAGAATGTGTTCGCCGACGGCGATACGTTCGAGATGAAGCTCTCCGGATTGCTCGGTGACAGCGATGAGCGTGAAGTCGGTAGTACCGCCGCCAATATCGACGACCAGCACAAGATCGCCGGGCTTGACGCGATTGCGCCAGTCCGCATGGCGGTCGATCCATGCGTAAAACGCCGCCTGCGGCTCTTCCAGCATGGTGACGTTGCGGAATCCGGCGGCTTCGGCGGCGCGGCCAGTCAGCTCCCGCGCGATGGCGTCGAATGAGGCCGGCACGGTGACGAGCACTTCCTGCTGGTCGAACGGCGCGTCCGGATGCTGATGATCCCAGGCGGCGCGGAGATGGCTCAGATACTCGGCGGAAGCGTCGAGCGGAGAGATGCGTTCGAGCCCTTCGGCCGCTTTCCAGGGCAGCATGGCGGCCGTGCGGTCGACCGAGGAATACGACAGCCAGCTCTTGGCCGAAGAGACCAGGCGGCTGGACACCTCGGCGCCGCGGCGCTGCGCGAGCTTGCCGACGACGAAACGCGGCGCGGCGTTCCACGGAAGTGCGATCGAGCCGGCCGGGAAATCGCGCGCGCCGGGAATGTAGAGAAAAGACGGCAGCAGCGGCTCGTCGGCGATCTCATTCGCGTTCACGAGCTGCGGAATGGGAGCGAGATGAACCGACGCCGGCTCGGGAACCTCGGCATACGCCATCGCGCAGTTCGTGGTGCCGAGATCGATGCCGATCGAGTAGCGCGGCAACCGCTACTCCACTTCGATTTCGGCCGGCGCGAGCACGGCCAAATCCTGGCGGGAGTTCAGCAGAGGCAGAGTTACGGCGGTGGCGCGCCAGCCGCGATGACGCAACACCCCGGCGGGCGGCTTGCCGGAAGCAGGCACGTTGCCGATATATTTGACGAGCGCCGGATTCCCGTCGGGAGGCGTGGCAAGGCTGCCCTCTACCGCGTCGATCACAGGGACAGGAGCGAAGTGGCGAATCATGATGTCGCGGGCGCTGTCATGCACTTCGCGCGCGGCGGCGCCCACCTGCTCGTCGGAGTAAGGGGCGATTTCCTCCATGAGGAAGTCGAGAATGCGGGCTTCGCGCTGCAGCATTCCAAGCAACTGCAGAGCGCCGTCGGAGGCTTTGATCTGCGGCGCGGCGGGCGGCGGCGGGGCCTTCGGCGCGGGTGTCGATTTCGGCATCAGACCCAGTTCGGCCACCAGGTCGTCGGGCAGTTTTCCCCCGAAAAGAAGCGCGAAAAATGCGCGAAAAGCCAGCAGGATACGGTTCAAAGTCGAGTTTGCTCCAGGTTTTCAGCATAACAATGGTTAAACCGGGGTTCCGCCCCTGGGCCGATTGCGGCATAATAGCAACGTGAGAATCCGTAATCTGGCGCTCCTGTTTTCGCTGACCCTCCTGTGCCTCGCGCAGGGAGACTGGCAGACCGCGACCGATATCAACGGCGTCGATTTCCAGGGCCTGACCGCGAAACAACGCGAGGCGGCTCTGAACTTCCTCCGGACCGAAACCTGCACGTGCGGCTGCACGATGAAGCTGGCGCAATGCCGTATGGCCGACCCGGCGTGTGGCACCAGCCGCAAGCTGGCGAACGCCGCGGTGAAGGATTTCCTGGCGGGCAAGAAAGTGGAAGACGTCCGCGCCGACATCAAGAAAATCGCCGGCGAGCCGCCGCCCATCCTCGAGGCTCCGGTGAAGCTTCTGACCCAGGGCGATCCGTACAAAGGACCGGAAAACGCGCGCGTGACCATGGTCGAGTTTTCCGACTTCCAGTGCCCGTTCTGTTCGAAGGCGGTGGCGCAGGCGAACGAGCTGGTGAAGGCTTTCCCGAAGGATCTGAAGCTGGTCTTCAAACAGTTCCCCCTCGATTCGCACCGGGACGCGGAGTTCGGCGCCGAGGCGGCACTGGCGGCGCATGCGCAGGGCAAGTTCTGGGAGATGCACGATCTGCTCTACGCGGGCTTCCCGGACATCTCGCGGGCGACCGTGTTCGGCTACGCAAAGAAGATCGGTCTGGACATGAAAAAGTTCACCGAGGATGTGGACAGCCACAAATTCAAGACGCCGGTACACAACGAAGAGCAGCAGGGCGAAGTGGCCGGCGTCGAGGGCACACCGACATTTTTCATCAACGGGAAACGGTATAACGGCGTGTTCGACGTGTCGTCGGTCGCCCCCCTGATCAAGAACGAGCTGAAGTAGAACGCCCTGAGTCCTCGCGGCAGGGTCGCTGACCACGCACGTTTGGTGCAGTGCTCACCCGAACCACTTGTCTGATTCGATTCCGCTTCCTTCCATGATGGCTCGCATGGTGCCAAGCGGAAGTATGCGGCCTCGGTGATGCGGAACGATCACCTGCTTACCCGTGAGGGTGTTGCGCCACTTCTGATGGCTTCCGGCACTCCCGGCCAGTTTGAATCCACTGCGGCGCAGGATAGCGGCAATCTCGTCCGAGGTTAGCCGCGGCGTCCCGCGTTCACCCAACCATTACCTCAACCACCCTGG
>Ga0181530_10006238_pt1 | contig 11823 bp, 5 predicted proteins | sample PEATcosm2014_Bin_42_FD_119769 | JGI IMG/M metagenome (GOLD analysis project Ga0181530, IMG submission 119769) | Peatland microbial communities from MTU Mesocosm Facility, Houghton, MI, USA - PEATcosm2014_Bin10_60_metaG | ecosystem: Environmental > Terrestrial > Soil > Wetlands > Peat | place... | reverse complement strand
CGATGTGGATGTGACGCGCATAGTCTACTGCGCTCGTAAACCTGCTGCTCAGGTGCAGTTGTTTGGCTTCATCGAGGTTCGTGCTTCTGTTGTCAGTCTTCATATCCCCTCAATGTTCATTAGCCCTCCGATTTCGTCTGAACGGAACCGCTTAGGCGCACCTATCCTTCTCTCGTTGCATCCTTCCGCGACGGGGGTGTAGCCAGTACTGGAGTCTCATTCTTCAACTGGGCAAGCGCCATCAGCCGGGGTTTCCATTTTGACTTCCTGGCCACGAGCGAGTATACGCCCGTTTGGGCGCCTCGCAGATTGAAGGATCGTGCGGGCAGGCAACGGGATAAACTGTTCGCGTGGATAGCCAACGATGTGACATGCAGCAAGCCGCTAAGAATGGCGGATGGAAGCCTGCGAACGGCGATTGAGGTGCAGCGGCGCTGTGCAATGAAAGGGCTCTTCCAGGCCTCGACGAATCTCCGCAGTGGAGAGGACGGGCGTCGGAGCGGAATGCGGCGTAGGCCAGAAAACCTGGAACCGGTGGTACAAATAATCATCGAGAAATGCCGCCTGCTGGCACAGCGCTAAGCTGCGTTTGGCCGAATTTGCGGCTTCCGGCGAAAGCGGCTCCATGACTTCGATCTTTCTCTCCTACGCACGCAATGACGATGAGGCGTTTGTTCGGCGGCTGCATGCCGACCTGACCAGCGCCGGGTTCGACGTGTGGTTTGACCGCGTCTCAATGCCCTCGCGGCAGCTCACCTTTCACCAGGAGATTCGCGATGCGATTGGGGCGCGCGACCGGTTGCTGCTGGTCGTCGGTCCCGGCGTGCTCACCTCCGACTACGTGACGCAGGAGTGGCGCTTTGCCTACTTCGAGGCCGGCAAGTGCGTGAACCCGATTGTTCGGCTGGACGGCCGCCGCGACAACTGCGATGTCATCGACGGCTACGAGCTGATCCCCGAGGACCTCAAGCTGCTTCATGCCGAGGACTTCCGCGACGACGCCCAATATGACGCGCACCTCGCCAACCTGATCCGGCAGCTCTCCGAGGCGATCCCGCCGGTGGGCAAGCTGGTGGCAGTGCCCGAGCTGCCGGCCTGCTTCCTGGCGCAGCCGGACCGCATCAAGGCGCTGCGCGATCTGCTGCTGGTCGACCTGCAGAAGCCGGTGGTGGTTAGCGGCGCGGCGGCGCGGGTTGGGTTGCAGGGGATGGGCGGGATCGGCAAGAGCGTGCTGGCCAGCGCCCTGGCCCACCGGCCCGAGGTGCGGAGGGCCTTTCCCGACGGCATCTTCTGGATCACGCTGGGCCAGAAGCCGGAACTGGCCGAGCAGCAGCGCTGGCTGGCCAGGGAACTGGGCGACGAGGCGCTGTTCCCAACGGTTGAAAGCGGCAAGGAGTGCCTGCGCTCTCTGCTGGCCGGGCGCAAGGCGCTGCTGGTGCTGGACGACGTGTGGCAGCGCGAGCACGCCGAGGCCTTCAACGTTATCGGGGCTATGGGGCGCATCCTGCTGACCACGCGCGACGCCGGACTGGTGAGCGCGCTGGCCTCGAAGGAGACCCATTACCGGGTGGAGTTGCCCACAGAAGCCGAAGCGGAGGGAATCTTTGCGAAGGCTGCGCAGCCCAAGCCGAATGAGCCGCCTATTGCGATCACGGCGGATGAGGTTCGGGAGATTGTTGCTCAATGCGGGCGGCTGCCGCTGGCGCTGGCGCTCTGCGGCGGCATGGTGCAGAAGAGTGTCACGCCTCAGGCTGTCTTGGAAGCTCTGCGCCGTCATGCCCTGAGAAGCATTTCAGACCGGTGGGCAGCCGAGGAGCAGCATCGCAACATCTGGGTGGCCATGGAGGCCAGTGTTGAAATGCTGCCTGCGGAGGAACAGAAGCGCTTCGTCGAACTGGCCGTTTTCCCGCTCGACAGGGGCGCTCCACAGGCTGCCGTGGACGCGCTTTGGAGACATACCGGCGGTTTGGAGCCGTATGAGAGCCAGATTCTGCTGGCCGAACTCGCCGAGCGGTCTCTGGTGCAGTTGACTTCTGTGACGGACGCCGACGGCCAAACAGGCGCACGGATGACGCTGCACGATCTATTGCACAACTTCGCCGAAGGCATGGCGGAGAGGCAGTTCGGCTCGCTGGACGCGCTCCACCAAACGCTTCTTGATGCTTACTGGAGGAAGTGCCCCTCGGGCTGGGCCTCCGGGCCGGACGATGGCTACTTCTTCCAGAATCTCTGCGAACATCTGCTCGCTGCCGGGAAGTTGGACGAAGCTGTTGAGTTGCTGACCGGTCTCCCCTGGATTGAGGCCAAGTGCAAGGCAAAGCTGGTCTTTTCGCTTCAGGAAGACTACTGCAACACCATCGCCCAAATGCCGAAAGCGCAGGAGGGCCAGGAATCAGAGGCTGAGGCGGCACGCCGGGAAGCGCTTCGACTGATTCAGGGAGCGCTCAGATTATCGCTCCATGTGCTGGTGAAGGACCCAAGTCAATTAGCCCCCCAGTTCACAGGACGGCTGCTCCCCCATCGGGCCAAACCGGGAATCTCGGGACTGCTGAGGGAGATCGAGGCGTCCGCAACCTGCCCGTGGCTTCGGCCGCTCTGGCCCGCGCTCGACCCGCCGGGGACGGCGCTTTTGCGCACCCTGGCCGGTCACTCGGGTTGGGTTCGTGCCGTGGCAGTGACGCCGGACGGGCGGCGCGCCGTCTCTGCTTCCTCTGACAACACGCTCAAGGTCTGGGATCTGGAGACCGGCAAAGGGGTGCGCACCCTCGCCGGACACTCCAGTTCGGTTTGGGGAGTGGCGGTGACGCCGGACGGGCGATGCGCCGTCTCTGCTTCCTTTGACCACACGCTCAAGGTCTGGGACTTGGAGACCGGGGACGAAGTGCGCACCTTCGCAGGCCACTCCTGGGGGGTCCGTGCCGTGGCGGTGACGCCGGACGGGCGGCGCGCCGTCTCCGCTTCCGACGACAATACACTCAAGGTCTGGGATCTGGAAACCGGAGGCGAAGTATGCACCCTGGTCGGCCACTCCGATTGGGTTCTTGCTGCGGCGGTGACGCCGGACGGGCGATGCGCCGTCTCCGCTTCTCGAGACAACACGCTCAAGGTCTGGGATCTGGAGTCTGGCGATGAGGTGCGCACCCTCGCAGGCCACTCCGGTCCGGTCTGTTGCGTCGCAGTGACGCCGGACGGGCGGCGCGCCGTCTCCGCTTCCAATGACAAGACGCTCAAGGTCTGGGACCTGGAGACCGGCAATGAGGTGAGCACCCTCGCAGGCCACTCGAATTGGGTCTGGGCCGTGGCGGTGACGCCGGACGGGCGGCGCGCTGTCTCCGGGGCCGACGATAAGACGCTGAAGGTCTGGGATCTGGAGACCGGCAATGAGGTGCGCACCCTTGCCGGCCACTCCGGTCCGGTTTGGGGCGTGGCGGTGACGCCGGACGGACGGCGCGCTGTCTCCGCTTCCGCCGACGGCACGCTGAAGGTCTGGGATCTGGAGAGCGGAAAGGAGATGCGCACCCTCGCCGGCCACTCAATGTCGGTCAACGGCGCGGCGGTGACGCCGGACGGACGGCGCGCCGTTTCCGGTTCCTCTGACAACACGCTCAAGGTCTGGGACCTGGAGACCGGCAAAGAACTGCGCACCCTGGCCGGTCACTCGGGTTGGGTTCGTGCCGTGGCGGTGACGCCGGACGGGCGGCGCGCCGTCTCTGCTTCCTCTGACAACACGCTCAAGGTCTGGGATCTGGAGACCGGCAATGAGTTGCACGCCCTCGCCGGCCACTCTGATACGGTCTATGGCGTGGCGGTGACGCCGGACGGGCGGCGCGCCGTCTCCGGCTCTGGCGATAAGACGCTGAAGGTCTGGGATCTGGAAACCGGACAGGAGGTGCGCACGCTCGTCGGCCACTCTGATACGGTCTATGGCGTGGCGGTGACACGGGGCGGGCGGCGCGCCGTTTCCGCTTCAGTCGATGGGACGCTCAAGGTATGGGATCTCGTGAACGGTGCGACTGTCGCCACCTTCACTTGTGATGCCGGCGTGACCTGTTGCGCCTGTGCGGATGACCGGCACTTCGTCGCCGGCGACGCTGCGGGCCGCGTCCACCTTCTCTCGCTTGAACCTCCCCAACAAAGATGAAGACGGCAGGTGCACGTCGGAATATACAGAAGGGATTGGAGCACACCCGATGCCGACCGCGACACGCACATTCCGGGTATTTGTCAGTTCGACCTTTGAGGACCTGAAGGCCGAGCGTGACGCTCTGCAGCGGGACGTCTTCCCCAGGCTGCGCAAGCTGTGCGAGGAGAACGGCGCGCGCCTCCAGGCCATCGACCTGCGCTGGGGCGTGCGCGACGAGGCGGCGCTCGACCAGCAGACCATGGAGATCTGCCTGCGCGAGATTGAGCGCTGCCAGCAGACTGGCATCAAGCCCAACTTCATCGTGCTGCTTGGGGAGCGCTACGGCTGGCGCCCGCTGCCGGCGCGGATCGAGGCCGGGGAGTTCGCAAAGGTCCGCGAGCGGGTCGCAGACCCCGATAAGCGGCTGGTCGACGACTGGTATGAGCGCGACGACAACGCCGTGCCGCCGGAGTTTCTGCTCAAGCCGCGCACCGGCGAGTTCGCCGATAAGGATCGCTGGGGAGAAGTGGAAGAGAACCTCCATCGCATCCTTCGAGAGGCCGCTCGAGACGCCGGACTGCCCCAGGAATCGCTGATCAAGTACGAGGCCTCGGCCACGCACCAGGAGATTCTGAAGGGCCTGGGCCTGAGCGAGGAAGACCGCAGGCATGTCCTTGCCTTCTTCCGTGAGTCTGCCGAGGACGCAGCGGTCGATTCGGAACTGGAGGCGCTCGAAGACGATCTGCGGCACAAGCTGCCTGAGGGGAATGTTCGGCCATTTCAAGTTGGGGAGATCGGGAAGCTCTGCACCGATGTGGAGGAGTCGCTCAAGAAGGTCATCCTCGACGAGACCGGCAGGTTCACTTCGCGCGATCCTATGGAAATTGAGACAGACGCGCATGACCGGTTTGCCGCGGACCGATGCCGGATATTTGTCGGACGCGAGAGCGCATTGACGGCCATCGCGGATTACCTCAGCGGGCCGGAGCAGCGGCCACTTGTTCTGCATGGCGAGTCGGGGTCGGGCAAGTCGGCAGTAATGGCGAAGGCTTCGGAGCTATACAAGGGACCGGGCCGCGTAATCCGGCGGTTCATTGGCGCATCTCCTGAGTCGGCGAGTGGGCACGCGCTGCTGACCAGCTTGTGCAAGCAGATCGCGCCGGGTGAGACACCGGTAGATTACTACCAGCTTGAGAAGGCTTTCCAGGAGCGGCTGGCGACGGTTACGACGGAGGAACCGCTCGTTCTCTTCATCGATGCGCTCGATCAACTGGCTTCGAGCGACCCGGCGCGAACAGCAATCTGGCTCCCGGCGGAGTTGCCGGCGCATGTGAAGGTGGTCGTCTCGACTACCGACGATGGGGAACGGCTGCCGACCGGCCTGTCGGTTCGGCTGGAACGTATGACGACGACGGAAGGCGGGCAGGCGCTGGATGAGTTGCTGCGGGGCGAATGGCCCAAGCAGGCCCCCCGGGAGCTTCAACCGTGGCAACGCGATGCAGTGCTAATGCACTTCGAGCGCTGCGGGCTGCCGCTTTATCTGAAGCTGGCGGCCGAGGAGAGCCGGCTGTGGAAGTCGTTTTCTCCCGCTGCGGCCTGCACGCTGGGTGAAGGCATCGCGGGCGTCCTCGACACGCTCTTTGACAGGTTGGCGACGAACGCAAATCACGGGCCGGTGCTGGTGGAGCGCAGCCTGGGCTATCTGGCAGCGGCGCGTTACGGTTTGACGGAAGACGAGATTCTGGATGTTCTGACCGCGGACGACGCTGTCTGGAATGACTTCGACAAACGCAAGCACCACGAGGTCAGCGAGCGCCGCCTGCCTGTGGTGGTGTGGTCGCGGCTGTCGCTCGATCTGGAACCCTACCTTACTGAACGCGCCGCGCCGGGTGGCACGGTGATCGCTTTCTACCATCGCCAGTTGGCGGAGCGTGTAGAGGCGAAGTTCCTTGCCGGGACTGACGCGCAATCTCGACACGGCGACTTAGCCCGTTACTTCTCCGGCAGGCCCGCCTGGCTGGATGCGGGACGGAGGACGCCGAACGCACGCAAAGCCGCCGAGCTGGCTTATCAACAGCGAGGAGCCCGCCAATGGGCAGATGCTGAGGCGACGCTCTTCGATTTTCATTTTCTCTTTGCCAAGGTCGCCACCGGCTTGGTCCTGGATCTGGACCTTGATTATGAAGCGCTACTTCGGGATGCTCCGGAGAGCGAACTGTTGGATTGCCACGCGTTGCGATTGATTCATGGCGCTCTACGGCTCTCTCTGCATGTGTTGGCAAAGGACCCAGATCAGTTCGCCCCGCAAATGGTTGGCCGCCTATTGCCTTACGAAGAACGGGCCCCATTGCGGCGATTCACGGACGCAGTGGCTCAGGGAGTCGACCGCCCCTGGCTCCGGCCGCTTCAGCCTGCGCTACATCCTCCGGGAGCCTCCCTGGTCCGCACGCTCGATGGCCACACAGACTGGGTCCGGGGCGTGGCATTGAGCAGGGACGGGCGGCGCGCCGTTTCCGCATCTCAGGACGAGACGCTGAAGGTTTGGGATGTGGAGACGGGGCGCGAACTCCGCACCCTGCGGAGCCTCACAGGTTTTGTCCTTGGCGTGGCGTTGAGTGGGGACGGGCGGCGCGCCGTTTCCGCGTGTTCTGACCATACGCTGAGGGTTTGGGATGTGGAGACGGGGCGCGAACTCCACACCCTCCAAGGCCACACAAGCTCTGTCCTTGGCGTGGCGTTGAGCTGGGACGGACGACGCGCAGTTTCCGCATCCGGGGACAACACGCTGAAGGTGTGGGAAGTGGAGACGGGGCGTGAACTCAGTACCCTCCAAGGCCACACAAGTTCTGTCCTTGGCGTGGCGTTGAGTGGGGACGGGCAGCGCGCCGTTTCCGCTTCTGATGACAGTACGTTGAAGGTGTGGGATGTGGAGACGGGGCGTGAACTCCGTACCCTCGAAGGCCACACAGATGCTGTCCAGGGTGTGGCGTTGAGCGGGGATGGGCGGCGCGCCGTCTCCGCGTCTAAGGACGATACGCTGAGGGTTTGGGATGTGGAGACGGGGCGCGAACTCCGCACCCTCGAGGGCCACACGGGCTGGGTCCTTGGCGTGGCGTTGAGTGGGGATGGGCGGCGCGCCGTTTCCGCATCTTCGGACAAGACGCTGAAGGTGTGGGATGTGGAGACGGGGCGCGAACTCCGCACCCTCCAAGGCCATACGGGCTGGGTCTTTGGCGCGGCGTTGAGTGGAGACGGGCGGCGCGCCGTTTCCGCGTCTGAGGACCATACGCTGAGGGTTTGGGATGTGGAGACGGGGCGCGAACTCCGCACCCTCCGAGGCCACACGGGCCGGGTCAATGGCGTGGCGTTGAGTGGGGACGGGCGGCGCGCCGTTTCCGCATCCTGGGACAAAACGCTGAAGGTTTGGGATGTGGAGACGGGGCGCGAACTCCGCACCCTCAGAGGCCACACAGGCAGGGTCAATGGCGTGGCGTTGAGTGGGGACGGGCAGCGCGCCGTTTCCGCTTCTGATGACAGTACGTTGAAGGTGTGGGATGTGGAAACGGGGCGCGAATTCCGCACCCTCCTCGGCCACACAGACGCGGTGACTGGCGTGACGTTGCGTGTCCTTGGCGTGGCGTTGAGTGGGAACGGGCGGCGCGCCGTTTCCGCATCTGATGACCATACGCTGAAGGTGTGGGATGTGGAGACGGGGCGCGAATTCCGCACCCTCTACGGCCATACAAGCGCGGTTTATGGCGTAGCGTTGAGCTGGGACGGACGACGCGCAGTTTCCGCATCCGGGGACAACACGCTGAAGGTGTGGGATGTGGAGACGGGAGAAGTGACTGCCACATTTACGTGCGATGGCGCAGCCTATTGTTGTGCATTCATCTCTGATCGAATCGTTGCCGGCGACGCCGCGGGCCGCGTCCACCTTCTCTCGCTCGAAGTTCCCCAACAAGCATGAGATTCGGCGGCTGCCACCTGGCTCTCGCCTCGTGGTAGCATGGCGTGCAAGTTCTGATCTCTTTGGGAAGGAGCCTGTATGGCCGCGAAGATTCTGGTCACCGGCGATGTGGTGCTTGACGTGGACCTCTATAAAGGCGGGCGGATGACGCCGGACTCCGGGGAAGCCGGCACTCGTGTGATCAAGACGCCGGGCGGAGCGACGATTACGCACTCCCTGCTGCGCAGGCTGGCCGGGAAGAAGCCTGATCCGCGCGCCAAGGAAGGTGCATTCGAGGCCGGGGACGTGCTGTTCGGCATCCAGGAACCGGCGAGCTGGCCGGAGGGGTTCCATGCCTCCACGCTCTGGGAGGCGGTGGAGGTTGAGGCGGGCAAGAAGAAGGAGAAGCGCTGGTTCCCTACCAAGCCTCAACCGGGCTTTGAACGAAATCATCCCCGGGCTGCGCGAGCTCAGCGAATAGGACAACGCGCGCTTCCTTGACAGTGGTGCCCGTTGACGGTGTTTTTCCACGATCCTCCGAATCAACTTCAGCCTTTTGATCCGCCAGTTACCCGCGAATTCCGCCCCGGTAGTAGCATGGCGACCTAGACTGATTTCCAACTGAAAGGACTCTGTATGGCCGCAAAGATTCTGGTCACCGGTGACGTTGTACTCGATCACAACATTTACGAGGGCAAGAGGCTGGCGCCGGACGCCCCTCCGGGAGCCGGCGCATATTACAAGCCAATGGCCGGCGGAGCCATGCTGGTGCACGACCTATTAAATGCTCTGGAGCCGGCCTGTGTGCGCTTTGGGCTCGAACAAACCACGCCGGAGCAGTTGTGGGACTGGCCAAAGCAATTCCATGCCAAGGCACTCTGGCACACCGTTGACAACGTGAAGAAGGAAACGGGGCGTCACTGGGCTCTTGACCGTTATCTTGGCTACGGCGAACCGAAGACGGGAGATTATCCGGGCAAGCTTGCCGGTGACCTCGGGGAGGGCATCCCGCGGGTTCTGGTTCTGGACGATGGAGGGCTGGGGTTCCGGGAAGCAAAGCAGTCCTGGCCCGCATTCCTGAGCGGCGACCGTCCGGAAGGATTGGAATGGGTCATTCTGAAGATGTCGCGCCCGCTGGCGCAGGGCAAGCTCTGGACCAGCCTAGTGCGCGAATCGTGGCGAAAGCGGCTGATCGTGGTGGTAAGTGCGGATCAGCTTCGCAGCGAGGGCCTTCTAGTTGCGGGAGGTCTGTCGTGGGAGACATCTGTCGATGACATCGTGGAGGAACTGGAATCTAACCAGACGTTGCGCGGGCTCAAGCAGTGCCAGCACCTGATTGTGACGATGCGCAGCGACGCGGCTCTGTGGCTGGATCGAGCCGGCAAGCCCAAGGATGAGCGTGGCCAGCTGGTCTTCGATCGAAAGCTGTGTGAGGGAGAATGGCAAGACAAGCACGAGGAGTGCAGGGCCTATGGTTCTCTCTCGTGCACGACTGCTTCCGTAGCCTGGGCGGTCTCAGAGGCTATCTGCGCAAAGGAGGGGCCGGAGGGGAAAGATAAGCCGCCGGTTGACGAACTGGATTTGACCACTGCGCTGGTTGCTGGGCTCTCCACCACGCGATTTCTGCTGGAAACCGGACACGGTAAAGCCGGAGCGGAGCCAGACTTTCCATTTGGCGACGCTGCCAGGCATTTGAAGGCAGAGAGCGCCAAGGACGATCAGTTCACCGAGTCTGCTTATAGCAGGGCCGATGTGAGGTGTGGGAGCCGCAGCAAGCAGCCGGACGGACTTAACCTCGAGCCGGGCAAATGGACGATTCTCGGCTTGGTATCTCCTTGGCACATCAAACACGACAAGGTCTCGCTTGAGCCGGCGCGGCGTGTGGCGCTTTTTGGACCCGACAAACTTCCGGGCGTGCCCTGCGCGACTTTCGGCGATCTGCGAACTCTCGACCGGCGGGAGATCGATTCTTTGCGCGCGATTCGAAGGCTCATGCTGATGTATCGCGACGCCAAGGTTCGCAATCAGCCTCTTTGCCTCGGGGTTTTTGGGGCGCCTGGATCAGGCAAGTCCTTTGGCCTTAAACAGATTGCGAAGGGCGTCTTTGGCGAGAAGGCCCCGCTTCTGGAATTCAACCTCTCGCAGTTCAACGGACCGGCCGACTTGATCGGAGCATTCCACCAGGTACGGGATAAGGTGCTTTCGGGACCCACGCCTGTTGTTTTCTGGGACGAGTTTGATTCCGACGGGTTCCAATGGTTGAAGCGATTCCTCGCGCCCATGCAGGACGGCGCATTTCAGGAGGGCCAGGTCACTCACTCCCTCGGCAAGTCGGTCTTCATCTTTGCCGGAGGAACGAACTTTTCATTTGAGCAATTCCAATCGCACAAAGATGATCCGGATTTCATTGCCCAGAAAGGCACTGACATTATCAGCCGCCTCTCGGGCTACCTGGACATTGCCGGACCGAATCAGCGGGAAGCCGCAACACAAACGCCAATCGATCGGGAGTACCCAGTCAGGCGCGCAATGGTGATTCGAATCGCTCTCGAACTCGGAGATATACCGTTGGAGATCGAGCGCGGGCTCCTTACGGCTCTTTTGAAGGTTGGACGGTACCGTAATGGGGCGCGATCGCTCACCAAGCTGGTCTCCTATATTCGGGATCGTGGCGGCTTCCCCTTGCGCCGAGCTTATCTTCCTCCAGACGATATCCTTGCGCTGCATGTCGAGAACGTTGAGGAATTCCACGAAATCACGCGCAAGTACGCCGAGTTTTATGCGCAGACCGAGAGTCGAGCAAGGGAGATTCACGAGGAGTACCTGATTTCCTTGAGCAAGAAAACCGAAGAGGAGAGAAGAAGCAGGCCAAATAATGTGGGGTGGGACAAGCTCACTCCAAGCGCCAGGGAGTCGAATTACGCCGCTGCGCTGAGAATTCCTGAAATCCTGGAATATGAGGGTTTCGCGCTCGCGGATATCCGGGACCCGCGGCCCGGAATCGAGAAGATTCCTGGCGATGAGGTTCCCCAGGAGGTTCTTGACCGGATGGCCGAGGCCGAGCATGGGGGGTGGGAGGAAGAACGGCGGATGAACGGATGGACGTTTTCCAAACACCGAAGTGACAAGGCCTTGCGCCATTATCTTCTCATCCCGTTTGGCTCGCTCACTCCAGAGGACAAGGCGTTTGATATCGACGCGATTAAGAAATACCCGAGCCATGCAAAGGAGGCAGGCTACAAGATCGAGCGGGTGAAATGAATGTGATTGCTTCAAGTACGGGTCGCGCACGCGCAATCGGATCTGAATTGGGCTAATCGAGTAAGCCGATGAAAGTCTTTCTGTCATGCGTCAGTAGCGAGTTTTGATCGTATCGCCTCAAGCTCGCCAACCAGCTTGGCGCGCTCAAGGGGCAGCCCTACGAAGTCAAGGTGCAGGAGGACTTCGAGGAGGGCGGCTTCACGCTGCACGACAAGCTGGCCGACTACGTTCGCGAGTGCGACCTGGTCATCCACCTTGTCGGCGACGCCTGCTGGGCACGGCCCTCGGCGGAACATGTGCGCGCGGCGGTCATCGCTGCACCAGAAGTCAAATGGAGTTAAGCAAGACATGCCCTACGACCTCTTCATTAGCCTGCATTATTCATGAACGCATAGCGAACGGCGTTTTTGGGCTGTACGAGATTGGCGAAAATGCTGGCGGCGTCGTGATTTTGCCATGGAGGACGTAGCGATGCGCTTGGTTGGCATTT
>Ga0181530_10006236_pt1 | contig 11826 bp, 10 predicted proteins | sample PEATcosm2014_Bin_42_FD_119769 | JGI IMG/M metagenome (GOLD analysis project Ga0181530, IMG submission 119769) | Peatland microbial communities from MTU Mesocosm Facility, Houghton, MI, USA - PEATcosm2014_Bin10_60_metaG | ecosystem: Environmental > Terrestrial > Soil > Wetlands > Peat | place... | reverse complement strand
CGGGCCATGACCGGTGCCGCGTTCAGCACCCGCAACGATGACCCCGCCAGGAATGAGGGTAACCATGACGGAGACGACGCCGTTCACCATCGGGGCCGGCGTTAGCTGCAGCGATGGGGCCTGCGGCAAGGTGACCCGCGTGGTCGTTGACCCGCTCACCCGGACGGTCACCCATCTGGTGGTCGAACCGAAGCACCGCCTTGACGCCGGCCGGCTTGTCCCGCTCGGCCTGGCCGACGCCACGGCCGGCGAGATACGGCTCCGCTGCACCCTAGCGGACTTCGGCAAGCTCGACCCCGCCGAAGAGACCCAATTCCTGCCCGGCACCCCCGGATACCCCGGCTACGACCCGGAACAGATGCTCGCCATGCCCTACTACGGCATGGGCCCGGGCATCGGCGTCCCCGTGACCGTCACCTACGACACCGTCCCCCTGGACGAGGTGGAGGTGCGCCGCGGCGAGCACGTCCAGGCCACCGACGGCCACATCGGGAAAGTCCAGGGACTGGTCATCGACCCTGACAGCCACCGCGTGACCCACGTACTGCTCCAGGAGGGGCACCTGTGGGGCCGCAAGGACGTGGCCATCCCGATCAGCGCCGTGACCGGAGTCGACGACGGTATCCGCCTCAACATCACCAAGCAGCAGGTGCAAGACCTGCCACCAGTGGACATCCACCACCCCAACGGGTAAACCCGCCAGCATGCGGAAACCGCACCGCCGCCGGGCTGCGTATCCCATTCGGCCGGGATTCCCGGCCTTGCGGTGCGGTCTGGGCGACCGGCTCCGCGAGCTGCGGCTCGATGCGGGGCTGACCGCAAAGGAACTGGCGGCCCGGCGGTTCGGTGATGTCATCTCGCCCGGCGCGGCCCGGCGGCCGACCGCCGGGCCGGGCGCGGCTACGGTGCTGGCTGCTGCGGCTAGCCGGGGCTGTGTTGCGGCTGCCCGGGCACCGGTTGCCGGCCTGTGCGCAGGTCGGCAATGACATGGCCGGCGGAGACGTTGTCGCCTACGGCGACCCGGACGGCGGCGATGGTTCCGGCCACGGGGGCCGGGATGTCCAACGTGGCCTTGTCAGACTCCAGGGTGATCAGCGGGTCCTTGCCGCTAACCACGTCACCAGCGGCCACATGTACCTCGATCACTGGCACGTCGATGAAATGGCCGATATCGGGGACTGTGACCTCGATGACCTCGTAAATCCCGCTAGGCGAGCCGTATCCCGGTGGCTCGGCCGGCGCGGAGGCCGCGTCCTCGGTGACGCGCTCCTTTGTCGGCGCGGCGGCTGGGCCGCCGGACCCCGGAGCGGCGTTGAGTCGCAGGATGAGGTCCCCTGCGGACACCCGGTCACCGACCCTGGTGGCGACTTCGTCGGCTGTCCCCGCGACCGGCGCGGGAACGTCCAGCGTGGCCTTGTCGGACTCTAGCGTGATGAGCGGATCCTCGGCGGCTACGACGTCGCCGGCGGTCACATGCACCTCGATGACCAGGACGTCGACGAAGTGGCCGATGTCGGGAACTGTGATATCCACGTCAGGCTCCAGGGAAGAAGAAGAGGCGCCGGGAATGAGCTGGGCGGCGGTCAGGGCACGAGCCCGGCGCATTGAGGTTTTCTCGACAAGGTCGATCCGATCATCCGGGACAGGACAGAGACGGCCAGGCAGACACACAGACTACTTACTCTCATGCCGTTACTCTCATGCGGTTACTCTCATGCCGCGTTCAGCAGGCCCAGCTGGCGCTACGGATCCAGACCCACCAGACTGATCCCGAGCACGATCAGCCGGGTGACCAGCGATTCGAGGGCGCGACCGATCTTCTGGGTCACCTTGCCATTTTGGACGGTGAAGACGTCGATGCCGCGCACGTGGCCGTCGTCCCAGTCGTATCGCCGGCGCTGTATGACATGGTCGCCCCGGTGAACGAATCCTCGACGGTGAATCGGCTCGCGCTCGCGGCGTGTGGTCCGCGCCCGGGTAAATGCCTGGTCGCTACCCTGGCTTCTTTCGAGCGAGGCGACCCGACGGCGCCCACTGACGCAGGGTGCGAGGTGCTGGAGTGCTCGTGGACGGCGGGGCCGACTTCACGTGCTACGGACCGTATCGTGCGCCGGCTACCAGCGCCGGGAATCAGTGCGGGCCTGGACGGCGATGGGTCTTGTTCCTGGTGTCGTCGGCAGCCCGGCGGGTGAGAGGATCTACGGGAAGGCGGAGTTCGGCGAGCCTGGTCTGCGAGAGCCGCGGGCGCCATGCCGGGTCAGCGCCTCTACAGTGCTGGTTAGTTCGTAGGAGGTGGCCGGATGCCCAGGATCGTGGTCATTGGCGGCGGGATCGTCGGGCTCTCGATGGCGATGCTGCTCGCAAAACAAGGGCACGAGGTCACCGTCCTGGAACGGGACGGCGGCGATGTGCCCGGCTCACCCGACGAAGCGTGGCAGGCGTGGAACCGGCATGGCGTCGCGCAGTTCCGCCAGGCCCACTACCTCCACGGGGCCGGGCGCCAGATCCTCGACGCGGCCTTGCCGGAGGTGACCCAAACGCTCCTCGGTGCGGGCGCCACCACTTTCGACGTGCTCACGCTCATGCCCCCGTTCATCGAAGACCGCACGCCGCGGGAGGGAGACGAGCGGTTCGTCACGGTCACCGGCCGCCGCCCGGTGATCGAGTACGCGGTCGCGACCGCCGCCCAGAACCTGGACATTCGCCGCGGGGTGTCCGTCACCGAACTGGTGACCGGCCCAGCGGCGGCCAAGGGCGTGCCGAACGTGACCGGCGTGCGCACCTCGGACGGCGAAGAACTCGCCGCCGACCTGGTCATCGACGCGATGGGGCGGCGGTCCGGGCTACCTGGCTGGCTGGCCGACCTGGGAGCCCAGCCGGTGGCCGAGGAAGCCGAAGACTCGGGATTCACCTACTACACGCGCTACTTCCGCTCGGCGGACGGTACCCCCCCGCAGTTCATCACCGGGCTGCTGACGCCGTTCGACTCCTTCTCACTGCTCACCCTGCCCGGTGACGCGGGGACATGGTCGGTGACCTTGTACATCTCCTCCCGCGACCAGGCCCTGAAGGAAATGCGCCACCCAGAGAAGTGGCAGGCCGTGGTCGCCGCGTGCCCACTGCACGCCCACCTGCTCGACGGCGAACCGGTCTCCGACGTCTTCGCGATGAGCGGCATAGTCGACCGGCACCGGCGAGCCGTCCTGGCTGACACACCGGTGCTGACCGGCCTGCTCGCCGTGGGTGACTCGGCGTGCTGCACCAACCCGTCGCTCGGCCGGGGAATCACCATGGGACTGATGCACGCCGCGGGTACCGCCGAGGTCATCGCCGATCATCTGGGCGACCCGGTCGTGCTCGCGCTCGAACACGACCAGATGACCCAGGCCCGGGTGACCCCGTGGTACGAGAACACGGTGATGTTCGACCGGGCCCGCAGGGAGGAGATCGACGCGTCCATCGAGGGCAGGCCCGCTCCGGAAGCCCCCGGCCCGATGGCCCAGTTCCAGCAGGCCTTCGGCGTGGCCATGCTCTACGACCCCGATGTGTTCCGGGGCATGATGGAGTTCATCTCGATGATGGCGCTGCCCGAACAGGTCTTCGCCCGGCCCGGGTTCGGTGACCGCGTCGCGGCGATAGCGGACGGCCACGAGGCGTTCGCCCCGCCCGGCCCGTCCCGCCCCGACCTCCTCAAGACCCTGGCATGATCATCGAGGTCAACGGGATCTCGCTCTACGTCGAGGACCATGGCGAGGGCACCCCGGTGCTGCTCATCCACGGCTGGCCGGACTCGGCCCAACTGTGGCGGCACCAGATCCCGTTCCTCACCGGGCACGGCTTCCGCGCGATCGCGCCGGACCTGCGGGGGTTCGGGCGGTCCGGCCGCCCGCCCGCGGTGAGCGACTATGCGCTGGCCAACGCCGTGGCCGACGTGGCCGGCATACTCGACACGCTCGGCATTGAGGCCGCGCACATGGTCGGGCATGACTGGGGCGCAGTCGTGGCATGGCTCACCGCCACGTTCATCCCCGACCGGGTCAAGAAGCTCGCCGTGCTGTCGGTCGGGCACCCGCGTGCGCCCCGGACACTCCGGCAGGACGAGATGGCCTGGTACCAGCTGTTCTTCCAATTCGAGGGCATCGCGGAGGCGACCCTCCAGTACAAGGACTGGGCCTGGCTGCGCCGGTTTAGCCGCGGCGACGGGGACCAGGAACGCTACATCGAAGACCTGTCCCGGCCCGGCGCGCTCACCGCGTCGCTGAACTGGTACCGGGCCAACCTGGCGCCCCGGATGCCGGGGACCGCGCCCGAACTTCCTCCTGTACGGGTGCCCACGCTTGGCATCTGGTCCACCAATGACCACTATCTCGACGGCGAGCGGATGGAGGAGTCAGGCGCGTTGGTCGAGGCGCCGTGGCGTTACGAGGTGATAGAGGGCGCGAGCCACTGGATCCCGCTGGACGCGCCGGACCGGCTCAACGCGCTCCTCCTCGACTGGCTGCACGGACCGGCCACGGCCGGGTAACTGAGCGTCCGCAGGGCCCGTGCCCCGCAGCCGGCTCCAGTACTCCCGAGTAATTACGAATAAGCAAGCCACCTATCCGCCAAGAATGCGAGTGATGAGCTGCGACCCGACCGGATCGGAGTTGGCATCACTCCAGGCTGCGAGGGTACAGCCTGGACAGAGCGTGCCCAGCTCGCGCACCTCTGCGCCGAGATCTGCGAACCAGACGATGTGCCGCTGGCCTGAAGAGCTGTACTCGTACGACGTGCCGGCGCCCTGGGTGCCGGTACGGAGCCAGTGGCTGTTTGCCAAGGTCGTGGCCGTGACCGGAGTCGCCTGGGCGCCCGGCACGAGAGCACCGGTGCGGGTGACCGGCCAGTCGTACCCGTAGTTGGGGACCTCAATCGCCAGCTTGTCACGAGGTATGTTGTAGCTGCCCATCACCTGGAAGACCCGTTTCAGGTCATCGGTGGGGACGATCGGGCCTGGATCGGAGGTTGAGTAGTGGAAGTCCGTCGCCATGAAGACGATCTGGTCGGCGTAGCTGGCGATGGCGCCGTAGTCGTACAGGAACGGACTCGCGTAGGAGATATCCCAGTACGTCAGCTCGTTGGTTTCGCGCACCTCGACGGCTACCGACAACAAGCGATGCTCGTGGTGCATGGCGACGGCCAGCTCGCGCACCAGCTCAGTGTAGTCGGTCGTGAGATACCCGATCTCATCCCGAGGCGAGATGTTATGCCAGCCGGCGACGGCCGCGTAGGTAGCGAGGTCTGACACGCTGTTGGGCAGCGAGAACTCGTAGTCGAGCGTCAGCCCTTCGCCCTGCGGCTCGGCCGCCATGACTTGGGCCAGCGCCATGACATGGGCCCACCTGGATTTTGGATCCACCAGGATCTTGGCCATTACCGACATGGGCGTACCCACGTCCGAGACGGTGACCATGCGCCAGGCGCAGGGATTGGCGCTGTCGGCTGTTTGCAGCTGATCCGCCAACGTGGGACCGCCGGGGTCGCTGGGTTGGTACAAGATGTCTGTGGGCGACCTCCCGACACCGAGCCAGTCGAAGTTGACGAGGTTCAGGCTGTCGGCGACGGCAGGTACGGTACTCGGCAGCTGCGGGTTGTCGAGCCAGTCCGGAAACCAGGTGCCGTTGGCACCCGCTAGGGACTTTGGCTTGCAGCTCGCCGGCCGCGCCGGGTAAGGCACCGTAGTCGGCAGAGCCCCGACGTTGAGACGGGGCAGCACAACCGGCTCTGGGGGCTGGCCGCCGGAGACCGCGCCAGGCGGAACCCGGGTCGGCAGCTTCAGCGCGACGAAGGTCACGCCGATGCCTGCGAGGGCGGCAAACAGGACTACATATACCAGCCAGCCAGGCCGGATTTTCCTTGGTATAGCCATTTCTCTCGAGCTTTCCACTTGACGCCTACTGGGGGTCACACGCGGGTGCGGGCCGGGTACTTGGCCAGGCCCAGCACATGTAGGGCGTGACTTTTCAGGGGTTTAGCTGAGCGGGCTCGGGCATACCCTTGGCCGGATCGCCAGTGGGACCATCCCCGGTGCCGACTCTTTGCGCTCTGGTGCCTTTCCAGCCGATGAGCCGGCCGGTAGCCACAGCGAACAGGGTTCGCCACGCGAGATATATCTGCAGCGGGTCGTTGATGAACCGGTAGAAGACGGCCGTGGACAAGGTGCGCCACGACCACTCCCGCAGGACCACCATCGCCGTGAGGTTTTGCGCCAGCCGGAAGGAGGTAAAGACGGCGAAGTACACCAGCAGCTTCGACCAGTTCCCGTAATATGCCGCCGCGATGGTCACACCGTAACTGACCGGCAGCAGCACGAGCGGTATGGCGAAGGACAGCACGGAGTACCACATCACCCAGGACAGGAGTCCATACCGGCCGGGCCGGACCATGATGTCACGGTGCTTGACGAAGTTTTGCACCGTGCCGAACGTCCAGCGGGTCCATTGCTTGGCAACGGCCCGCAGAGTACACGGGCACTCAGTGATGGCGCGGGCTGTAACGTCGAGCTTCACCAGGTAACCGGCTTTGCGGACCCCGAGGCCCGCATCCGCATCTTCGCCCGCGGTGTCAGCGGTCATGCCGACGCGCCGCATGACCGAGTTTCTCCAGGCAGAGAAGGCACCCGGCACGATCATGATGCCGTGCTTACCTTGGGCAACCCGCAGGACCGCGATGCCGAGGTTGTACTCAGCCACCTGGAAGGCGAGCAGCAGACTGCGCCACAGCGACGTCGGCTGATTGCTGGCCATGATGTAGCCAGCGACCGCTCCCACCTGCGGATCTCTGAAGTGCCGCACGAGACGCGGGATATCATCCGCGCTGCACGGCACTGTGTCGGCGTCGATCGTGACGGTGACTTCGCCCTCGGCGTGATGCCGAAACAGCAGGTCGAGGGCTGGTCCTTTCGTAACGTTGGTAGGCAGGTGAACGGCCTTGAGCTTACGCGGGTAGGCGTTGAACTCGAGGGCCAGCCTGTCCAGGATCTGTCTCGTGTCATCCGTCGAACCGTCGTTGACGACCAGTACCAGTACCTCAAACGGGTAGCTGTGGCTGAGGATGGCCCGGACGGTGCGTTCGATGACTTTTTCTTCGTTGAGGGCCGCGATACCAACCGTGATGCGACCCGGATGCCACTCCGGGATGGGCCGGTGCTGCCGAATTCCGCCGAGGTGGGCACGGATCATCCACAGCATCGCAAACGCCAGGACCACCCAGGTGCAGACGGTCAGCACGTCGGGCAGGATGGTGTTGGGGAGCGCGTCCCCAATCCAGGTTGCCAAGTACCCGCCCCGGTCCTCAATAGACGGGCGGGCCCGGCTGATAACCGGCTGCGATCCCCCTTGCATCTGGAGGAGCTGGGCCATGGTCATGAAGTGGTAACCCAGGGCCTTGGCCTTTTCAATGACCCGGATCAAGAGGTTATAGGTAGCCTGATTATCTTTGCCGCCGGCGTCGTGCATGACCACCGCCAGCCCGGGCGAACCCGGACCGCCCATAGCCGGGGTCGGGATGTAGCCGTAGGGCGGATAGGTAAAGTCTGAAGTGTCGGCGGTAAAGCCAACCACAGTCAAGCCAAGCTGCTGGGCAACCAGGGTGGCATAGGCGTTGGACCGGATGGAATCCGGCCCGTACAGGTTTCCGCCGCCGAAGGGCGTCCGACACAGGGACGACTCGTAGTCATCCAGGGTGGCCATGATTTGCTGAACCGCCACAAACTGCCGACGGGCAGCCAGCGGCGACAGGTCGATGATGAGCGGATGGGTCAGCGTGTGGTTGCCGACGACGTTGCCGCTTGCGACCACCTGCCGAAACACGTTTGGCGCCGCCAGGATGTTGTCGCCAATTTCGAAGAACGTCGCATGCACGTGGTACGCGGCCAAGACCGCCAGCATCCGCGGCGTCCAAATTGAACTGGGGCCATCATCGAGAGTGAGAATGATGGTCTTTTCGGGAACCGTACCGAACTGCTGGATCGCGTAGCGGCAGTCGGCCGTGTTATGCGCTTCCAGCGGGGTAAGCGAACTCAGCACGACCCGGTTGGTAAACGGATCGACGGCGTAGGCCGTGTCCCCGGCATGGCGGATTTCGACCACGCGCTGGAAGACACCGCCATCGCCGATGATACCAATGCCCAGTTGGCCGGTCTGCTCGATTTCCCCGTGCCGCTGGGCACAGGCTGCCATCTGGTCTGCGATCTGACGCGGATAGTCAACGCTCGCATTATACACCGGTGTTTCGGGCAAAGCCGTGGCTAGTTGCTGACTACGCTCGACTCCGAGCAGTACGTCAATGACTGCCAGTAGCAGCAGCACGAGGACCGCCAGTCCCCGTTTGCCACTGAGGCTAGCAAAGACGGGGCTTTCACGGGGTTCCGGGGCAAAGCCGGTATGCCGCCCCATGTGCTTTCCCTTCACTCAGTGGTTGAATAGGGGATACCAAACGCCCTGTTCTAGCTGCTGGATACAGTAACCGGTCGGGGTTGGAGTTCGGGTCGGCGACACTATTGACGTTGCGGTCCTGGTGCCGATGATGTCGGGACTGGGGCTTCGGCCCGCAGCCGGACTAGAAGTCGGACGCGGGCTGGAAGTAGTAACCCCGACTTGCATATGGTAATGGCTTGCTGGCGGCAGATGCCGACGGCAGCACATCCGCCATGTTGATAATCAGGGAAACGTCAGTGACAGCGACTCCCTTTTGACCGTCGGCGCTCGCGGGCCCAAGCGTCCGGTTGGCTCCGCCCCGGAAGCGTAGGGGTTGTAGGACGGCACGGCGAACCTGGTCACGCTGGGACTACCAACGTGACCAATACCCAACATAGCCAGCCAGCCGAGCAGAGCGACCATGACTACGCAGCCGATGGCGCCTATGCTACGGCACAACTGGCGCCTAGCCGTACGCCCTATTCTCCTGAGCCCCTTGCGACGGTGTTGGCCATGAGACTTGGGATTGCGACTGGGGTTACTCATCGCAACGCTCCTTTGGTTTTGCCAGCCGAACTGTCATCAAGGCAGGTTTCGGCGCGACCTGCTCAACTATCCTGCCGTAAGGTGTGAATTTCTCTCAAGCAGTAGACGCACCACCGCATCGGTAGTACCCGGGTAGGTGGTGGATTCCAGTATGAAGAGAGAGCCTGTGCATAGAAGTCGTGATGCGGTTTTCTGCAGCGGCCTTGACAGCCGTCAAATTGGCTCCGTCACATGCCCTCAATGATATTGACACGCACATCACAATTGTCTTTGATACCTTCAGCTCTGTTTCATTAGCCATGGCCCGGGACCTGCTGGATAGCGTACCGGCGAGGTAATCAGATGAAACGTCGCCAATGTGGCAGTGGCCTGGCACTTAGTGTTCTTACTACATCTCCGTCAATTTCGATGCCAGGCCGGACACAGATCTCCAGAAGCCGGGACTGCCTCGGCAGCCAACGGCCCGGCTACCCCGATAATGAGCAAGTCAGGTCCGTTATGTCCGGTCTGGCGCTGGTTGGCCTTTTTGGTGCTACTGGCGTTGGTCAACTCGTATCCCCCCATGGGATCATCTGTCAGCTAACTGTCCGTTGCAGGCTTAACCTGGCGATCTATATGTAGACGTGCCACATGCTCTCTAGGATTACAGACCTCGCGAACCGGCTTGTACTCGGCCAAGTCGCCCAAGCTTGCCGCTTAACCTGCGCGTGCGCACTTTGCGTAGAGCGTGCGTTCTCTCTTCGTCGTTTTCCCACGTCGTGGCGGGGTACCGGCAGGGCTCCGGCGTATTCCGTGAATGTCTGCTGCTGTCCTAATCGAAGCCGTGGAGGTGGAGGACTTCGGCGCGGGTGGCGTGGTCGCGCCGGCGTTCGGGGACGTGCAGGGCGTCGAAAGTCACCACGGCACCGTCCAGGTCCCCCGGTTCCAGGAGCTCGGTCAGATGGCTGGTCTCGTTGTCCTTGACTTCTCCCCAGTTGCCGGGTACTGGCCGATGACCGGATCCCACGGAGCCCGCAGGCGTGCCAGATCTGCCTGGCTGGCCCGTTTGGTCCACTGCCCGACCGCGGTGAGCGCCACCATGGGTGGCATGTTCGCCACGGTCAACGGCCAGGCACAGAGCGGCGATCGCCGCCGAGCTGCTCGCGCGCACGCGCGCGAAGCGAACCGGATAAATTGTCCTCATATCATCAAACCGGGCAACTCGGGTTTACCACGACTATCCCGTCAATTTTCGTGCAGCATTTTCCGCTGAAATTGGGGCCCTTTTCTGCCGCGCACTATTCCCGATATTTTTGCAGTGGACTTTTTTTCCGGATTAGCGGTGTTACGCTATGTAATGACGTAGTACGTTCCGCAGGTCGGCGTCCCGTGGGTGCCTTCATCTGGGACTGGCCACCGGCACTGCGCAGAGTGAAACCGGCCAGGAGAACCCTAAGATCCAGGAGGCATTGACGTGAGACTCATCTTCGCCGCTGCGGCACTCATGCTCACCGTCTTGTCGGGAGCGGGCGCGGTCGTCGCGAGTGCTGCGCCAGCTTCCGCTGAGGTCCTCTTTAACGACGACGCCGGCACCATCCGCCCCGGCCAGTACGTGGAGGTGGGCGTCTGGTATCAGCAGTACAGCGGCGGCCCGTCCGGTTACTGGGCTGGCGTGTGGAGCTACCCGCAGCACAAGTGGATCTTCACCAGCAGCGGCGACGCGACCACCAGCTGGAAGTTCTGGTGGGTGAAGCCAGCCGTCCGGGGTGAGTACGCGACCGTGTACGGCACCACGTACAGCGGCCGTAACTACCGGGACGTGTTCTACACGGCGGTCAGATGACCGCGGCGACCGCTGAGCGTGTCACCGAGCACCGTTACCGGCGCGGCGATGTGCGGCAGATGATGCAGATGATACGGCGACCCCTTTAAGCCAGCCACGGCCCCGGCCGCCGCGGCCGGACCAGGCTTGCTCGGCGACGCCGGGCACGATCTGCGGTGAGTGTGCGTTGGGAGTTACGTACGCCGTCGTGCCTGGCCCCGGATCACCTGAGCCAGGCGAGCGGCAGATCAAGATCTTCTTCCCGGAGCTCGTTACCCTTTTCGCGCCGGCCGGTGGAATGACGCGGTGCCACCCCGCCGCAGCCGGTATCCGTATTCACCGTGATCAGCAGATAGTTTCGTTAGAGTTAGAAGGTTCGTTTCTGATGGGGAACATGCTGGCGTTCCTCGGCCGTGACATGGCGGTCGACCTCGGCACCGCGAACACCCTGGTGTACGTGCGCAGGCGGGGGATTGTGCTCAACGAGCCGTCGGTGGTGGCACTCAACACCAATACCGGCAACATCGTCGCGGTCGGCGTTCAAGCCAAACGGATGATCGGCCGGACGCCCGGCAACATCGTGGCGATCCGGCCGCTCAAGGACGGCGTCATCGCTGACTTCGATATCACTGAGCGGATGCTGCGCTACTTCATCCAGAAGGTCCACCGCCGCCATCACCTGGCCAAGCCGCGGCTGGTGGTTGCCGTGCCCAGCGGGATCACCGGCGTGGAGCAAAGCGCGGTGAAAGAAGCCGGGCGCCAGGCCGGTGCCCGGCGCGTTTACATCATCGAAGAGTCGATGGCGGCCGCGATCGGCGCCGGGCTCCCGGTGGACGAGCCCACCGGAAACATGGTCGTCGACGTCGGCGGGGGGACCACCGAGGTCGCGGTGATCTCGCTCGGCGGTATCGTGACCTCCGAGTCCATCCGGGTCGGCGGCGACGAAATGGACCAGGCGATCATCGTCTTCGCCAAGAAGGAGTACTCGCTCATGCTGGGCGAACGGACCGCCGAGGAGATCAAGAT
>Ga0181530_10006234_pt1 | contig 11833 bp, 11 predicted proteins | sample PEATcosm2014_Bin_42_FD_119769 | JGI IMG/M metagenome (GOLD analysis project Ga0181530, IMG submission 119769) | Peatland microbial communities from MTU Mesocosm Facility, Houghton, MI, USA - PEATcosm2014_Bin10_60_metaG | ecosystem: Environmental > Terrestrial > Soil > Wetlands > Peat | place... | reverse complement strand
TGCGTGATCACTACTAACGCAGTGGTGCTGTTGGCCTGCACGATATTTCCCGGATCGACCAGCCGCAGTCCCACGCGCCCCTCTATGGGCGCGGTGATATGCGTGTAGACCAGATTGACCTTGGCATTGGCGAGCATGCCCTCGTCGTTTTTCACCGTGCCTTCATCTTGCAGCACGACCTGCTCCTGATCGTCAACCTGCTGCTTGGCGATGGCGTTGCGATTGAGCGCTTGCCGGTAGCGTTCCAGATCGATTTTGGCTTCCGTCAAAACCGCCTGATCGTGCGCCAGTTGTCCTTCGACTTGCGTCAACGCCGCCTGATAAGGGCGCGGATCGATTTCAACCAGCGGATCGCCCTTCCGCACCATTTGCCCTTCGTGATAGTAGACCTGCGTGATCTCACCTTGCACCCGGCTGGTCACGGTCACCGTATAAACGGGCGTCACTGTGCCCAATGCGTTCAAATAGATCCCGATGTCGCCCTGGTGCGCTGCCGCGGTCGTCACCATCACCGGCCGGGAGGCCGCGTCGCCGCCGGCTTTCGCCGCGGGGGTGGTCCCGCCGCGCTGCCACCACCATCCGCCGCCAATTACGACGACGGCGACGATCAGCCAGATCCACCAGCGGCTCTTGGGAGTGCTTGAATTCTCGGTTGGGTCTTGCTCGGATTCCCTGGAAACAATTGCGTTTGGTGCTTTTTCCGTCACTTGTGCTCCTCAAAAATCGACGAGGGACAACAGCTCTCATTTATGGCGTTCATGAATGGCTTTCTGGTGAATTTTATCATCTATATACACTAACCCTTTCGACGCGCGAGAGAGCAAAATCGCGTCGAGTTTTTTGTGAAGAATTGTCAATGCTCCGGTCTCCGGGCCGGTTCGCGGACGGGTATAATTCAGCGGGTGACCGCAGTCGAAGGCGACAAATCGGGCAACGGGAGCGGCTCCTGGCTCCAGCGAATCGCTCTGAGATTGTTGTTGGCGGCGTTAGTCCTGCTGGGAATCGCGTATGGTGCGGACTATGGCGTGTTTCGCTATCGACTGGCGACGAAGCGCCAGCCTTTTGGCAGCGTAAGCGTCGACCATTACTACGTCGTGGCGCACAAAGACGGGAAGGCCGAGCTTATTTTCGATCCGCCGGTGCAGCAGACCTGCGTGCACTGCCTTTTCCCGCACGCCGGTGATCCTCCCTGCTGGTATCTGGCGCGACATGCTGAGCCGCGGACCGACATCTAACAGATCCCGCGGAAGATCCATCCCGCGGCAGATCAATGATGGACCCGGCGCCGATGAACCGGCGCTCGACTTCTGCCATCGCTCCGCGTTACATTGTGCGCATGGACCGTCGCGAATTTACTAAGCTCTCTGCCTTGGCGTTGGCTTGGAGGTGTCTGCCTGCGTACGCGCAAACTGCTGGAGCTGCGCAGAAGCCGGTCGGCTACGCCGCCATCGGTCTGGGTACGATTTCAGACATCTTCATGCGGGCGTGCGCGCAGTCGCAGACGGCGAAGGTCACCGCCCTGGTGACCGGACATCCGGATACGAAGGGCGTGAAGTACTCGGCGATGTACGGCGTTCCGAAATCCTCGATTTACACCTACGAGACATTCGACCGCATCCTCGACAACAAGGACGTGGACGCCATCTACGTAGGTTTGCCGAACAGCATGCATTGCGAGTACACGGTGCGGGCGGCGCAGGCGGGCAAGCACGTTTTGTGCGAGAAGCCCATGGCGATCTCAAGCGCCGAGTGCCGCAAGATGATCGACGCTTGCCGGCAAGCCAAAGTCAAGTTGATGATTGGCTACCGCGTGCACTATGACCCCACTTGGAAGCAGGCATTCCAGATGGTCAAGTCCGGCGAGATGGGTCAATTGCAGTCATTTCAGGGCGGTTTCTACGGCCAGATGCGGAATACATGGCGGCTCAGCAAGAAACTTGGCGGAGGCGGAGCGCTGATGGACCTCGGCATTTACCCGCTGAACACGATCCGGCATATTACCGGGGAAGAGCCCACGGATTTCACCGCGATAATATCCACGCGCGAGCAGAGCGGCCGCTTCTCCGAGGTGGAGCAGTCGATGGAGTGGACGATGAAGTTCCCGTCCGGCATCATCGCTTCTTGCGGCTGCTCCTATGGACAGAGCGGGCCGTGCTTCCTGAGCATCAATGGCGAAAAGGGCTACCTGGTCATGGAATCGGCGTTCTACTACGAGGGCGAACACCTGCGCGGGGAGGTTGGCGATCAACCGATCGACCAGCTCGCCACCGGCAGGCTTCCCTTCCAGTTCGTGCTGGAAGCGGAGCACTTCGCCGACTGCATCCGCAACAACAAGCAGCCGGAATCGCCCGGCGAAGAGGGCCTGAAGGATATGCTCGCTATCGAGGCGATTTACAAGGCAGCAGGCGCACCCATCGCGTAACGGCATGGTTGCAGAAGAGGGCGTTCAGGTGATGAGGAGCGAACGATGAAAATACAGGCAGCAGTTGGATTGGCAGCAATGAGTCTGATTTTGACAGTGTGTGCGTTCGGGCAGGAGCGTCCCCAGGAGCGTCCAAAGATCGGCAGCATCTCGCACCTGAGCGTCTATACGACGGACGCGGCGAAGGCTGAGTTTTTCTATGTGCACGACATGGGAGCGGTGAAGGGAGCAGATCCGCACAATCCCTCGGGCGTGCGTTACTACTTCAGTGCGATTCAGTTCGTGGAGGTGCTGCCTCTGCCCCAGGGGCCGGCCTCGATCAATCGGCTGGATCATGTCGGATACAACACGGCAAACGCGGAAGGCCTGCGGAAGTATCTCGATTCTCATGGTTTCGCCGTGCCCGCGACGGTTACGAAGGCCAGCGACGGGAGCCAGTACTTCGAGGTAAAGGATCCCGAAGGAAACCGGATTGAGTTCGTGCAGCCTCCGGAACACCCGATGTCTGTGCCGAAGAATCCGCTGAGCACGCACATTATTCATATCGGATACCTGGTTCACGACGCTTCGGCAGAGGACACGTTCTACCGCGCGCTGCTGGGCTTCCGGCCGTACTGGCATGGCGGCATGAAAGAGGACGAAACGGACTGGGTCGCTCAGCAGGTGCCGGACGGCACCGACTGGGTCGAATACATGATGACCAAGGGACCGGAGAAAACTGGGATTCCGCCTTCGATGTCGCAGGACACGCTGGGCGTGCTCGATCATTTTTCGTTGGGGGTGCCGAACATGGAGAAGGCGGTCACCCTGCTGTACGCAGGCGACCGTCTGACCGCGAAACACTCTCCGCCCCAGATTGGGCGCGATGGCAAGTGGCAATACAACCTGTATGACCCGGATGGAATTCGGGTGGAGCTGATGGAGTTTCAGCCGTCGGCGAAGCCGTGCTGCTCTCCATTCCTGGTGCCTAGCCCCACGGAGTGAGCGGCAGCGGTTGACTGCGTGCGGGTTACAATCCGCAAACGGGTTCAGCGGCAGAGCTTGTCTAGTTTTGCGAACCGATCTTCAGGCGGCTGAGAGCCTGGCGAAGGCTCGGGGGCCGGTATGTGCTTCGCCTGAAGCATCTGATCGAGGAAGGTTCCGCCCCAGTTCGAAGGCAGATCGGCATCTACGGCGTACGCCGGATCGCTCTCCGCCTCTGGCAACGAGATCAGCTCGAAGCCGCGCTGTTTGAGGAGATCGAGAAGCTTGGGGAGCATGACGGTCTCAAACCCGCCGATATGCAGCAACATAACGTGCTTGATTTGCCGTCCCAGAATCAGGCTCGACAATCTCTGACCCTGAGCCAGGGAGTCAGACGCCGCGCTTAGGTAGTTCTGTTGCAACCACTCTATTCCTTGCCGATCGTTTCTCGCCAGACATCGCGCGTACGGATCGTTGTACGCGTAGTCGTCAAAGTTGAGGGTGACCTCGGCAACTTTGTATCCATGTTCCTTAAGAAAGGCGGCGATGGCATGATGCTTTTCTGCGGTGTCTCCCTCGCGGAGAAATGGGAATCGCAGCCAGCGCCAATCCTCCTTGCCCATGAACTTCTGCAAGGTGGGCTCGTCGGCGAGGAAGTCGTGTTCGAAGGCATCCAAAGAATTCGCATTGAGATCCATGTGCGAGAAGGTGTGATTGCCGAGCGGGAATCCGGCGTCGCGCCAAAGTTGCAGGACCTGCGCCGTGGAAGGATCTTCCTCCAACCTTTTTGCGTTTACGAAACCATAGGTTGGCGGCGCGTGCGCAGCTTGAAGAGCATGGATTACGCTCCTGGCAATGTCCACGCGAGTGAGCCCGGCTGGCAGCGGGCCGTGCGCCGGCAAGTCGTCGAATGTCAGAGCGACTTCGAGCGCGGCATCCGAATGCGCATCGGTTTGTGCGGCCGGCTTCTCTGATGGCGGTGCTGGCGCGAGCGGCGGACCTTTGATGTAACGGCTGGCAAATGCCAGGAAGGTTGGCCAGTTTGGGCCGGTTGTGTGTCCACCGCTGTGTTGCCGGAAGGCTATGTCGCCATCGACGAGCGCGGTCTCCATGGGCGGAAATTCGGTGGTTTCCAGATCCTTTTTCCCGAGGAGGTTGTAGACGGGCCCGGCGCCGGCCACGCCTAGGAACATGCCTTTCGCGTCGACCCAACCGCCTTCGACGGCTTGCGAGCCGCTGCTGACGAATACCGGCCGCGGAGCGCAGAGAGCGATCAGTTCATGGGCGTCCACGGGTAAGTCATTCGCAGTGAGGGGACCGGCATACTTGAGGAAGTTGCCGGCCATCCAGTGGTATTCGGACGTTGAGGCGATGTTTTCCACCTGCTCGCCAAAATTGCGGCGTAGGATTTTGGCTCCGCCCGCACCCGAGGATCCGATAAAAGCAATCGCGAAACGGGGATCGTATGCCATGGTGACGAGTGCCGCTTTGCCGTAGCGCGAGAGGCCTTCAATTCCGACCTGCCTGGCGTCGACCGACTTGTCAGTTTCAAAATAGTCCAGAGCCCGGCTGGCACCCCATGACCAGGCACGCAAGGCGCCCCAGTCGTCCAGCTCGCGCGGTTGCCCTCGATTGACGAGGCCGATAATGCCTCGCGTTAACCCTTCGCCGTTGTCCTCCTGAACACTTGTTGGAATGATGACGGCGTAGCCCCAGCCCTTGGCCAGAACCTGTTGCTGCCACGTCGGGCCGGGTTCGGTTCGAAATGTATCGGGAAAACGCTTTGCCAGCGCAGCCAGAACCTCTGGGCTCAAACCGAATTCCATGATTACCGGCACTGGTCCCGTCGCCTGGGCGGGAGTCGTCAGCGTCAGTTGAATATCAACCGCGATGGGCGGATAGGAGGAGTTGTCCACATGACCGACGATTTTCTTCGTGATAACGGGCACGTCACCGTTCGTTTCTTTGGTCGCGCTGATCACTTTCCAATCTACTTTGGGGGTGTTCGGCGGTACCCGGCCGTAGATTTCTCTGTCGAAATCCTCAACAATCTCTGGGCGGCGCTCGTTCCACCAGACGTTTGCGCTTTTCACTTTTTTCCCGTTCTTCAATATCAGCGGATCCGGCAGGCTGGTATAGGTGGTGGCCTTCGACTCATCAAAATTAGCGGCGTTGGACGATTTCGGGTTGCCGTCTGGACCGCGCCGCAATGAAGCGATATGCAGCAGATTTAAAGTCCGTTGATGATCTTGCTCGGACGTCAATTGCGCCGGTGGAGGTGGGTTATTGGCAATGGCCTGCGATGCAAAATCGTTCCCTCCTGCGAGAGGGCACGCAGTCAGCGCAAACGCCCACAGAATTGAGCGACCGAAGTACAGGCTTCGCATAAGTTCCTTTTTGGAATCTCCTCCCACGTAGCTTACACTCTGCCTTCGTTGGACAACACCAGCCGGGAAGCGTGGAACGGTCAAGGTTGCCGCATGTGTTATGCGCACATCCGCGGGGCGTTTTGGACAGGCGGACTATGAGGCGGCTCGATTATTTGCGCTTGCGGCCAGGCGCACGAACTCGGCGATCTGGGCTCCCATCTCTTCGGTGGAGACGGTGCGCTCGCCGGGGCGCGCCAGGTCGCGAGTGCGAAAGCCTCCCTTCAAAGTCGAGGCGACGCCAGCTTCCACGCACTCCGCTTCTTTGGGTAGATGAAAAGTATGGCGCAGCATCAGGGCTACGGAGAGGATGGCGCCTAACGGATTGGCGACGTTCTGGCCGGCGATGTCGGGCGCCGATCCGTGCACTGGTTCGTAGATACCGACCGGGCCTCCAATGCTGGCGGATGCGAGCACGCCGAGCGATCCCACAATTCCGCCCGCCTGATCGGAGAGGATGTCGCCGAACATGTTTTCGGTGAGGATGACGTCGAACTCGGCGGCCTTGAGGACGAGCGACATGGCGGCCGAGTCCACGTACATGTGGGAGACCAGGACATCGGAAAAATCACGAGCAACGCGAGTGACGACTTCGCGCCAGAGACGTGAGCACTCCAAAACATTCGACTTGTCGACGGAGAGCAGGCGCCGGCGGCGGGTGCGCGCGAGTTGAAAGGCGACGCGAGCGATGCGCTCGATCTCCGGCTCGCTGTAGCGCATGGTGTTGAGCGCGCGGCGCGCGCCGGGTTCGCCTTCGATGGAGCGAGGCTCGCCGAAATACAATCCGCCGAGCAGTTCGCGCACGATGAGAATGTCCGTTCCCCTGACGATCTCTTCGCGCAGCGGCGAGCAGGCGGCCAGCGCCGGATAAAAGACGGCGGGACGGAGATTGGCGAAAGCTCCGAGTTCCTGGCGAAGACGCAACAGTCCAGCTTCGGGGCGGAGTTCGCGCGGATGGTGATCAAAGGCTGGACCGCCGACGGCTCCCAGCAGCACGGCGTGTGAGGCTAGGCAGGCTTGAATGGTCGAGTCCGGCAAGGGATTGCCGAACTTCTCCAGGGCAACGCCGCCAATCTCTTTTTCGTCGAGTTCGAGATCGTGGCCAAAACCGCCGGCCACTTCTTCCAGAACACAAATGGCTTGAGATATGACCTCGGGGCCGATTCCGTCTCCGGGGAGGGAAGTGACGGTGAGTTGCATGGAATCCTCGCTTCGTTTTGGCAAGAATACTACGAGGAAACCCGCTGTGGTAGCCCGATTTCAAGATTTTACGGGCCAGCAATATACCTGGCCGTTACACGCCCCAGAGATAATCTTCCTGCTCGCTGTGATGATCGGTGACCGGGGCCGACACGCCGCCGAACCAGTTGGCTGGCACAGGACGACCCGGCCGGGCCTGCGCCTGGCTGGCGCTGCCGGATACTTGAGCCGGATGCGCGTCATTGGCGCTGGCTGCGGCGGCAGCGGCAACTTCACGCGGGAGAGGCATTGAAGCCGCTGCGGGCGGGAACTTCCTGGCCTGGCTGCCGGCGGCGTCGCTGTCGGCGACCCTGCCGCTGGTGGCGTCCTGGATCAGTTCGAGCAGGTGGCTGTCCTGAACCTTCTTGATGCGGTCGGCGAGCACGACAAACTTCCGATAGACTTCATCGAGTTCGCGACGCTCAAACTGGTGCCCTAGTTGCTCGCAGCGCAGAGCCAGCGCGTGGCGGCCGGAGTGCTTGCCCAGCACCAGGCGCGAATCGGGCACGCCCACCGATTGCGGCGTCATGATTTCATAGGTCAGCGGATTCTTGAGCATGCCATCCTGGTGAATTCCGGCCTCGTGCGCAAACGCATTTCGGCCGGTGATGGCCTTGTTGGGCTGCACGGGAACGCGGGTAATCTCCGCCAACATCTGGGCGGAAGGATAGAGGTGCTCGCTGGCGACCGCGGTTTGGTAAGCATAGCGGTCGGGGCGGACGCGCATCGCCATGACGATTTCTTCCAGAGACGCATTGCCGGCGCGCTCGCCAATGCCGTTGATCGTGCATTCCACCTGGCGCGCGCCCTGCTGCACTCCAGCGAGCGAGTTCGCGACCGCTAAACCGAGGTCGTTGTGGCAGTGCGTGGAAATCGTTACCTGGTCGATGCCGGCGACTTTCTCACGCAGCGTGCGGATGAGATTTCCGTATTCTTCCGGCATGCTGTAACCGACGGTATCTGGAATGTTGACCGTGGTGGCGCCGGCCGCGATCACGGCTTCGACGACCTGGCAGAGAAACGGGACGTCGGTTCGGGTGGCATCTTCGGGAGAGAATTCAACGTCGGCGCATAGCGACTTCGCGTGGCGAACCGCTTCCCTGGCCTGCTCCAGACACTGGTCACGCGTGATGCGCAGCTTGTATTTCAGATGAATGTCGGAGGTTGCGAGGAAAACGTGGATGCGTGGGTGCGCGGCTCCCTGCAACGCCTGCCAGGCGCGATCTACGTCGCCTTTGCAAGCGCGAGCCAGGCCCGCGATGATGGGGCGCCGCACCAAGGCGGAAATGCGTTGCACGGCTTCGAAGTCGCCATCGGAGGCGATAGGGAACCCGGCCTCGATCACGTCGACGCCGAGGCGGTCGAGTTGCTGAGCCAAGTGCAGTTTTTCCTGCACATTCATGCTGCAACCCGGCGACTGCTCGCCGTCACGAAGCGTGGTGTCGAAGATGGTGATGCGCGGCCGATCCATGGATTCGATACCTCCCGGAGATTTGTTATCTCTCTACTCTATCGGCGGATGGGGGCGAAAGAAAAGGTTATTATGTTTACGAAAGCATTAGACGTTACGATAGTATTAGCACAACTTATCGATCATGTATGATTGACAACGGCGGATATCGATGCCCGCTCGCCAAAGGGGAGTCTGATTCCAGGAGGGACTCATGGACCTATCGCAACTCGAAGTCTTCCTCACTGTGGCTCGCGAACGGCGGTTTTCGCGGGCGGCCGAAAAGCTGTTTCGCACCCAATCGGCGGTCAGCCAGACCATCCGAAAACTTGAGCTGGAGATCGGCGAGCCGCTCTTCGACCGTTCTTCGCGTGACGGCGTGCTCACCGACGCCGGACGCGTTCTGCAGGAATATGCGGAGAAGCTGCTCAACCTGCGGCAGGACGCGCAGACGGCGCTGGTCGAGATGCGCGAACTGCAGAAGGGCCAGTTGGCGATCGGCGCCAACGAATTCACCGCGCTCTACCTGCTGCCGGTGCTGGGCGAGTTTCGGCGGCTGCATCCCACCATCAAGATTACGGTCCGGCGTGCGCTGGCCAGTCACATTCCCGACGATGTGCTCAAGCACAACGTGGAACTGGGGATACTTTCTTACGATCCACAAGAGCCGCAGTTACGCTCGGCGGTGGTTTATATGGACGAGTTGGTGCTGATTGTTCCTCCGGGGCATCCGCTGGCCTCGGCGGGCGAAGTCAGCGTTCGGCAGTTGGGCGCGGAGTCGTTCGTGGCGCACATCGTCGCGTCTCCTTATCGCGACAAAGTGATCGAATCGTTCCGGGTGCACAAAACTCCGCTGCACATGGACGTGGAGCTGCCTACGCTGCAAGCCATCACGCGCTTCGTCTGCATGGGGAAGGGAGTGGCGCTGGTGCCGGAGATCAGCGTGGAAAACGAGATTGGCCGGGGAGACCTGGTGCGGGTTCCGGTGCGCGATCTGCATTTTCAGCGCAAGCTGCGGCTGGTGTATCGGCAGGAATCCGGGCTGTCGCACGCGGGAAGAGCGTTCTTGAAAGTGGCGGAGCAGGTGGCGAAAGACCGAGGCGGGCGTTATCGCTTCCAGCGGGAAAAATAGCGCTTATGCCGAATGCACTTCTTCCTGGACCATCGCCGCCATGGCTTCGGGAACGCTGCCGTAGACATCGAAGACCGATACCAGGTTGGTGATTTCGAAGAGGTGCCGAACCGCTCTTTTGGGGCTGGCATACTTCAGCGTGTATCCGGCCGCTTCGGCCCACATGTGGGTGAGCACAAGTTCTCCCAGGCCGCAGCTGTCCACGGAATCGACTCCCGCTAAATCCACCACCATGCGGCGCGCGGAGGGCAACACCTCGGCCACGATGGTCGAGAGCGCGCGAGCCTCGCTGCGGAAGATGATTCGGCCCTGACAGTGCAGCACCACGGCACTGCCGGAATGTCCGGCTTCGAGGGTGAGCTTGAGTTTCTTGTCGTTTCTCTGGTTGGTTGCCGATGGCACGCGTACAGTCCCAGCATCCGGTATGGCCGCTGGATTTTCTGGTTTCATAGATACAACGCTAGTCCCGGTGAAAAAACCGCTGGTTGCGCGGAGATGAAAGTTCGGTGAATTCGGCGGGCGGTATTTCTCTGTGGATTTTTCCCTGTGTTCCTCTGTGACCTCTATGATTCGGACCCTCGCCCTTTACCACAGAGGTCACAGAGGAACACAGGGAAAAATCCACAGGGGAAACCTGACTACTTGGAAGAGTCTTTGCGGCGGGATGAATCCACGGTTGGCAGGGTTCGCCGCAGCGGTACGATCGCGCCTTTGGACGGATCGGCTGCGGCTGAGGCCCGGGTCAGCACCTCTTGTTGGATGTACTGCACGAACTCCTGGATCTGGCGCTGCATTTCTTCCATGCGCTCGCGCATTTGAAGAATGATGGCGATGCCGCTGATGTTGACGCCCAGATCGCGCGCCAGCGACAGGATGAACTCCAGCCGCTGCAAATCTTCATCGGTGTAGAGCCGGGTGTTGCCTTCGGTGCGGCTGGGCTTGAGCAAGCCCTCGCGTTCGTAGAGGCGCAAGGTCTGAGGATGGATCTCATACATCTCGGCTACGGCCGAGATCATGTACGCGCCTTTGGATTTACGCTTGGTCACGGGTTCCCTCGCTGCGCTCGGGATTTCGCCTGCGGGCTCCCGCTTCGCTCACGCCCGCAAACCGGCTCAACATGTACGCGCCTTTGGATTTACGCTTGGTCATATTCCGGAGTACAGTTCCAGGCCCGTCATGCGCGCAATTCGCACAAAGTCCTGATCGAGCGTAAAAACGCTGGCGCCGTGTTCCAGCGCAATGGCGGCGATGAGGGTATCGATTGTGCTGGACGTAACACCCTTTCCTCGTCCAGCGCGGTAGATCGCGGCCGCGTTCCGGTAGGTGTCAAATCCCGTGGGCTCCAGGAGATCCCACTGTGCCAGGAAACTCTCAATCACGCCGGCATCCCGCCTCAACCCCTGCAGAACCTCAGCGACTACGATCCCAGTCAGAGCGAAAGGCTCACTCTCCTCAATCATCCGCCGCAGTTCAGCTCCTCCACGTCCGGGCGACGGACTAAAGAAGTCGACCCACACGGAGCTGTCGACCAGGGTCACACTCGATTTCTCCGCGTGGTCTTCAGATCGCCTTGCCAGATGCCGCTTCCGTAATACTCCAGGATTCCCTTGCGGCTTTCTGAACGCACCAGCAGATCAAGTGCCCGGTCGACGATCTGCCGTTTGGTCCGGAGGCGGGTCAGTTTACGCGCCTTCCGGATCAGGCTCTCATCGATCACAATGTTGGTTCTGCCCATGGGTATAATATACACCACTTTGTCCGCATTTTGTGTATAAGCGCTAGCCCAGCCGTAAGAGACCAGACGCAAGAAAAAGCGGTCCAAGGCAGCGCCCGCTCCTCAGACAATCTTCATGATCATGCCATTCCCGAGAATCGCTGCATCGGAATAGAACTTCCGAAAGTCCCCAAACAATTCGGGAAGATAGCTCCAATCATCCAAGTCATTCAAGGTGTGGGCGAGATAGATCTGCTTCTTCTTGGCGTCCTCGTAATCAAGTCTTGAAAGCAGACTCGCAGGTTCGATCTTTAGAAGTGCAGCCGACACTTCCCGGACTTGCTCCGGGGTAAGATAACGGGGCGGCCCGTAGTCGACACCTTTATCGAGGGGGAGCTCTTTGTCGCCGAATACGGCGAAAGCCAGCGGACCGTCACCGCCTTCCGCAGTCCCGTTCAGGGCATAGTGCAGGACGTGCCAATCCTTA
>Ga0181530_10006233_pt1 | contig 11834 bp, 6 predicted proteins | sample PEATcosm2014_Bin_42_FD_119769 | JGI IMG/M metagenome (GOLD analysis project Ga0181530, IMG submission 119769) | Peatland microbial communities from MTU Mesocosm Facility, Houghton, MI, USA - PEATcosm2014_Bin10_60_metaG | ecosystem: Environmental > Terrestrial > Soil > Wetlands > Peat | place... | reverse complement strand
CTTCACCCAGTCGGGCGGGTAGCTGGACAGACCGTTCTTCCAGGTAGCGAACCATAGAAGCACGAGACGCAGGTTGTGACTCCGTGCACCATCGATCACGCCCTCCAGCACACTGAAATCGAACTTCCCTTCCTGTGGTTCGATCTGGCCCCAGGAAACGCCCGCCAGGACGGTGTTGAGCTTGGACGCGACGAGTTTCGGCCACACCAGTTTCATGTACTCGAGGCTGGTGGCGGTATTGTTGCCCAATTCTCCCGCCAAAGCCAGGAACGGCTTGCCATCAACGATCAGTTGGGTGGCGGTCCCCTGCTTCCGCAAGTGAGGGATTTCAGAGGAGCTAGATCCCGTCGAACCCGATCTGGTGGCGCATTGACTCATGACTAAGGCGAGACAGCAAACGAGAGTATGGTAAAACCAGCTTCGCGGTTTCATGGCAATTTCCTTTGCTTAGCGGTAGCGGTACAGGGTGAAGTGCTGTATGCCCACATAGCCGTCCGTGATTCGATCTACCGGATGACTCCGCAAGGACAGATTCTGCCCCTCCCCGGTTTCATCGCCCGCGATCTGGCGGCTGGGAACCCAACGGCCGTCCACGAACTTGCCTTCTTCCACGGTGCCGATTCCGGCACGCTCGGGCCCCGGCGTGTTGGGAGAGAACATGACAGCCACATCGGTGCCGGCGGCATAGAACTCGTCGGGCCCCGTGGCAATGAAAATTGCCGCCGCGGGGGGCGGAGGGGGCGGGGGTCCCTGCGGCGGTGGCGCCCCAGGCAGAGCTCGGGGCCTCAAACGCCCGACCTCCAGCGTGTAGTTCCCCAACTGGATCTTCTGAGGCGGATCTTCCGGGCCCAGCCAGACGGCGGCCATCGTGCCTTTGCCCTGGTGTTCCTCAATCAGGGGCGCCAATTGCGAGATCAGCTCGTAACCGCGGATCATTTCAGGCTCGGGAGTCGGCGATCTTTCGACCCCCATAAGCGAGATGCCGATGGCATCATGGTGCCCGAAGGCGTAAATCGCCTTGGCTTCCATGTTATACCTCGTCTCGGGTATGAACAGCGGGTTTCCGGATTGGGCGTACTTGGCGCAAAACCCCACGAAGTCGGGGCTGTAAATGTCGGCCCCGAACATATCGATTCGCGGCGCCCCGGCTCTCCAAATGTCCATCGCGTCGGGCATGGCACCACCGCTCTGTCCGCCTCCGTGCAGCGGCGCAGTTGCCGTCCCAAATCCTAACTGCGGGCAGTTGGTGAGCATCGGTATGGGGTATTCCGCTTTGCCCGCGTCGACCACCCGGCCGATGTAGCGCGCAAAATGCCAGGCCATGAAGATCTCATCCGTCGGCCGGCCCTTGCCGAACACCTCCTGCCAGGTCCCGGAGGTTTTGAACCCGGTCGCTTCCCACACCTTGTGCAACTCCGGAATCAGGGTATCCTTGTGCTGCTGGAGGTAGTCCATCAACTCCTTCGGCACCGGCCCGTCGAAGGCCTTATTGGCCAGAGGCGATCGGTCGCGAGTGTCACCCTGCAGTCCCGTTTCGTTCTCCACCTGGATCATGATGACAGTGTGCTGCTGGCCATCCACGGCCTTGATGTGCCGCATCATGGCCGCAAGGGCGCGAGCGTCGGCGTCCCGGGTGGCATCGCCGAAGGGGCTGAGCAGTTCGATACTCAAACTCCCCGTGACCGGGTTGCGAAACGCTCCGAACACAGGCCAGGGTGTCTGATCTCCTACCATCTGCGCGCGCGGGAAACGTTCGAAGTCCTTCTTCACCCAGTCGGGCGGATAGCTGGACAGACCGTTCTTCCAGGTTGCGAACCACAACAGCACGAGACGCAGGTTGTGACTCCGGGCGCCCTGGATCAAGCCGTCGAGCACACTGAAGTCGAATTTTCCTTCCTGCGGTTCGATCTGGTTCCAGGAAACGCCTGCCAGGACGGTGTTGAGTTTTGTCTGAGCGAGGAGCCTCGGCCATACCAGCTTCATGTACTCGACGCTGGTGGCGCTGCTGTTGCTCAATTCTCCGGACAAAGCCAGGAACGGCTTGCCGTCGACGATCAGTTGGGTGGCTGTCCCCTGCTTCCGCAAGTGAGGGATTTCCGTCGAACCCGATCTGCCGGCGCATCGAGTCGTGACCAAGGCGAGACCGCAAACGAGAGTGCAGCAAAACAGACTCAGGGGTTTCATGGTTATCTCCTTTGCATTCCCAAATACCCGCGCTCAGCGGAAGCGGTAGACAGTGAAGCGCTGGATCCCCATATTGCGCAGTGAAATGCTCTGGCCCTGCGCGTCGTCGTCACCCGCCAGCCGGCGCCCGGGCACCCAACGGCCGTTCACAAACTTGCCGTCTTCCACGGTGGCCAGCCCGGCCAGCGGGGGCCCCGGCGTGTTCGGAGAAATCGTTACGCTTACGCCGCTGCCAGCCGCGAAATACTCGTCAGGCCCCGCCGCAATGAAAATTGCAGCCGCGGGAGGCTGGGTTTGCGGTGGTGGTGCCGCCCCTGGCGCAACTCGAGGCCTTGAAGCTGTGGCCACCAGCGTGTAATTCCCCACCTGGACTTTCTCCGGCGGATCGTTGGGGCCCAGCATGACGGCTGACATTGTGCCGTTGCCTTGGTGTTGCACGATCAGGGGCGTCAATTGCGAGAGAAGATCATAAATGTTGGCCAGATCGGGATCGTTGCCCGCCATCCGGTCGATGCCGAACGGCGAGAAGCCGATGCCGTCGTGGCGTCCGAAGGCGTAAAGCGCTCTGGCTGCGCCATCCGGACCGCCCCTCGTCTCGGGTATGAACAGCGGGTTGCCGTTGCGCGTGTACAGCGCGGAAAACGCCACGAAGTCGTTGTAAAGGTCGGGCGAGAGTATGTCGATTCCCGGCGCCCCGGCTCTCCAGATGTCATGCACGTGGGGCAGAGGGCCACCGCTCGGCGTTCTTCCGGGTTGGTTTACCGTCCCTCCGTACAGCCACGTGTTCGCGTACATCGGTATCGGGTATTCGGCTTTGCCCGCCTCGGCCACCCGGCCGACGTAGCGCGCGTAGTTCCAGGCCATGAAGATCTCATCCGTCCCGATACCCGGACCAAACACCTCTTCCCAAGTCCCGGAGGTTTTGAAACCGGCCGCCTCCCACACCTGGCGAAACTCCGGAATCAGGCTGTCCTTGTGCCGCTGAAGGTAGTCCATCAGCTCCTTCGGCACCGGGCCCTCGAAAGCTTTATTGGCGACGGGCGAGCGGTCGCGGGAGTCCCCCAGCACTCCTACTTCGTTCTCCACCTGGATCAGGATGACCGTGTGTTGTTGGCCGTCCACTTCCTTCACGTGCCGCATCAGGGCGGCAAACGCGCGAGCATCGGCGTCCCGATTCGCAGCGCTCAAGGTGCTGAGCAGTTCGATGCTCTTACCCCCTGCTAACTGGATGCGCGGGAACCGCTCGAAATCCTTCTTCAGCCAATCGGGCGGGTAGCTCGAGAGACCGTTCTTCCAACTTGCGAACCAAATGAGTATGAGCCGCAGATTGTGGCTCCTGGCTTCCTGGATCACGCCGTCCGGCACGCTGAAGTCGAACTTTCCTTCCTGTGGTTCGATCTGGGCCCAGGAAACGCCTGCCACGACGCTATTAAGGTTGGTCTCGACGAGCTTGGGCCATACCGGCTTCATGTACTCGAGGCTGGTGGCGCTGTTGTTGAGCAGTTCTCCCGACAAGGCCAGGAACGGCTTGCCGTCCACGATCAGTTGGGTGGCCGTACCCTGCTTCCGTAAATGGGGGATGTCCTGAGCCGCGGCGAAAACCAGCGGGGACATCAGGATGATGGAAAACCAAGTTCGAGCTTTCATGAGATCTCCTTAGCGGTAACGGTACACGGTGAAGCGCTGGATGCCCGACGGAGTGATGACTGATGGCGGTTCGGACGCCACGGCCCCCGGTGGCCAACGCAGCACCACGCAGTCCCCCTGTGTGGTCTCGTCGCCGGCCAGCCTGCGCCCGGGCACCCACCGCCCGTTCACAAAAGTGCCTTCTTCCACGGTCCCCACTCCGCCGAGCGGCGGCCCGGGTGTGTTGGGAGTAACAGCTATGGTTACACCGAAGCCGGCCGCGATGTACTCCTCGGGCCCGGTTTGAATGAGAATGGCCCCGGCCAGACTCGGGGGTTCCGGCGCCGGCGTCCCACGCCCCGCCCGGGGCATCAAGAATGCAACCTCCAGCGTGTAATCCCCCAGTCGCACTTTCTGCGGCGGGTCTTTCGGTTCGAGCAGAACGCCGGACATCGTGCCTTTGCCCTGGTGTTCTGTGATCAGGGGCGTCAGTTGCGTCAGCAAATCGTAGCCGTTGATGAAGTCCTTGTTAGGCGCCCTGGACCCGTCGATACCGAAAGGTGAGAAGCAGATGGCGTTGTAGCGTCCGAAAGCATATAGCGCCCTGGCCGCTCCTTCCCGTCCGGCAACGGTCTCGTTCACAAACAGCGGGTTCCCGGACTGGGTGAACCGCGCCGTCATCCTCGCGAAGTCGAAGCCGTAGACGTCGATCCCGAATAGGTCGATTTGCGGCGCCCCCGCTCTCCAGACGTCCATGGCGTCCGGCATGGGGCCGCCGCTCTGTCCGCCCTTGACGGGCGCGGGAGCCGTCCCGAATCCGGACTGCGGGCAGTTGGTGACCATCGGGATCGGGTATTCGGCTTTGCCCGCTTCAACCACCCGGCCGATGTAGCGCGCAAAATGCCAAGCCATGAAAATCTCCTCGCTGGGCCTGCCCTTACCGAACACCTCTTCCCAGGTCCCGGAGGTCTTGAAGCCGGTTGCCTCCCACACCTTGCGAAGCTCCGGAATCAGGGTGTCTTTGTGCTTCTGAAGGTAGTCCATCAGCTCTTTGGGCACCGGCCCGTCGTAAGCCTTGTTGGCCGCGGGCGAGCGGTCGCGGGTGTCGCCCTGTATTCCCACTTCGTTTTCCACCTGGATCCCGATGACAGTGTGCTCACGGCCATCCATTTCCTTGAGGTGCCGCATTAGCGCCGCATAGGCGCGGGCATCGGCGTCCCGGCTCGCGTCGCTCAAGGGGCTGAGCAGCTCGATACTCCCGGTGAACTGCGCGCGCGGCCGCCCCTCTCCTCCCGCGAACACGGGCCAGGTGCCGTTTACGATCTGGGCGCGCGGGAAGCGCTCGAAGTCCCGCTTCACCCAATCGGGCAGGTAGCTGGACTGGCCGTTCTTCCAGCTTCCAAACCACAAGAGCACCAGGCGCAGGTTGTAAATCCGGGCATCCCGGATCACTCCGTCCACGACGCTGAAGTCGAATTTGCCTTCCTGAGGTTCGATCTGGCCCCAGGAAACGCCCGCCAGGACGGTATTGAGTTTGGCCTCGACGAGCTTGGGCCATACCGGCTTCAGGGAATCGACATTGGTGGCGCTGCTGTTGTGCAGTTCCCCCGACAGCAGCAGAAACGGCTTGCCATCGACGATCAGTTGGGTGGCCGTCCCCTGCTTCCTCAAGTGAGGAATATCCGAAGCAGCGCCGGTTGAGGCCGATCCGCTTTGGCCCCGACCCACAACGAGGGCGACGGAGCACATGACAGTGCAGCACAATACAATTCGAAGTTTCATGATGATTTCCTTTGCACTTTCCACAAGCAAAACTCGAGGTTTCACGAATATCTCCGTGCATTCTTCAGGGGCCGCTTATTCCTGAACGGGCCAAGCGCCCTCCTACAGGAGCGTGCCCAAGAATTCCCCACGGTGTGGTTGCCCCGCCGCGGACCTAGTCGCATCGACTCTGTCTCAACGATAGCGGTACAACGTGAAGTGCTGGATGCCCATCTCGCGCAGCGTGATACTCTGACCCTGCGCGTCGTCGTCACCCGCCAGCCGGCGTCCCGGAACCCAACGGCCGTCCACAAACCTGCCGTCCTCCACAGTGGCCAATCCGGCCAGCGGCAGCCCCGGCGTGTTCGGAGTAAACGTGACGCTTACACCGCTGCCAGCCGCGAAATACTCGTCAGGACCCGCCGCAATGAAAATGGCCACCGAGGCGGGCTGGGCTGGCTGCTGCGGTGGCTGCGGTGATGGCGCCGGTGGCGCTCCAGCAGCCGGAGGTCTTCGGGCCCTCTGGGATCCGACGTACAGCGTGTAGTTCCCCACCGCGACCTTCTGCGGCGGGTCGTCCGGGCCCAGCAAAACGGCGGACATGGTGCCGTTGCCCTGGTGTTTCAGAATCAGGGGCGCCAATTGCGAGACCAGATCATAGCCGAACACGTCGGGATCGCGCCCCACCATGCTGTCAATGCCAAACGGCGAGAAGGCCATTGCGTCGTGGCGTCCGAAGACGTACAGCGCCCGGCGTTGGAGATCCGGCCCACCCCCTGTCTCGGCGATGAACAGCGGGTTCCCGGATTGGTTGTACTTGGCGCAAAAGCCCTTGAAGTCGGCGCTGTAAATGTCGGCCGCGAACAGGTCGATGCGCGGCCCCCCGGCTCTCCAGATGTCCATCGCGTCGGGCATGGCACCACCGCTCTGTCCGCCTCCGCGCAGCGGCGCAGGCGCCGTCCCAAATCCGATCTGCGGGCAGTTCGTGACCATCGGTATGGGGTATTCGGCCTTGCCCGCCTCCACCACCCGGCCGATGTAGCGCGCAAAGTACCAAGCCATGAAGATTTCATCCGTCGGCCGGCTCTTGCCGAACACCTCCTGCCAGGTCCCGGAGGTTTTGAAGCCGGTCGCTTCCCACACCTTGCGCAACTCCGGAATCAGGGTATCCTTGTGCTGCTGGAGGTAGTCCATCAGCTCCTTCGGAACCTGCGCCTCGAAAGCCTTATTGGCCAGGGGCGAACGGTCGCGGGTGTCCCCCTGCATTCCCGTTTCGTTTTCCACCTGGATCCCGATGACCGTGTGCTGCTGGCCATCCACTTCCTTGATGTGCCTCATCATGGCCGCAAAAGCGCGCGCGTCGGCGTCCCGGGTGGCATCGCCGAAGGGGCTGAGCAGTTCGATATTCAAACCCCCTGTGACCGGGGTTTTCGGCGATCCGAATACAGGCCAGGATGAGTTATCGCCCACCATCTGGGCGCGCGGGAAGCGCTCGAAGTCCTTCTTCACCCAGTCGGGCGGGTAACTGGACAGGCCGTTCTTCCAGGTTGCGAACCACAGCAGCACGAGGCGCAGGTTGTGACTGTATGCCTCCCGGATCACGCCGTCCAGCACGCTGAAGTCAAACTTCCCTTCCGCGGGCTCGATCTGGGCCCAGGAAACGCCCGCCAGGACGGTGTTGAGTTTGGACTGGACGATCTTGGCCCATAGCGGTTCCATGTACTCGAGGCTGGTGGCGCTGTTGTTGTGCAGTTCTCCCGCCAGCGCCAGGAACGGCTTCCCGTCGACGATCAGTTGGGTGGCTGTACCCTGCTTCTGCAAGTGAGGGATGTCCGAAGCAGAGGTGTTTGGGGCCGATCTGGTGTTGCTCTGGCTCGCAGCGAAGGCGAGAGAGCACACCAGAGTGCCGCAAAACAAGATTCGAAGTTTCATGAAGTTTTCCTTGTAGCCAGGATTTCCATCTTGCAATCCTGGCCCGGTGCCGATTATACATCCAACCGCCCCTTTCGGAGCTGTTTTTCTCATTTTTTCCTATTTCGAACGAGTCCGGCAGCCCAGGAAGGGGCCACGCCTGGCTCCTCCGTGCCCTTGTCCAGCATAAAAAACCAGCCCCCACCGCCAAGGCGGAGGCTGGTCTAAGGGTTAAGGGTCTGGCGTCCGGCTAGAAATGCAGCCGGAGAGCGAACTGGGTGTTACGTTGACCCGAACTCGTGGTGATCTGGCCGAAGGTCGAGTCTTGCAGAGCCCCGTCGGGTAAGCCGAACTGCGTCTTGTTGAACGCGTTGAAGGCCTCAAACCGGAATTCCATGGTGAAGCGCTCGGTCAAGCGGAAGGTCTTGAACAGCGCAGCGTCGAGCGTGCTGTTTCCCGGACCGCGGATCATGCTCGTGCCCTCGTCGCCGCCCGTCAGGGGGGCGGGTGTCGTAAATCCGGCCGTGTTGAACCATTTCGCGGGCGACCTGCCGCCAGGCGGCGCGGCGTTGGGATCCATGCCCGCCACTACGTCGGGGCGGCACGAAGCCCAGACACCCTGGCAGGCGTTGGACGAAGCGGTGAATGGCTGGCCAGTGCGGATGGATAGAATCCCGTCCACTGCCCATCCGCCCAGCACCTGGTTGAGCGCGGAACCCCAATGCGCCCCCATCGCCTGCCCCTTGCCAAAGGGCAGTTGGTAGATGAACGAGGTCGTGAAACTGTGGCGAATGTCCCAGAGGGCATTAGAGTACGCGTTGGCCCAGTTCAAGAGATTAGGCGTGCCAACATAGGTCAGTGGAGTGCCCGTATCGGCCAACGCATGCCCATACGTGTAGGAACTAAGGAACTGCACATTCTTGGAGAGGCGTTTCTCCAGCTTCGCGGTCAAGCTATTGTAGTTTCCAAACCCAAAGGTGCTGGTGAGCTGGGAGTTGGTCGCGATATTTGGTATCAGCGCCTGGGTAGTACTGGTAATGGAGGAGTTGGTGGTTCCGATGTTGGGGACAAGATCCCCGGCATATTCGACAATCTGGTGCCTCTGGAGGTTGCCCACGTAGGCCACCTCCAGCGCGGTACCCCAAGGCAACTCGCGTTGTAGCGCCACGTTCCACTTCTGCACCATCGGGTTCCTCCAGTCCGGGGCCACGCCACGGAATTCGATCTGGGAGGGCAGGGTGGTGAAAACGTTCGACGGAATGCCGGCGGATAATCCCCCGGGGAACCACGGATTCGCAGCGAACGTGCCGATCGACTTCAGATTCAAGTCAACACGATTCAGCGTGACCATATTGTTGAACGGCACCTGTTCGCCCACCTGGGGATTGCCACCCAGATTCTCCTCGCCGCCGTAGAAAATTCCGTAGCCCAGGCGAAGGACCGTCTTCGAAGCCATTTTGTAAGCCAAGCCAAACCGCGGGCCAAAGTCCCACTTGTCCCACGGGATCAAGTACTTGCCTACCTGGCCGCGGGACACCGTGACGTTCGGGTAGGACGTGGCAAAGTTCGGCGGCAGGGGGGCGTTCTCGTCCGGGCCCGAGGGTATGTAAAGGGTCACATTGTTAAAGTCGAAGTTCGACTCCCGGTTGAACTGCTCAGCTTCGGGCGAGAAGAGCTCGTACCGCATCCCCAGGTTCATGGTCAGTTTCGGGGTGATTTTCCAGTCGTCCTGCGCGTAGAACGAGTAACTCTGCTTCATCGCCGAGATCTCGTTGGTCGTGGTGATCGAGCCGGTGTTCACAACGCCCAGCAGAAACGCGGCCATCGCATCGCCGCTATTGCTGGCCAGTGTGCCGCCAACGCCGCTCGCCGTAGAAGGATACGCCGTATCGTTTTGCGAAAAATCCAGCTCGCCGTGCGGAACCTGGAATTGGCGGAAGGGGAACCGGATCGGCTTGTACTCGGCCCCAAATTTGAAGGAGTGGGAGGATCTCATTATAGCCACGTTCTGGACAAAGTCAAAAGTGTTGCTCCACTCATGGCTTGGCCCCCAGTTCGACCCGCCGACGCTGGTGTACCGGCTAAACGTAGTGTTCGGAAGCCCACCGTTATCCGGCGTGCTATGTGTGGGGTCGTATCCTCCAATGCCAAAGGCTTGGTACTCATCGACAGTGTTATCCGGACCGGCTCCCCAGACCATCAAACGAGTGAAAGCGACCCGGGTTTCCGAGATCACGGACGAGGTCCACACTCGCGTGTACCCGAGCTGGAAGTTGCGGGTTAGATTATTTAGCGTTGGCGAGGTGCCCGCGGTGAGTGCGTTGGTAAAGACTGGGGCGCTATAGCTCCCTTTGTCCGACCAGCTCAGATTGCCATAAAGGCTGTCCTTAGCGCTGAGCCGGTAGTCGGAGCGAAGATCGCCCGAGTCTTGCCACAGAAGGCCATGGGTCTGGTAGTAGTAGTCGTTTATCGGAAAACCGTTCACCGGTTCGTTCGTCGCCGGAAAGAGGGCGAGGATCTTGGACGCGGCGGGGTTGATCTGGCTGGCGGGGATGATGTTTCCGGGAAACGGAGTGCGCACGATTTGGCCATTGGCGAGCGTCTGGGTGGTGGACGGATCGTAGATCTCGTACTTCGTGATCGTGTTCCCCAGCGCATCGGTCCCGATGGTTCCCCCCAGCAAGCCCGAGAAATTGCCCTGCTTCTCCAACGCCGTGGGGATGGTATCGTAGCCGGACGAGCCCAGTTGCGCCCGCCGCGTTCCCTGGTAGTCCGCAAAAATGAAAAACTTATTCTTGATGATGGGACCGCCTGCCGCCGCGCCGAACTGGTTTTGTATGCCCGGCGGCCGTATCACCCCGTTCCTGTTGTTCTGCCACGAGTTGGCATTGAGGTCGGTGTTCTGCAAGATCTCCCATAAGCCGCCGTGAAGTTCGTTGGTCCCGCTCTTGAGATTGACGTTGGATCACGCCTCCGGCGCCCCGGCCATACTCCGCGTTGTAGCCGCTGGTCATAATCGATATCTCGCCGATCGCCTCGGGCGGCGGCGCGACGACAAATGAGGTTCCGGCCTGCAAGTCGATATTGTTGGCGTTGTTATCCACGCCGTTGAGCAGGAAGTTGTTCTGGCCCTCGGAGCGAAGGCCGTTGGCGGAGAAGCCGCCCATGCCCTGGTCGCGGGCGCCGTTCTCCGGCGGAAGCACGCCGGGCGACAAACGGGCGAGATACGTGAACGTGCGCTGAGCGCCCAGCGGCAGGTCCGTGACCATGTTCGAGTTCAACCCAGCACCGAGCTGGACACTTTCGCTTTGCACCAGCGGTGCTTCAGCGTTCACTATAACCGACTCGGCGAGATTCCCGACCTCCAAGGTGAGAGGGATGCCCACCCTGCTTCCTGCCGTGACCTGGACATTCTCCTGGCTCACTCGCCGGAAGCCCGTGGCTTCCGCAGCCACGGTGTAAGTCCCAGGCGGGAGCGCCGGCCGGGTATAGTCGCCGACCGAAGTGGTCTCGAGCTTGTAGCTCTCCCCGGTCGCGACATTAGTAATCGTGATTGCTGCACCTGGCACCGCCGCCCCTGACGGGTCCGTGACGGTGCCGGTGATGGTGCCCAAGTCTCGTTGGGCCAAAGCGAAACTGCTGAAGAGCAGTATCAGGGACACCATCCATATGCAGCTTCTCAGATGTCCCGCGGATCGACAGAACGAAGTAGTGGGGAATTTCCCGGTCGTTACCATGCCTGACCTCCTGCGTTGTTGACGCCCGCCCAGCCCTATCCCTTTTCCCCTATGGGGCCTCTCGCACCCCGGCGTCTGAACGCCCAGACTAAACCCCCATGCGGGCGCCTCTGACACCCACACGCAGGTTCTGCTGCACAAAAGAGATCAGGATATGAAGATCTCTTATCAGCATGTCACTGATAACGTAAACTCTTTTGCAAATTTTGTAAAGGTCTGTCGAGAACTATTTTGAGGTGACTAAGAGAGCTATTTTGGGGTGTTTCAGGGTTTGTTGTAAAAACCGTCAAGAGATACGATGATTTGGCGACGAAATCCGGAGAACTTCTGTCGAGATTCTCAACAGCCTCCGATCTCCGGCCGCTCCGCGCAAGGTCAAGTGGATCGGCGGCCATCCGGTGCTGGGCTACGACATCGATCCGAAGGGCGGAAGGCTCATCGTCGATCCGGAGGAGGCGGCGACACGGCTGCCCCCCTTACGAATAGCGCAGCAATGCCTTGAAGCCGAAATCCATGTGCTGTTGGATATGGCAGTGAAACAACGTCGGTCCCGGCTGGTCGGCGGTAAAGTCCACGCTGGCGCGCCCATAGGTAGGCACCACGACCGTGTCCTTG
>Ga0181530_10006228_pt1 | contig 11840 bp, 11 predicted proteins | sample PEATcosm2014_Bin_42_FD_119769 | JGI IMG/M metagenome (GOLD analysis project Ga0181530, IMG submission 119769) | Peatland microbial communities from MTU Mesocosm Facility, Houghton, MI, USA - PEATcosm2014_Bin10_60_metaG | ecosystem: Environmental > Terrestrial > Soil > Wetlands > Peat | place... | reverse complement strand
TGATGGTGGCGCGCCTGCTGGGGCAGGCGGAATTCGCGCTGGGCTCGACCATGGTTTTCCGCGCGGAAACGCTGCGGCGGATTGGTGGTTTCGAAGCGATCGGCAAATACCTGGCCGACGATTACCAACTGGGAAAACATATCCGCGCGCTGGGACTCCGCATCGAGTTTGCGGCCGTGGTGGTGGAGACGGGGCTCGGCGGAGGATCCTGGGGGCAGGTGTGGCGGCACCAGTTGCGATGGTCGCGGACCATCCGGGTATCGCGTCCGTTGGGTTATTTTGGGTTCGGAGTGACGCAGGCTACGGTATGGGCCCTGGTGGCGTTTGCGGCCGGCCAGTGGTGGGCTGGCGCGGCCGCGCTGGGCCTCCGGGTGGCTGCCGGCGCGATAACCGGCGAGCGAATCCTGCAGGACCCCAGAGTGGTGCCGCGCTTATGGCTGATCCCGGTGCGCGACCTGTTCGGATTTGCGGTTTGGGTGTGCGGCCTGTTCGGCCGGCGGGTGGAGTGGCGCGACAGTCAGTTGGAGCTGCGCGCCGACGGCACCATTCTGACCGGGCCGCGTAAGGCCGGCACAATCGGCTCGGCTTGATTTCCTGGGCGCATATTAGTTAGGCTGCTAACAGGCGGCTAATTTCATATTTTGGGGTCGCTATATCCAATTATTGAAACTTGAGCAGGCCAGCGGGGGTTGAAGTGATCCTTTTGCTGTTTGGTCCACCGGGATGCGGAAAAGGCACGCAGGCGGCTCATCTGGCCGAGCGCTTCCAGATCCCGGCCATCTCAACGGGCGAAATATTCCGTGCGGAGTGCAAGGCTGGAACGGAGCTGGGCCAATTGGCCTGCAAGATCATGTCGAGCGGCGGGCTGGTGGGTGACGACGTCGTGAACCGAATGGTGGCGTCGCGCATCGCGCGGCCGGACTGCGCCGGCGGATTCCTGCTGGATGGATACCCGCGCACGGTGCCGCAGGCCGAGCAGTTTGCGGCGCTGCTGCGCGAGCGCGGATTGCCGGACCCGGTGGTGGTCCATCTGGATGTCGCCGAGGACGCGCTGGTGGCCCGTTTGACGGCGCGGCGCCAATGTCCCAAGTGCCTGCGCATCTACAGCACGATGTGGCAGCCGCCGCGGCAGCCTGAGCGGTGCGACGACGATGGCGAAGCATTGATCACGCGGGAAGACGACCAGGAAGCGGTGATCCGCCAGCGCCTGGCCGCTTACCGGGATCTCACGGGCCCGGTATTGGGGTGGTACGGCGAGGCGGCCGTGCGCACGGTGGACGGCGCCCTGCCGCCCGAGGAAGTGACGCAGGCCATCGAAAACGCGGTGCTGCAAACCGCGGCCAGGTAGTTCCGCTAGTCGCCGTCTGCAGGTAAGGTGAGGCGGAGTCGGGTGGCCTGGCGGGGCCGACCCGCCGGTCGGCCTGCTCTTCAATGGTAGTAACCACCCGCGCTGATAGAATTGGATTCTGCATGTCCAGAAACTACACCCCCATGACGGACCGGCTGGCGGAATACGTCCGCGAGGTCACGCTGCGTGAGCCCGACACCTTGCGGCGTCTGCGGGAAGAGACCGAGCATCATCCGCAGGCATCCTGTCAGATCGCGCCCGAGCAGGGCCAGTTCCTCCACCTGCTGGTCCGGCTGATGGGCGCGCGCAAGGCGCTCGAAGTGGGCGTCTTCATGGGCTACAGTTCGACGTGGGTGGCGCTCGGGCTGCCCGCGGACGGCAAGCTGGTGGCTTGCGACGTGAGCGAGGAATACACGGCGCTGGCGCGCGGCACGTGGCGGGCGGCGGGTGTCGAGAGCCGGATCGATCTGCGGCTGGCGCCGGCCCTGGAGACGCTGGATGCGCTGATTGCGGAGGGCCATGCGGGTACTTTCGATTTCGCGTTCATCGACGCGGACAAACCGAACTACTCGAATTACTACGAGCGGGCGCTCGAGTTGCTGCGGCCGGGGGGATTGATTGCCGTGGACAACGTACTGTGGAAGGGAAAAGTGGCGGACCCCGAACAGCAGGACGAGGACACCGCGACCATCCGGGCTTTCAACCGCCAGCTCCAACAGGACCACCGCGTGGCGCTGGCGATGGCCACCATGGGGGATGGGCTGACGCTGGCTTGCAAGCTGGCCGGGCCGGCTTGAACTTACGACCCCAGGTATCTCTGCAGATCGTCGGCGCGGTAGCAGTGCGCGTAGGCCGTATCGCGCGAGATGCGGTTGGCGCGCACCAGCTCGGCGAGCGATTGCTCCATGGTCATCATGCCCTCGGATTTGCCCACGGAAACCTGTGAGCGGAGCTGGTGGTCGTCCCCTTTGCGGATGAGAGCGCGGACGGCGTCGGTCGAGAGCATGATTTCGGTGGCGGGCCACCGCACCACGCCATCCAGGCCGGGCACGAGCTGCTGCGCCACGATGGCCAGCAGAGCCAGCGACAACTGCTGGCGGATTTGCGGCTGGTTGGAGGAAGGAAACGTGTCCAGGATGCGGGAGACGCTCTGGATGGTGTCGTTGGTGTGGAGCGTGGAAAGCACCAGGTGGCCGGTTTCGGCGGCGGTGAGCGCGGTCGAGATGGTTTCGGCGTCGCGCATTTCGCCCACCAGGATGACGTCCGGCGACTGCCGCATGATGCTGCGCAGCGTGACGGCGAAATCCGGCGTGTCACGGCCCACCTCAATCTGCTCGATCACGGCGCTGCGGTTCGCGTGCTGGTATTCCACGGGATCCTCGATGGTCACCACGTGGGCGGCCCGCCGGGTATTGACGATATCGATGAGCGCGGCCAGCGTGGAAGACTTGCCGCAGCCCGTGGGCCCGGTGAGCAGAACCAGGCCCTGCCGGCGTTCGGCGAGCTTGGCGAGAGAAGCCGGCAGGTGCAGGGATTCGAGCGAAGGAATCTTCGAGGGCAGCAGCCGGATGCAGGCCGCCAGCGTGCCGCGCTGGTGATGCACGTTGACGCGGAAGCGGCCGATGCCGTCGCGGAAGAAACCGAAATCGAGCGACTTGACGCGCTGCAGTTCGTCGAGCTGGGCCGGTTCGAGCAGCGGCGCAACCATGCCGCGCACTTCCTCGGCCTCGAGCGGCGGCCCCGAGGCCGGCGTCAGGTTGCCCGTGACGCGCAACATGGCGGGCGCGCCGGCCACCAGCAGGATATCGGACGCGTTGCGCGCAGCCGCCAGGCTGAGCAGCTTGTCGAGCGTCGGCGTGGCTTGCGATCCGCGCGCGGGGGCCCGTTTCTGGCTGGGCGCGGCGCGGTTCAGCTCGGCTACTATTTTGGAAAGTTCTTCAGAGTCGTATTCGCCCATTGGATGTTCGCAATTGATGGTATTAGATAGAGACGCATTTTCGGGCCCGGGCGTTTACCTTACCATAAGCCGGCCGGCTTCCACCAACCTGCTCCACTGCCGGTCGGCGGCGCGGTGGGACCCGTCCTACTGCTTCTTCACCACCGGCGCGGCCTTGCACTCTTTGGCGTCTTTGTTCTTGGGGTCTTTGCAATCTATGGTCGGTTTGCTTTCCTTGTCCGCCGGCTTGGGGGTGTCGAGGTCCGCCGGAAGATCGAAAGAGATCGAAGATCCCACTTCGTACTTGCGGTAGAAGCGGTATTCATTGATGTTGTCGGAAAGATATTCCCCCCCGTCCATCTGCACTTCGCCGCGGCTCGGCAGAAGGAACTTGAAGCCGCCCACATCGGCATAGTCGTAATCCAGCAAGCTCTCGGCCCGCCTGACCGGGAAATCAAGCGGGATGTTTTCGGCCTTCTGCACCAGCCGCGTCACCGTGCGGTTTTCGTCATCCACGAAAACTTCGCCGCTGTAAGCCGGGACAATCTGCCGCTTCAGGTCCTTCACTTCGATGGACCACTGGGAGTGCTCCTGGTCCACGTAGAAGCTGAAGACCATGGTTTTGCGGTGGCGCAAAGTGGCCCAGCGGCTCCATTCGAAGCGCGCCTGGGTGTGCGGCTCGAACAGCGTGCGCAGCATGATGGCGAAATCGCCGGTCGACGTCGCACCGCCCAGGTTCTCGTATGACGTGTTGATCGGCTTGCTGCCATTCAGGATCGGCGTCTTCTCTTCCTTGTGCTTGAAGTAAGTCAGTTTGCTCGTGATGACGTCTTGCGTCTGGAAGGATGGCTCGCTTCCGGCGCGCCCGCCGCGGAGCGTCCCGGGCTTGGCAGCCGCCCGGCGCGTCTCCACTTCCAGGCAGATAAAGTCGGGAAGGCCGCTGTCGTAGTTCATGACGTATCCCCGCACTTCATCCAGAATCTTGCCCTGTTCCTCGGACGATGGAATCGGAATCGGGTCGTCCGGCAGCGCCGGCTGCAGGTTCGCGGCCGCCAGGCCCTTCGACTGTTCGCTCAACCGTTCGAGCGCTTTGATGGTTAGCTGCCCAACGCCCTCGCCCTGCAAGTCTTCGATCACGCTCTCATCGAGTTTTTCGGACAGCTTCACACTCTTCAAGAACTCGGCCGTTTGTTTGTCCGTGCTCTTGCCTTCCTTGATCATCTTTTGGTTGTTCTTCACGAAGGCAATCAGTTCCTGGACGGTGAGCGGCTTGGCCTGGCTTATCGCCAGCGCGCCGATCGCGAGCAGGCAAGCCAGAAGGCGGTAACGCATCTCTCCATTTTCGCATGCGTGGAGGCTATTCCGTTCCGGGCCGGTTTCGCCCAGGCGTGACGCCGGCTCACGGCCAAGGACCTGCTAAAATCGTCACCGGGGCGGGATGGTGGAATTGGTAGACACAGAGGCCTTAAAAGCCTCTGATCCGCAAGGATCGTGTGGGTTCGAGTCCCACTCCCGCCACCAGAATTTGGCGGCGAATTCGGAAAACCTCCGAAAGTGCCAGCGGATCTAGTGAAACCTACTAAGTACTTTTGACCCGATCTGGGACTCGTGCCACCGGCCGGTGCGTGCGATAAGTATTGTGTAAGGAACGTGACACCGCCATGAACTATCGTCATCTAAGCTTGCATTGCGACTGCGGGGAGGTTCCCGAGCGTCTCGCCGAGGTGGGATTCAGCGAAGATCACCAGCTCATCGTGCACTGGTGGTGTGAGCAGTGCCAAAGAGTCGTCTACATTTCCAAGCCGCTCACCGAATGCTGGCTGGAGTGCCCCGGCAAAGACCATTCCCTCGACAGGGTGCTGGCGGACTGGTCCGGCGAGGCCAGGGAAGATACCGACGCCGAGTTTCTGCACAGCATCGGCGTCACCATGTAATGAAGCAGTAGGGCAGACGATCGTCTTTTGTCGTCTGTCGCAGAGCCCTTCGCTCCGCGCAATTTCCCGAAAAACCGTCAGTACCGTCGCTGCTTGTGGGGCAGCCAATCCTGGCTCCGGCTTTCAGCCGGCGACTGCGGCTCCGAAAACTCGCGTACCGTGCGAAAAAGCCGCCTGGGCGGCTGCGGGCAAGATTGTCCACCCCGCTCCGCAGGCGGCCTGCTTTTTCGACCCTGTCACGCCCGTCCGCCGCGCTTATCTGTGCCTTCCGAAGCTGCGTCCCGGGCTGCGCATCGGCGGACGCGACGGCGCCGGATGGTAGCTGTGCGCCCCTGGCGCGGCCCGCGGCGCGGGCGATGACGGGCTGCTGTTGTGCCCGAAGCTCTTCGGGCTGTGGTCGGCCCCGGGCTCGCGCATGGATGGCGAGGCGTACTGCGAATCGCGATATCCCCCGCTCTTGCTGGCGTATTGCGAATCGCGAAAACCGCCGCTCTGCGCGTACTTGCTTCCCGCATACCGGTTCTGCGTAGTCGTGCCCTGCGAGCCGTACTTGGGCGCATCGCTCCCGGTATCGTGCCCGTAATACGTCTGCCCGCGGCTTTGGTACGTCCGGTAGCCTTCGTATTCGTACCGGTCGTAGGGCCGGTAGTCGTGATTGGAAAGCAAGTCCCGCAGCAGCGCGTACTGCCCGTAGAACACCCAGAAATCGCGCCCGTCGCGATGGTCCCAATAGCCATATCGGTTGGAGCCCTCCGACGGCGGCGCCACGTAAGCCATTCCCGCCGGCTGCGCCACGTGGTCGGCTTCGGAATCGTACAGGCCGGCCGACTTGTGCTCGATCGCCATCCCCAGGTCGCCGCGCATCGCCTCGTAAGTGGGACGCGTGACAATCACCCACTGCTCGCCGCTCGAGGTTTCGCCGGTCTTCGCGGCCGCATCGGTGATGTGCGTGCTCACTGTGCGGATCTTCTGGTCGTACTCGCGCGCGTTGCCTTCGCCGCGCGCCTGCATGTCCACCAGCAGTTTGTCCCAGGAGGTATAAAGTTGGCCGGTGAGCGATTGCAATTCTCCAGCCTGCCTGGCCTGATCGGCGGCTGACGTGGTGAGCGTATCGGCGGCCGCCAGCAGCGCCCCCGTATTGACGCCGCTGAGGTCCCCTCCTGCCGCCTTGCGGCGATCCTCGGCGGTCGATTGCCACAGTTTGTCGCTGTTCGTGACCATGCCGCGCTCGGCATCGAGGCGCGCGTCCAGGTCGGCCTTCTTAGCCGGCCAATCGGCTTCCGCGTGCGCCACCGCCGCGGTGAGCGGCGCCAGGTCGAAGGCGTGGATCGTCTGATACGCGCGCTCCATCTCCTGCACTTGTTGCGGCAGATGGTTCTTCGCGTCCACCCAGTGGGCGGCCTCTTTTTGAACCGCGTCGGCCTCCGAAATCGCCTGCGTCCGCAGGTGGCGCTCGCTCTCCAGCACCGACTTCGCTCGCGCCGTGTCGCTATGCCGGTTGTGCTTTTCCAGGAGCGTCAGCTCGGCCATGTCGCGGCCGGCGGAGTCCAGCCCGGATGCCGCCTGATCCAAGCGGCCCGGCCACGCGCCGCCGAACGGAAGCGCCCCGAACAGCGCGGGGTCCGACTCCGTCTGCGCGGCCACCTGGTCGCGCTCCGCATGAAACTGGTTCCGCGCGGAATTGAGCGCCGAGCGCTCGGAATCGATCTGCGCCCGCACGCTCGAAGGCAGCCGGTCGAGCGCGCTGGCCGCCAGCACCGCAATCACCACGCTCAAAGCAACCGTAAAAAACCGCACCGAATTTCTACTCATAAGGCACACGTCTTTTCCACTCGACCGCACGCCGGGCGGTCATGCGGGCTATCGTCCCGCGGGCCGGTAGATCGTGACGTCGCCGGCGGGAATACCGTCGTACCGCGTCACGGCGAAGGGTTCCCCTTCGGGTTTGCGGATGGCGATCAGACCTTTGCCATCCTGTTCCTGAAATTCCCAGTAGTAGTAGCCGGTGGGCTGCGCCTGGTCGTCGCGGAAAGCCTGCACTTCGCGGCTCAGGCGATAGAGCCACACCTGGTTGTCGAACTGGAACGAATCGGCGGTATTCTGGCGTTGGTCCATCTCCGCCAGGTCTTCCTCGGCCAAGCCGAGATCTTCGAGCGAGACTTGGCGCGGGTCGGCGTGAAGCTGTACTTCCACTTCCTCATCGCCGCTCACGCGCAGCGCCACGCGCCGCTCCATGTACGGGCCGGCCACTTCGAACCAGTGGCGCGTGCCGGCCTGGTAGCGCGTGGTGCGATCGGCCGTGAAGTCCAGGTCCTTGAAGTTTTCCCCCACCCCGGAGATGGAAATCACATCCCCGGTGCGGGCATCCGTCACCTTCAGGTTGGCCAGGTCTTCGGCCGGAGGCGTATCTTTCCGGAAGAAGGACATCGCCGTTACTTTTGGCCGCCGGCGGGCAGTTCTTTCGGCAGTTCCGGCGCCTTTTGCGCGCGCTCCGCTTTCAGCGCCGCCAGTTGCGCGTCTACGCTGTGCCCGCCCAGTTGCGCGAACTGCGCTTCCAGGTCGTCGTCCTTGCCGGCCGATGCCAGTTGGTCGAAAGCCTTCGCGGTGGCTTCTTCCTTGGCCACCGACTGTTCGAACTTGTTGAGCTGCGCGAACGCGTTGTCGGCGCTGCCCACGCCCGCCACGGCCTCCGACACCTTCTGCTGCGCGAGGGCCGCGTTCTTGCGCGCCACCAGCGTGGTGGCCGTCCGCTCGCCTTCCTCGATCTTGCGCTTCAGCTCGCCCACCTGCGATTTCAGCTTGTCGCTGGTCTGCTGCGCCTGGGTAACCGCCTGCTGCATGGAGGCCACCTGCTGATCGCTCTCGGCTTTCTTCGCGAGCGCCTTCTTCGCCAGGTCTTCGTTGCCCGCGTCGAGCGCCATGTTCGCGCGGTCCTTCCACTCCTGCGACTGCCGCACGTACTTCTGGTACTCGGCGTCCAGCGTGTTGTAGTTGCTCATCGCCGATGCCGAAGCGCGCACCACGTTGTTGAGCTCGTTCTTCATATCGGCCACGGTCTGTTTCACCGTCGCTTCAAAGGTTGCGTCTTCCAGGTGGTCGACTCCCTGGTTCGCCTGACCCCGCGCCACCCGGCCCATTCGGTTGAAAATATCGGATAGGAATGCCATAAATCGTCGTCCTCCCCTTACGCCTGCAGGCCGCTCAACAGGCGGCGCGCGCTCATCACATCCACCAGCAGGAAATGCACCGCGGAGAGAATATCGTCCTCATCCTCCGGCCCCATCTCCTGCAGCTTGCAGAAATTGTTCAACGTCACCGCCAGCTTGCCGCCCGCGGCCTCGTGCAGTTGGAAATGGGACGTCGAAATCCCATTGTCCGCCGCCAGCATCTTGCGCATTACCTCGGCGGTGATCGAGGCGCGCGGCGCAGTCGTGCAGACCAGCGAGAGGTACAGAATGTCACCCTCCAGCACCGCCTGCAGCGAAACCCCGCTGTGCGTCTCGCGAATCTTCAAAGTGTCGGGCGCCGCCTCGGAGACTTCATAACCCTTCTCCGCCAGCAGCGCATGAATTTGCCCCGTCCGGGGACTACTGGTTGCTGTCATATAGGTCCTTGGAATTCGCTCCTTTCATCTCTACGATGGTACGAGCCTTTCCGTTCCCATCGCTGGTTCCATCTATTGCAATATGTGATAACTATATTGCAATATGCAATTGATGTCAAGAGGAGAATTGGCCCTGTTTTGAGTCGGATACAAGAAAGGCCCGTTCGTGCGGCCGCACCGCCGGGAAGCAACCGTGGGGGCCGCGGATTTGCTATATTCCCCCCGATGGCTATTCGAACCCTGACAACTCTCAGCCTGATGCTCTCAGGCGCGGCCCTGCTCGCCCAACCTCCCGCAGTCCCCCCACCCCTCATGGAGGACCAGCGAGTACAGTTGGCCTACACTCTGGCGCACTACACCAAGTTCGAGTACAGGATTCCGATGCGCGATGGCGTGCGCTTGTTCGCTTCGGTCTACGTGCCGAAGGACGGGTCACAACCGTATCCCATCATCATGCAGCGGACCCCGTATAACGTCGGGCCATACGGCGCCGACAACTACAAGACGCAGGTCGGCCCGTCCTTTGCCGCGGAGAAAGAGGGCTTCATCTTCGTCTATGAGGATGTGCGCGGCCGTTACATGTCAGAGGGAACGTTTGTTGACGTGCTGCCCCACAAGGCCCATTACGACGGTCCAACAGACACTGATGACAGCACCGACACCTATGACACTGTCGATTGGCTGGTGAAACACATCCCGAACAATAACGGAAGGGTGGGTCTGTGGGGCATCTCCTATCCGGGCTTTTTTGCGGCGCACGGCCTGATCAATTCGCACCCGGCGCTGAAGGCCGTTTCTCCTCAGGCCCCCATGGGCGATGTCGGGAATGGCGATGACGGGTACCACAACGGCGCGTTTCACCTGGCCGCGAATTTCCGTTTCTACTCCGGCTTCATGCCGCGGAAACCGGAACCGGAGCGGCCGCAGCCGGCTGTCCGGTTCGATCCGGGAACCATGGACGCCTACGATTTCTTCCTGCGCATGGGTCCGCTGTCGAATGCCAACGAAAAGTATCTCAAACACGAAAATCCATATTGGGACGACACCATCAAGCACACTTCCTACGACGAATACTGGCAGACGCGGGCGCAGGCGCCGCACATGAAGAATGTGACACCCGCGGTGATGTGGGTGGGCGGCTGGTTCGATGCCGAGGATCTCGCCGGCCCGTTGAAGCTCTTCAATTCCCTGGAGAAAAATGGCGCCACCGCCCCGGATACTCTGGTGATGGGCCCATGGCGTCACGGCGGGTGGGCTCGCGATCGCGGCGATACATTGGGAAATTTGAACTTCCACTCCAATACCGCCGAATATTTCCAGGAGAATATCGAACTCCCGTTCTTTATTCAAAACCTGAAGGGCCAGGGCAACGGGCTGAAAGCCGCCGCCGGTGGCGACGTTCCCAAGGCGTTTCTGTTTGAGACCGGGCGCAACGAGTGGCATCGTTTCAACGCGTGGCCGCCCAAGAACGCCGTCGCTCGCTCGTTGTATTTCGATGCGGACGGGAGACTCTCATGGAGTGCGCCGGCAGAGACCGGTTTCGACGAGTATCTGAGCGATCCCAACAAGCCGGTGCCCTCGACCGGCGAACTCGCCCCCGGCCTGGGAATGCCCGTGGATTACATGACGTTCGACCAACGCTTCGCCGCCACCCGGCCCGACGTGCTGACCTACGAAACCGAGCCGCTCGATCATGACGTGACCATTGCCGGACCCATCACGCCGGTGTTGCGCGTGTCGACTTCGGGCACGGATTCGGACTTCGTCGTGAAGCTGATCGATGTGTACCCGAACGATTATCCCGACCCGAATCCGAATGTCAAAGGCGTGTACATGGGTGGTTATCAGCAACTGGTACGCGGCGAGCCTTTCCGCGGCAAGTTCCGCAACAACCTGTCCAGGCCCGAGCCGTTCACGCCGGGCAAGTTGGAGAAAATCGAATTCTGGATGCCGGATGTATTGCACACGTTTCGCTCCGGTCACCGCATCATGGTGCAAATCCAGAGCTCCTGGTTCCCGCTGGTGGATCGGAATCCGCAGCAATTCCTGGATATTCCCAACGCCCGGCCGGCGGACTTCCAGAAGGCCATGGAGCGTGTGTTTCGCGGAGGACCGGACGGCTCACGGTTGCGCGTCCTTGTGATGGACGAGATGCCCCGGTAACCATTGCAGCCATTAGGTGGGGCGGTCCCCCTGGACCGCAGCGGACGCCCTCGTCCGCCTGTCAGGCGCCTCGCGCCTCGTTGTGCGGATCGCCCGCCGCCTGCTCCACTCGCAGCCCGCTCCAACCCTCCGCCAGCACGATGGAATTCGCCGGGTTGCGCGGGTCGAACTTCACCGCCACCGACGCAACCGACGAGTAATCGCCCGGCGCCCGCTCCGCTAACGCCGAAACATCCTGCGAAGCCGTGTATTCCACGCCGCGCACCGCATAGGTATAGAAGAGAACGTCTTCGCGAATCTCAACCAGCACGGCATCGCCCATCTTGCCGTGCGCCGCCAGTGCGTCGCGCCTGCGCCGCTCGCGCTCTTCCGGTGTGACGCGCGAATCCCGCCACCATCGGTATCCCAGAATCGCCAGCAGGACCGTCAGAATCCCGGCCAGCGCAAGCGTGACGGCCTGCGCCGTGCCGTAGGACCACCCCAGAGGAAACCGCATCGCCGCAAGCCTTACCGGGCCGGCGCCTCCGGAAACGCCTTGGCGTAGTCTTTCAGGAACTGATCCAGTCCCTTATCGGTAAGCGGGTGGTTGAAGAGCATGTCGAGCACCTTGAAGGGCATCGTCCCGATGTGCGCCCCTGCCAGCGACGCATCCACCACGTGCAGCGGCGAACGCAGCGACGCCGCCAGCACCTGCGTCTTAAAGCCGTAGTTTTCGTAAATCTGTAGAATCTGGCCAACCAGGTCCATCCCCGTCCACCCGATGTCGTCCAGGCGCCCCACAAACGGGCTGATGATGTAGGCGCCCGCCTTGGCCGCCAGCAGCGCCTGCCCCGGCGAAAAGCACAGCGTCACGTT
>Ga0181530_10006227_pt1 | contig 11841 bp, 8 predicted proteins | sample PEATcosm2014_Bin_42_FD_119769 | JGI IMG/M metagenome (GOLD analysis project Ga0181530, IMG submission 119769) | Peatland microbial communities from MTU Mesocosm Facility, Houghton, MI, USA - PEATcosm2014_Bin10_60_metaG | ecosystem: Environmental > Terrestrial > Soil > Wetlands > Peat | place... | reverse complement strand
CCATTTTTCGCCGAGGATCTTGGATACATTACGCCTGACGTTCATGCTCTCCGCGAACGGCTCAAGATTCCCGGCATGGCCGTGCTGCAATTTGGTTTTGGCGACGTCGGCGCGCATTCTCATCTGCCACACACTTTCACAACTGAAAAGGTGGTATACACCGGCACGCACGACAACGACACGCTGCTTGGCTGGTGGGAATCGTGGGCAACGGAACACGAACGCATGCAAGCAGAGACATACCTGGGCCGATGCGAAGACGGTATCAACTGGGCGATGATTCGCGCCGCCTCCAATTCGGTCGCCAGTCTTTGTGTGGTGCCGCTGCAGGATGCGCTGGGGCTGGGAAGCGATGCGCGTATGAATGTGCCCAGCCGCGAACGGGGAAACTGGCGCTGGCGTTTTGACGCCGATTCGTTGCGCCCGGAGCTCGCAAAAAAACTTGCCACACTCGCCGAGGTGTCCGACCGGCTTCCGGATCCCTTGGCGGCGTCTACTGATGAAGAGTGGGCGGCTTGAGTAGTGTATTCTCGCTTTCGAACAAATTGATCAAACGTGTTGGAGTGCGATTCCGTGACCGAGCCCGCCATCTCAGCGACCGACCCCATTATTCGCGCCCGCGCTGTCGAAAAATTCTACGAGCAGCCGGATGGGAATCGCATTGAAGTTATTGCGCCCGTCGATCTCGATGTAGAGCCGAGCAAAATTATTACCCTGCTCGGCCCCTCCGGCTGCGGCAAGTCCACGCTGCTGCGGATTTTGACCGGACTCAGCAAGCCTTCGTCGGGCCAGGTTCTCTGGCATGGGCGTCCGATTACGTCGCAGAACGCGGGCGTGGCCATCGTCTTCCAAAGTTTCGCTTTGTTTCCGTGGCTTACGGTACTCGACAACGTCGAAGCCCCCCTCGAAGCTCGCGGAGTGCCTGCCCTGGAGCGCCATAAACGTGCATTGCGCATTCTCGATACCGTGGGCCTCGATGGCTTCGAAAGCGCCTACCCGAAGGAGCTTTCCGGCGGCATGAAACAGCGCGTCGGTTTCGCGCGCGCCCTGGTGGTGGAGCCCGAAGTCCTATTCATGGATGAGCCATTTTCGGCGCTCGACGTGCTCACTGCGGAAAACCTGCGCAATGAATTGCTCGAGCTCTGGATCAGCAAGAAAATGCCGACCAGCGCGATTTTCATCGTCACGCACAATATTGAGGAAGCGGTGTTGCTGGCGGATCGCGTCATCGTGCTGGCAAGAAATCCGGCGTGGGTGCGCGCCGATTTTCCCGTCGAACTGCCTCACCCCCGCGATCGCAAATCGCCGCGCTTTGTGGAGCTGGTGGATTACATCTACAAGATCATGACGCAGCCCCAACTCGCGCTGGCTGTGCCTGGCGCTGGAGCACCCGTCGAAAAGCCGACTCGTCAGAAATACCAGATGATTCCGCACGCACGTGTCGGAGGCATTGCCGGCCTAGTGGAGCTGCTGCAGGACCGCGGGGGAAAGGAATATCTTCATCGCCTCGCCGAAGTCCTCATCATGGACGCCGAAGACCTGCTCCCGATCATTGAAGCCTCGGTTCTGCTAGGCTTTGCCACCTTGAAAGAAGGTGATGTCGAAATCACTGCCGAGGGCACGCTCTTTGCGGAAGCCGACATCCTCACCCGCAAAATTCTTTTCCGCCAGGCCGCGCTGAACCACGTTGTGATCCTGCAGCAAATCGACAGCATCTTGCACGCCAAGAAAGATCATTCCATTCCGGAAGAATTTTTCTACGACATCCTCGACGAGCATTTCAGCCAGGATGAAGTAGAGCGGCAATTCGATACTGCCATGAACTGGGGGCGATACGCTGAGATTTTCGACTTCGATCGCGAATCGCACCGGCTGATTCTCGCCGAGCCCGTCGGAGAGCCGCATCCGCCAACCACCACTCCGGTGCAGTCTTGAAGCGTCCGCAACGGATCGCTCTCCGTCCACTGGTCCGTATCTGGTCGGTGCTGCCGCGTGCGAGCGTGTCGGGCCTGCCCGATCTCATCATGTTTTCCGGCGCGCTGGCGCTCTCCTACGGCATCGTGCAAGTCGGACGCAACTGGCTCGGTCCCTTCCATCCTCAGATTGAGATCAGCCGCAGCCTCGGCGCGCTTCCCGTCTATGCCGGGTATTCTTTGCTGCGCATCGCGCTGGCTTATGTACTGAGCCTGCTCTTCGCCGTCACCTACGGGTATATCGCCGCCTACCGTCCGCGCGCCGAACGTTTCATGATTCCGCTGCTCGACGTTCTGCAATCCATCCCGGTATTGAGCTTCCTTCCGGGCGTGATGCTGGCCATGGCCGCGCTTTTTCCCGGACGTCAACTAGGTGTCGAGATGGGTGCGGTCCTGCTCATTTTTACTGGACAGGTCTGGAACATGGCCTTCAGCTTTTATGCATCGCTGAAAAGCATTCCGCGCGAGATGCGCGAGGCGGCTACCATCTACCGCTTCAACTGGTGGCAACGCTTCCTTCAGATCGAACTGCCCTTCGCCACTATCGGCCTCGTCTGGAATTCCATGATGTCGGTCGCTGGGGCCTGGTTCTTCCTGATGGCCTGCGAGCAGTTTGGCGACTTCCGTCTGCCGGGCCTCGGGTCTTATCTCCAGGCCGCCGCGGACAACGGCGACACCCGCTCCATTCTCCTCGGCATCCTGACCATGGTGGCCGTGATTGTGCTGATCGACCAGTTCGTATGGCGTCCCGTAATCGCCTGGGCGGAGAAATTCAAAATGGAGCAGGTCGAGAGCGCGAGCGCCCCAACTTCCTGGGTACTCGATTTTCTCCGCCGTTCTCGTGGCGTCGCGTTCTTCCGCAAGCGAGCGATTCGTCCCTTCCGCGAACAGATGATTCACTTCTTTGCGCCTGGACATGAGGTTTACGCCGAATCGGCAGGTGAGAATAAAGAGGTCTTGTGGCTCTGGCGAGGTGTGGGAATCGCGGCTCTCGGCGCGATCGGCTATGCCATGGTGCGGGTCGTGATGATCTTGACCGGCCTGCGCGGTTCCGAATTCCAGCAGATCGGCTTAGGCCTTTTTGCGACTTGGCTGCGTGTGAATCTTACTCTGGCGCTCGGCGCCCTCTGGACGATTCCGGTCGGTGTCGCCATCGGATTCAACCCGCGACTGGCACGCATTGCTCAGCCGCTGGCCCAGATTGCCGCCTCGGTTCCGGCTACGGCGGTTTTCCCGGTGGTGCTGCTGGTGCTGATTCGACTCGGCGGTGGATTGGGATTGGGCTCGATCGTTCTGCTGCTGCTCGGCACGCAGTGGTACATTCTGTTCAACGTGATTGCCGGCGCCATGGCCATTCCCACCGACTTGAAAGAAGCCGCCAGCGTTTTCGGCATTCGCGGCTGGGAGCGTTGGCGCAAACTGATCCTGCCCGGAATTTTCCCGTTCTTAGTTACCGGGATGATTACAGCCTCAGGCGGCGCGTGGAACGTCAGCATCGTCGCCGAATATGCCCACCTCAAAGGACAGATCTATTCGACGGTGGGCGTGGGTGCCATGATTTCCGCGGCCACCGATGCCAAGAATTTCAATCTGCTGCTCGCCAGCACGATTGCCTTGGCCGCCGTGGTAGTTACCACCAACCGCCTGCTCTGGCGTCGGCTCTATCGTCTCGCCGGGACCCGCTTCAAGCTCGAAGCGTAACTCCTGTTTTAGTTCTCACTTCCCAGTTCTCGATTCTCAGGTAACCCAGCTCTTTTCCGGGGACTCAGAACTGTTACCTGAGGGGTTACCAAAAGAATACTTATTCACAAACCGTTAACCACACCTTCATAAACGTGCAAACAAGGCAAGGCAAGAATCAGCTATGCGTAAGTGGCCAATCGTGAGGGACCAATCGTGAGGGACGAAGAGCGTGGAGCACTAACCGAGCCGCCGGTTCTCCGCGGGCTCCCGGGATTTGCCGGCAAATTCATTCCCCTGGAGCAGGCACGCGACCTATATCAGCGCGTGCGCTCGGCGCCGCAGGGTTTCCGACTGGAAGCGCTGCTGACGGAAATGAAGATAAAGCTCGACGTCCAGCCCGCCGACCTCAAGCGCGTCCCGGTCAATGGCGCACTCGTGGCCGTGGCCAATCATCCCTTTGGTGTACTCGACGTCGCGATTCTGACTATGCTCCTATCTCGCGTGCGTCCCGACGTTAAGATACTGACCAACTCGCTGCTTGCGGGCATCCCCGAGCTCCATGAGCATTGCATCTTCGTAGATCCTTTTCACACTGCGTCTTCAGCGGATAAGAACGTGAAGCCGCTGAAGCAGGCGATGGAATGGCTGTGCCGGGGCGGTGCGCTGGCCGTGTTTCCCGCTGGCGAAGTCTCGCAGTGGAATGTGCGCGAGGCGCAGGTTACCGATCCCGCATGGAACACCGTCGCCGCTTGCCTGGTGCGCAAGAGCGGAGCCAGCGCGCTCCCAGTATATTTCTGTGGCCGCAACAGTGTGGCGTTTCAGTTGTTGGGCCTGATCAATCCGAAGCTCCGGACGCTTTTTCTGTTACAGGAATTTCTGCAGCAGCGCGACAAACACGTGCAGGTTCGCATCGGTGGCGCGATCCCGTCCGAGCTACTCGCGAGCCTCGACACCGATGAGGAGGCCACCGAATATCTTCGTCTGCGAACTTACCTGCTGTCCTATCGTGGCCAGAAGCAGGTCTCCTTACCCACCAAAATGCGTTCCGCTCTTCCGCGCAAGCCGCAAGAGCCGATCGCAGCCGAGGTTCCGTCGCGGTTCGTCATCGCCGATATTGCGGCGTTGCCCGCCGAGCGCCTACTAGTCGAAAACGCGGACTTCACGGTGTACGCGGCGCGCGCTTCCGAACTGCCCCACGCGCTCGATGAACTCGGACGCCTCCGCGAAATCACCTTCCGCGCCGCCGGCGAAGGCACCGGGCGCAGCGCCGATCTTGATCATTTCGATGCCTATTACTGGCACTTGCTGCTTTGGAACAAAGAGAAGCGGGAATTAGCCGGAGCGTATCGCGCGGGCAACACCGATGAGATAATTCGTGCCCACGGCATCAAGGGTCTCTACACCAACACTGTGTTCCGCTACGACAAACAACTGTTCTTAAAGATTGGCTCTGCTCTTGAGCTGGGGCGCTCCTTTGTGCGCCCCGAGTATCAGCGTCAGTACGCGCCGCTCCTTCTGCTGTGGAAGGGCATCGCTCGTTTCGTGGCCGCGTATCCCGAGACTCCGGTGTTGTTCGGAGCGGTCAGCATCAGCAACGAGTACAGCAGTCTGTCCCGCGAGATGATCGTCCGCTATTTTGAGCAGCGCGAAGACGGCGAGTATGCCGGCCTCGTTCAGGCGCGCACGCCCTTCCGTGCCCCCAAGCTTCGCCGTTGGGATTGCGGCGCCCTCTGCAGTTTATTGCGCGATCTCGATGAACTCGCCGAGCCCATCTCGGATGTTGAAGAAGATGGCAAGGGCTTGCCCATCCTGCTCAAGCAGTATGCGAAGGTTGGAGGCAGGTTGGTGGGCTTCAATCTCGACCGCAAATTTTCCGACGTGGTCGATGGCCTGGTGATTGTCGATCTGCGGCAGACCGATCCCTCGGTCCTCGAACGGTATATGGGCAAGGAAGGTCATCGGAGCTTCCGCCATTTCCACAAGCTCGATTAGCGCGTCTTAATTTGTCGTCGAATTTTCCAGAGTACGCCCACTTGACCGAAGGCCGCCTTTGCTAAATCCGCCCGCCTGTTGAACAATGAATAGTTACGCTAGCTGCGGCAGCCGATTCCGCTGCCGCGCCAGAAAATACGCAAGGAGCCTTCATGCCCGCAACTGGAGAACTTATCCGCCTCATGAATTACATCGACGACATCGCCACCACTCTGCGCCGCATCAGCGCCAGCATCCCGGCCATGACCAAGGAGGAGTGCGCCCGCCTTGGCGAATATATCCGCAAATCCGAACCGAGCTATGAGAGCGTGGTTCAGCACCTTGAGCAGGCGGGCAAAGAGTGAAAGAGGGCAAAGACAAAAAATGACTGAAGTCCGCACCGTGGCTGTGATCGGCGCCGGGATCATGGGCCGGGGCATTGCGCATGCTGCCGCTCTCGGCGGCTATCGCACCATTCTCGAAGACCTGCTTCCGAACGCCCTGCGCAAGGCCGAGACGGAAATTCGCGCCAATCTCGACAAGGCCGTCGAACTCGGCAAGGTCGATGCCAGCGACGCCGACGCCGCTTTTTCGCGGATTGAGTATGCCGGTTCGGTCGATCAGGCCGCGCGCGATGCCGATCTCGTCATAGAGGCCGTTCCCGAGGAAATGGAATCGAAGATCGAAATCTTCACCATGCTCGACAAGATCTGCCGTCCCGCGACCATTCTCGCCTCGAACACCTCCTCGCTCAGCGTCACCGAGATTGCGAGCGTTACCTATCGCGCCAAGAAGTGCGTGGGCATGCACTTTTTCAATCCGGTGCACAAGATGAAGCTGCTTGAAATCGTGCGCGCGCTGGAAACCGATGACGACACGCTGGCCGCCGTCGTCGAGGTCGGCAAACGCATGCGCAAGGAAGTGGTGGTGATCAAGGAGTCGCCGGGGTTCATCACCAGCCGCATCAATGCGATGATCGGCAACGAAGCTTTCTACATGCTGCAGGAAGGCATCGCCAGCGCCGAAGACATCGACAAAGCTCTCGAACTCGGCCTGAATCATCCGATGGGACCGTTCGAACTGGTGGATTTGGTCGGTCTCGACACTCGCCTCCACATCCTCGAATACCTGCACAAAACACTAGGCGAAAAATTCCGGCCCTGCCCGCTGCTGGTGCAATATGTGAAAGCTGGAAGGCTCGGCCGCAAGTCTGGACGGGGAGTGTTTGAATATCCGGAACCGCAGGGCAGCTCTTTAAAGAGCTAGAAACTTAAAGAGCTAGAAACCGCTGGTTTGTCCCACTTTCCTGACTGTTAACTCCCAAGTTATTAGCCCGCGTTCCTACTCCCCCTCCACCCCTCCCTGGGGCAACTTGGCTGTCTCGGGCGCGGCTCGCAGACCAAATTGGTGCGCTTCAGATGAGAATCTTTTCACACTACACAAGTAGGAGAAATACGTGTACAGTTGTTGCCGTTTGTCAAAAGTCAAAAGGGGAGATTCCGATTGAAATTGCTTGCAAAACTCGCCATCACGTCCGCGATGCTGTTCGCATTGCTCGGAGCCGTTGGTGCCCAAACCTGGACACCGCTCAATAATCAACCCGGGGCCAACGTCGGCGCCATGCTGCAACTCAGGGACGGCAGGATCCTGGTACATGAGGAACAATCCGGAGATTCCACCGCTTGGCATATTCTCACCCCTGACTCCACCGGCAGTTACATAAATGGCACGTGGAGTTCCGGCGGACATTTACCTTCCGGATACGCACCCTGGTTCTTCGGTTCCCAGGTGCTGTTGGACGGGAAAACAGTTGCCGTCGAAGGTGGAGAGTACAACAACGGTAAGGACGCATGGACGACCCTGGGTGCACTTGGAACCATCTCGGGAGACACTTTAACCTGGACGTCGAACTCCCCGCCGTCTGGCTGGACTACCATCGGCGACGCGGAGAGCGTGATTCTGCCGGATGGAACGTACATGCAGGCGAACTGCTGTACGGCCCAGAATGCCTTGTTTGGCGGCCCGAATTCCTGGACGCCGACCGGCTCGGTCAACCAGCCGAATAACGATGAATCAGCGTTTACGCTGCTGACCAACGACTTAGTGCTGACCGTAGACACCAAACAGGATACCAATTGTGATACCAGCGTGGGCTCGGAACTTTACAGTCAGAGTACCGGAGTCTGGTCGTGCGGTCCAAATCTTCCCGTTCAGCTCTATAACCCCAACGACGAAGAAATGGGCACTGCGGTCATGATGTACAACAACCGCGTATTTCAGTTTGGCGGGAACGTAAATGCAACTGCGATATACGACGTTGACAGCAACACCTGGTCGGCCGGTCCGACTCCCGCTAACGGTTTGGATCAGGCCGATGGTCCATCGGCGCTTGAGCCGAACGGCAAGGTGCTTGCCATGTTGAGCCCTGGCCTCTTCCAAACTGGTTGCCAGTTTGTCGAGTACGATCCAGTGGCCAATACGTTGACGAACACTGTGAATCCGACGGACTGCCCAGGTGATTCATCGTACGTCGGGCACCTGATGATTCTTCCGACCGGTCAGATCATGTTCACCGACTTCAGCGGTCTGGTGGAAATTTATACGCCAGCCTCAGGTGTGGTTGCGGGCGTCGCGCCGACGATCGATCCTGTGAGTGGATCAGTCGGCAGTCCCTCGACCAACAACGTTCTTTCTGGCACACAGCTTAATGGGTTGTCTCAGAACAACGCGTATGGAGACGACTACCAAGGGGATACCGACTATCCATTGGTTCAATTGGTGCCGGTGTCTGCCCCTGATACTATCTACTACGCCACCACTCATAATGAGAGCACGCATTCGATTGCTCCTGGCACTTCGAATTCCACCGAGTTCGACGCGCCCGCGGGCCTTGCCGCCGGCAACTATAACCTGTATGTGGTTACCAACGGCATCCAGTCGAACGCGATTACCGTAAACGTTGTAGGGGGCTTCGCTCTAAGCGCAAACCCGGCTTTCGTAAATGTCGCGCCGGGCAGCACCGCTACCTCCACCATCACGGTGACTCCCGGGAGCGGTTTTAGCGGAAACGTCACGCTGTCCGCTTCCAACCTGCCGAGCGGCGTGACCGCCGGTTTCAGCCCGAATCCCACATCCTCCACCAGCACGTTAACCTTTACGGCCAGCGGAACAGCTGCCTTGGGGACAACCAACGTGACCATCCAGGGCGTGTCCGGCAGCTTGACGAGCTCGACGACAGTAAGTCTCACCGTGGTCCAGCTTATTAACGGTGCAGACATTACTCTGACTCCGGCCTCGGAGTCGTTTGGCACGGTGGTGGTAGGAGCGACGAGCAAGGCGAAGGCGGTCACACTTACCAACAGCTCAACGTCAACGCTGAACATCACCGGCATTACGACCAGCGGCGCATTTGCGCAAACGAACACTTGCGGCAGCACGTTGGCTGCGGGAAAGAAATGCACGATCGAAGTCACCTTTACTCCGACCCAAACCGGGGCCCAGACGGGGAAGCTATCGGTCTACGACAACGCTACGAACAGTCCGCAGACGGTTTCATTGTCGGGGACCGGCGAGGCGCAAGTGACTTTAACGCCTGCGACGGCGACGTTCGCCACGACGAAGGTCGGGTCGCACAGCTCAGCGAAGGTGTTCACTCTGAAAAACAACCTGAACGTACTCCTGAACAGCATCGTAATTTCGACGACTGGCCCATTCAGCGTCTCCTCGACAACCTGTGGGTCGAGTCTGACCTCGGACGCCAGCTGCACCATCGACGTCGAGTTCACTCCAACCGGGGTGGGGACTGAGACAGGGACGTTGCAGGTGTCGGATAGCGGCTCAAACAGCCCGCAGACTTCAAGTCTGAAGGGCACGGGCAAGTAAACGAGAGCCACTCTGGAATTGGTTTACTGGCGGGGCTGCCCAAGCGGCCCCGTTTTTTTTACCGAGGATGGAGACCTTTTCTGAACGCGGCTGGATACCCCACGTCAGCTCCTTCGCAGACTCAGTCTTGTTTTGCATTCCTCTCTTGCGGAGGCTTCGCCGTCTCCGAACATGGACCGCCGCCAGGGGCCACGCACGAGCATCCCGAACCACTGTTGTACCGGCACTGATCCTGCGGATGGTCAGGTTGGTCACAAACTGGATTGCCACATCCGGGGAACTTGGGAATCTTCATGCATGCGGAGTTTTGGGTGAATTTGTGCGATTGTTCCCATAGACCGATTTCCGGAGCTTCGAATCGCAAGTCTTCGTGACTCAGCACATGAAGCTCGATCCCCTGGGGGCCTTTCACCTCCTTCACGCCTCCGTTCACATCCAGGGAATATGGGCCTGAAATCGTAACTCGCGTGTCGCCTGATTTCGCTTTGCCTGGAACGAAGTTGATTGACACTGCGGTCTTGCCGTCCGCTGCCCTGGTAACCGAGATATCGCCTGCTGTGACGATCGTTACAGTTGCGCTACTGTCTTGTTTTAGCGTTTCCTGAGTTAGTGCGATGTTTACCATGAGCAGTGTGCATATAGTGATTGTGAAACTCCATCTCAGCCGTGTTTTCATTGGACCCCTTGGTAGTGTCCCAATTTGAAATCCTTATCGTTGAAGTGTGGCATGAATCGCGCTCCGAATCCATTGAGCGCGTCAGCTGGTCAGCCTTCGCTGCCGATTCCATCGCCTTATAGATCGTCGCCAGGAGAAATGACGCGGCGCACGGGGGAGAATTCACTGACGCATCTTTGCTGGGCGAGAAGGTGCAGGGGTCCCTTCGGCTCAGGGCAAGCTCTTCGGCTTTGCGGGGGCTTCACTTCGTGAAGTCCCCGCTCCTCTCAGGATGACAACGTGGATAGGTCCTAAACATCTACCTAATTAATATCCTGCTTCGCCTCCAGCCGCTTCACCAACCCGTCCACGTAGGTCTTCTGGTTCTCAGGAGCTCCCGCCAGAGCCAGTTTCATTTCTTTTGCTGCGTCGTCGAATTTGCCCTGTGAGCAGTAGATGCGAGCCAGCCCCGAATGTATGAACCATTGGTCGGGATGTTTCTGCGCGTTTTCGCGGAAGATCGCGAACGCTTCCTCGCTGCGCTTTTCACCCTGCAACTGGCGAGCGTAGATGTGGATCTGCAGCGGGCTGGCTAGCTCCAGCGCCTTCTTTTGCGCCGCTGCGGCTTCGTCCTTGCGATTGAGGGCGGTCAGGACCTTCGCCTTCGTATCCTCATTGTCGAAGCGATCTTCATTCTCGATGGATTTGTTCACGTACGTCAGCGCATCATCGAGGCCGACCTTTTCCGCGAGCAGATAATTGGCTGCATCGTCCCCGCTCATCCACGTGTACTGCGAAAGATTACGAAGCTGTTTCTTCAGGCTGGCCAGCACCAGGTCGTGCACATCCACAGAGACCTTGAACGGGACCGCGACCTTCTCCCACTCCAGTTCAACCACCGCTGAATCCGGCTGCAGTTGGTCGAAGTCGTAGGTCAGCGCGTTGTGCATGTCCGCGGCCTTGGGCTTCACCGTCACCCGAAGCGCATCTTCCGCCTGGTCGTAGGTGAAAGCTCCCCAGGAAGTCGAGTTTTTCGAGAAAATAATTGTCCATTCATCGGCGTTCGGAATCATGTGCAATCCGTATGTCCCCTTGTCGAGCAGCTTGCCTTCGATCTGCACCGGATCGCTGAACGTGATCGTTGTGTTGATATTCGCTCCCGCGCGCCACACCTGGCCGTAAGGAACCAGGCCACCCCAAACCTTACGATCATTCACCAGCGGACGGTGATAGTTGATGGTGATGTCGGTGATTCCGATGCGTTGTGAAATTTGTGCCCGCTGGCTCTGCAGGGGCAGATCGAGTACTAACGATTGCGCCGGGCTTACACCCGACATGGCTGCCATCAGCAGGCAGAACAGAACTCCTCGCAAAGCTGCTCGAAGCGTGTTTCGAAACATGGGGAATGCCTCCTATGAAGAATTGGATCTCGGTGGTCAATTCGCCCGTACACCGTGCCGGGGCTCTCGCTTAGACGCGATGATCCTCTACAGGTGAGCAGCGTTTTTGGGAGGGAGTCGAAAAGGGCCGCTCCGGTTCATTTCCGGATGCTGTTGCCACTCAACTCAGTTTCGCGGCGACCAGGCGCCGGGCGATCTTATCGGCGATAGGATGCGACAGCTGTCCCACAGATCCTTGATAAGCATTCCCCAAAAACACCGCCTTAATAGTGTCTTT
>Ga0181530_10006226_pt1 | contig 11843 bp, 11 predicted proteins | sample PEATcosm2014_Bin_42_FD_119769 | JGI IMG/M metagenome (GOLD analysis project Ga0181530, IMG submission 119769) | Peatland microbial communities from MTU Mesocosm Facility, Houghton, MI, USA - PEATcosm2014_Bin10_60_metaG | ecosystem: Environmental > Terrestrial > Soil > Wetlands > Peat | place... | reverse complement strand
GGGAATTCTGTCGCCGCTGCCGGGCGAACTCAGCCGCCAGCATGGAGATTGCGACTATGACGTGCGCCATAACATTTCGGCCTTCGGAATATACCGGATTCCTTTCTCGTCTACCCATGCGCTGCTTCGGACAGTTTTCAAAGGCTGGTCGTTTTCCGAAACGGCATTCTTTCATAGCGGGCTTCCATTCACCGTGCTCAGTCAGCCTTATACGGCAAACGGCAACGGCGCCTTTCAAAGCAGCGGACCGCAATTTGCCCGCAGAGTTCCCGGTGTGCCGCTTTACCGGAAGACCCCATATTCCAGCGTCACCGTGGCAGGAACCAGGCAGTGGTTGAATCCGGAGGCGTTTATCTCTGTTGTCGACCCGACAACGGGCGCTTGCACAGGAGGAGATTCCGCTTCCAATTGCCAATTCGGAAACTCGGGGCGCAACTCGGTCCGAGGACCGCATTTTACCTACTCGGACATCTATCTGACGAAAAAGTTTCTCATAACAAAAGCTGTCTCCTTGCGCTTCGATACGCAGTTTTTCAATGCGTTCAACCACCCGAACTTCGCCTTGCCGAGCAACGTGGAAGCCGGAGTGCCCGGAATCTATATCCCGGCAAAATTCGGCACGCTCGAAAGCACTATCTCGCCGCCAACAGGATTGCTCGGCGTTGGTCTTGGCGGAGACAGCTCGCCGCGCATGATCGCATTTCAGGCAAGAATCGAGTTCTGAAAAAACTGAGGAAGGCTGCGGCCAAGCGGATGATCCCTGACCCCTGATGCACTACCATGTTGCCATGCACATTCTTTCCGCTGCCGAGATGCAGGCCTGCGACCGGGTGACCACCGAGCGGTTTGGGGTGCCGTCTCTGGATCTGATGCGAGCCGCCTCTGCGGCGGTGGCGGCCTTTGCGCGGGAGCAGTTTCCGCAGGCGCGGCGGGTGACGGTAATCTGCGGTCGGGGCAACAACGGCGGCGACGGCATGATGGCGGCGCGGTTGCTGGCTGCCTCCGGCCTGGAGGTGACCACGCTGCTGCTGGGCGCGCCGGAGCATCTTGGGCCCGACGTGGTGAAGGCCTGGGGCGAGCTGTTGGAGAGCGCCGCGCCGCGCACCGTGCATGTGGTGGAGAAGGCGGAGCAGTTGGCGGCGCATGCGGCGGCTCTGCGGGCCGATCTGATTGTGGACGCCGTCGTGGGTACGGGTTTCAAGCCGCCGCTGAAGGGGTTGGCATTGGCGGCGCTGGAATGGGCGAAGGCATGCAGGGAGTCTGATCCTTCCCACCCTAGCGACAAAAACAAAAACGTCGCGAGGGTGGGGCACCCGGCAATTTTATCGATAGATCTTCCCTCCGGCTGGCCAGCTGACGAGACTTGTGCGACGGTTGCCGGCGCAGTTTTTCCCGCAGATGCGGTCATTACCTTTACAGCGCCCAAGCCTGCGCACGTCTTTGGGCAGTTGACGCGGCATTGGTGGCAGCCCATCGTGGTGGCGGCAATCGGCTCGCCTGAGGAGGCGATGGTTTCTGCGCTGAAGTTGACGTGGGCCGGTTCGGCGCTGGCGATTGCGCAGAGGCCGCGACCGGCGGCGGCCAACAAGGGCAACTACGGGCACGTTCTGGTGGTGGGCGGGACGCTGGGAACGGCGGGCGGCAAGACAGGCGCGCCGGCGCTGGCGGCTCTGGGCGCGTTGCGGGCCGGAGCGGGGCTGGTGACGGCGGCGGTTCCCGCACCGGCGCTCGCGCTGGTGGCGGCCATTGCACCGGAGCTAATGACCTGGCCGCTGGCGGCGAGCCCTGCGGGCTGTATTGGAGCGGAGAATCTTGCGCCAAAAACGATGACGGCGCTTACGGCGGGCAAAACGGTGCTGGCCATTGGGCCCGGCATGGGGCAGAGCCCGGAGACGGTGAAATTCACCACCGGGCTGCTCGCGGCTACCAGGATTACTGCGGTCATCGACGCCGATGCGCTGAATATTCTGGCAGCCAAGCCGGTGTTGCTGGGCAAATTGAACAAGCTGGCAAAAGGGCGCACGCTGGTGCTGACGCCGCATCCCGGCGAGATGGCGCGGCTGGCGGGAATCACAGTAGCTGAGGTTCAGGCTAACCGGCTCGAAGTGGCGCGCAAATTCGCCAAGCGCAACGGGGTCACGCTGGTGCTCAAGGGCGCGCGGACGCTCATTGCCCACCCCGACGGCAGCGTGGCCGTGAATACCAGTGGAAATCCCGGCATGGCCAAGGGCGGCAGCGGCGATCTGTTGACCGGGCTGATTGCCGGCCTCCTGGCTCAGTACCCTGATGAGCCGGCGCGGGCCGTCGAGGCGGCGGTTTATTTGCACGGATTGGCCGCCGACCTGACCGTGCGCTGTGACAACGAGCACACATTGCTGGTCACCGACACTCTTCCTCATCTTGCACAGGCTTTTCGCCTTCACTCCCGCTGCCGGAACGGGTATCTTTGGTTGCAGGGACTGCCGGCTGAGGCTTTGTCGGCAGCAAACCCCGACGAGGCCAAACCATGATCCAAGCCGCTCCTCCCGCATCTGCCCAGACGTACGAGTTCACCACCATGAGCGGCGCTGACACCATTGAAGTGGGGCGCAAACTGGCCGTCCTGCTCGCGCCGCCGCAACTGCTGATTCTGCGCGGCGACCTAGGCACCGGCAAAACCACCCTGGTGAAAGGCTTTGCCGAGGCTTTGGATGCCGCCGATGCGGACGAGGTGACCAGCCCGACGTTTACTTTGATTCACGAGTACGACGGCGTGCGCGATGGCCATCCGGTGAAGCTCTTTCATCTGGACGTCTATCGCCTGGAGGGCGAGCGGCAACTGGAAACGCTTGGCCTTGACGAGTTGCTCACCCCGAATGCGCTGGTGCTGGTGGAGTGGGGCGAGAAGTTCAAGAGCATCCGCAAGAAATCTACCGGTGAGATTGTGATTGCATCGGCCGGCGGAGACTCGCGGAAGATTACGGTGACACTGAAGGAGTAGCAGCGCGGGCACTCACTCAGTGCGGCTTTCCGGGCAGGATAAAATGCTCGGCGCAGCGCGGCTCGTAGGAGTCACCGGGCATTTTGATGGGGCTGTCGTAGGGAGCGGGCTTGCCCTCAATCAGCCGCTGCGAATAAAAGGCGCGGCTGCCGCAGTTGCAGTAGGCGATACATTCCGTAATGTTCCCCCCGTAGGCGTTCAGAAACCAGGAGAGGTTGAGCATCTCTCCGAAGGGAAGGGCGCGAAAGTCCAGGTCGAGGCCGGCGACCAAAACGTCATGGCCCGCGTCGAGCAGGTAGCGAGTAAAGACGAAGAGATCGGAGACGAACTGCCCCTCGTCGATGGCGATGCACTCCACCCGCTTGCCGATGTCCTTTTCAGTGGCGGCGATTACTTTAAGAATTTCCCAGGGATTGGCGGAGTTGAATTCGACGGCATTCATCTTGCCGTGACCCAGGGGATTGCGGCTCTCCACTATGCCCGGCCCGCCCTTGGTGTCGTCGCTGGGCTTGAGGACCATGACGTATTGGCCGGCGTACTGGCGGCGCATGTCGGCGCGGCGCAAAAGCTCGGCGGTCTTGTTGCTTCTCATCGGCCCCATCATCAGTTCGAGTCTTCCTTGCATGATGACACCCTCAAAAAAGATTAGCGTATCATGCCAGGGTTTCCGCAGGGGCTAGAGCATTGTTACAGATGATGTAGAGCACGGCGTGGACCAGGAGGTCCACGCTACAGCCGGCCAGGAGGCCGGCGCTACAGGTTTGCGACCCATAGGCACTATACAAGCAATCGGAAATCAACTCTACACTAACACGCAAACTGCTCTAGAATCACATGATTGCTCTAGAAGCCCATGATGTTGTATCCGCAATCGACGTACATCACTTCGCCGGTGACGGCGCTGGATAAGTCGCTGGCCAGAAACAGGGCCGCGCCGCCGACCTCAAGCTGGTCCACGTTACGGCGCAGCGGAGCGCGGTCAGCGTGGGACTTCATCATCTCGCTGAGATCGCCGACACCGCGGGCAGCGAGAGTTTTAATGGGGCCGGCGGAGATGGCGTTGACGCGAATGTTTCTGGAGCCGAGATTCCAGGCGAGATAGCGGACGGTGGATTCGAGGGCGGCCTTGGCCACGGCCATGACGTTATAGTGGGGGACGACCTTTTCGGCAGCATAGAAGGTGAGGGTGAGGATGCTGCCGCCTTCGGTCATGAGAGGGGCGGCGGCGCGCGTGACGGCGATGAGCGAATAGACGCTGACGTCCATGGCGATGCGGAAGCCCTCGCGGCTGGCCGAGATGAACTCACCGCGCAACTCCGCTGGAGGCGCGAAGGCCACGGCGTGGACCAGAATATCGAGCTTGCTGTACTTCTCTTTGAGGGCGGCGAAGAGGGTTTCAATCTCGCCGTCGTTGGAGACATCACACTGGAAGCCGCTGGCGCCGGACAACTCGTCGATGAGGCTCTGGGCCTCGAGCTTCAAGCGGTCATTTTGATAGCAGATGGCCAGGGTGGCTCCGGCCTCGTGCAGTTTTTGAGCGATGCCCCAGGCGATGGAACGTTTGTTGGCCAGCCCGAAGACGACAGCTGTCTTACCAGACAAATCGATCATTCTTGCTAACTTCCTCCAGGGTCCGGGCTTTGGGGATACCGGACACCTACCGTCTAAATAGAATATCAGCCTCCCAAGTCCACAAGCTCTACCTTGCCGGTGGGGCGGCCAAGAAAACGGGAGCCGAGTCGCTCGAATTTTTCAACGGAGTCAGTGGCGAAACAGCGAACATGCGCAGCAGAAAACTGCGCGGACGGGAACGGCGCGTTCGGCGAACGTTTCTGAGCATCGTGCTGGCCGACGAGTTTCAGGGTAGCCTCGGCAGTGGCATTGGCTGAATCGATAATTTTCATGCCATCAGGCACAGCGCCTTCCAGCAACGGGCGCAGCAGCGGGTAGTGGGTGCAGCCGAGAAGCAGCACGTCGGGCTTCATGCCCTGGGCGGAGGCCTCGGCGGTGAGCTCTGCAAGATAGATGCGGATGACCTCGGCGGTGACATGCACCTGCGGTGCGGCAGCCACCTGCGGTGGGGCAGACGCGGCTTGCGGGACTGGCCGTCCCGGCAATGGGCGCTTACGCGCCACCTGTGCCACGGAAGACTCCTCGAGATTTTCAGTGGAGGTCCCGGTCCATCCCTCCTCGACCAGCGGGACGAGCAGTGGGCAGGCCTTTTCCAGAGCGCGCAATCCGCGAGCGCGGCAGGCGGCGGTGTAAGCGTGACTCTGCACGGTGGCGTCAGTGGCGATAACCAGCACGTCGCCACTCCGGGAGGCGGCGCGGGCAGCCTCTGCGCCGGGCTCAATAACGCCCAGCACGGGAACCTGAACCGCGTCCTGAATCGCGTCCAGAGCCAGGGCGCTGGCAGTGTTGCATGCGATGACCAAAAACTCCGCGCCCTGCTCGCTGACCAGGAACTGCGCGCACTGGGCGGCGTAGCGGGCAATCGTCCGCCGGGACTTGGAGCCATAGGGCAGCCGCGCCGTGTCACCGAAGAAGGCAAAGCGCGCGCGGGGCAGCTGGGCCATCAGCGCGCGCAACACGGTGAGGCCGCCGAATCCGGAATCGAAGACGCCGATGGTGGGGAATGTTGCGCCTGAATTGTTCGCAGTTTCGCTCATGGGTGCGCTCTATCTGATGGTACGGCATCGCCTGTCAGGTAGGTGCGAGTCAGGTCGGCGTGGCCGGCGAGCGTGGCGCGCTGCTGGCCGGCCACCAGGAAGCGTACTTGGGTAATGCGCGGCAGGTTGGCGTGCAGAGTGCCGCAGATAGAGAGCACGGTGAGCATTTCCGTCTCAATGCCGGAGGGGTGGTTATCGGCAAAGCTGCGTGTGAGGTTGACGACCGCCAGCAACGGTTCGGCCTGCCGCGCGTCCTGCAACGGAGCGCCGGGAATTCTGGCGCGGGATTCGCGGGACAGAATCACCACAGTGCGGGAGTTTTTGTTCTTCGAATTCACGGCGGCGGGAACTGCGCCTGCAATCTCCGGTGCGGGCAGTAGAAAGACCTGAGTTACAGAGCTTGCACCGCCGGAAACGGGGTGAGCTGCGCCGGGAGCGGCGTAGAGATCGAGCAGCTTGCCCAGAACGGCGCGGGCGCGTGCCTCGGGGTCGGCGGGCAGAGGCAGGGAGTGGAGCTGGGTGAGGATGGAGCCATCGCTGTCGTTGGCCACCAGCAGGGCGGCCGGCTCGGCGGGAGCCACGGCGGGAGCGCTGGTGGGAGCCGAATCCTGGCCCGCGAGCAGCCGCTGGTGAGCGCGCTCGCGCAAATGCCACAGCGTCGCGCCCATGGCCAGCGAGGCCACCAGCAGAAGGGCAAAGAGAATTATCTGGTGGCGTGGAATCACGGCTGACGGGCCTCCGTTCTCCACTCCAATAGCGCGGCGGCCAGAGCAGCGGCCACGCGCGCCTGATAGTCCTTGTCGCTCAGTTCGGCGGTTGTCTCGTGGCCGGCATTCTGCTCCGGCGCAATTTCGACGGTCACCGCCGGGCAGGTCATGCTGTCCATGGCGGGCAGAGAAAAACGGGCCATGGTCACGCTCATGCCGGCATTCAGCAGCGCGGAGTTGAGCACTCCGGTCAGCTTGAGGCTGCGCGTCACCCAGGCGGACTGCGCCGTTCGCCATGCGGGAAAACGCGCGGGCGCGGCGGGCGGCAGCGAAGAGGTGAAGAGGTAAATCCCGGATCCGCTCTCGGTAGCGTGGAGGCTGAGGCAGGCCAGGGCCTGGGCGTGGTTGGCAATCTCCGCGCGCTTAACCGGATCTACAGCCACATCGGAGTCGCGGGTGGTGACCACCTGGATGCCGCGCGCGGCCAGCAGCGAACGCAGCCGCACGCTGATGGCCAGGGTAAAGGACTTTTCTAGCTGGCCGTTGGCGAGGCGTCCGCCGGTGTCGTCGCCGCCGTGAGCCGCATCGAGCACGACGACAAAGCGGGCATGCGGAGCGGGAGGAACCGGTTGCGCGAGGGCCGCGAGAGCCATGTAACTGGCCGCAAATAAACTCCAAATTGCGCATCTTACCGACAAAAAACATACCTCAAGGGGATTTAAGCCCCGGTATTCTTGACTCGCGGCAACTAATATGAGACGACAGTAGTGGCCTTCATTGGGCGGTGTTTGATCATGACCGCATCTGGAGGCAAAAATACGGTCTCCGTTTCGTCGGGGTCATCCTCGGAGAATAGCTCATAGATGAACCTTACAGCCGAAACTCGATTCATTGCGGGGTCAGTTGCATATTTCCACTTCTTGGCAACTTGAACAGCAGAGATTCGAAGCATTTCGGGTCCATTGGTAGCATCGGCCTTGATGACAGCTCCGTCTGGCCCGATTTCAACTCGAACTACGACCGTGCCTTCAACGCGTGCGGCCACAGCTATAGGTGGATAGACAGGAGCGAAGGCTTCCTTCACTGCAACAGAAGGCTGCTGTGCCGGAATGATAGCGGTGGTTAGCGACAATATAGTCAGCAGAAACGCACTACGCAACATGATTTGGCTCCCTTCAAGATAATATTCTCCCGCTCTAAAGCGATCACACCCGATGCTACTTTCTCTGAAAAGCATACCTCAGGGGCTAAAGCCCGCGTCAATTTTGCAACATTTACGGCACGACTAAACCGTACCCTTTCAAAACATCGACTGATGCAGTAAATCCTTAATCCAGCGCATAAATCGTCAATCCGCTGAGCAGCTTGGGATAGAAGTCGGTGGATTTTTGCGGCATCACCTCGCCGGCAAGGGCCACCTCCCTGAGCTGCTCCATGGTAACGGGTTTGGTGAGAAATGTAACATCAGCCTCGCCGTTGCGAACCTGTTCGACGGCCTCGGCTGCGTCGCGCAGATAGCGAATGTTGGTTTGTTCGCGGACTTTGTCGGCATCGAGGTCCAGCAGCCGGTCGAGCACGATGGAGTGCAGGCAGCTTAAATCAAGTTGCCGCTGACGCTCGGGCAGGCTGGCCAGCGCGGCGGCTACCGGCTCCGGCTTGGCTCGCAGCAAAAAAGTCCCGTCGCGGGTGACGGCGATAAATGCAGTTCCTTGCTGCTGGCCGAGAATCTCGATGGAACCGGCGGCGTCGCCCTCACGGAGCTTTTCGACCTGGAAAAACGCTTCAGCGGAACGCACAAAGACGGCCGAATCGAAATTGACCAGGCTGTGAACCACGCGATGGGTGGGCAGAATCACCAGCCCGTCGGAGTCCATGTTGACAAAGGTCATCATCGCCGCGGCCTCGGGGAAATCAGGTTGCGGCAGCTCGGCAGCGCCGGTCACCTTTTTTGCCTGCGCAACGGTGGCATGTCCTTTGGAGAAGCTCAGCGCAGTCTCGTAGCGATGGTGGCCATCGGCGATGATCAGCTTCTTATCCGTCATGGCATCGGTCAGCTTGCGGATTGCCTGCGGATCACTGATCTTCCACAGCCGGTGCAGCACGCCGTACTCGTCGGTGACTTCCGCGTCCGCGGGACCGGCGCCGCCGTAGAGAATCTTTTCCACGCTCGCGGACGGGTCGGAGTAGAGCATGAAGATCTGGCCGAAGTGCGCGCGAGTGGCTTTGAGCAGGTTGAGCCGGTCGCTCCGGGGCTTGCTGAGCGTCTGCTCGTGGCGGAAGACAACCTGCTCGGAGTAGTCGTGCAGCTTGCCCAGGGCGATGAAGCCTCGCCGCTCCTTGACGACTTCAGTTCCCGGAACCTTGAAGCGCTGCGAGTAGGCGAAGATGCAGGGGACGCTCTCCTGCGCCAGCACTCCTCGCTCGCGCCAGGCGCTGAAGTCGTGCGCCGCGCGGGAGTAAACGTTTTGGCCGCCCTCAGCATCGCCGGGTTCCGGCAGGCCCAGGATTATGCGCACCAGATTGTAAGGGCTGCGCTGGTAATAGGCCTGCTGCATGGCCGGAGAGATCTTGTCGTAGGGTTGGGTCACCACATCCTCGAGACGAACGACTGTGGGATTGTAGCGCCAGGCGCGAAAGGGATAAATCTGGGCCATGCGAAAGCTCTTGCTCCCCGATACAGCGATGGATTTTACGCGCGAAGGCCCCGTTTTGCACGTTCCGGAACAATTCTGCGCTTTGCGTCGATTGTATCTCAGCGGTCGCGCGTGGTTTTGCGCTGGCCGGCACGGCTGACGCGGCGTGACAAGTAGCGTAAAGTGAAGAAGTAAGGCTATCCCAGCGTGGATTGCCTCGTCTGATCATTTATGCATGTACAGGTTTCTATGCGCCTTTGTACTCTATCGCTACTTTTTGCCCTGTCGTCTCTTTCGCTGGCCGCGCAACAACCCTCCGCGCCGCCGGCTCAGAAACCTGCCCCGGCTCAGGCTCAAACTCCCACCCCGGCTCCATCGCTCGATGTGGATCGCGATCCGGTGCGCTCGCCGGATGGTGAGCCGGCAGATCCTCGGGCTCTGAGCAAGCAGGGCGATGGCTACGTTATGCGCACCGAAGTCGAAGAGGTGGTGCTCAACTGCACGGTGCTGGACGGCAACCGCATGGTCCCGGATTTGAAGAAGGATAGCTTTCAGGTCTTCGAGGACGGGGTCAAGCAGAAGCTCATCGGCTTTCAGCACACCGACCTTCCGGTCTCCATTGCGCTGGTGGTGGACAACTCCGGCTCCATGGGCCGCAAGCGCCCTTCGGTAAACAAGAGCGCGCTTGACCTGATTGAGGCCTCCAACCCCCAGGACGAGGCCTTCGTGGTGAACTTTTCCGACGAAGCAGTCATCGACCAGGATTTTACCTCGGATGTGAACAAGCTGCGCGAGGGGCTCGGCTATATGGAGGCACGCGGCGGCACCGCGCTCTTCGACGCCGTGGCGGCCTCGGCAGACAAACTGGCGGCTGACGCCAAGCACCCCAAGCAGGTTCTCATCCTCATCACCGATGGCTGGGACAATGCCTCGACTTTGAACCTGGAGCAGACCATCCTCCGCGTCCAGCAGCTCTCCGGCCCGGTCATCTACTCCATCGGCTTGTTATTCGGGGACGAAGATATGAGCCGCGACGATATAAAGCACGCGCGCCGGGCCCTGGAGTTACTCTCATCCGAGACCGGCGGCATGGCATTCTTCCCCAAAAGCATCGAGCAGATCGACCAGATCGCCGCCGAAGTGGCGCGGGATATCCGCAACCAGTACACGCTGGGCTATCACTCCAGCAAGCCAAGCACCGTGCCCGGCTTTCGCCGCGTGGAGGTGACCGCCGAGGGCAAAGGCATGGGCAAGCTCATCGTCCGCACCCGCACCGGGTATTACCCGGGAACGCATGTGGTCAAGCAGGCCGCGGCGGAGAAGAAGTAGGCTGGCAGAATTGCTCGAATAATAATCCGAGGAGTTATTACAATGCGTCGGATTGCTGTGCAATTTGGTTTGATTCTTGCTTTACTTGCGTTCGCGATGCCCGCGAGGGCAGGAATAGATCTCATCACATTTGCGCATCCATTCCATGCTCAGAATTTGGCCGGAATTGTTGTGGATTCTACAGGAGCTCCAGTTCCAGGCGTTGTGATTGAAGACTGCGTTCAGACGTTTAGACAGGTTAGGGGATCAGACCACTCAGAACCGCCCGTTTTCGAGGAAGCGATGATTCTTGACTGCCATTCTGAACCTAAGCATGTTCTGGCTTCGACAACAAGCGATTCCGAAGGGCGCTTCAAGTTGCCACATGCGAAGATGGGAACTACCCATTACCTATTTGTATACTGTTCCGGATTTGATCCCATGCAAATTACCGTGAAGCTTCGATGGTTTGCGAGACGACATTTGCGAATTAAGCTCATAATTGCAACTTGAGTCACGACCCCCTCATCCCGCCGCGATAATCTAGAAGTCAGAGGCTCACCATGAAATACTCGACCCTTGCCGTTCATGCCGGGCAGCATCCCGACCCGCAGACAGGCGCTGTGAACGTGCCTGTTTACCTTTCCTCGACCTTTGAACTGACCGGCGTTGGCACGGACCGGGGCTGGGACTACTCGCGCGCCGGCAATCCCACGCGCGACCATCTGGAAGAGGCCCTGGCGGCGCTTGAGGGCGGAACCAGCGGCCATGCCTTCACCACCGGCATGGCGGCCATCTCCGCACTGGTGGCCATGCTGCGCGCGGGCGACCACATTGTCTGCTCCAAAGATGTGTATGCCGGAACGGCGCGGTTCTTCAACCGTATCGTGTCGGGATACGGCATTGAGATCGAGTATGCGGACACCAGCAATCTCGTAGCTGTTGCCGCGGCGATCCGGCCCAATACCAAGCTGGTGCACATTGAGACGCCCAGCAATCCGCTGATGGTCTTGACGGATATTGCGGGCGTTAGCAAGATCGCCCATGCGCGCGGCATTGAGGTCAGCGTCGACAACACCTTTCTGTCGCCCGCTCTGCAAAGCCCGTTGGCGCTGGGCGCGGACATCGTGATGCACTCGACGACCAAGTACCTCAACGGCCATTCGGACGGGCTGGGCGGCGCGCTGATCGGCTCCACGCCCGAACACAAGGAGCGTTTTAAGTTTGTGCAGAAGGCCGGAGGCGGGGTGATGTCGCCCTTCGAGTGCTTCCTGGTCTTGCGCGGCATTAGGACGCTCCCCGTTCGCATCAAGCAGCACGAGGAGAATGGCCGCGCGGTGGCGGAGTATCTTTCCACGCATCCAAAGGTGAACAAGCTGGCCTATCCGGGCTTGCCGACCCACCCGCAACACGCTCTGGCGGTCAAGCAGCAAAAGGGCTTCGGCTCGATGATGAGCTTCGAGGTTGAGTCGCGCGAGGCTGCGGGGCGCTTCCTCGGCGCGCTCAAGCTATTTCTTCACGCGGAGTCGCTGGGCGGAGTCGAATC
>Ga0181530_10006221_pt1 | contig 11851 bp, 7 predicted proteins | sample PEATcosm2014_Bin_42_FD_119769 | JGI IMG/M metagenome (GOLD analysis project Ga0181530, IMG submission 119769) | Peatland microbial communities from MTU Mesocosm Facility, Houghton, MI, USA - PEATcosm2014_Bin10_60_metaG | ecosystem: Environmental > Terrestrial > Soil > Wetlands > Peat | place... | reverse complement strand
GTTGGACGTTTTCGATCCGGCCAGACGTGTTCGAGCGCCCCTATTATCTGGCGATGCGCGCGTTCTACGGGCAGCGCTGCGGGACGGCCGTGGACCTGGGACCGGAGTTTCCCGGGTACGCCCACGCGGCCTGCCACTTGAAGGGAGAGTTCCACTCTTCTTCGGGGAAACAAGGCGAGCGGGACAATGTCGGCGGATGGCACGATGCCGGCGATTATGGCCGCTACATGGTGAACTCCGGCATCACGACGGGGACGCTGCTGTGGACGTGGGAGATCTACGGCGCGAAGGTGAAGAGCATCAAGCTGAATATTCCGGAGAGCGGAAACGGGACGCCCGACATCCTGAATGAAGCGCGCTGGAACCTGGAATGGATGCTCAAAATGCAGGATGACGATGGCGGAGTGTGGCACAAGCAGACCAGCGAGCGCTTCCCCGGCTTCATCATGCCGGAAGACGACCACACGGTGAGCGAAGTGATTGGGACCGGGCAAGCGCCCTACAAAAGCACCTGTGCCACGGCCGACCTGGTGGCGGTGGGGGCAATCGCAGCGCGCGTGTATCAGCCCTTCGATGCGAAGTTTGCGGCGCGCAGTCTGGAAGCGGCGCGCAAGGCGTGGCTCTGGACAGAGCAGAATCCCAACGTGACGTTCAGGAACCCGCCGGGTGTCGGCACCGGCGAGTACGGCGACAACAATTGCAGCGACGAGAGGCTGTGGGCAGCCGCGGAACTTTGGCGGACGACGGGCGAAGCCGCCTACAACGACTATTTCGTGAAACACTATCCGGAATTCCGCGCCGCCCTGGACACGCTCTCGCCGGAAGGATGGAGGGAAGTTGCGCCCATGGGGCTGTGGGCGTACGCGCTGGGCACACAAAAGGGTGCGGATACCGACGTGGCGGCGGACATTCGCAAGCGCACGGCGGCGGCGGCGCGAGCGATTGTGGAGCACACCAGGAAGAATCCCTATCGCGTAAGCCTGCTGACGAAGGATTATGTCTGGGGTTCGAACGGAGTGGTTGCGAATTACGGGATGGAGTTGCTCGTGGCAAATGCGCTTTCGCCCGATCCAAGCTTTGTGGAAAGCGCGCAAGACAATCTTCATTACCTGCTGGGACGCAATACGTTTTCGCTCTCGTGGGTGACGCAGGTGGGAGCAAATCCGTATCGCCATCCGCACCACCGGCCGAGCGGGGCCGGCAAGACCGCCGAGCCGTGGCCGGGATTACTCTCGGGCGGGCCGAATGCCGCGCGGCAAGACGCCGTGCTGAAGAGACTGCCCCAGGGCTTGCCGCCGGCGAAAATCTATGCGGATGACCTGGGCTCGTATGCGAGCAATGAGATTTGTATCAATTGGCAAGCGGCGCTGGTGTTTTTGCTGGCGGGCACGCTTCCCTAAATCGAAAGGTCGCGCGGCTGCTCAGAGCATGAAGATGGCCGCTCGACTTTCTGAAGTTGCAACCGCGGTACACTGTGGAAACTGACTGCGCCCACGAAACGCAGGGCGCGGCAGATCGCCTTAATTGAGGTGGACTGTGCATTTACATCCGATTGACATTGCCATCATCATTGCCTATCTGGCGCTCTCGGTCCTGATTGGCTACTGGGTTTCCCATCGCGCATCGCGCGATCTGAAGGCCTACTTCCTGGGCGGCAACGTGCTGCCCTGGTACATCCTCGGGATCTCCAATGCTTCGGGGATGTTCGATATCAGCGGCACCATGCTGCTGGTCCTTTGGATGTTCGTGTATGGGGTCAAGAGCGTGTGGATCCCGTGGCTCTGGCCGACTTTCAACCAGGTCATCCTGATGGTGTACATGTCCACCTGGCTGCGGCGCTCGAATGTGATGACCGGCGCGGAGTGGATCCAGACGCGATTCGGGAAGGGCCGAGGCGCGCAACTCGCCCACATCATCGTCGTGATTTACGCCTTCATCAGCATCATCGGATTCTTCACCTACGGGTTCAAGGGCATCGGCAAATTCGCCGCGACCTTTCTGCCCTGGCACCTCAGCGTGAATCAATACGCCTTGCTGCTGATTGCCATCACCGCGATTTACGTGATCAAGGGCGGGATGTTCAGCGTGGTGATCACGGAAGTGTTGCAGTTCTGCATCTTGTCGGTTGCGTCTTTCGCGGTGGGAATCATCGCCATGATGAAGGTCGCACCGGGACAGTTGCAGCGCTTCATCCCCGCCGGTTGGGACAATATCTTCTTTGGATGGCACTTGAATTTGGACTGGTCCAATCTGATTCCGTCGGCCAATGCGCGCATCGCGCAGGACGGTTACGGGCTCTTCGGATTTTTCGTGATGATGCTGCTCTTCAAAGGCATCCTGATCAGCGCCGCCGGCCCCGCGCCCAACTACGACATGCAGCGCGTCCTTTCCTGCAAGAATCCGCGCGAAGCCTCGATGATGAGCGGCTGGGTGAACGTGGTGCTGACCTTTCCGCGCTACTTCCTGATCACCGGACTCACTGTGCTCGCGTTGGCGTTCTTCGGCGACCAGATCCGCGGCATGGGCACGAACATGGATTTTGAGCGCATTCTTCCGTATGCGCTGGAGAAATTTGTGCCCGCCGGATTGCTCGGCGTGCTGATCGCGGGTTTACTGGCAGCGTATATGTCGAACTTCGCGGCCACCGTGAACGCCGCTCCACCGTACTTCGTGAATGATATTTACAAGCGCTTCATCAATCCCAATGCCAGCCCGAAGACTTACGTGCGGCTGAGTTATCTGAGTTCGTTCGTGGTGGTCCTGCTGGGCGTGCTGCTTGGCTGGTACGTGACCAGCGTGAACAACGTGGTGATCTGGATCGTGACCTCGCTATGGGGTGGCTACACGGCGTCGAACGTGCTCAAGTGGTATTGGTGGCGCTTCAATGGCTACGGTTATTTCTGGGGCATGGTGGCGGGGATTTCTTCCGCGCTGACCATTCCGGCGCTGCTCGCCAAGATCGTGCCACTGCAGAATTTCGCTCACGCCCATTCATTGAACCTCGAAGTTTCGGTCGGCTTTGGCGTGGTGTTTCTGCTCTCGCTCGTCGGCTGCTTCGCGGGCACCTGGCTGACCGCGCCCGAAGATGAAGCGGTGCTGAAGGAGTTTTACCGGCGAGTGCGCCCCTGGGGATTCTGGGGGCCGATCCAGAAAAAAGTGCAGCAGGAAGATCCCTCTTTTCAGAAGAACAAGGATTTCTTCCGCGACATGTTCAACATCGCGGTGGGCATGGTCTGGCAGATCGCCTTGGTGGCCCTGCCGATCTATATCGTGACCTGGAGGCTGCGGACAGCGGCAATCACATTTGGAGTCGTCGCCATTACCTCGATCGTCCTGAAGTTCACTTGGTACGACCATCTCAAGGAGCTCGAACACATTAACCAGTACAGCGGTCCGGCCAGTGCGTCACCGGGAACAAAACCGGCGACGGTCTAGACTGTGCTGTGTATTTCGCAGCTACATTTCATCGCATGAGGCTAAAGGAATTGAAAACACCTGGAAGATTTTTTTTCGCCGTGGTTCTGCTTCTTGTCCTGATGGCGCTCCTGGCGGGTGGGGCAGCTAGACATGAGTCCGTGACGGTGGACGAAATCGCGCACATCGGAGCGGGCGTGAGCTATCTCCAGAAACTAGACATGCGGTTGAACGAAGAGCATCCCCCGTTGGCGAAAGTGATGGGTGCGCTGCCGCTCGTCCTGCGAGGAGTGCATGCCGATTATTCCCATCTCTCATGGGAGTTCAGCGGCAAGATGTTCAACCAGTTTTTGGGCGAGTGGGTCTTCGGACACTGGTTGATCATGCGCTGGAATGATCCGTATTCCACGATGCTGTGGGCGCGAGCTCCCATGCTGTTGATGACCTTGTTATTGGGTCTCATGCTTTATGTTTTCGGCTCGCGCCTGGGCGGCGACTGGGGAGGCTTGCTGTGCCTCTCTGCTTTCGTGACCATGCCGGCCTTTATCGCATTTGGCCCGCTCGTGATTACTGACATCGCGATCACACTGTTCTGGGTGCTGACGGTTTGGCAACTCCCGAATATGTGGCGCTCTCCCTCGCGGGGGACAATTGTGAAGTTTGGTCTGGCGCTGGCCGGCGCGTTGCTCTCGAAGTTTTCCTCGGGACTGTTGTTCTTCGTGTTTATTTTCTTTGCCGTGAGCATGCGATGGAAGCCTCTGCCGGAGCAGCCGGTTGAGAAAACCGAACTGCGCCGCTGGCGGCGACGGGCGTGGCGCAATCTTGCGGAAGGGACTCTCTGGGCCGCATTGTTCGTTTACATCGTTTATTTGGTCCTTTCCTGGCACCAGCCAACCGATTCGTTCGGGATCATCCCGCACTTCCCTGCTTCGCCCGTCTTAAGGCGGCTGCTCATGCCGGCGTGGCTCTACCTGCGTGGCCTGGTTTTCTTTGCCTTCAGCGCAGGCAGCCGGCCCACTTACATCCTCGGACATGCTTATTCGCACGGAGTCTGGTTCTATTTCCCCGCACTCTTCCTGTTGAAATCGCAGTTGACGTTTCTTTTGCTCCTGCTTCTTGCCGCCGCGACGGCCTTGATTGTGAGGCGGCGTTCACCCGCGCGTTCGGCGATAACTGCCGGCTTCGACCTGCACTGGCGGAGCATCTGGGTCTCGCTGGCGGTTTTCGTCACGGCCTGCATGCTGAACCGATTGGATCTCAGCATCCGTCATTTCACGGTGGCCCTCGCGCTCACTGTCTTGCTGCTTGCTCCTCTCCCGCGCGCGCTGGAACTTCTGCGCGACTCGAAGCCGCGGGCGGCACGCGTCGGAAACTGGCTCACCATTGTGCTCGTGCTGGCGTCCATCATTACGGCTATACGTGTCTACCCGAATTATTTTCCTTATCTGAACATCCTTAGCATGGGAAAGCCGGGCTACCTCCTGGTCAACGACTCGAATCTGGACTGGGACCAAGCTCTTCCCCAAGTGGAGAGTTTCGTGCGCCATCACGGCCTGACGCAGGTCCTGCTCGACGACTATGCATTCTCAGAGCCTTATGCGTACGTTCCCCAAGCGGTGCCATGGGATTGCCAGCAACCTGCAGCGCAGAGCGGGGGCCAATGGGCGGTAGTCTCCGCCAACTATATGGAGGATGCGGGAAACTGTTTCTGGCTCATGCAGTATCCGCACCAGGTTCTCGCCGGTGGCAGTATGTACGCGTTTCAACTTCCCGCGACTTTTCCCGCGGCAGGCAAGCCCAGCGGACCGCCGCTTCCCGCGGATTACCGGTATCTCGGAGGCGCGCGAGAATTCGACCCGCGTTCAACATTCTTGAGATGCATTCGCGATCCGCAGCAACTGCAGCCGACCATGGAGTACTTTAAGGAGCTGAGCGAAAAGTACCGTAAGAAGAAATAAGCAACGTCGCGGTTGGACTGGTGCTCCATCTGTGCTGCGGGATACCCGGCCTAAACGCAATTGCAGGTCAGCGCGCGGAACCTGTGCTGCCGCTGCGATAGCTCTCCGGCGGCCCGAGGTAGCTCGGCTTCACCTCGCCCGAATGGACGACCAGTCTCTGCAATACGACCCCCGGATCTACCATCCAGAACTTCAGCGTGTGATAGCCCGGTGCTGCCAGAATGTGCGTGGACGTTACCTCGCGCACGCTGTCGGCCACCGACTTCTCCCAATCTGCCAGTGAATTGTGCGCCAGCGCATCGATGATCTCGGGCGGTAGATCATCAAACGAGATCGCGTATCTCAGGCCCCGCCCGGGCACAAAATTCAAGGTCGGCGCAAGGATCGTTTCAACTTCAATTGGCCCCGCGTGAAATAAATACATTCGATACTCAAGGCACGGGGAGCCAGGCGGCGTCAGGCTTCGGGAGGTAACTGGAAAGATCGACATGGAGGACAGCGTCCGGCCGTAGTCCGGGATTTTCTCCCAGCGCGCTGCATTGGCGTCAATCCTTTTTGTATAGTGCTCGGCTTCGATGGACACGTAACCGTTCGCTTCCACAAATCCGCGTACAGAAGCTCCGGCAGGTGTCGCAGGATTGAATGCTTCCACTTTGACGGTGACTTCGGAGCCGACACCAGGTCCAGTATCCTTGATCGTCACCGAACCTTCCGACAAACCCGGCGGCGCCGTCCGCCAGTCCACGCTCACCCAGAGGCGCCGCTCTTTTTGTATGCTGTTGCGCTCTATCGAGCCGCTCGTTCCATCCAGCACGATCCACGGCGCGCTAACCGTGGCCGTGAATTGAAAGGGCGCTGCCCCGCGATTGAACACGTCGATGTATCGCCGTTGCCGGTTGAACTTGTCAATGTGCGGAAGCGCAGGCTCGCCGGATGCGCCCGGCCAGGCTGCGGTCGAACCTTCCACGGCGACGCCCAGCGCGGCGGCAACCGGGAGTTCAATCTCAGCGACTTTGGGCATGACGTTCGAGGACGGCTCGTTCCACGAGGAGTATCCGATGTGGGTCTGGTCCATCATGTGGTCCCACTTGCCGTGCGCGAGATAGTGGTTGTAGGAATCGGAAAGCGCAGCGTCAGCTTGAAACAGCGCGCGCGCCTTCGCCGCGAGGTCGTTCGCGCTCGCCCGGCCCTGGCTGGCGTAGAGCTGGTTCTTCCCCGCCGTAACATAGAGCTCGGCGACTTGCGCGGAGGCTTTCGTCGGATAGAGCACGAGTTCGAAGAAAGCGTCGCGCTGGTTCTCCGGCAGGCTGCGATAAATCCGCTCAGCCTTCGCAACAATTGAATCCCACTCGGCGACGATGCGGTCCGCTTCCGCGTAGTCCACCAGACTGAAAGTAGTCGGGTCCAAAAGTTCAGGTTTCCGCCGTCCGTTGTATTTTGTGTATGCGGAAACGATGTCGGCAATCTCCGGCGCGTATCGTGGTCCAAACTCGCGCTCGGCCCAACTTCTGGTGTATTCGCGGATCTTCTCCTGCGACCACTCATCCGGATTCCAAGCGAATGTTAAAAAGAATTCGATGGGAAACTCCATCGGCTTGAGGTCGCCCACGTTGACGATCCAAATGCGGTCCGCCCCGTAGTGATGCGCCAGGTTCATCTGCTCCCACACTTTTGTGATGGGAATCGTGTTGAGCCACTTGTAGGAGCGCGGACCTCCCACGTAATCGAAGTGATAGTAAATGCCGGCGCCCCCACTGCGTTTTCTTTCGTCGTTGGTCGGCAGCCTGCGGATATCGCCCCAATTGTCGTCGCACCACAACAAAGTCACATCGTCGGGAACCCGCATCCCATGTTCGTAGTACTCCTGCACTTCCTTGTAGAGCGCCCAGAGTTGGTTCACTGCGGTCACGTCCGGATTCACATGCTCGGCGATGATCTCTCGCTGGTCGGCCACGATTCGTTCCAGCAGATTCACGTTGGCCGCCATGTCGCCGCCTTCCACCATGGGCAGGTCGCCATCGCCGCGCATGCCGATGGTAAAAACGCTTTCATAGGTTTTATTGCGCTCGGCGCCTTCCGTCCAGAATTGGCGGAGAACTTCGGCATTGGTAGCGTAGTTCCATGGGCCAGTGCCGTGCCTCTTCCATTCTTGTTGTGCGCGCAGCATGGGCTCGTGGTGCGAGGTTCCCATCACGATGCCATATTCGTCGGCCAGTTTGGGGTTGAGCGGATCGTCTTCGTTGAAAGCGTTGTTCCACATGGCCGGCCAAAGATAGTTGGCTTTGAGCCGCAGCAGAAGCTCGAAAACTTTCTCGTACATCTGGTGGTTGAGATTTCCGTACTTTTCGTGGGCCCAGCCAGCCAGTGCGGGAGCCTCGTCGTTCAAAAAGATTCCTCGGTACTTGACCGCCGGAGGTCCTTGTACGTACTTGCCGGCCTTCACGAAGAGAGCGTCTTTGTGAACGACGGGAACGTCAGCCCACCAATACCACGGAGACACTCCCACCTGGTCCGACAGATCGTAGATGCCATAGATGGTGCCGCGCTTGTCGCTCCCGGCAATAATCAATCCGACGGTAACTCCGGGCACGGGCTGCGGAACCACTTGAAGGACGAACGACTCCCACTGGCCGGCGATGGCGGATACATCAATTTTTCGTTCCCGGATGAGCCGGTCGATGACGGCATTTTTCCCAATCGTGCCGATCACAATCGCATTGGTTCCGAAATTGGCGTCGGCGTTGGCCACCCTCGGGCTGCGGCCAGTGACGCGCGTTATGTCGGCTTGCAGGTCGCGGGCGGCGCGCGCCACACCTGCGTAATCGTTGGGGTCCACGTAAATGCTGGCGAGGGTTTTTCCTTGCGCTAAAACAAAACTGCCGGGCCGATGAATGGATTCCACATACCGGGCCCGGCCAAGGGCGAATCCAGGTTGAGCGAGAATGAGAAGGCACAGGGCAAACAGAATTGTCTGGTTGAGCCACTGCGCTTGCGGGAAACACGCGCGGCAATTAAAGGGCGGGCGACCCACCCTGCGGCTTTGATTTTCCTTCATACGGCACCCAACACGCCAGTCGTGCCAGCGAGATCCGCCGGGCGAACCCCATCGCGCCCCACGTCCAAGACGTCGGCTAGTCGAAACCCGCAACTCGCTCACGACCCTATGGGGCCTTTGGAATTACGATTCCCGTAATGGCGTAGCGCGGGACTTCCACGGTGAACGTCGGCCCCAGATTTTCGATCGGCGCTTCCGTGATGTTCTTGCCGGCATCAATATTAAGTTTCCCGTAGTCGTAGCGGGTTCCCTTGCTGGCGAGGCTGTATCCATTCACGGAGACGGTGACGGTGACCGACCGGGAGAAATCCCTGTTGATTAGGAGCAGGCCAAGTCCGCCATCGCGCTTTTTCACGGCATGAACCGCCAACGTGTCCATCTGCGAGGTGGCGCCGACAAATACGTCGCCGATCCCCGCCACCTGGTGCAGCAGTTTGATGCCGTAGTAGGGCGGCTGGGGCTGGTTGTTGTTATCCAGAAAGTCGGGGCTTAAGGCGTGGATGGACGACCACTCCACCGTGAAGGCGCCACGCTCCAGCAGCGTCGCTACCGAATCGGCGGCAAAGAGGGCGGTGGCCGCTGGATTCTTCGCAGGCAGCCAGGACGAGAGCCACAAGCTGGTGAAGGCCAACTGCGGGAAATGGTTGCTGGGACAGAATTTCTTGTACTTCTCCGCCAAGTCCCGGGTCAACAGAGCGTAGTCGTATTCAAGGGCATTCTTGGGGAAATGGCTTTGCGCATCCATGGGATCCCTGGCGAACATGAGCAGGTCATCTTCGTCCACGTTGTCCACCCAATTGGGCGGCGCTCCTTTGCCTTCCCCCATGATGGCGGCGCTGAAGTCCATGCTGCCGCACGCGGCCTTCAACACTTCCGCGTTCCAGTTCTTTCCCCTCTGGTCCGCGTCGGCCGCATAGGGCGGCGGCATGACATAAGCGCCCACCATGATCGTCGGGTCAACGGCCTTCATGGCCTTGGCGTATTGCACCACGGCTGCCCCGTAGGCAGCGGGTCCCACGCGAGCGTTGTGTTGGTTGCGGCCCCACTCCTTCGAAGCTGGCACGGTTCCTGCATGCAGGTCGGGCTCCGGCGGTGGGCTCTGGCCGTAGCGCCCTTCGTTGTCCGCGTCTGAACCCACAGTGCGACTTTGGCCGTAGAATCCGTTATTAAAGGGCTCGCAACCCACCGTCCATAGGGGTATGCCGATCGGGTCTGGATGCCCTATCCGCAGCAGGTTGTAGCCGTCGTCGGTGGCCAGCGGTTTGCTCGCCCGCAAGCTGGCCCAAAAACCCACCGTCTTCCAGTCGTTTCCCTTGGAGTCTTTGCCGATTACCAGCGTGTTCGACGGATTCCCGTTGGCATACGCGACCCACGCTGCCGCCTCTGCGGGTTCGCCGCCTCCACTGCCGTCCAGATTGCTGCCATAGTTCACCGTAACGAGCGCCGATCCCAAGGCATCGATCACCGGAACCATCGCGGGAAACTGCCTCTCGCGCGGAAAAGCCGGCGCCCTGTCGTTGGTGTAGGGATTGGTGATGGTGCCGGTGGACCAGTGATACAGGGCATCGACGCCGCCGTTGCCCGGAAAACGCATGTTCGTGATTCCCGCATCCCGCAGCAACTGCATGGTCGCCGGATCGTATGCCTTGAGGTCCCAGCGATCGGCGACTACGCCCAACGAGGTGGTGTAAACCATGGCTTTCGCTTGGGAGGGATCAACCGTCACCTTGGCTTTCAACTGAGCGCAAACTGGCCCCGCAGTCAGCAGGGTCATGCCCAACAGCAGAACAACGACCGTAAGTCCGCTCGCATGCGAAACGTGCTCGTTTCGCAGAGACTTGGGGAAAAAAGAGACTTTATCGAATGCAGAAATCTTCATTAGAAGGCCCATCCTCGTCGGTGAAGTCACAGCAGATTTCCAAAAACGTACCATTATACAGCGCAGGATGGAAGGACGGGCTACGCTCTTCCGGACTGGCCGTTTAGAACTGGTTGCATAAATTAGGTTTTGGGCAGGGCACGGCTTCAGCCGTGCCGTTCAGGACATGGAAAAATGCGGGCTTCAGCCCCTGAGGGAAGTGCTCCCCGAGCTGAAAAGCATCTGTGAAACCAGTTCTGATACGGAGAGCATCCGGTCGCGGCTCCGTGCGGAGCGTAAAACAGGCAGGCGTCAACAAGAGCCTGTGATAAAGTGCAAGCGAGCGGTGCCGCAGTAACGACGCAAGCCGCGCGGCATGGCTAGAAATGATGCTATGGGCAGCACCGCCGCTCGCCCCTTCGGCTCCGCTCAGGGCTAGCACTTGCAAAAAACACCAGGAAGGTGCACCCACATTTCGTTTTGCGAAAAGAAGAACAAAGCGCAGTGAAGAGTGGGCCACCTGCGAGAAATGGCGCTTTGGTAAATCAAGTTGGCGGATCCGTGGGGATCGAAAACGCATACGACGACAATCCTCACGCCTGGAGTTCTTCTCAAGCCGTAACGTGGTACGTTCCATCGAACTAAAGGCCCTAACTATGACTGTTCGTAGAATATGTACTCTGCTAATTCTCCCGCTTGCTTCTGTGGTCGGTTTGGGACAATCACCCCAAGTTCACGGGACCACCCCAGGAAGATTTCGTAACTCTGATGGTAAGTGGTGGCTGAGCGTCGACAGCGACGAGCGCTCTGGTTTCATCAACGGAGCTGCGGACTGCCTGACGTGGTCTGCGCGTGAAGAAGGTTTTAACGGAACCCCAGAACAGCTTGTCGACAAGATCACCAGATTTTACAAAGCGCACCCGGAAGCGGTCACTCGGAGCGTAGTTGACGTTTGGTCGGAGGTTGCCAAGTCGGAAAAGTACACCAAGACGCCGGAAGCTCAGGGCGAGACCTGGAAGAACGCACACTGGTATCTCAATGGCGACTGGTGGGGACAGATTAATAAGTGGGAGGAGGATGGTTACCTCGAGGGATATTTGTGGTGCATAGACAATCGGGTCGTCCCGAAGACGGATAGTTATTCACAATCGGTGAGTTTCTATCGTAAGAAAATCGATGCCTATCTTGAAACTCACCCGAAGGCTGGGAACGAGGCGGTAGCCGTGATTTTGTCGAAGTTCCGCGACATTCCAACCGGTACGAAATCGGACGCAATTCCCCAACGTCCTCCCCGGTAAACGTCTTGCAGGGCGCCCCACCCAAGCTCCGCTTGGGTGGGTCCTTTGACTTTTTTCATCACCTCTGCGCTGTGACTACCATCATAGACATAAGACTCGCCTCGTAAGACAATAGATATCTGATTGGGGCAGTGAAGAGGTGAGCCGTCCATCAAGACGGCCCTCAAAGCTGCCCCAAACCGGTTTTCAGCGCTCTTTGACAACCTAACTCCTTACTTATGAATACTTTGGAGTTAACTCCTTATTCCTGAATACTTTAGCCCAAATT
>Ga0181530_10006220_pt1 | contig 11852 bp, 8 predicted proteins | sample PEATcosm2014_Bin_42_FD_119769 | JGI IMG/M metagenome (GOLD analysis project Ga0181530, IMG submission 119769) | Peatland microbial communities from MTU Mesocosm Facility, Houghton, MI, USA - PEATcosm2014_Bin10_60_metaG | ecosystem: Environmental > Terrestrial > Soil > Wetlands > Peat | place... | reverse complement strand
TGAAGGAGGCGAAACTGCCAGAGCATGGAAAGACCAAACTGATTGATGGCCGCACTGGCGAACCGTTTGATCAGGAAATCGTGGTTGGCTCCATCTACATGATGAAGCTCGGGCACCTGGTCGCCGATAAGATCCATGCCCGCGCTGTGGGCCCATACTCACTTGTGACCCAGCAACCGCTCGGTGGCAAAGCCCAGTACGGCGGCCAGCGTTTCGGCGAAATGGAAGTCTGGGCGATGGAGGCCTACGGCGCCGCTTACACGCTCCAGGAATTGCTCACGGTGAAGTCCGATGACGTCCAGGGGCGTACGCGTATTTACGAAAGCATTGTCAAAGGCGACAACAGCCTGGAAGCCGGCATTCCGGAATCATTCAACGTTTTGGTCAAGGAAATGCAGTCCTTGGGATTGGACGTCAAAGTGGGCTATTCGAATCCGGTGGACCAGCCCCCCGAACCGATACAGACCCTCGTGGCGGTCTGAGCTTTGCCGCAATGACTTTAATGATTTAAGAAGTATGATTAGCACCAAAGAAAGCGCCCGAGAATTGCTCGGCTTGGAAAAGGTGAATCAGGTGGAGTACGTGGCGATTGCCGTCGCGTCGCCCGATGCCATCCGCTCGTGGTCCAAAGGTGAAGTGAAAAACCCTGAGACCATCAATTACCGCACATTCAAGCCCGAGAAGGGCGGTTTGTTCTGCGAACGCATTTTCGGTCCGGTCAAGGATTGGGAGTGTTCTTGCGGCAAGTACAAGCGCATCAAGCACCGTGGAGTGGTGTGTGATCGTTGCGGGGTGGAAGTCACCCTCGCTCGCGTGCGCCGGGAGCGTATGGGCCACATTGAATTGGCCGTGCCGGTCTGCCACATCTGGTTCTTCAAATGCATGCCTTCCCGCATAGGCCTGGTGCTCGACATGACCGCCCGCAACCTCGAGCGCGTCATCTACTATGAGGACTACATGGTCATTGATGCCGGCTCGACTCCGCTCAAGCAGAACCAGCTCCTGAGCGAGCACGAATACCGGGAAGCGCGGGAAACCTACGGCCCCGAGGCTTTTGTCGCCAAGATGGGCGCCGAAGCGGTGCGCGACGCGCTAAGCCAGGTGGATCTCGGCAAGCAGATCGTTCATCTGCAGCAGGCCATGACCGAAACCAAGAGCAAGCAAATCCGCAAGAAGATCGCCAAGCGGATCAAGCTGCTCCAGGGGTTGCAGTCCTCCAAGAGCAGACCGGAATGGATGATTCTGACTGTCCTGCCGGTCATCCCGCCGGATCTGCGCCCGCTCGTCCCTCTGGAGGGCGGACGTTTCGCCACCTCTGACCTCAATGATCTCTATCGCCGTGTTATCAACCGGAATAATCGGTTGAAGAACCTGCTCCAACTCAAGACGCCTGAGGTCATCATTCGGAACGAAAAGCGGATGTTGCAGGAAGCCGTCGATGCGTTGTTCGACAACGGACGCCACGGCCGCGCGGTGACCGGTGCCGGAAACCGCGCCCTCAAATCGCTGAGCGACATGCTCAAAGGCAAGAGCGGACGCTTCCGCCAGAACCTGCTCGGCAAGCGCGTAGATTACTCTGGCCGGTCCGTTATTGTTATCGGCCCCGAACTCAAGCTTCACCAGTGCGGTTTGCCCAAGAAAATGGCGCTCGTACTGTTCGAGCCCTTCATCATCCGCCGTCTGAAAGAGCTGGGTCACGTCCACACCGTGCGTTCCGCCAAGAAACTCATCGAGCGCCAGACTACGGAGGTGTGGGACATTCTGGAAGAAGTTACCCGGGGTCATCCCGTGTTGCTTAATCGCGCGCCTACGCTGCACCGCCTGTCTGTCCAGGCTTTTGAGCCTCAGCTCATTGAGGGCGAGGCTATCCGCATCCATCCGCTGGTCTGCACCGCATACAATGCCGACTTCGACGGCGACCAGATGGCCGTCCACGTGCCACTGTCTGTTGAAGCGCAGATGGAAGCCCGCCTGCTCATGATGGCGCCCAATAACATCTTCAGCCCCTCCAGCGGTCGGCCCATTATCACTCCGACTCAGGACATTACCCTCGGCTGCTTCTATCTCACTGCTGACCCACGGACACCGCCCCCGGCCAATCCAAACCAGCTAAAGCTCTTCGGTTCGAAGACCGAGGTCATCTTTGCCTACGCTGACGGCGCGGTAACCACTCACGAACGAATTCGCCTCGCCAACCCCGACCTCGGTCGTGAGACGACATTCGGCGATGCCAATAAGAAGGTCATCGAAACTACGGTCGGCCGGGTGCTATTCAGTGAGATCTGGCCCGAGGAAATGGGATTCCCCAATAAGTCGGTCAAAAAGACCGAGCTAGGTGATTTGATCTGGAAATGCTACAAGATCTGCGGCCACGACAAGACTGTCGTCATGCTCGACAAGCTTAAGGAACTCGGCTTCCGCGAGGCCACCCGGGCCGGGGTGTCCATCGGCATTGACGACATGATTATCCCGAAAGAGAAAGAGCAAGAGATCGAGGACGCCCAAAAGAAGATCAAGGAAGTCGAGAAACAGTATCGCAAGGGTGTCATTACGCCGGGTGAGCGATACAACAAGGTCATTGATATTTGGACTCACTGCACCGATCAGATTGCCAATGTCATGCTCAAAACACTCGACCACAACCAAGGCAAGCGGGAATATAATCCGGTTTCGCTGATGGTTGATTCTGGCGCGCGCGGCAACCGCCAGCAGGTCCGCCAGCTCGCGGGAGTGCGCGGCCTCATGGCCAAACCTTCAGGCGACATCATCGAGAAACCGATTCTCTCCAACTTTCGCGAGGGCCTCACGGTGCTCGAGTACTTCATCTCGACGCACGGCGCTCGCAAGGGTTTGGCCGACACCGCCCTCAAGACCGCCGACTCGGGTTACATGACTCGCAAGCTGGTTGATGTGGCGCAGGATGTCATCATTCGCGAGGACGATTGCGGCACCAGCAATGGGATTTGGGTCCAGGCTATCTACGAAGGCGAGGACGAAGTGGTCAAACTCGGCGAACGGCTCATCGGTCGCTTCTCTTGCGACGACATTCCTAATCCGCAGAAGCCCAAGGAGATGCTCGCGAAGGCCAATGAGGAGATTGACGAAATCAAAGCTCGGCTCATTGACACGTCTGGCGTTGAAAAGGTCAAGATCCGCTCTGTGCTGACCTGTGAAAGCAAGCACGGTGTCTGTATCTGCTGCTACGGCCGGAACCTGGCCACCGGCGCCAAGGTCAAGCTCGGCGAGGCTGTCGGCATCATCGCCGCCCAATCCATCGGCGAGCCGGGCACCCAACTCACCATGCGCACGTTCCACATCGGCGGTACGGCTTCCCAGGTGTTCAAGCAGCCACAAATCAAGGCCAAGTTCGAGGGCACGCTCCGTTACAACGATCTGCGCCTGGTCACTCTTGAGGACGGTAACAACATCGTGCTTAACAAGAACGGCACTGTTTCTATCCTCGCTGACGATGGTCGCGAGCTGGAGCAACACAATGTGGTGATTGGGGCCGTTATCGCGGTGGCCGACGGCGGGAAGATCAAGAAGGGTGAGACCTTCGTCCAGTGGGACCCTTACAATGTGCCGATCCTTTCTGAGAAGGCCGGCAAAGTGAGGTTCCTCGACATTATCGAAGGCGTCACGATGAAGCAGGAAACGGATGAAACCACTGGCCAGGAGGCTATGGTAGTCATCGAACACAAGGAAGATTTGCACCCGCAAATCATTATCCTGGATGAACAGAATGAGCCGGCGGCCAATTACCCAATTCCCTCGGGCGCGCATATCGTGGTCGCCGAAGGCGACAAGATTGTCGCGGGGACGCTGATGGCCAAGACGCCACGCAAGACCTCCAAGACCAAAGACATCACCGGAGGCTTGCCGCGTGTGGCTGAGCTCTTCGAGGCTCGCCGGCCCAAGGATGCTGCGGAGATCTCCAAGATTGACGGCATCGTGGATTTCGGCGCGAGTGTGCGTGGCAAGCGCTGCATCCTCATTAAGGACCAGCAGACCGGAGTCGAAGAGGAACACCTCATTCCTATCGGCAAACACGTCATCGTTTTCAAAGGTGACTATGTCAAGAAAGGCCAGCAATTGACTGAAGGCCCCATTGATCCCCATGAAATTCTGGACATCTGCGGCCCGCAGGAACTCCAGGAGCACCTTGTCAACGAAGTCCAGGAAGTCTATCGCCTGCAAGGCGTAACCATCAACGACAAGCACGTTGAAATCATCGTCCGACAAATGCTGCGCAAGGTCCGTATCACCGAACCGGGCGACACGAACTTCCTATGGGGCGAGCAAGTGGATAAGCTGGAATTTGAAGAAGAGAACGAACGCGTGGACAAGAAGGGCGGCAAACCTGCCGAAGCCCAACCTGTGCTGCTTGGGATCACCAAAGCTTCGTTGGAAACCGAAAGCTTTCTTAGCGCCGCCTCGTTCCAGGACACCACCCGCGTCCTTACCGAGGCTGCCACCCGGGCTCGCGTGGATTATCTGCACGGGTTCAAGGAGAATGTTATCATGGGGCACATCATCCCGGCTGGCACGGGCTTCGACCAACATCGCAAAGCGCGCCTCAAGCCGCTGGTGGAAATCGAAGAGGAGGAAGAACAGCCTGAGCAAGCCTTGGCGCTGACCGCGGCCGAGAACCCGCTGCTCGCCTGATTTCAGGGAGCATCTTGCGCGAGGAGCATCCGGGCCCCCAGATGCTCTTTTCCGTCATGCTCCTTTGAGACTTCTGGTGGTGCTCGAGGGCTCGCTCCGGCCAGGGCCGCAGCGTCTTGTTTTGGCGCCAGTCGGCTTGCGTCTGCCGCCGGGTCGAGCGCTTGCGTTACCTCGCAGCGAAGCCTGATGCCCGTTTGGCTTCAGGCTACGAACTCCTTCACCTTTGCAGCGGCCAGGTGTGCGAGCGCCATCGTCGTCAGCATTGGATTCACGCCACACGCCGCCGGGAAAAGACTGGCATCCGCCACGAACAGTCCCGAAACGCCCCGCACCTGGAAGTCGCCATCAACTACCGCAAGGTCAGGGTTTGTCGAAATCGCATTGCCGCCTTGAGGATGGGCCGTCGCAAGATTGAGGTCGCCCTGATCCTCCACGGAAGCGTTGAGCAGCGCCGGCAGGTCGGCACGTTGCGCTGCCTCAAACGATATGGGATCCTTCGACGCCAGGTGAACGCGAACCGCCCCCGCGTCAAAAAGGTCGCTTGCTGCCGCTAAGATACCTTGTTTCATGCGTGCAAACTCATCGTCAGCCAGTGCTAGAAAGAGATGTCCGTTGCTTCCAACATTGCCATGCGGACCCGTGGGAACGACAACGCCAATGCAAGAGAGGCGTGCGTAATCCTGCATCCGAGTCATATGCTCTTCGAACCATCCTGGCAGGCTCACCGCGATTGAGCCGGGGTAATGGAACCAGGTTTCGCGCAGCAGCTCGCCCTCAACGCCCGCGAAATAGCACATCTGGAGGCCGGGATCTTTCGGGCCGATCGGCGGATTGGGGAAGACACCATAAACAGGAGTCACGACGTTCGCCGATGCTCGCTGCCCAAGTGGCAACGCAAGGCCAAGTCCGCTGCGTTGAAGAATCGCCGTGCTTCCTATCGGGCCGGCGGCCAACACAAAAGCGTCGGCTTCGACCTGGAGCGAATTACCTCCCTGGGTTAAGTCGTTAAGGACCACTGCGCTGACCTGTCCTTCCTCGATCACGAAGTGGTCCGCCTGGAGCTGTGCCGCAACCAACGCGCCAGCCGTGCGCGCCCGTTCCAGGTAGCTTCTCGGATTGCCCAGCCCTCCGAGCTTGCGCCCGAATTGGCACCCGGTGTTGCACCCCCCGCATCCGAGACAATCTTTCATCGCGATAACCAGCCGGCCCCACGCATTGCCGTTCGGCTTGAAGAGCAGGCTTCGCCACCCACAAACCTGATCTACTCCGGTAGGATTGAGAGCCAGCTCCCCCTCAAGAATCTGATAGACCTGCGCAAGCTGGTCGTAGTCGAAAGGGATGCCGGCAGCCTGCCAGTCCGCCCAGGGGCCCGGGCCGCCGGGTTTGGGCGGCGGCATCCGAAGGCAGATGGCGTTGTTCACGGCCGGCCCGCCGCCGACCACGCCGCCTTGCAGCACGTTCACCGTGCTGACTCGACCGTGTGCCAGGAACTCCGAAATCGGGATGGGGCTCGAGAGGGCCGGCTGCACTCCGGCCGAGACGTAGCAGTGACGCAGCGCGAAGTCGTCCCGGGAAGTATAATCCTTCGGTTCGACCCACCCACCGGCCTCCACGATGAGAATTGGGCCCACGCCGGCCTCGGCCAGACGGGCGGCGGTCACTGCGCCGCCCGCGCCCGATCCGATAATGCACACGGCAAACGTGCCCGTCAGGTCCGGCCGGTTCGGCTGCGGGACCGAGAGCGGCACCGCGGGTTGCCCGGTGGCTGGGTCTATTGGCGGGGCTTCGGTTTTCCAGAACAGGCTGCGTCCGGCAGGGCGCGAGTAGATCACCAGCCAGCCGAGACTCAGGAGCACGCCCAGGAGGTCTCGTGTTTGTTTCCCACCAATGACCGGTGCTTGGGGGAGGTTGCTCAGCCAAGTGCGCCGGCGTGGCAGATCCCAATTCCAGAACGCCCCGAGTGACGCGTCAGCAATGGCATCGAGCACCAGCCCCACCAGGGTCTGTGCATCGCTTGAGGCGTCATTCAGGAAACCCTGCACATCCAGCGTGATTTGGTCGAGGTCGTCTGTGTAGCCCGCGGCCTGCAGCACGTCTGTCTGGCATTCCAGCACGGCCCGCAGCACTTTAGTCTGGGTGTCGTTCATGGGCTTGCGCTGTCAGGGCCGTGGTAATCCGTCGGGTTGTAGCGTTCCAGAGCGAAGTATCCGAGAAAAGTTGTCCCGAGCGGAGATTCGCTGTAGCTTTTCCCGAGCAGCAGATTGTTATCGGGCGGTTCGGGCGCGACGAGGTAATCCACCGTGTAGCGGACCGGGTCAATAACCAGGTTTTCGGGCCACTTCCGGTAGTCCACTACGAGAGCGTTAGGATAGAGAGCGGCAGGGGACGGATCGGCCACCCCGAAGAAATAGAACCTCGTCGGGTTGTCCTCGCTGGGGAGCGCGACCCAGGGATCATCAATGGAACCCTGTTTCACGCGAACGTTGTATCCCCAAAAGCTGCCCGTTTGGAGGTCCTGGTAGAAGCCTTTCTTGAACTTCCGCGTGCCGATCAGGGTCGTGAGTGCGTTCATGTTCCACCCTCGAAACTCGAAGCCCGCTACGTCCTGGGTCGCGACCGGCGCGCCGTTCTTGAGCAGTTGCTCAAGCGCATCGTCCCCTTGTTCCACGAGCGTGTTAAAGCTCATTTGATTAGTGCCTCCTTGAGTTTCTTGGTTCCTTCCACAACCAGGTCCACGCTTGCGGTCCTGGCGCCGGAGATGACGACCCCCTCGTATTTTCCATTCGGCAGGTCCACGCTGATCCGCCCATATTTGTCTGTCCTTCCTTCAAATCGAACGGCGCTCCCGTTCATCACCCGCACCGTCGCATAACCTACATCAGCCTTGGCGGTTCCCTTTGCCTCCCGGATTTGGAATTGGTCGGCGGAGGCAGAACTTAGGGCTGCGACCAACATGAGCGGATGGAAGAGAATACGTTTCATGCGTCATTCCAGAGGAGGCGGAAAGGGCTCGATTTCCAGAGGTTTGAATGTGCGGGTGTGGTCGGTGAGGTCGGAGATGAGGTTGGTTTTGCCCTGCAGGTGGTTCTTGAGTTCCTGTCTCAAATCAATGTGCACACTGCCCTTGGGATGCGAGAAGTCCAGCACCTCATAGACGTCCTCGATCGTTTTCCCCTCCTCGATCAACGCGGTCACCTTAAACGCCCCCTGGTTGAATATGTGCGGATCGAGTTCTGACGGCATAAGCGTCAACGTGCCTTCGCTCCATTTGAGTGTTCCATTCGTGGGGTTCGTGTTCGTCAGGAGCCCATCCAGCCGCCATTCCACCTTGCGTGGCGGGAACGACTTCTCGAACGCGACGTAAGCCAGCACGAATCCAAGAAGCACGAAGATCACAGCGGGATAGTTGGTTTTCACCTTTCCTACGACAGGCAGCTCGATCTCCACCGGCTGGAGTGTGGCTGAGTCCAAGTAGGTCTTCTGCTTCAGCAGCGCCACGAACCCCAGGATTATCAGGAGGCCAGCGAGGCAAAAGGCTAACGCCACAATTAACATAGGCTTACAACAAGGAATTCAGTCCATTATATGCCATTTGCGCTTCCGGGGCAAGCCGTGCCCGCCTTTCTCCCTGAAATCCTGGTGCCTGGGCAACCGTTCAGGGTGGTTCATGCGCAGGGCCACGGGGCAGCCACGCAGCAGGTCGGCCCTGGTCCCGCCGACCTCGGAGCGCGTTTTACTTAGAAACAAATCGTGCCCAGCCTTGTCTATCTATACAGCACTGGGTGCAGGACTCGACTTGTGCATCCAAGAACGGCGCGTGACCACGCGAGGCAGTGAAACCCTTGCAAACGTGTAACTTTTGCCGCTGGATGCTTAATTAACAGCATAGACACGGTGAAACGACTCAGGCCAGGGCTACTGAAGACGCTCAAATATGCCGTCATCGCGGCGTTAATCGCGCCGACGGTGCCGGCTATCCAGGTCGCGTGCCTGCGCTTTTCCGATCCGACCATCACGGCGCCGATTGTCTGGCGGTGGGTGCACAGCAAATTTTCCGGCCTCCCTGTCGCCCCGACGCTCTATGAGCCGATTCCCATCCGCGAGGCGCCGGTCAGCTTTCTGACCTGCGTCTGGCTTGCGGAAGACATGCGCTTCTTCGAGCACCACGGTTTTGATTGGACCCAAATCCGCGTCTCCCTGGAACAGGCGCACGAGAGCGGAAAGCCGGCGCGGGGCGCTTCCACCATTACGCAGCAGTGTGCCCGTTCGCTCTTCCTGTGGCACAAGCGTTCCTGGCTCCGCAAGGGCCTCGAAGCCTATTACACGGTCTGGATGGAAATCCTCCTGCCCAAGAGGCGCATTCTGGAGCTCTACGTCAACGCCATTGAACTGGGGGACGGCGTGTACGGCCTCGAAGCCGCCGCCGAGCACCACTACGGTGTTCACGCGTGCGATCTCAGCGCCGAGCAGGCGGCTACGCTCGCCATCATTCTTCCCAAGCCCAAATCCTGGGACCCCAATAGTCCCACCCCATTCATGCTGCGAAAGCGAGCCATGATTCTCCGACGCTCCTCAGGGACAGTATTCCCGATAGACCTTATCGAATGAAACAACTTAACTCGCCAATCCCAACATGCCTGCTTTCGCCCCCCGAACAGGCTAAACCGGCAACATGCCGGCGCTCCGTTCCTCGCGGCCTACAGGCTTCGGGCAGTGCGTTCACAATCGTTGAGTTGCTGGTGGTCATTGCCATCATCGGCATTCTGACGGCTCTGCTCCTGCCGGTTCTGGCCAGAGGCAAGGCGAGGGGCCAGCAAACCTACTGCGTCAACAACTTCCACCAGCTTACACTCAGTTGGAAGATGTATGCCGATGAGAATGGGGGGAAACTGGTCTCGATCTTCTATTTCCTGCACGGCGCCATAAACACCAACGCCTGGGTGCGCGGCAGCATGAACGACGACACCACGATCTATCCCCCGGTCGAGCCCGGCGTGAAGGACTCAACCAACGTCAATGGCATCAAGCTCGGCAGCCTCTATCAGTATAACCACTCCCTCGGCATCTACCATTGCCCGGCGGACACGAGTGCGGTGGATGGCGTGCGCCGGGTGCGCAGCTACTCCATCAACGGCTGGATGGGCGGCACGTGGGTGGCCGGCCAAAGCAACTACGTCGTCTTCAAGAAAGACACCGACATCGTCAACCCCTCGCCGGCGAACGCCTGGGTGTTCATTGACGAGCACGAGCGCAGCATCAACGACGGCTGGTTCGCGGTGGACATGAAAGGCGACCGTGGCCTGCTCGACGCGCCGGCTACGCGGCATAACAACTCCTACGCCCTGTCCTTCGCCGATTGCCACGGCGAGATCTGGAAGCTGCGCGACTCGCGCTCGATCAACTGGACCGTGTTGCCCATCGGTAACAACCCTGTTAACCCCGACTGGCAACGCCTGGCGGCGGCATCCTCCAGCTTGAAGCCGTGACTCCCTTTCTTCACCTGAAACGCGCCTGGCGTCACCCGAAAGCCTTCCGCGGCGGACTCATTGTATGCGCCCTGCTCGCCGCCTTGCTCGCCGCGGGCTGCCGCCCAGCCCCCTCAGCGTCGGTCGTGAACTACGAGACCAAACACCCCATCCCCAATGCCACGATCTTCCACGCCGGCAAAGTGATCCGCGCAGATGCCAAAGGGGAGTTCGGTCTCAAGCAGCCTGACCAAAGCCAGCCGTTGCTGGTCCGGGCCGCCGGCTTTTGGCCGAAGCGGTGTGACGCGCCCGCAGGGAAGGGGACCCGACTGGAACTGGAGCCTTTGGAAACGCGCGGCCTTTACCTGTCCTATGCGGCGCTGGGCTTGCCCGAAACGCGCGCTCGGGCCTTGCAGTTGCTTGATGGCGAACGGCTGAACACCCTTGTGGTTGATGTCAAGGACCGGCAGGGACGCATGACCTTTTACAACGGCGCCCCCAATGCCGGCCAGATCGGCGCGTTCGGCGCGATCAAGTTCGATGATGCGCCGGCATTCCTCAAGCAAATGCATCAGAGGCACATTTATGTCGTGGGCCGACTGGCCGCTTTCCATGATCCCCTCCTTGCCAAGCATAACCCGGAGTGGGCGGTGCGCGCGGGCAAACGGCCCAGCACTTATTGGCCCGATCCCTATCGCAAAGAGGTCCGGGATTACATGCTGGCCATTGTCAAAGAAGCCGCCACCGTGGGGTTCGACGAGATTGAATTGGACTGTGTGTGGTTTCCGGGCGAGCGGGAGCTTCCCGACGCGCAGTATGCTCGCGCCAACTCCGTCGAGAATCGTGTCAGCACGATTCAAGGCTTCCTGGCTCAAGCAGCCGACATCCTGGCTCCCTACAACGTGGCCCTTTCGCTAGCCCCCGAAGCGGTCGTTCGCTGGGAAGGCGAGCGGTCGGGCAAAGAGCTGGAGCTATTGACGCAGTCCGTCCAGTGCTTCGACGTTCCCATTCGCAACCTCAATGACTTGGCCACGCTGAACGCCGCCGCCGGCTTCGATACCAGGCAGTTGCGTGCCTACCTCGAGTGCGGAAGCAATACTCCCGGCCAGCCTCCTGCGCTCAAGAAGGAGGTTAAGGACATCGTAAAGGCATGCCGGGCTGGCGGGCTTGGCGGCTGGGTCCTGTACGATTCCAAAAACCAGTATAGCCTGACGCGCGACTCCATCCGCGAACTCGCCCCCAGCGACCTGTAGGACGCTGAGGGACTGCGCACGCTCGCCAGGGAACGGCAACCGCCCGGAGCGCCGGCATGTCGTCGGCTTAAGGCGTTCGGAGCGTTCAAGCCGGCAACATGCCGGCGCTCCGACCAGAGCCTCGCCACCCCATCAATCCTGGGCCCGGTACTCCTTACGCCCACCCACGCTGATCAAGTGTTTCGCGGTATGGATGTACATCCGTCCTCCCGCCACTGCCGGCGTGCTATGCGTCGTTTCGCCCAGCGGATTCCGCGCCAGTATCTCAAAGCGGTCGGAGGCTTCCAGCACCACAACCTCGCCTTTAGTGGAAATGCCAAATAGCCGCCCGTCAACCCATACCGGTGAGCTGAAGTAGTTGCCGCCCACCCGCTCCTGCCATTTCACCTCGCCTGAAGCCGCCTGGACGCAGCTTACGATGCCCGCATCGCTCCACAGAAAGAGCCGATCGCCGACGCACACGCTCGTG
>Ga0181530_10006214_pt1 | contig 11860 bp, 10 predicted proteins | sample PEATcosm2014_Bin_42_FD_119769 | JGI IMG/M metagenome (GOLD analysis project Ga0181530, IMG submission 119769) | Peatland microbial communities from MTU Mesocosm Facility, Houghton, MI, USA - PEATcosm2014_Bin10_60_metaG | ecosystem: Environmental > Terrestrial > Soil > Wetlands > Peat | place... | reverse complement strand
TCGGCCGATCCGAATCCTCTGGTCGCAGGTGAAGGATTCAGGAGGCTCCGCGCGGCGGGTGTGCAGGTGGAAATCGCCACCGAGTTCCAGGCGGAAGCGGAGAAGTTGAACGAGCCGTTCTTCCATTTCATGCGGACGGGTCGCCCTTTAGTAACACTGAAAGCCGCATCCACTCTGGACGGCAAGATCGCCGCGCCGGAAGACAATACCGGCTGGATCACCAGCGAACGCGCGCGCGCCCACGTGCAGGAACTGCGGCATGCGTCCGACGCCATCATTACGGGTATCGGAACGGCGCTGGCGGACGACCCGCGATTGACGGACCGGAGCGGTTTGCCGCGCGCGCGATCTTTGTGGAGAGTGGTGCTCGACTCCACTCTGCGTCTGCCGCTGGAATCGCAGCTGGTACAGACCGCGGCGGGCTCTTCAAATAACGACCTCATCGTTGCGGCTACGTCCGCCGCATCGCCGGAAAGGCGGCGGGCGCTGGAGAATCGCGGCGTCGAAGTGAAGATGTTCGATGGCCCGCGCGGCAGGGTTGACATACGCGACGTGGTTGCGCTGCTGAGCGAGCGGCGATGCCTTTCGGTGCTGCTTGAGGCCGGCAGCAAGGTGAACTGGGCGGCGCTGGAATCGGGCGTCGTGGACAAGGTGTTCCTGTATTACGCGCCGAAAATTCTGGGTGGTTTGCAGTCGCTGCCCATGGCGGGCGGCACGGGGCGGATGCGGCGCGCCGATGCGATTCTGCTGGAGCGGACAACACTGCATCCGATTCCGCCGGATGAGTTCGCCGTCGAGGCGTACGTCAGGAAGGACGTTTGAGTGTATGTGGGGCGGACCCCGGGTCCGCTCTTCAAGGCCCAAAAAGCCGACGAGGGCGTCGGCTGCGGACCGGGGGTCCGCCCCACTAAGCAAGTAAGTAAGTAAGTATTTACTTAAGTAAGTAAGACTGGAGATTGAGTGTTTACCGGAATCATTGAGGAACTGGGCAGCGTGGAAGCCATTGACCGGCACGGCAGCGGCGCCCGGCTGTTGATCCGCTGCTCCCGTGTTTTGTCCGATCTGACGGTGGGCGCGAGCATTGCCGTGAATGGAGTTTGCGTGACGGCGGTCGATGTCCGTCCGGATGGATTTTCGGCCGAGCTCGCGCCGGAGACTCTGGAACGCAGCAATCTGGGGGATCTCAACGTGAACGAGCGCGTGAATCTGGAGCGTCCGTTGACTCTGCAGACGCGGCTGAGCGGGCACCTTGTGCAGGGGCATGTGGACGGGACGGGCACTCTGGAAAAGCTGCGCGAACTGGGCGGCGGGAATTGGGAATTGCTGGTCGGGATTCCGGGCGATCTGGAACAGTTTCTGGTTTACAAGGGTTCCATCACCATCGACGGCATTAGTCTGACGATTGCCTCCGTACAAAATGGGCTGCTGAAAGCCGCCATCATCCCGCATACTTACGAAGCCACCAACCTGGCGGGGCGAAAGCCGGGCGACCGGGTCAATATCGAATGCGATGTGATCGCCAAACACGTTGCGCGATTGCTCGAACACTTGAGTTTGCCGGGCCGGATATGATTGAGGAGTGAACGGGCTCGCGGCAAAGCAGGACAAACTCGTGCAGCTGCTGCGGGAAATGGGCCGTGTCATCGTCGCTTACTCGGGCGGTACGGACTCCGCTTACCTGGCATGGGCGGCAAAGCAGGCGCTGGGCGGGGACGCACTTGCGATCACGGCCGATTCGGCGTCCATTCCGGAATCGCACAAACGCGATGCCGAGGCATTTGTGCGCGAATTCGGCATCGGCCACGAGTATGTCGAAACTCACGAATTCGAGAATCCCGATTACGTGAAGAACGACGCGAACCGGTGCTTCCATTGCAAAGACGAGTTGTTCACGGTGCTGGAGAAGGTCGCGCGCGAGCGTGGATTCTTGAACATTGTATACGGCGTGAATAAGGACGATCTGGGGGATTACCGCCCCGGCCAGAGGGCTGCGAAACTGCATCAGGTGAAGGCTCCGCTGGTGGACGCGGACCTCACCAAGGCGGAGATTCGCGAACTTTCGCGGCAGGCGGGACTGCCGACCTGGGACCGGCCCGCCGCGGCGTGCCTGAGTTCGCGGATTCCGTATGGAACGCCGGTTACCATCGCGAACATCAAGACTGTCGAGATTGGCGAAGAAGAGATCAAGGGGCTCGGGTTCCGGCAGTTCAGAACGCGATTTCACGGGGAGATGGTGCGCATCGAAATCGCGCCCGAAGAGCTGCCGCGGGCGCTCAATTTGGAAATGACGCGGCAGTTGACGGCGATCTTCAAGCGGCTGGGCTACAAGTACGTCACGCTGGATCTGGAAGGTTACCGGCAGGGTTCGTTGAACGAAGTTTTGCCGCGCTGATGGCGTTCTAAAGCAGTTTTGCGAACCATTGTTTACCCAGGGAGAAATCGGCGGGCGTCAGGTCGTGCCCGGCGTTTTGAATCGCCAGATCCACATGTGCGCCGGCTTGGGTCAGGAGCTGCCCCAGTGCTTCCGCGGCGCTCGGCGGAATCAGGTGGTCGGTCTGACCGGCGGAGATCAGGACGGGAGCGCCGTTGAGATCCGGCGGATTGGCGGGAGTCACAACCGCCCGCGACCGGAAGAGGCAGGCGCCGGCGATCGCGGCGGGACGCAGCAGCAAGGTAGCGGCCGCCATGTTCGCGCCGTTCGAGTAGCCCAGAGCATAGAGGCGATTCGGATCGAATGCATACTGAGCTGCCATGTGTTCGATCCAGTCCGCAAGGTCGTCCACGCGCTGCCGGACTTCGTCCGCGTCAAAGCCATCGGCCGCGGGATAAGAGAAGAAGCGGCGCGCGCCGTGTTGCACCACATTTCCGCGCGGGCTCAGCAACGCGGCCTCCGGCGCAAGAGCGCGGGCGATGGGCAACAGATCGTTTTCATCGCCACCCGAGCCGTGCAGAAGCAGCACGGTCACCGGCAGGCGGCCGGGTGCAAACTTGTGGATGAAGTCCATAAGCTCAGCGGTATCTGCCGCGCAGGCTGTTGAGGCGAATGGCGAGCAATTCCAGGAAAGCGTGCAGTCCCGTAAGCATTCCGACCTTGCTGCCTTCAACGTGGTTCCAGCGCACCGGTACTTCGGCGATGCTGTAACCGCGCCGGGCGGCGATGAAAAGCACTTCCGCGTCAAAGCCGAACCGCTCCAGCTTCTGGCGCGGGAACACTTCTTCCACGATTCCGCGGTGGAACAGCTTGAAGCCGCACTGTGTGTCGGAAATGGGCAACCCGGTGGCGATACGCATGACGAAATTGAAAATCCGGCCCATATTCTCCCGGAAGCCGGGCTGGTGAACGCCAATCAGAGACCGGTCGATCGCGCGCGAACCGATGGCAACGCGATCTTTGCCCTGCGCGACCGCGCACCACAATTTTTCCAGCTCCTCGATGGGTGTCGAGAGGTCGGCGTCGCTGAACAGCCGCCACTCGCCGCGCGCTTCGAGCATTCCGCGGCGGACGGAAAAGCCTTTCCCGCGATTTGCGGAATTGCGTAATACCCGGACATTCGGGTTCGCGCCGGCGAAGCTCATCGCGGCGTCGGCGGTAAGATCCGTGGAGCCGTCGTCCACAATCAGGATTTCATGGAAATCCCAACCGCTTTCCCGCAAATACCGGTCGACGCGATGAAGCGTATCAGGAAGCCTGACCTGCTCATTGTAGGCGGGAATGACGATTGAGATTGAGCGGGTCAAGAGTCTGGTGGTTGTCGACGAAGAATTATAATAGCTGATTCCCCGTCAGGAGAGTCACTATTGTCGCTGGAAGACGAATTGTTTGAACAGCGCGCGGCGCGCGTGCGCGAGATTGAAGCCCTGGGTTACCGGCCGTTCGGCAGGCGTTTCGATTTCACCTGCACGATACCGGACGTGCTCCGCCAGTACGACGGGAAGACCGCCGAGGAACTGGTTCCCGAAACAAGAATCAAGGTCGCCGGCCGCGTCCAGACCATACGCCGAATGGGTAAGGCGGGCTTCATGCACATCCAGCAGAATGGGTCCCGGCTGCAGTGCTATGTGCGCAGGGACGCGGTCGGCGAGCGGGATTACCAACTGTTCGGGCTTCTCGATATCGGGGATATTATCGGCGCGGAGGGTTACGTTTTCCGCACGCGCACGGGAGAACTGAGCCTGCATGTGGAAACGCTGGAATTCCTTTCGAAGACTCTTCTCGCCATGCCGGAGAAGTGGCATGGTCTGGAAGATGTGGAGATCCGGTACCGGCAGCGCTATCTGGATCTGATCGCGAATCCGGAGAGCCGCGAAATATTTCTGAAGCGCGCGAAGATCATCGCATCGCTGCGCCGTCAGCTCGAGGAGCGGGATTACGTCGAAGTGGAAACGCCGATGATGCAGCCCCTCTACGGAGGCGCGGCGGCGAAGCCGTTCGTGACCCATCACAATACGCTGGACATCGATCTCTACCTGCGGATCGCGCCGGAGCTTTATCTGAAGCGGCTGATCGTGGGCGGGCTCGAACGCGTGTATGAGATCAATCGCAACTTCCGGAATGAGGGGCTTTCGACGCGCCACAGCCCGGAATTCACGATGATCGAGTTCTACCAGGCTTACACGGATTATCGCGGTCTGATGGATCTGACCGAGGAGTTGCTGCGGCAGGTTGCCATCGATGCGACCGGTGGAACGGTGGTGCCTTACGGCGATGTGCAACTCGATTTCGGGAAGCTGCGCAGGCTTTCGATGCGCGAGGCGGTACTCGAATATTGGGAGGGCGATGGAAAGCCGTCTCTCGACAATTTGCGCGATCCCGAGTGGCTCAAACCGCGTGGCGGACTCGCGGACCTTTTCGAGCAGCATGCGGAGAAGAAACTGATTCAGCCGACGCTCATTTACGACTTCCCGGTGGAGGTGTCTCCGCTGGCCAGGAACAAGCCGGATGAGCCCGAACTGGTGGAGCGGTTTGAAATCATCGCCGCGGGTGGCGAGTTGGGCAACGCGTACACGGAGTTGAACGATCCGATGGAACAGCGCCGGCGCTTCGACACGCAGATTGCCATGCGCGAAAGTGGCGATGAAGAAGCGCACCGGATGGATGAGGACTACCTGCGCGCGATGGCATATGGGATGCCGCCAACGGGTGGTGAAGGTATCGGAATCGACCGGCTTGTTATGCTGCTGACGAACTCGCAATCGATAAGAGACGTGATTCTGTTCCCGTTGCTGCGGCCGGAGGGCGAGATCGGGATGGCGGACAAACTGCGGCGGTTGGATGAGTAAGGAACAGCCTCAAAAAGAGATCAGGGGTTGATGTGATCGCATCGTTCGAGCTGTTCGTCGCCGGGCGCTACCTGCGCGCGCGCCGCAAAGAGAAGGTCATCTCGGTGATCACGGTGATTTCGGTGATTGGGGTGGCGGCGGGGGTGATGGCGCTCATTATCGCGCTGGCAGTCAACAACGGATTCCAGAATACGCTGCAGCGCAATATGCTGGCGGCAACCGCGCATGTCAACATCCTCGATAAGGATCCCGGCGTCGGCATGGAAGACTGGCGGAATCTGGTGGAGAAATTTCGCCGCATTCCGCACGTGGTCGCCGTTGCGCCGGTACTCTACGATCAGGTGATTCTCAGCGGCGCATTGGGAACCAAGCTGATAACCCTGAAGGGCATCGACGCGCGGGACGAACTTTCGACGAGCGACACGCTGCGGCATCTCAAGCGAGGGTCGCTCGATCGGTTGAAGGAAGACAACGGGCTCCCTGGAATAGTTATCGGCAGCAAACTTGCGCAGGACAGCGGCCTTGCGCCGAATAGCGTAGTGACGCTGATCGATCCGCAGGGCACCTTGACGCCGTTCGGACCCGGGCCGCGCAGCCAGCGATTCCGGGTAGCGGGCATTTTTGAAACGAATTTCTTCGATGTCGACGACACGTGGGCATACGCCTCGATCGGCGGTGTCCAGAAGCTTCGGCGCTCGATCGGAGATGTGGTGAATACCATCGAAATCCGGCTGGATAACCCGGATCTTGCCCCGGAATTGGCAAATGAAGCCGTTCGCGTCGCCGGCCCGCGCTACACCTCAATAACGTGGCAGGAGCAGAATCGGCAGCTCTTCCACGCGCTCAAACTGGAGCGGGTGGTGACGGCGATTACGATCGGACTAATCGAAATGGTGGGCGCGCTGAACATCCTGATCACACTCACCATGATCGTGCTGACCAAGTACAAAGACATTGCGGTATTGATGTCGATGGGCGCGCGCCGCGGGCAAATCCGGCGCATTTTTGTGATGCAGGGAGCGATGATCGGCGTGATCGGGACTGCGATCGGGCTCGTGGTCGGCTACGCGTTTTGCTATTTTGCCGGCCAGTATCGTTGGATACCGCTCGATGAGTCTGTCTATGCGCTGAGTTATGTTCCGTTCGAGCCGCGCCTGCTCGATGGATTCTGGATCACGGGGGTGGCGCTGGGAGTCAGTCTGCTGGCGACGCTTTACCCGGCGCGAAACGCCACACGAATCACGCCAGTTGAGGTCTTAAGATACGAATGAAGCCCAGAGCCCAAGCCGAGCGCAAGGCCCGCGTACAGGTGATTCTCAAGACGCTCGACGAGATGTACCCGGACGCGACGTGCGCGCTGGTTCATCGCAATCCATGGGAATTGCTGGTGGCAACGATCCTTTCCGCGCAGTGCACGGATAAACGCGTGAACGAAGTGACGCCCGGGCTGTTCCGGAAGTATCCGACGCCGCGGGATTTCGCCGCCGTCCGGCCGGAGGCGCTGGCGAACGACATCCGCTCAACCGGTTTTTTCAACAATAAGGCGAAATCGATTGTCGGGGCCGCGAAGAAGATAGTCGATGAATTCGGCGGCAAAGTTCCGCGAACTCTGGAAGAGCTGATCACGGTGCCCGGCGCGGCGCGCAAAACTGCGAACGTGGTGTTGGGGACGGCGTACAATATCGCATCCGGCATTGTGGTCGATACGCATGTGCAGCGGATCGCGCGGCGACTCGATCTGACAAAACAAACCGACCCGGTCAAAATCGAGCAGGATCTGATGAAGGTTATACCGCGGGAGCGATGGATTCTGTTCTCGCACCAGATCATCCATCATGGCCGGGCGCTCTGCGTGGCGCGCAAGCCGAAATGCGCGGAGTGCAAACTGGATCCGGTTTGTTACGCTTCGGACAAGACAATCTCCGATGCGGGGGTGAAGTAGATGCGGCTCGGGGTATTCACGGCGCTCCTGTCCCAATTGCCGCTCGACGATGTCATCGGAAAGCTGAAATCTCTTGGCGTGACGACGGTTGAGCTGGGCACGGGCAATTATCCGGGCGATCCGCACTGCAAGCTCGCAATGCTGGAGGACGCGGCGGCGCTCGAAGGATTCAAGAAAAAGCTGAACGACAACGGGTTCACCATCAGCGCGCTGAGCTGCCATGGAAACGCGCTGCATCCGGACCGCGACATCTCGCGGGCTCACCAGCAAGTGAGCCGCAAGACCGTGGAACTGGCGTCACGGCTCGGTGTTCCCGTGGTCGTCGACTTCTCAGGGTGCCCGGGCGACAGCGACGAGGCGCGATATCCGAACTGGGTTACTTGCCCGTGGCCGCCCGAGTATCTCGAGTTACTCAAGTGGCAGTGGGAGCGCCAAGTCGCTCCTTACTGGAAAGAACATGGCCGGTTCGCGGCCGACCACGGGGTGAAGATCGCGGTCGAAATGCATCCGGGCTTTGTCGCTTACAACCCGGAAACGATGCTGCGCCTGCGGTCGATCGCGGGCCAATCGGTCGGGTGCAATTACGACCCCAGCCATATGTTCTGGCAGGGAATCGATCCGATCGCTGCAATCCGTGTTTTGGGCGATGCGATTTTCCACGTGCACGCGAAAGACACGCAGATCTACGAGCGCAACCTGCCCACGACCGGCGTCCTCGATACGAAACTGTACACCGACGAACGCAATCGTGCGTGGATTTTTCGGACCGTCGGCTATGGCCACGGCGCGGAATGGTGGAGCGAATTCATCTCGACGCTGCGGATGTATGGCTACGATTATGTGCTCTCGATCGAGCACGAGGACAGCCTGCTTTCGCCGGAAGAAGGACTGACGAAAGCGATCCGGTTTCTGGACGCCATCGTGATTAAAGAGCAACCGTCCGCGGCCTGGTGGGTCTGAGGTCTGTTTTACCCGGTCATGATCGCCGTTACGGTAGTTCGGTACAGCACTTCTTCATAGCCCTCCAGCATCCGCTCGATCGGGATAACGCTGGTCGCCAGAGCCTTCGCGTTGTATTGCCCTTTCTCCAGCATTTCGACGAAGCGCGGAATGTCCCGCATAGGGCTCGCGCCGCCCGCCTGTCCGGCGTGATGCGTGCGGCCGCCGATGGTGAATAATACGGCAGGCAGTGTAATGTTTCCCCTGGGCAGACTGGTTGTGACGATGTGGCCGCCGGGAGCGCACATCTCGTACGCCTGGCGCAGCGGGAGAATCCCCGTAGGGTCAGGGCCGGCTTCCAGTTTGGGCTTGGCGTGATCCGCCCCCACACCCTCGACGACGAAGTCGGCTCCGGCGCCGCCGAGGAGTCCGCCGGAATCGCGGCCACCGGCCCACAGCCGGTTGTTGGGGCCGTTGGAAAGTTCCCTCACCTTTGCCACCAGCTTGTCGCCGTCCACGTTCGGATCGAGCACGTGCGTTGCCCCGACCTTCAGGGCCACATCCCGGCGCGCCCGAATCGGGTCGATCGCGATGATCGTCGACGCACCTGCAATGCGTGCGCCCTGGACGGCGCTCAGTCCCAGCGGACCGCAACCCACCACCGCCATGATCGAGCCCGGCGCCACGGCTGCCAGGCCTTGCGAGGTCGTCGCGCCCAGCCCCGCCACGCTGACACAACTGCAGACCATCCCGAGTTCCACCGCCGGGGCCTTTGTGAAGACGGGCACCACCCACTCTTCGAACGTGACCATGTACTCGGCGAGGCCTCCGATATGCGAGTTTGCATAGACCGGAGTTCCATCGCGCATGTCGGCTATCGGGACGAGATCGGCCGGACCCTGGCGTCCCAGGAACTGGCACATGTCCGCCCTGCCGCGCAGGCATTGATAGCAGGACCCGCATTGCGGCGTGCCGGAAACGCAAACGCGGTCGCCCGGTTGGACGCGCCGCACTTCAGGGCCGACCGATTCCACGACGCCCACACCGCCGTGTCCCTGAATCAACGCCATTTGCTGAAGCGGACCGCCGCCCGGCCCGGGAAGGCCGAGCACGAAGGGCGCATTCGAGTAACAGAGGTTCGTCGCCTCGGTGCGAACCACCACCTGCCTGCCGGCGATAGGCCGCAGAGTCAGCTCCTGCAGCGTCGTTCTGCCGGGCCCGTTGCCGCGCGACACCCAGCCGCGAAACTTGCGCGCGGGAGATTGGAATTGTTGGGCCAGCGCTATCCCGCCGGCCGCGGCTGCGATCCCGGCCTTGAACATTCCGCGGCGCGAGGACGCGGTATCTTTTGTTGCCATCGTCCAACAAACTACCAGATTGCGGAGAACGCCGCTGGGAGAATTCGTGCCGCGGCCATGCAGTCTCAGTTTGCCCGGCGCAGTTGGGGAAGCTTCGGGCTCTCCGGCGGCTGTTTCGAAAGCTCATCGAGACGAGCCCGCACGTCTTCGTATTCCGAAGTGTTGAGCACATACTGCGCGCGGGCCGGTAACAGCATGTCGATGTTCTTCTGCGTCTTCTCGATCCGGTCCGGTGTCAGCGGATGCGAGCGGAAGAGCTTCGAAACGCTTCCCGGCTGGCGTTTTTCGGTCGATTCCAGGGCTTCGAAAAGATCGATGCTCGCGTCCGGATCGTAGCCGGCCTTCCACAGGTACTGAAGTCCCAGCAGATCGGCTTCGGTCTCGAACTCGCGCGAAAAATGCAGGAAAGCCATGGGCATCGCCGCGTTCACGGCCAGCTGCGCGGCGGGACCGCCGAGTATGGCGAGCGGGATCGTCCCCAAATTGGCAAGCCGGTCACGCGATGCCTGCCGGGTCGCGTGCCGCGCCGCGGCGTGTCCCAGTTCGTGAGCGATCGCCGAAGCCAGTTCCGCCTCGTTGGCCGAGAGCTTCAGCAGGCCCGTGTTGATGAAGACATATCCGCCGGGCAAGGTGAAGGCGTTGATTTCGTCCGCTTCGATCAAGTTGAACGTGACCGGGAACGTGACATCGGAATGGCGCGCCAGATTCTGGCCCAGCCGGTTTATGTATTCCGAAACGATGGGGTCGTCGACGATCTTCGCCTGCTTCCGAACTTCGATCGAGAGCTGTTTGCCGAGGGCGATTTCCTGGGCGAGGCTGTAGAAATTCAGTCCTTTCGAAACGTTCCGGTCGCCGATTTGCGTGGGATCTTTCTTCTTGTCCCTGGCGAACGCCGGGAGGGTCGACACCCCCGTTGACAACATCGCGATCAGCAGAACCGCTGTCGGCCGTCTCATTGTCTTGTTATAACCCAAGCCAATTGCCAAGGTTTCGTTTTTGCTCCTCCGTTGCGTCGGGCCGGATCTCCAGCGCCCAACGCTTCGGTTCCTCGCCCAGAGTCAAATCGATTCGCATCAACACTTCCCGGCGGGCTAACAATATCGAAACCTTGTCACCCGGACGGCAGCTCTCGAGCCGGTGCGAGATCTGCTCCGGCAGTACGCGGAAATCGTCGAGGGCGATAATCTCGTCGTCCACGCTGAGGCCGGCTTCAAAGGCAGGAGTGTCGCGCGGCACGCGTTTCACGATAAGGCGCCCGTGGTCGATGCGCGTGTCGCATCCGATCACCCCGCCGATCGTCCCGCCATTCTTCGGCGGTTCCGGGTCTTTGAATCGGAGGCCGAACCAGTCCAGCGCCTGCGTGTAATCCAGCTCTTCGGTCGATTCCACCGTCTGCCGGAAAAAATCGTGGAGCGGTATGCCGGCGACGTCCGAGGCCAGTGCCTTGAACTCTTCCGGCGTGAAGCCCCGCGCTCCCGAAAAACGTTCGAACGCGGCCCGCATCAGATCGTCCAGCGACTTCGCCCCGTCTGTCGATTGCCGGATGCTCGCGTCGAGCAGCCAACCAACCACGGCGCCTTTCGTGTAATAGCTGATGGCGGAGTTGACGGAATTCTCGTCGGGCCGGTAAAGCTTGATCCACGCGTCCCAGGAAGCCTGCTCCACCGACTGCGCATGGCGGCCCGGCGTCGATTGCAGCGACTGGATCTTTTTCGACAGCGCCCCAAGGTATTCGTCAGTGCTGGAAAGGCCGGCGCGGCGAACTGTCAGCGGTCCGTAATACTCCGTGATGCCCTCGGCAATCCAAAGACTGCGGGTGTAATTCTCGTTCTCGTAATCGAACGGCCCGAGTTCCACCGGACGAAGGCGCTTGATATTCCACACGTGAAAGAATTCGTGCGAAACCAAGTTCAGCCACGTGAGGTAACTCTTTCGGGCGCGCGCAGCCCAGCGGCTGGCCATCAGGCACGCGGAGTTGCGGTGTTCGAGGCCGCCCGGCGCTTCGGTGAGCAAATTCAGGAACACGTATTTCCTGTAAGGGAGCGCGCCCCACATTTCCCCGTACCGCCGCACAAGTTTGGCCGCGTCGGCGGCCGAGCGGGGGCCATCCCAAACGCCGCGCTCGCCCTCGTTCGCCAGAAAATGCGGGATTCCGTCGATTTCAAACGTGTAGACCGCCGGATTCCCGCACAGGATGGGCGAATCGACCAGCGCGTCGTAGTCCTCCGCCAGATAGCGATGAGGAACATCGCCGGGAACTTCGGGCAGGCCGGTTATCGTCGTCTTCCACTCCGGCGGCGGATCGAGCAGCAACTCATGCGGCCGGGCGAGACATCCGGTT
>Ga0181530_10006209_pt1 | contig 11864 bp, 13 predicted proteins | sample PEATcosm2014_Bin_42_FD_119769 | JGI IMG/M metagenome (GOLD analysis project Ga0181530, IMG submission 119769) | Peatland microbial communities from MTU Mesocosm Facility, Houghton, MI, USA - PEATcosm2014_Bin10_60_metaG | ecosystem: Environmental > Terrestrial > Soil > Wetlands > Peat | place... | reverse complement strand
TTTCACGAAGCCGCGTCCCATCTGCTTCAGGATGAACTTGTCGCCGAAAGCCTTGACCGCATCCAGTTCGCCGTAATGCCACGAACCCTTCAGAAATTGCAGCATCAGGACGCGCATCCCCTGCCCAACCGCCCGCAGCGCCGTCCCCATGGCCGCGGTAGTCTTCCCCTTGCCCGGCCCGGTATTCACGATGATGAGACCACGTCGAGGATCCGACATAAGGGCGAATGTTCGATTGTACGCGGATGGGAACGACCGTGCCACACGCACAAACAAGAAGGCGGACGGTTTTGGCTTCCGTCCGCCTCAAGTCAAACGGGGGAGTAGATCTTCTACGGCATTTCAACGACTCGTGGCAGCTTAGGGTGATCTTCGCCTTTCGCTGCGCCCGGGTCCTCGGCGCCCAGCAAGCGCGCTGCGATCCGCAAAGCGTCCACCTCTCTCCGGATCCGCATCAGCTCCTGCTCTTTCATTCGTAGTATGTCGTACGGGTTTTTCATTGGGGGAGGGCCTCGCTAACAAATTCAGACTTGATTCCCATGTCAAGTACACGGTAAGCCTGTTTCGGTCCCGTGGGAAGCTGCCGGAAGTGCATCGGGGTGTGGAAATCGAATCGCGAGCAATGGGGCTGACTGGCCGCTGCCCCGTTACCATTAAGTTAATGTCCCAAATGATAGGGGTGATTCGCGAGAATAGTAAAAGCACGATAAAGCTGCTCCACCAGAACCACGCGCGCCAGTTCGTGGGGCAGCGTCATCTTTCCCAGGGACAGCGTAAAACCGGCATAGCGCCGCGCTTCGTCACTGAAACCGTCGCTGCCGCCAATCGCGAACAGCAGCGGGGTCGCATTCACCTGCTCGCGCTCCAGAAACTCGGCCAGCTCTTCGGATGAAAGCTGTTTCCCCCGCGAATCGAGCAGAATCAGCTTGTTCCGCTCCTTCTTCGGCTGCCCCTCGCCCGTTGCCAGCGACAAGATTGCGGCTTCGTCCTTGAATGCCAGGCCCGCAACCTCAGCATAGCGCGAGATCCGTTTCAAATACTCGTCGGTCAGAGCCTGAATTGCCGGCTCTTTCGTCTTCCCGATCCATGCCACTTTGATCTTCACAGGGCTTGCGCCGATCAGGCTTTCCCCGACGCCAGAACCACGTCGGCGCCGAACCGGATCTCATCTCCCACGCGATAGCGCTCGATTGCCGCCTTCGCCTCGGCGCGGATCACCGCCCACTGTTCCGCCGGAACCCTTTCCAGCATTGGCCGGAATGGAGCTGCCACGGCGCACGCGTATTCGAAAACTTCTTCCGCGTCTCCCGGCCAGGTCCAGGGCAGATTCGGAGTGGACTCCTGCACCTCGTGAAATCCCGTGGCGTTCAGCAATTCTGAGAGAGAGCCTGCCGCCGAGAATCGAAAAGGATCGGCCCCTCCCGGTGGAAGCATGGCACCGCCCACATGCCGGTGCACTATCTTCATCGTGGTTTGCCAATAAGGTTGTTCGATCGGGCCCCAGGCGGCGAAGCAGGCTCGAGCTCCGGGCTTCAGCACGCGGTGCAGTTCCGCCAGCGCTCGTTGGGCATCGCTGAAAAACATCACCCCAAAGCGGCAGCTGGCGAGATCAAAGCTCTGATTAGCAAACGGCAGGTGGTGCGCGTCGGCCTGCTGGGTCGTGAAGTTTAAGAGTTTCTTGTTCCGGGCGCGCTCGGCGGCAATGTCGAGCAATTCCGAACTCTGGTCCACCGCCGTGACCGAACCCCGGGGACCGACGCGCTGCGCCAGGCTGATCCCAGGTTCGCCGGTGCCGCTGGCCAAATCGAGAACCAGCATGTCAGGCAACGGACGCGAGTATTCAACCAAAGCCTCCGTAACCGCGTTGCCCAGAACCGCCGATTTTGCCTTCCACTTTTCCGCGGCGACCAGGCGGTAAGAGGAACTCCATGGGGCTGGATTCGAAGCGGACACTTCAGGCCTTCTTTTTACGCGTCTTTTTGGGCGCCGAGGAATCGGTTTTGGCAGTTGCGGTTTTGGCGGCCGTTGATTTGGCAACCGCGGTTTGCCGGGGCTTCGGCTTCGCCATCAATTCCGCTGGCTCCAACCGCTTGGCCGACTTCCACAGGCGTTCCAGATCGTAGAACTGGCGCGCTTTCTCCGAGAAAACATGGACGACAAAATCTACGTAGTCGAGCAGCACCCACTCCGCCTGCTTGTAGCCCTCGGAGTGAGTCACGCGGAGGCCGAGTGCCTCCAGGCGCTCATCCACCGCGTCGGCAATCGCCTGGATCTGCCGGGGATTGGTCCCGCTGCACATCACAAAGTAGTCGGTGAACGCTCCCGAATCCTTTTCCAGTTCGAGAATCGTGACATCGTCAGCTTGTTTGTCTTGGCAGGCGAGGATGGCTTCACACACTTGAAGTTTGAGGTCGTTCTTTTTCTTCATACCGGATCATTGATTGTAACCCGCCACAACCCACGTAGGGACGGCCGCCCTCGCCGGGGTCCCCAGACCGCGCGCTTTTCGCGGGCTGGAGTGGTCGGCCCTCCACGTCGTGCGCAGCCCAAGCCGGGCGCCCAGGCTTTCTACCGGTCGAGTCGCTTCCCCCGGTACAGTCCGTGCTTCCGTATGTACTCCGCCACCCGCGGATCCAGCCATCGTGCCAGCGGCTTGCCCTGCGCCGCGGCCGCTCGAATCGCAGTCGCGGAGACGTTCTGGTGAACGCCTTCGAGCAAATGCAGCGTGACCCCGGGAAGAAACAGATCGCCCTGAGCTGGCTGCTTATGGAACGGACGAATCACCGCCGCCGGAGGACGTAAATCTTCCGGCAGAGACTCGGCCACGTCCCGCAACGAATATCGGGGACGGCTAGCTACGATGAAATCGCATTCCCCGAGTAGCGCGCGCGCCTCGCGCCAATTGGCAATGTCTCTGAAAGCGTCCATTCCGATCAGAAAGAATAGTCGGTCCGATTTCTTCAGCGTCTGCTTTACCCGCCGGACCGTATCGATCGAATAATTCGTAGGGACAGCCGCCCTCGGCTGTCCCGCGGAGCGAAGCTCCGCAGTTGCCCACTCTGGCGCCTCTAGCAGCGACGGAACGAATCTTCGTTCGTCCTGCGTCGCCAGCGCCACCATGGCATAACGATGGATGAACGCGGTGACCGGCGGTTTCTGTTTGTGCGGAGGAACATTCGCCGCCACAAACAGCACCTGCCGCAAAGCGTAGCGGCTGGCGGCGGCCTGGGCCAGTGCCAGGTGTCCGCGATGGATGGGGTCGAAGCTGCCGCCGAAAAGGCCGATATTCATTCCGCTGTTTCCTTGCCCGATTTTCGGTGCAATCCCCGTTAGTTTCGTCGTTTGCCGGGCATTGTGGCAAGGCGTGTTGCCAGCCCTGTTGCACGATTATGTTCCCCACTCGCCTTTTTGTACCAGCGAGTTTTGCGGAAAACGGCATCTCCGATTAGGCTGTGAACAAGGCGGTTCCTGTTCTCCCGACGTTGCTCCTGGGTGTGGGTAGTGTACTTCTGGCCACTGTGCCGCCAGGAAAATGCGGTGGACTAGCGTAACTCGCCGTGCGCGCGGTCTGCGCATAGCATGAGCCTATGCGAATGAAACTCCCCCTCATCCGCAGCTTGGCCGTAGCTCCGGCACGCGCTCCTATCCTGCGCTACGGAGTTGCTCTCCTCAGCACCGTCCTGGCGCTGATCCCAACCTTGTTTTTGTCCGATATCGCGGAGAGCCGCCTCATCATGTTCGCCGTCGCCGTCATGGTCAGTGCCTGGTACGGGGGATGGAAGCCGGGACTCGCCGCCACCTCTTTTGCGCTCACCGTCAGCGCCTACTATTCGCTCAGCGGAGGACAGACTCCAGGCGAGTATCGCCGGGCGATCGCGCACCTCGCCCTGTTCTTCGCCGTGGCCCTGCTGATCTGCTGGTTCAACGCCGCCCTCCGCGCTACCCAGGAGAGCTTGAACCGCTCCGAGAGCAACTTTCGCTCGCTCGTGATGAACGCGCCCTACGGCATCTGCCGCTGCAGCGCCCTGGGAATCCTGCAGGACGCAAACCCCGCGCTGGTGGCTATGTTCGGTTATAACACCGCCGCCGAGCTCACGGGCCGACATCTGGGAAGCCTCTACGCCGATGCCCAGCAATGGTTTCAAACCGTCGATTATTTTCACGCCCGGAAGGAATTCAACAACCTGACCACGGAGTGCGTGCGCAAGGATGGCGCCGCCATCGTGGCGCGTATTTCTGGACGCTCGATTGCGAACGGCAAAGACGGAGGCACATTCGAGATTTTTATGGAAGACGTTACCGAAACCCGCATGTTGGAGCTGCAACTCCGTCAGGCGCAAAAGATGGAAGCCATCGGCCGCCTCGCCGGCGGCATCGCCCACGACTTCAACAACCTGCTGATGGTGATCTCCGGCTACGTCGAGTTTCTGCTCGAGCGCCTGGGACCCGATCCCCGGCTGCGCGGGCCGGCGCAGGAGATCTCCAACGCCACGCAGCGCGCCACCTCGCTGACCCGGCAATTGCTGGCCTTCAGCCGCAAACAGATCCTTGCCCCCAAGCTGCTCGACCTGAACGAGGCGGTGGCCGAGAACCTGAAAATGCTCACCCGCATGATCGGCGAAGATATCGATCTGGTCATGATTCCGGGCCCCACGCTCGGCGCCGTCCGCGCCGATCCCGGCCAGATCGACCAGGTCATCATGAACCTTGCCGTCAACGCCCGCGACGCCATGCCGCAAGGCGGCAAGCTGACCATCGAGACCGCCAACGTCACCCTCGACGAAAACTTCGCGCGTACGCACACCCCGCTCACCGCCGGCGACTACATCATGCTCGCCATCAGCGACACCGGCGTCGGCATGGACAACGAAACCCAGTCGCGCATCTTCGAGCCGTTCTTCACCACCAAGGGCACCAAGGGCACCGGCCTCGGCCTCTCTACCGTGTATGGCATCGTGAAACAGAGCGGCGGCTTTATCTTCGTCGACAGCAAGCCGCAGCGGGGCACCGCTATCCGTGCCTATTTCCCGCGAGTCAATGGACGCGAAGATGCCGCCGCCGCGCAGGACTCCCTCGGCCTTCCCCGCGCCGATCGTGGGCAGGAGACCATCCTCCTCGTCGAGGATGAAATCAATGTCCGCCATCTCGCCCGACAGTATCTGGAAAAGCAGGGCTACAAGATTCTCGAAGCCGAAGACGGCGCAGCGGCTCTGCAAATCGTAGACGGCTACAAAGGCACCATCGACCTCCTGCTCACCGACGTCATCATGCCTGGCGCGAATGGCCCCGAATTGGCCGCGCAAATTACCAAGCTGCTGCCGGATATCCGGGTGCTCTACATGTCGGGTTACACGGAAAATGCCGTCGATAGAGGCGTTATGCTCGACGCCAGTATTAACTTGCTGCAAAAACCATTCAGCCTTCCCGCTCTGCGGGACCGTGTCCGCGAGGTGCTGGATTCCGAGGCCATTCCCCTGGAGGTCGCAATGCCATCCCGCGCCGACTCCGGTCTTCTTGCTGAAAAGAAGGTTCCACCGTTCCGAGCTCGCCGTTTCAATCTTCATGTTCCGCTGCGCTATCGTCCGCTCGGTGAAAAGAGCTGGCGCCCCGGCACCACCGAAAACATCAGCCGCTCCGGATTACTGTTCCAGGCGCAGGAATTGCTCCATCCCCACGCACAACTGGAGATTAACCTGGTGCTGCCGGCAGAAATTGCCGGCCTTGCCGCCACCGAAGTCTTCTGTCGCGGAGAAGTGGTACGCTCCGTTGAGGCGCAAGGACAAGGCCAGGGTGTGGCCCCCGCCCTGGCCGCGAAGATTCTGCAATACCACTTCCAGCACGGCACGCACGTAGGCGAAGCGTAAGTCGTGTGGGGACGGAGCTCCGCCCTGTCCCGGCGGGGCAAAGCCCCGCCGCCACAAGATCTTCTGCCGCGGGGACCGCGCCCTCACCTGTCCACGGTCATCAATCCGCCGTTACATTCGATATCCGGTTCACCCTTGGACAACGCCCCTCCGGGACTGTTACATTGCGGCCAGTACCATTGCATCCCTCAGTGAGGCCGGCGATGTCCCTGGTCGTGAAATTGGAAGACGATCTCGGCGAACGCAGCGAGTGGGTTATGCTGCACGGGGTGGTTCCCGCCACCGGCCACGCGGATTTCGTGCTGCTCAGCGGCATTGATCCCTTCGGCAAAACCGTGTTCAATCACCTGCAGATGGAAGCCTTCCTCAAGGAGTGGGATCGTGCCAAAGATCGCGTGCGCGATGAAAGCCAGTTAGAAGCCTGGCAAAAGGTGAAGCAGATGGCCGAAATCTGCCGCCACGACCGCGACCTCTATCTGCGCTTCGTCGGCAACTAACGCTGGTTCAGCAAACGTGACAATTACCCACCTGCGTCACCCACCGCTACTTCTCCGGCAGATTCGCCTCCAGAAACTTCACCACATTTTCTCCCATGATCATCCGGATATCCGGCTCGGTATACCCCGCGTCCAGCATGGCATCGGTGATCTCGACCAGGCCGGTTGTGTCGAAGGGCTCCGTGACGGCTCCGTCAAAATCCGAACCGAGCGCCACATGTTCCACGCCCACCCGGTCGGAAACATACCGCATGGCTTTCACAATCGCCCGCGCATCCGTGCCGCAGGTAGCCGTGTCCCAATACCCGATTCCGATCAAGCCGCCCTTTGCTGCCACCGCCCGAATCTGATCATCGCTAAGGTTCCGGTTGTTGTCGCATGTGCCCTTTACGCCCGTGTGGGAAACGATCAGCGGACGAGTAGCAATCGCAAGCACATCTTCAATCGTTTTAGCCGACGCATGCGCCAGGTCCACGATCATATGCCGCGCTTCCATCTGTCGCACCCACTCGCGGCCTTTATCGGTGAGGCCGGTCCGATGAACTCCCGCCGAGGATCCTCCAATATCGTTATCGAAGAAATGGCTGGGCGACATCATCCGGTACCCGGCGCGGTACAGAACATCCAGATTTTCCAGCTTGCCATCGAGCGCGTGCGCGCCTTCGATCGAAAGCAGTCCGGCCGTGAGCCGGCCATTGAGCCGGCGGCGTTGCAGGTAGCTGGAGAGATCGGCAGAGCTCTCAATTACCACGAAGCCGCCTTCGGAACCGCGCGCGAACCGATGCAGGCGCCGCGCCTGATACAGCGCCCGCTGCGTGAGGCTGTTCCAGGTCGCGGGCGGCCAGCGATCCACAATCGCCAGCCAGAAAATGTCGTCGCTCTTGTCGTCATTGCTCTCAATGTTCAACCCGTGCGGACTCTTGGTGGGCAGCGAGAACACTTGCAATGCAACATTGCCCTCCGCCAGGCGCGGAATATCCACCTGCCCATCGGTGCTGCGCTCCAGCAGATCCCGTCCCCACAAAAGTGAATCGGCGTGCAGATCGGCGATGGTGAGCTCCTTGTGCAGATTTAGCGCCCGCTCGGATGCCGTGTAGGGCGGCTTCTTCACCAGCTTATTCTGGTTCTCGTCCACCAGCCGCGGGATCTCCACGAGGAACGCGACCACGATGCACAGGACCAGCAAAGCGATTTGAACCGACCGTCTGCGCACAAAACCTCCAAGGTTCGAAGTAACACGTCAGTGAGCGTGGACTTACGAGCGTGAAAAACTTCAGGTTGCGGAATAGCTCAAGTTTCGTATCAAGGCATCGCTTTAGCGCTGCCGAAATTCTGCGAAATCGGATGCCTCTTCAGGGGCTGCGCATCAAATATCGATTTTTCCCGCAATCTGAACCTGTGGAATCACTTCGACAGCGCTCCCAGCGCCCCGCGAAACAGCACGTCAAAACTCTGAGCACTCTTGCCGCCCCGCGCCGCCAGCAGCGCCTTATCTGCCGCCGCGCGCGGATAGCCCAGATTGACCAGCGCGGAAATAACGTCTTCCTCTACCGGGGTCGCCAGCGCCGCGGTCATCTCTGACCCTCCTGCCGGCGCCGGCAGCTTGTCGCGGAGTTCCAGCACCATCCGCTCCGCTGTCTTCTTGCCGATTCCGGGAATGCGAGTGAGCCGCGCCAGGTCGCCTCCACGAATCGCTCCCACCATCTCGTCCGCCGGCATGCCGCTCAGGATCTTGATCGCCAGCGTCGGACCAATCCCGCTGACCGTCAGCAGCTTCTCAAAAAGCTGTTTCTCTGCAAGCCGCAAGAATCCGTACAGGCTGAGCGCATCCTCGCGAACGTGCGTGTGGATGTGGAGCGCGACTTCAGCCCCTGCCGCCGGCATTTCCGTGAATGTCGGCACGCTGATCGCAACCTCATAGCCGACCCCGTGAGTTTCCACGATCGCCTGGTTCGGATGTTTCGCCAGCAACCTTCCTCGAAGATGCGCAATCATCGCGGCTATTGTACGGCACAGTCCACGTAGGAACAGCCGCCCTCGGCTGCCAGCGGGCGGAAGCCCGCCACAGGCTGCCGAAAAACGCAACACCGCCAGCCGCCAGAACCGGCGGAGGCCAGTCACCACGCCTACCCGCCGAACCAGAAAGCAGGTTCGAAAACCTTCGGGCAGACGCTTCCTAAACGCCTCCACTTCGATCAGGAATCCAGTGCAGCCAATCCGCCAACTAACTGATTCCAAAGTACTTGACAACAATCGCCCACGAACATGGGGTAGGCTTATCGGCCGGGGAGCTGGCGGTTCACGAGAGGGTTCATCCGTTTATCCATAGTCTAGCGGGTCTGAGTTTAGCGGCCCGGGATCTTTTCCGCCGGTGCCACCTGCAAGTGGCTGTGTACAAAGGGGATACGCAACAGGTTTTGACGGAGCCAACTTTGCCATTGACTTATATAGAAAAACCTATTATTATCAATAGTTTCCATTGAGGCCGATAGGCTGGAATCTGCTTGGGACTGGCTATCCTTGATATTAGCGGGTGAATCCCATCAGCTCTTCTTGGAATCAAACAAGATGGCGACTTAGAAGAAGTCCTCATTCTAAAAGAGGGTAATATTTTCATGGCTAAGCGACGCGGAAATCCCAACTGGGGTAAGCCTGAGCCCATCGGGCCAGTTACTCCCACAATCACTGAGTTCGAACAGGTTGTGCACGAGTATAAGCTCTCCCCCGACCAATATTTGCGGTCCACACGGCTGCGCGAATGGGCTCGCCGGAACAAGAATTCCAAGTACATCCCCGAGCCCTTGCTGGAAGCCTGGGGCTTTGAAATTGAATCCACCCTGTAACCGCAGGGAACCAGATTTACTCAGAGAAGTTTTACTGGAAGGGTCGCCGCAGGCGGCCCTTTCCTGTTTTACACTGCATATTAAGGAGTCAAGACCAGGTCGCAAAATTAAGACCGGCTGGCAAGAATCACGCTTATGACCTCTAATCTGCCCTTCACCGATGTTGCCACTGCGATCGAAGAGATCCGCGCCGGGCGAATGATCGTCGTGGTTGACGACGAGGATCGCGAGAATGAAGGTGACCTCACCCTCGCCGCCGAAAAAGTTACTCCCGAAGCCATTAACTTCATGGCCAAGTACGGACGCGGCCTCGTCTGCCTGGCCATGACCGAAGAACGGCTCGACCACCTGCACATCGGTCCCATGACCAGCGAGAACACGTCGCAATACGGGACCGCTTTTTGCGAGGCGATTGACGCGCGCGATGGCGTAACCACCGGAATCTCAGCCTATGATCGCGCGCACACCATCAAAACGGCAATCGATCCGGCGACGCGCCCATCGGATCTGGCGCGGCCAGGGCACGTCTTCCCGCTGCGAGCGCGCAAGGGCGGAGTGCTGGTGCGCGCCGGCCAGACCGAAGCTTCGGTGGATCTGGCCAGGCTAGCCGGCATGGTCCCGGCGGGGATCATCTGCGAAATCATGAGAGACGACGGCACCATGGCGCGCGTGCCCGACCTGATCGAGTTCTGCCGCACCCATGAAATGAAAATGCTCACAGTGGCGGAGTTGATCCGCTACCGCATGCAGCATGAGCGCTACGTGCATCGTGTGGGCGAGGCGCTGGTCGAAACCAAGCACGGCGAATTCCGCCTCATCGCCTACGAGAGCGAAGTGGACGGTGGCGGATCCCACATGGCCCTGATTCGCGGAGAAATCGGCCGCGGCGACATTAGCGATTCGTCCGAGCCCGTCCTGGTCCGCATGCACGCGCACTGCCTGCTGGGCGACGTTTTCGGCGCCACCGGCTGCGACTGTCATCAGACCCTCGAGGCCTCGCTGCAGATGATAGCCGCCGAGGAGCGAGGCGCATTGATTTACCTGCACCAGACCTCCAAGGGTTTCTCGGCGGAAAAAATCGGAGAACAGTCGTTTCTCACCTTTCATCGCGACCGGCGTTTGCCGTCCCTCCCCGAAAGCGAGCGCAAGACTCATCGCGAGATCGGCCTCGGAGCTCAGATCCTTTCCGATCTCAACCTGAAGCGCATCCGAATCTTGACCAATCACCCAAGAAGGGTGGCCGCTCTGGAAGGCTTTGATATAGAGATTGTCGAGCAGGTCCCGGTAAAATTCGCGCTACCGAAAGCGCATAAGTAGATGTTCGTGTTGGTGTTCATGTGGGGACGGGGCTCTGCCCCGTCCAAGCCGAGCGAAGATCTCCACGACTAAAACGGCATCCGCGGCGTAATCTCCTCATCCTTGATAAAAAACTGCGCTGAACATACCGACGAGCCGCAGATGGTCGGCAGCAGTCCGGCCATCTGCCGGCGGGTAATCAAGCCCAGTGTGCCGCAAGCAGGGCACGAGAGCACCGCCCAATAGGGGTCTTCGCGCTCTCCCAGTTGGCCCGCATTCTCCAGCACGAACACGGTGCCCGGTTCCATCTGCTCGGGAATCCACTCGCTGATAATGCTCAATTCACCGATCATCATGCCTCCTCGCTTTCCGTTTACGCGCGTCTTGCGCTCACCGCGTTACGCCCACCGAGTTACGCTCACCGAGTTACGCCCTCTGCGCCCGGCGTAAAGACCCGCCCCGCTCCGAAACCGCCGTCTTCTTGCGCGACTGAATCTCTCCTCGAACCCGGCGGACTTCGTCGCTCAGGCATATATCGAACATCGGCTGCCGGGCGTTTTTTAACAGGTCCACCACCTGTCGTGCCGAGGTGCGGAGATACAGATGAGTGCCGTCGCTAAGCAGGTGACACTCCGCGGACGCGCTCACCGTAGCCGCCAGGCTGGTGCCGAATTCCTGCTGCAGGAAAGCAATCGCCTTGCGCATGCGTTGCAGCGAGAAGCCGCGCCGGCGGAGCTGGCAGATGACCGCCACAGTGACCAGTTCGTCCCAGTTGTAAATGCGGCGATGGCCCTGGCGCACCGGCGCCACGATGCCGCGCTCGTCCCACCATTGCAACTGCCGGGCGGTGATTCCGGTAAGGGCGATTACCTCGTTGGATGTGAACTGTTGTTGCATCCTGGGCACGCTCTGTTTCAAACAATAAAATGTAGAAATGTTTGAAACATTCTAGGCGGCGCAGGCAGAAATCAAGCCGCCTTTCGTGCTTCCTTGTGTTGACTAAGGGGATACGTCGCCGGAGGTCTGCCCTCTCTGAAACTGGCGTTTCTGAGACAATTAATCTGTACCACTAGCCTTTTTCCCGTTTCTTGTGTTACACTGTTCTTGCTAAGTTTGACTCACAAGCAGTTGCAGGACGGTACCGCCAACCAGCGTCAACCCCCTCTACAGCAGCGAATCTTCTCAGCACATTTCAATCAGAAACAAGAATAGGAACATCAATGGCAGAACAAGGAACAGTGAAGTGGTTTAACGACGCCAAAGGCTATGGTTTCATCAGCCGTCAAAATGGCGAAGACGTTTTCGTGCATTTCTCCGCTATTCAAGCAGGCGGCTTCAAGAGCCTGCAAGAAGGCCAAACCGTG
>Ga0181530_10006208_pt1 | contig 11872 bp, 6 predicted proteins | sample PEATcosm2014_Bin_42_FD_119769 | JGI IMG/M metagenome (GOLD analysis project Ga0181530, IMG submission 119769) | Peatland microbial communities from MTU Mesocosm Facility, Houghton, MI, USA - PEATcosm2014_Bin10_60_metaG | ecosystem: Environmental > Terrestrial > Soil > Wetlands > Peat | place... | reverse complement strand
TTGAAGTCCTCCTCCTGATCCTGCTAGCCTGAAAGCGAAATGAACGACCCGAGCGGCGATTCCCGCGGTGCCACCGAAACACCAGTGACCCGGCTGCTGCCGGAAGGGAATCTCCCATCCGCCATGACAAGACGTGAGCTTCTTCGTTATGCCTCGCTGGGCACCCTGGGCTTGTTATGCTCCTCGGCACTGGCCAGGGGAACCGATTGGTTGGAAGTGCAACTCCTGCATTTCGAGGGACAAGACGTGTTCACGCGTATCGTCAGTCAGGCTTCCGCTGAGAGATGGAGTCGCCTGCCGATCGGCGAGTTGATCGGCAAGATCGCAATGGAGTTGAAAGGCACGCCCTACGTGGGTTTCACACTGGAACTCTCCAAGGACTCCGAATACTGCGTGGTCAATCTAAAGGGGCTGGACTGCGTGACATTCTTCGAGGATTCCCTTTGCATGGCCCGCATGATCAAGCGGGGGAAAGGCTCTCTCGCCGACCTGGTCAAAGAAGTGCGGACCACGCGCTATCGCGGCGGCAAAATGGGCGACTTCACTACCCGCATCCACTACACGACCGATTGGTTTGTGGACAACCAGGCAAAGGGCGTGGTCACGATCCTGACGCCGTCCCTGCCGGGCGCGAAGCCGTTCACGCAGAAGGTAGGCATCATGTCCCAGCATCCGGAGAACTACCGGCAACTCGTGGCTCACCCGGAGCTCCTCCCCAGGATTCGGCTCTGCGAGGACAGGATCAATGCGCGGTCGCTAATGTATCTGCCGATGGATAAACTGGCCGCCGCCGAGCACCTGCTTCAGACGGGGGATATCGTGGGGGTGGCCACCACCGAGCCAGGCATTGATATCGCCCACACCGGGCTGTGCATCAAAGACGAGCAAGGAGTGGTGCACTTCATGGACGCCTCGTCCTCGCGGCGCAGCATGAGGGTCACCCTCGAACCCGACATCAGCAGGTGCCTGAACTGGTCTCCAAAGCTGACGGGCGTGATGTTCGCGAGGCCGCTGGAACTCAAAGCACCGCTTGTTTCGCCTGCTCAAAGCCGCTGAAGACACGGCGGGGGTCAGGTGCGCTCGCAAGCGCGAGGGGGAGCGTCCCCTTACGCCATGACGTGTCTCCCCCCCACGGAATCCTGAACGCCGCGTTACGATCGCAAGTACTTGGCCACCGCCTCGCCGCGAGAATGCACATGGAGCTTCCCATAGATGCCCTTGATGTGCACCCGCACCGTATCAATGCTGAGCGACAGCACATCGGCGATCTCTTTATAGGGGACTCCCCGGGCCAGGTGATCGAGGACCTCCCTCTCCCGCGGTGAGAGCTTCTCGACCTCCGGGCCGAAACCGCCGCGCTGGTTGAAATACTGTACGACCTTGCGCGCGATGTGCCCCGTCATGGGCGAATTGCCGCGGTGGACGTCGGCGATGGCCTCCAGAATCTCCGCCTGCGGCGTCCGTTTCAACAAATACCCGCTGGCGCCGGCCAGGAGCGAGTTGAAGATCTTGTCGCTGTCCTCATAGACCGTCAGCATCAGGACCTGGGTCGAGGGGATCAAGGCCTTGAGTTGGCGGACGCACTCGATGCCGTTCATCTTTGGCAGGTTAATATCCATCAGCACGACATCCGGAGCCTGCCCGGGGAGTTGGGCAAGCGCCTCTTCGCTCGTCCGGTAAGACCCGACGCAGAGGAATCCAGCGGTCTGCTTAATTCGGCTGGCCAGATTCTCGCGAATCCAGTCGTCATCCTCGATGATGGAGACTTTAATAGCCATGTTCAGTCACGCCCGGATTTATCGCAGTATTGGCGTCTTCCCGCAATCGCATGAACATGTGTAGGCAATCGCCTTCGAGCCCTTGCGGCCCGAGAGCATTCGGCGCGTGGATGGCGATAACAAAGCTGCGCATAGGAACCCTCTCACCGGCCTTCCACTTCCATCCGGATGCTGGTGCCGCCGCCCGGTTCGCTGTGCAGGACAAGGTGACCGCCGATTTGCTCCAGCCTTTGGGTCATGTTCTCCAATCCATTCCCTTTCCAGCGAGCCTGGCCAACCGCGAAGCCGCGGCCATTGTCGCTGACGGTTATCGTCATCCGGCCATCGGTGACGCCCAGGCCGACCCGGACCTCGGTGGCGTTGGCGTGCTTGAGCGAGTTGTTCAGCGCCTCCTTGACCGCCATGAACAGGTTGTGGCGCGCCTCGGTGGACACGGGCCGATCGGGCAGTTGCGCCGGCATATCCAAGCGGCAGCTCACGCCGGTGTCCTGGAAATACTCCTGGGCATACTGGAAAATGTAGTTGGCCAGATGGTCCAGCGTGTCGTTCTTCGGGTTGATGGTCCAGACGATCTCATCCATGGCCCGGGTGATCTCCCGGACGGTCCTCAAGATATTCCGGATATGGGGTTTGTTGGAGTCGCCCTCAGTGGTCTCACGGTCCACCAACTCCGTGAGCATGCCCACTTTCGTCAAGCGCGCGCCGACATCGTCGTGCAGGTTGGCGGCGATCTCCACCCGCAATCTCTCGATCGCGCGCAGGCGCTCCACGCGCAAGCGGTACAGCAGCGTCAACACCAGCCCCGCCGCCACCGCGATCAGCGCTTTGAACCACCACGTCTGCCAATAGTGGGGCGCAAATTCCAGCGCTAACGCCGCCCCGCCTTCGTTCCAGACCCCGTCATTGTTGCACGCGGCCACGCGAAAGCGGTACTTGCCCGGGGCAATGTTCTCGTACGAGGCCAAGCGGCGGGTGCCCGCGTCAACCCAGCCCGGGTCAATCTTCTCCAGCCAGTATTTGAATCGGTTCCTTTCCGGCGCTTGAAGGCTCAGGGCGGTATAATGAATCTCGATGCGCCCCCGCCCGGGAGGCACCCAGAGGCTCAAAGAAGAGCCTGAGGCCAAAGGGTCCAACAGCAGCGGTCTCCCGTCGGCGATGACCTCCTCGATAGCCACAGGCGGTGGCCGCTCGTTGGTCTTGATGCCGGGGTCCGCCGCCACCACGCCCCGGATGGTCGGGAACCATAACCGCCCATCCCGGCTTTTCCATCCCGCTGGCTTTGCCACGCCGTTGCATTGAACCGTCGGCAAACCGTCCGCCCTGCCAAAAGCCGTACAGGAAATGACCGGCGCGACGCCTCGGTCGAACTCATCCAGTTGCTTCTTGCCGACCCGGAAGATGCCCTTGCGGCAGCTCATCCACAGACATCCGTAGTCGTCCTCCACAATCTCGTAAATCTCATCGCTGAATAATGCCTGCCGGGTCGTATAAGCGGCCCACTTGCCCCCTTTGGAGCGGTACAAGCCGCCGCCCCGGGTTCCTACCCAGAGCGTGTGATCGCCATCAACGTAAAGCGCATTGACCCAGTTCGTGGATGGGCCGCCCGACGCAGCCAACCGGCTAAACTTCCCATCCTCCCACCGGCTCAACCCGCCATCGGTCTCGATCCACAATCCTCCGCCCTCCTCCTCACAGAGCGCCAGAATGTTGTTCCCCGCCAGCCCGTTGGCCGTGGTATAGCCCTCAAATCTGCCCGACTTGAACACGCTCAACCCCCGGCTTGTGCCAATCCACAACGCCCCCCTCCGGTCCTCGTGGATCACGCGGACCGCTCCATCGAAGACATCCTGCGACCTGGCAAACTGGGTTTGCGACCCGTCCTTAAGCCGGATCAGCCCGCCGCTGTGATCCAATCCCACCCACAGACTTCGGTCTCGCCCTTTGTGCAGCCCCAGTACCTTGCCGTCCTTCAATCCCTGGATCGTGCCGTAAGCCGTGATCTTCTCGTCCTTCAGCCGATTCAAGCCACCCTCCCACGTGCCGATCCACATCGTCCCCGAACCGTCCTCGCAAACCGACATGACGTTGTTACGCGTCAGCCCGTCCCGGGTGGTGTAAGCGGTAAAGCGCGCCGGATCGAGGCGATACAACCCGTCCTGCCCGCCCGCCCATACGTTTCCCTCGCGGTCCTCGAATAGGGTGTAAATCTGATCCGCAAAGGTCCCTCCCCGGGCCTGCCAGGGAACGAACCGCCCTTGAACCATGCGTGCCAGGCCATGAGCCGTCCCAACCCACAACTGCCCCCGCTGGTCTTCTCGCGCCGCGAGGATAGTCTTGTCCGGCAGGCCATCGCCCACACCGAAGGTCGTGATCGTTTCCCCGTCCACGCAGTTAAGCCCCTCATTCGCGCCCGTCCAGATTCGGCCCTGCTTGTCCTGGCAGACAAACCTCAACGCGTTCGCCGCCGTTCCCAGACTGATATTGAAGGTGCGGATGATTCCCTCCTTATCCAGGCTGCTCAAGCCCCGCAACGTCGCGATGCGCAGATTGCCCCGCTGGTCCTCGCATAAGCCCCTGACAGAGTTTGCCGCCAGACCGTTTCGCTGGGCGAAATTGGTGAACTTCCCATCCTTATAGCGGGTCAGCCCTCCGTCAGTGCCGATCCACAGCGCTCCGTCCCCCCCTTGCAGCAGGCACCGAATCTGGTTGCTGACCAAACCGTCCGCTTCCGAAAAGCGCGTGAACTTCCCCTCCTCCCAATGCGCCACTCCATAACCGTCGCACCCGATCCAAAGACTCCCATCCCGGTCGGCGCAAAGCGCCGTGATTGCGCCATGCTGCAACTCTGGGGGCGCTCTCTCGTCCAGCACCGTAAACCGCACGCCGTCGAACCGCGCCAGCCCCTCTCCCGTGCCGACCCATAAATACCCGTCGCCCGTCTGCGCGATAGCATACACTGAATTCTGCGGCAGCCCATCGTCCGTCTGCCAGGTGCGCACGCCGTACGAAGTGATCACGTTGGTCGTGCCCGCCGTCAGACCCGCGGCCAGCCCATAAGTCATCAGCCAAACTGTCCGCCGCAGGGCCGAAGCCCAAAAGGCCCGCCGACGCAACTCGAAGCCAATCACATGCTCAGCATGATTCATGCAGCGCGCCGCCGAGTCTAACACCCCATGCGTAGTGCCGCAAAACGAATTATGTGAGTGCGGCGCGGACATGCAGGGCCAGGGACTTAGCCGCTTCCTGGGACACCGGGTTGGCACGGGAGTGGTAAGCCAGTGGTAGGTTTAATACAATTTCTATTAAGCCTACCACTGGCTATCCAATGGCCTGCCCAGAATGGCACCCTTCCAGGTGGTGCGGCGCAGAATCCGCCTGAAGGCGGGACTCCAAACCTGTAGGGCCGTGTCGCCGGTTACGGGCCGCTAGGCCTTGGTGTCGCCAGCGTCATTTTCGCCAGAGGTTGGAGGGCCGGGTCACCGATGATGACGTAGAGCAGAGTGTTGCTCTTCACGACATCACGGGAGACTAGATCATCCGCGGAAGTGCCGCTGAACGCTATAAGGGCGTTGATCAGGCGTTGGTAGGCTTCGCCGACGGTGAGGCCCTCCATCCAGGCTTCCATGACAGGGAACAGATGGGGGAACCCGGCGTTTTCGCGCATGTGGGCGTAAACGACGGCAGCCCCATTTTCCACGGCTCGCATCGCAAAGCTCTCATCCTTCTGTTGGAGGGGCTTGTCGCCGGGGCCATCGGTCGCCGGCCAAATGCCCGTTTGGGCGGAGGCGGCCGAGAAGCAGTCGCCGCACATCACAATCTTGCCGGTCATGGGGACATCGTGAAAGGCGCTGACGTCCAAACTGCACGCCGTACCACGGGTGCCGTGGCCGAACATCAGGAGGAGCGAGGCATCGTCCAGCGCGGGTCGAGCCGCCGAAGGGATCGTTTTGATGGACGGGCCGGTTCCGCTCATAGCCACTTGCCATTGATTGGTCGCGGGAGGAATGGTCACCCCCATTTGCACGGCGGTGGACGCGAGGATGACCAGGCTATGAGTGGTGCAGCCGTAATCAGCAAAGAGGTTCCGCATCATCCTGACTTTCTGCAAGGAACGCTGGCCGAAGGGCCTCGGGCCGAGGACTTGACCCATGACGAACGGACGCAACTGGGCAGCGGCTTGGGGCCGATAATTGATCGAACGATCAACCAGGGAATTGAACGCAGTTTGACTGGGCGCCGCGAGGATGCCGGGAAACACGGGCACCCGCTGGTCATCACTCAGCCCTGCAAGCGCGGACCAAATGCCGAGGAGCATGTTTCCCGTGAAGCTCCCTGATTTCGGGGCGATGGCCACGAAACGTGGCCGTGCGCGGCGGAGGTCGGATATCAATTGGTCGCGCTCCCCCGCTGCCGTCCGTAAGGCGCCTAGATCTTTCACGCGGACAATAGCGCCGTGGTGAAACCTGGCCAGGCGTTCGAGCGGATCAAGGTAGGCCGCCTCGGTCTCATCGGTGACAATAACGTAGGCATCTCCCACGGTCGCGTGCGGGCTGGTTTTAAGGATGTAAGTCGCGGTGATCCCATCCTGCTGGCTGGGCGGCGTGTCGCGGTCCACGCGAGTTACGTCAGCGATGTTTGGGACCGGCAGTTCGGTGGATTGAGCCCGTGCCGGACCAGCGGCTGCGCGACTCAGCCGGGGCGCTGCTTCTGTCGTCGAGACCGGATCGCGCTTTGCCCGGAAATGGGATGCGCCTGACGCGCCGTAAATTCCGTTCATCCCTGGAAAAGCGCCGGGCTGCACCTTCACCTCGCGAGTGAAGGCGATGACGTTACTTGCCATCACGCCCGAAAAGGCGATCGTGCGCCCGCCATCCGGACTGTCGCACTTGAAGGAAACCTTGTTGCCCTCGATGGTGCCGTTGTAGATCGCGGTGGCCCCAGTCAAGGTCGTGGTCGTCGTCCCACTGGATCCTCCCTGGCTCACCGTGCCCGTGACTTTGGCCCCCTCCGCCTTCAAGGTGAACGTCCAGGGAGCGAACGCAACCTCTTCCGCCTTCCACGTACCGGTGATTCCGTCCTGGCCAATGCAACTCGCCACTACGCCAAAGAACAACCCGACGAAGCACGGCGCGCTCTTCATACGCACTCCCTTTCGCTGGGCACGCCTATTAGGCATTTCGCTTTTGACCCGCCACGTCTCCATTGGCGCGATGCGACTGAGGGATAATTGGTTTCTGGTCTCACGCATGACGTCCAAATCATGCGTGACGGGGAGAAGGAGATCAATCTCGCGTCTCAGGCATCCGGGTGCCTCATTTTTCGCTCCACCGTGTCAACTCTTGGGACTCCGAAGGCACCCTATCACCTCTGCCTGAGTGACAACGCGGAGCAAAACCGCAGGCCGGTTGAGGTTGTGGCTCGCGGTTTGCTGAGAAGCATGCATGCGTGCGATCGCGTATAATTTGCGCAACGACCTGCGCCGCTTATGCCTGCCCAAGTTGATTGAGCGTATTTCCAAGGCTCAGCCCCACCGTCTCACCACCTCTGGCGAAAGCTTGATATGCCACCTCTTTTAAGCTAGACATTGGGGAGCAGAATCAGTTAGCCTTGTCACAGACAATTCATGGGACCCTCCATCTGGGAAAGACTGGCCTTGACTACCGCGTTGTTGGCGGGCGCTTTGGGCGCCATGTCCGCGGAGGCCACCCCCACAGCGTTTACGGGTTCCTACTCCCAGAACTTTGACCTTGATCTGACCAACGGCGCCGCGACCATGCCCGTCGGCTTCCGTGCGATGATTATATCGGGAGCAAACAGCGATTATACCGCCGCCAATCCCATCTCGACCACCGCCATCGCCGCCGCCACGGCCTCCGGCACGCAGTCCTTGACGGTTTGGGATTTCGGCGACATGGTCACCAACTCCGCCGCTGCGCTGTATAATGTCGGCTCGTTCGGCAACCTGAACGACCGTGCGCTTGGCTCGGACCCGACCGGCATTGGGGCCATGGTGATCGAATTAAGCATGACGAACGCAAGCGGCGGCAACCTGCTGGGCGTGACTTTCAGTTATGACTGCAAATGTCTGGCCAACGGCGGCGGCGGCGGCAATGAGGGCGGTGACTTGCCGGGCTATGCTTTCTTTTACAGCCTTACGGGCGGCACCAACGCGGCGGATTGGACCGGCGTGAACGCCCTTTCCCTGCCCAACTACATGGCCGGCACGACGCTAAGCAGCGGCCCGGTGGCCATCACGTTTCCGACGCCGCTCACCAACAATGGCATCATGTATTTCCGCTGGGCGGACGACAACAGCACGGCCTGCAGCCCAAATCAGATGTTCGCCATTGACAATATCAGCATCACGACCTCCGCTTCCGCTAATACGCTGGCGGTCCAGACTCTGCGGCAGATCAAGACCGTTTTCGTGATTGCGCTGGAAAACCACAACTGGACGCAGGCATGCCCGGATTGCAGTCCGCAGCAAATTCTTGGCAATCCCGCCGCGCCTTACCTCAACAGCCTGGCCACCTCCGGCAACTCGAACGCGGCCCAGGTTTCCTACGCCACGCGGTATTACAACTCCGGCCAGGGCGTGCATCCGTCCGAACCGAATTACATCTGGTCGGAAGCCGGCACGGAATTCGGGGTTTACGTGAACGACGATCCGAGCACGGCTGCGGGCAACCTGTTTACCGCGCAGCATCTCACCGGCCAAATGAATGCGGCGGGCATTCCCTGGAAAAGTTATCAGGAAGACCTGGAATACACCTCGTCGGCGGCCGTCAGCAGTGCTGGAACGCGTCCGAGTGGCACCAATATCTACAACGGCTCAACCGAATATGATTATGGCCCGAAGCATAACCCGATGGTGTTCTTTACCGACACGCAGAATCAGAACGTCTATCCCTTGACGCAGCTTTGGACGGACCTCACCAACCATGCGGTTGGCCGTTACAATTGGATTAGCCCGGACTTTTTCAACGAGATGCACAGCTATTTGCCCGGCGGCTTTACCTATAATGGCGTCCTTTACACTGGCAATCAGGCTGCCGTAGCCGAAGGTGACAACTGCCTCTCCATCATCATTCCGCAAATCATGGCCTCGGCTGCCTACCAGGACCACGGCGTCATCATCATCTGGGTGGATGAAACCGAGAGCACCGATGATACAAACAGCACGCTGCCTGAAATCATCATTTCGCCGCTGGCCAGGGGCAACGCTTACGCCAGCAGCGTGGTCATGAGCCACTCCTCTGATCTTAAGACGATGGATGAGATTTTCGGGCTGGCTTTCCAGACCAATGCGCTTCCCAGCGGCGACCTCAACGCTTTCGGCACAGGCTACAATTACGTCGCCGCCGCCAATGACTTGAGCGACATGTTCCAGCCCATCTATCAGCCCCCGACCGTTGAGGGCGGACAGGTCAAGCCCGGCGCCAGCGGCTTCCAGTTGACGTTCTCCGGCCCGGCCGGCCAGCCCTATCAAGTACTGGCCTCCGACAACCCGATCATGTCACCGTCTGCGTGTGCCGTCATCGGCGCCGGCACGTTCGGCAGCACCAACGTCGTTTTCACCGACACCGATGCCGCTAATCATCCTGGGCGGTTCTACATCATCAAATCGCCGTAATTGGAATTGGCCGAACCGGGCGCTGGTGGGGTCACAGGGCGCCCCGCACCACCGCCCTTTCGCATCGTGGCCGAGCTACCAGAAACCAATCTTGCGAAGCCCCCGGGAGATTTAGAGCGCGTCCTGCGGGCGATCATTGAACGCTCGGTCAAATGCCGGTCCGCCGCCGTCCTGGTTGCGGTGATGATTGTTCTGGGGGGAATCTGGTCCGCTGCTCATCTCTCCCTGGATGTTACGCCCGACATCAGCAACCTGCAGGTGCAGGTGCTTACCCCGGTTCCCAATCTATCACCCGAGGAAATCGAATCCTCCGTGACCCGTCCAATCGAGCTGGAGTTTTTCGGACTGCCCGGCTTGGAGCAAGTTCGCTCCCTCACGCGTTTTGGGGTTTCTCAGGTCTGCCTGGTGTTTTCCGATGGCACCGATCTCTATCAAGCCCGGCAGATGGTGACCGAGCGGCTGGCCCAGGCGGTTGATAAACTGCCCCGCGGACTATCACCGAAACTGGCCCCACCCAGCTCGGGCCTCGGCGAAGTCTTCACTTATGCGCTCGCTTTCAGGACCAGCAGCCCTCAGGCCGCCAACTCAGTGGAGGCGAGACTGCGGCGACTGAAGCTCATGCAGGAATTCGTGGTCAGGCCTTGCCTGAAGTCCGTCAAGGGGGTTGCCGAGGTGAACACGACGGGGGGCTACGACCAGCAAATGGTGGTCGAGGTGGACCCGGCCAAGGTGACTCCGCTCGGCCTGGACCTTAACGACGTCGCGACCCTGGTGGAACGGAACGTGGCCATCGGGGGCGGCGCACTGGTCGAACGGGACGGACACCAGTTTATTATTCGCTCCCGGTCACGGGCGCAGACCATCGCCGAATTGACGAACCTTTGCATCAAGCTTCCGTGGGCGCGGAGGGGCCTGCCGTTGAGCAGCGTGGCCACCGTCAGCCTCGGCTCGAACATTCGACTGGGCGCCGCCACGCTCGACGGCGAGGAGGCGGTGCTGGGCACGGCAATGATGTTGGCGGGGGAAAACGCGCACGCGGTCGCGCGTTCCTTCCGCCTGGCCCTGGCCGAAGCCCAGAGCCGGCTGCCGGCGGACATGGAGCTTCGGCCGCTCTACGACCGGGCTGAACTGGTCGAGGTTGTCATTGACACCGTGGGACGCAATCTCGCCCTGGCGGGCGGATTGGTGCTGGCCGTGTTGCTCCTTTTCCTTCGCAGTTGGCGGGCGGCGCTGATCGTCACCTGCCTGTTGCTCCTGTCGTTTGCCCTGTGCCTTGGCGGCATGGTGGCCTTCGGCATCATGGGGAGCCTGCTGACACTCGGGGCGATTGATTTCGGCGTCGTGGTGGACGATACCATCGTTATGGTGGAGAACGTCGCCCGAAAACTGGCCGCACTCTCCGGCCATGACACTCCCGAAGGCCAGGAATCGCGCCTGGCCACCATCATTGCGGCCTGCTGCCAGGTGCGCAAACCGATGCTGGTCGGCATGTTGGTGATCATCGGCGCCTACGTCCCGATCCTCACCCTGGGCGGAGTGGAAGGACGAATGTTCCGGCCGCTAGCCCAATCGGTGATTATGCTGTTGCTTAGTTCCCTGCTGCTCACGCTCACGCTCGTTCCGGCACTGTGCGCGATTGGACTGGGATCGGGGGGCACGCTGAGAGAGCCTCGGTTCCTGCACCCCCTCCGTTCCGCTTATGAACGCCTGTTCCGGGCTTGCCGCCGCTTGCGGTGGTTGCTCCTGGCTCTGGCCGTGATGCTGGCGGGCGGAGCCTGCTGCCTTTCAACCCGATTGGGCGCCAATTTCCTCCCGTACTTGGACGAAGGTTGGCTGGTCGTCGAAGTGCAGCGCGATCCGCAAATCAGCCTGGCCAAATCGCTGGCTATGGAGCTGGAAACCGAACGTGCCATCCGGGCGGCGGTGCCTGAAGTCAAAGACCTCTTTTCGCGCATCGGCATGTCGGAGATTGCCACCGATCCGCAGGGGGCCAATCAGAATGACATTTACCTCAGCTTCCGGCCGCGAGCGCAGTGGCGTCACATCAAGGGGCGGAGGGTTTCCAAGTCCGAGCTCGGGCAAATCGTCAAGTCGGTGATCGAACGTAGCGTCCCCGGCCAGGAGTTGGCGCTCAACCAACCCATCGCCGTGCGGTTCGATGAACTGCTCGAAGGCGTGCGGACCGACCTGGCGATCAAGTTATTTGGGCCAGACTACGATCAGTTGGATGCCCTGGCGGGCAGGATTGCCGAGACGGTTAAGAAGGTCCCCCATGCGGGCGAGGTCGTTATTGACCGGCCAGGACGCGCCGACATGATGGAATTCCTTCCCAATCATGACCTGATGCTCCGCAACATGGCCCCCGGCGACCAGGTGAACAACGCGGTGTCCATCGCCCTTGCCGGGCGCCAGGTGGGACGCATTGACGAAGGCGACCTGTTCTATCCGGTGGTCGTGCGCA
>Ga0181530_10006207_pt1 | contig 11873 bp, 7 predicted proteins | sample PEATcosm2014_Bin_42_FD_119769 | JGI IMG/M metagenome (GOLD analysis project Ga0181530, IMG submission 119769) | Peatland microbial communities from MTU Mesocosm Facility, Houghton, MI, USA - PEATcosm2014_Bin10_60_metaG | ecosystem: Environmental > Terrestrial > Soil > Wetlands > Peat | place... | reverse complement strand
CGACAGTCCCGTTCATCGACTCAACGGCAAACGCTACCATGAACATTGGCTCCACAACCTGATGGCGTCCACCTCACTGATGGGCTTCAGAAACCACAAACCTGCAATTCGATAGAGTCAGCAATGTTCAACAACGCGCTCCGCCGACAGTCGGCCGATCCGGCCCCGCCGCATTCCCGGAAGACTCGACCGCGATTCAAGATTCGGCCCGCGATCGAGGCCATGGAAGACCGCCTCGCACTCAGCGGAGTGCAGGGGGCCACCGTGGAGCTGGGCTATGATTCCAAGGGCCTCCTGGCCCAGGACACCTACGGCCACCTGGACTGGAGCGACATCGCACCCGATGGCGCCGACCCCGTCAACGCCGCGTGGGAGTCGGGCGAGAGGTCGACGTGGTACATCGAGCAGCAGAGGACCGGGGCCACGCTCATCATCGGCGGAATCGTTCATAACAACCCGACCGCGATCCAGGAGGGGATCGCGATGTTCGACTGGGGATTCGCACACCAGTCGCCTGATGGGGGGTTCGATGGGTCGAGTGACGAGTTCCACAGCACCGCTTTCTTCGTCGAGGCCGTGGCGCATGCGTGCCTGGTCCTCAAGGCGAGTCCCTACGCGGCCCAATATGCCTCGCAGGTCGCCCAGTTCACCGCCGATGACCATCGCGCCGCCCAGTGGATGATCACCCCGTCGATCTTGAGCCGGGGCGAGTACGACGACCTCCGGTACACCCACCGAGAATACCTCGATGCGGATGCTCTCGGGGAGACGAGCTTGCTGGCCAACGATCCCACGCTCATGCCCGCGGCCCGCCAGTTTATCCAGACGGGGATCTCGCTGCAGCAGCCGGACGGGGTAAACCCGGAACTGGGCGGACATGACAGCAGTTACCAGGGCGTCGGGCTGGTGTACGCCGAGCGGTGGGAGACATACTTCCCCAATGACCCCCTCGACCCAGGCCTGGACCACTCAATCATCAAGGGCCTGGAATGGGAAGAGACAATGATCCTGCCGACGGGGGAGATCAGTACGGCCGGGAACACACGCACGGCCGGGCAGGAGCTCAATCCTTCGGGCACGGTCAAGACGGTCGCGCACGTCAGCGTGGAGACGGCGTTCGCCTATCGGGCCGCCGTGAATGGTAGCCCACGCTGGGAGGCGGATGCATTGAAAATTTCGCAATTCTATGAGCCGGCCTCGAGCTCGTCATCCACGTCCGACGCGATCCAGAACTCCACGGTCGAAGGCCCGACGCAGCCATCGACCTCGTCATCGACGTCTGGCTCCATCCAGGACCCCGCAGTGGAAGGCACGACGCCCCCCGCGATATCGTCATTGACGCCGGTCTCGATCGGGGGCACCGGGATCGAAGCCCCGATGCCGCCGCAAACCTCGCACCGGATCATGACGTTCCGGCACGCTGAGAAGCGTGCAGTGGCGATACGCGAGCACGATTCGATGGCGAATCGCGTGAGCTCGATGACGGATCATGCCGACCTTGACGGTGTTACTTCCCACGAGGCTTCTTACCCTCCAGGTCGTAGTGGGCTACCAGCTCGCCGAGTTTACGGCACGTCTCATCCCCGCTGATCATTGACCAGTACGCGAACACGCGATAGACACTGCCGTAACTCATATTCTTGATCTTGCCGGCGCGGTTCTTCTCCTGTCCCAGTCCCGTCCTCGTGTTGCCGGTGGGGTCGAGCTGGCCATCGGGGAGCACTCGGGTCGAGAGCCAGGCCATGGACCGCTCGAGCATTGGTCGAAGCTCTGCCTGCGTGGCCTCGTCGGCGACGATCGTGTAGTAGCGCAGCGCGTACAGGAGGCCGACGGCATTATAGCTCACGTCGTGGCCGCCTTTCTCCGGATTGTAGCCCTCGGGTGCTTGCAGACCGATTCCCTCGCGAACGTATCGCTTCGACGCGGCGATCATGGGCTCATCCTTGCAGAGCACCCCGGCCTCCCCCAGGGCGGCGGCGACAAGGTAGCGGCGGTGGGTGTAAGGTGTATTGGCCTTCTTGCCCGTGATTTCGTTCTTCTCCCGCATCATCCACCGCGCCGCGGCGCGAATACCCGGCTTGAACGCCTCGATCCTGGGGCGATACTTCTGGGCGAAGGGCGACCGCAGCAGCAGCAGACAAGAGTGTGACGTCGCCTCGAGAAAGAAGGACGTGCTGTGGAATCGGTCCGGGCATTGGAATGAGCCGTCGGCCTCCTGATGGCGGAAGCCCCATTCGAGGATGCTCATCCCCCGGTCGATCGCATCGGTGTCGTGCTTGGCGACGCCCGCCGCGACGGCCAACTCCCCATAACGCTGCTCCTCGATGTACCACTTGCCCTGTCCGGTCCGGTCGAACTCCCGGTTCACCGGGCCGCAGGCGCCGGACGGCGAAGTGTCCGTCGCCACCTTGCTCGGATCGCGATGGAGGGTCTGCTTCATGAATTCGCACGTCTCGAACTCATAATCCGACGCGGTCGGTCCCGCGGCCACCACGAGCCAAACCATTACGCATGCTTTCCCGATCATGATGTGCCCTTCGTTCGACGACAAAGTGTGACGATCATCTCGCGTCCTCTCGGAACTGGGAATAATGGCCCCGGTTGGCGTCCCAGAGGAAGACCGTCCAGGTGAGACTCCGTTGCATGACCTGCATATTCCTCCTCATGAATAGCTCGACGCGGGCACCAGGAATACTCCAATCGATTTCCTGCCCTTTGAAGCGGAATTTCTCGCGATTGACGATCACCCAGACGCGACGATTCTTGCCGCAGAGTTGGGCCAGTTCATTCAGGCTTCCGACGACTTCCAAGCCGCTGTTCCGGTCGACGAGCCGCCCCTTGTCGAGCAAGAAGAAGTCGTGATAAATCGGGATCATGAATGAACGGTCCGCCTTTCCCCCTTCGAGGTCAAGCGCCGAGGGCAGCGCCTCGTGTGTCAAGATCACGTCGCCAGGAAGGGAATGGCTCCGCACGAACTGGAGTGCTCCTGTGGTGTCGCTGAGGAGTTTGGTGTCGTACGATTCGAGGACGCGCCACGGAGACCACGTGAGCACGACACCAGCGAGCAGCACCGTCGCAAAAATCGCCGCGAGCCGGACGGACCGGACCGAGCCCGGGCCGGTGGGGGATGCCATGCGAGCCAACTCCGACGCGAGCACGGCGGCGGCGTAGGCGACGACGAGGAGGAACATTGGCATGGAGCGGTAGATGTAGCGAAAGCCGATGTTCGTGATGAGCAGATTACTCAGGAGGATCCCCGATCCGAGGAACCAGAGCACGGTCCAGATAGCCCTGTCTCCTTTCCTGATCAGGGCCGGCATGGCGAGGAGGATGATCAGGCTGGCGAGGACGTGGGTCCGCGAGTACCCGAGGAAAATAGAAAGGATGTAGTAGGGCTGCCAAAAATGGAGCTGGATCCAGGCTTCCATGTTCGGCGAGACCCCCTCGAGCCGCGTGAGGCAATGGATCTGGAAAACGAGGAAGTCTAGCCCGACGATCGCGACGACACAGCAGCCGACGAGGATCAATCTCAGGTTGGCCGGCCATCCCAGGTCGCGCCCGAACAACAGCGCGCCCACCGCGATCTGGAGAGCCATCACCGCGGTGATCTCCTGGCTGAGGATCGCGCAGAGCAGAACGATCAGCGTCAGGTATCGATACTTTTGCGACGACCCGGTGGCGAATCCCCTGCAGAACAGGTAGATCCCCAGGAGCGAGAAGAACGATTGCTGCTCATAAAACCGGATCATGTGGCCTGTGAAGGTGGTGATCGGATGGATCGCGAACAGGGCCGATGCCGCCAAACCGACCCAGGGGCGTTTCATCAGAGTCGAACCGAATCGGTAGAGAAGCAAACAAGTCCCCACCGCGAACCATACGGTCGGCAGGCGGAAAGACCAGAGGTTCTCGCCGAAGAGGCGGACAACCGCCCCCACCAGGTAGTGGTACATCGGGCTGCGACTGTAGGTGACCCCATCGGGTACGAATCTCGGCACCCCCGTGCGAGCAATCATCAGGATGGCCTGAAGCGATGTATATTCGTCGTCGTGCGCCGGCTGGAAGTCAAGTTTGTAGACTCTCAACCCCGCGCACCCGACCAGGCAGGTCATGAGCAGGAGAACTCGGACCTTCCGCCCGAGGCCATCTCCGAGCAGACGGCGAGGGTTCGACCCGGCGCGAGCGGACCCTAGGCCGCGCCAGCGGCACACGATCTCCGTCACTGGTATGGCCATCGCGGCCAGGAGAAGCATTGAAGGCCACGCTCCTGGGCGATAGAAATACAGGTTTTCGTATCTCTCTCTCAGACAGACGTCTGTCATGATGCCTGTCGCCAGGACGACCGCCGCCGCGATGACGGGTGCAACCATCCGGTGGGCTGCGCCGTCAAGATCTTCGCGTTGCCCGAAGCAGCGTCCGGTGACCAGGATCCCGGCGACCATAACGACGACGAGCGCCGTGGTCGCGGCCGCCCAGACCGCCTGCTCGACCAGCGCGTCGCTGGTCTGGTATGCCTGCCCCAGATACTCGATCTTGGGCAGCACCGTCCATCCGCTCGCGTCGTCGCCCGCCGGAACGGTCTGGCCGCGCAAGTCACGGCTTGCGAAGATCGGGGTCACCTTCCTTAGCGGCGCCGGCACCATCGCCGGGCCGATGGTGATCGCCTTGATGGCGGCAAGTCGCTGCCCATTCGGTGCTTGTCGCCACGTGGTCCACTGGCTCGACGCGTCGGAAGCGAGTCGAACTCGCGTCCCCGCCGGGGAGAGCGCCTCGGCGTCGATCGCCACCTGAGCCGGCCAGTTGAGGCCCCCGGCAACCCGCGGCGCGGCGAGCCGGATCGCGATCGTATTACGACCAGCCCGGAGCATCCAGGGGATGCTAAAGGCCTTCACGGCCCCGACGGACCGATCAAACGCCAGGGCCTTGGGGGTTGATCTCGTAGGGAGGAACGGCAGACCCGCGGGGGAGAGTCGGAGGTTCGCCGGATCGAACGATGCTTCCCCCGTCGCCCGGATGCTCGGCAGCGGCTGCTCGCCGGGCTCGAGCAGGAACATGCCCCAACGGTCCTGCGGACCGAGAAGTTGCTCGGCGAGCGCCCCCGTCGAGTCGATCGCTTGCAAGTCCGCTTGCGTCGATTGGCGTGACTTCGCCGACGCGGGCACTGTGCCGTCGTTGCGGCGCATGCTCTCGTCCACCCGGAAATTAGCCGAGGTTGGGCTGCCGGTGCGTTGCGGGAGGAAGGTCCTCTCGGTGGACTCGACACCGAGATCTTCACCGGGTCGCTCGCCACCCGTGAAGATCTCGCCGATTTCGGCCCCGTCGAGCTGTTCGGGGCCGGATAACGTCACGTTCTTCCGCAGGACGTCGAAGATCCAATCTCCGGACTCAAGGTCGGCCGCGACTCGGAGGACTGGGACATCCACTCGGTGTCCGTTGACGAAGAGGTCGAAGAAGCGGTCCACGGCCACCCGGATCCAGGCTTCCTCGGGCTGCGCATCGAGGTCCCAGTCGGCCTCGAACCAGACGGCATCACCGGCCGACGCCTCGGGGTGGCGGAGCCAGTGTCCGTCGAACGCGGTCGTGAACAGCCGGGTATCGAATGTCCGGTAGAAGGCCTCATCTTCATCGGCGGGGAGCCGGATCGCCTCATGCCAGTCGCGATCGGGATAGTGAATATCGTTCCAGGCCAAGGGCGTCCGCGACGGTGGCACCGGCTCGGCCCGCCATCTCTCGTCGCTGTCGAGACGGATCCGCTCGCCGCTCCACAGCTCGACTTCGCCCTCGACTCGGACCATGGCCGGCACGCGGCTCGACTCGATCTCGAGAGTGATCGCGTTTGGCCCGGGGAGCAGTTGCGGCGTCAAGTCGATGAAGGTCGGCAACAGGTCATTGCGGTCGCCGCTCCATTGGAATTCCCGGGGATAAGACAACTCGAGCACGGGGACGAGCTTGTTGAGGATCTGGCCCGACTGGCTGACGAAGTGCTGAAACTGATTGGACTGTCTCCATATCTGGTGGTAGCCCGAGCGCTCGCCGTTGACCGCGACGTCGAAGGCGTCTCGGGCCGCGATCGACATCCAGGCGTGCTTGATCGGTCCAGGCAGGTCGAGGCGCCGGCGAAAATAGCCGGCGTAGCCGGGTGGTCCGGCGGCCCGGATCCACTTGCCTCTCATTTCCAGGGGACGGACCAGGTTGGCATACGGGACCTGCCACCTGCAGACCGCATAGCCCGACAGGGCGCCTAGGATCAGCGTCAACACCACGAGCCGGAGGATCGACGGGCGGCCAATGACGCTGGATCGGGTGCGTCGGGGCGAAGTCAGCAGTGATGGCATTGCGTGGAGGTCCTAGCCGCGTGGTCCGACCGGGGATCAGGGGTGCTTGAGTCGATACGATTTGGATAAGACCTCCGGGTGCTTCGCCCGGAAGTCGTGGATGATCGCGTCCTCAAGGTCTCCCGCGAGGTACGCGGCGAACTTGGCATTCTCGTGGCTGAAGGACACGATCAGCATCTTGGTCGGATACTGGTATCGTGCGTAGATCGAATCGATCCGATTCACCAGCCGCTCCAATTCAGGCCGCCTTGATGTCCTTAGGTAGGCCATTTGCAGCGCGAAATTGGCTTTGAGGTTGCAGGGTTCCTGCGCCAGGACGGCCTCGAGCAGTTCGGTGGCACGATTGAGGAGCCCGGTACTGAACGCCACGATCCCGATCCGGAGCAAGCCGCGACACGCTTCATGATGCACCGGCGTGCCGCGTTGGACCGACATCATGATGTCGCGGTAGGCTTGTTCCGCCACGGCTTCTTGCCCCTGGCGCTCATAGAGGTCGGCGCGGAAGATCTGGGCGCGAGGGGAATCCAGCCGGCCCAATCGCCAGTCCACGAGACCGCGCTGCATGGTGAAGGCGAAGTCCTCGTCCAGGAGCGGGAAGGCCGCCGCGGCAACCTGCAGGTACCAGGCCGTCGATTCATACTCTCCCCGCGCGGTCGCTTCCCGCGCCACTCCGAGCACGATGGCCACGACCAGCACGGGCGACAGGGCCGCGAGGGCGCAAACGAAACCGGCCGCCAAGCCGAATCGGGCGGAGGTCCTGACGCGTCCCGGCCGAATCACGCCGTCTTCGCTCCAGGAGGCCCACAGCAGGCCCAGCGTCGCCACAATGGCGACAACCCAACCGACGCCAAAGAACTGGCAGAACGCATCCGTATATCCCAGGGCCCGCGTCAAGACCTGCAGATTACCGAGCTGGAACATCTCCTGCCCCCAGACGAGCGGTTGAAATACCGGCACCTTCCACTGATCTTCCGGATCGGCATAGACGTATCGCCGCCAGGACAGGGATCCGAATTCCTGGTCCACGCTGTAGTCGCCGTTGAAGGCGGTGAGGTTCTCATGCTGCTCATAGAGCCAGGTGGATTGCGCCGCGAGGGATGGGTCCAAGATCGTGATGCAATACGGGAAGAAGAGGAGGGCGACCAGGAGCACCGCCAGGCCCTTGGCCGTCCGTTCGGGACGAAGCCGGCCCCCGAACCATCCCCGGGCAAGCGCCGCGGCGACGGCGACGGCGACGCAAGCCGTCGCGAAAGTCTGAGCGGCATGAGTGGTCGGGCACCAGCATTCCACCGCCCCCGCGCCGTCCTCTCGGATCTCGAGAGGGACGGAATACCAAGGCAGCATCGCGGCGACAGGGAGCAACGCCAGCGAGATGATCCCGATGCCGCGCAAGATGAAGGCATGCATCATCGGCCTCCTTGGGCGCGACGCGAGACGGTGATCCGGTCGTCGGGCATGAGAGCGAAGTGCCCATCCATGATCACCTCGTCATCGGGCGCGAGGCCGTCCCGGATCTCGGCCCATTCCCCGTCGACGATCCCCACCGTGACCTCCCTGGGCTCGAATCGATCGCCGCGGACGACATAGACCATCCCCTTCTCGCCGGAGACCGAGATCACGGCGGAACGGGGGACGGCGGCCGCCCAGGTGTTCAGGGCGACCTTCCCGAACCCGGTTAGGCCGTCGATGAGGGGCCACCGGCGTGCGGTGGGATCATCGCTGAGATCGACGCGGACGGCGTAGGTGGCCGGCCATTCCGGGGCCCCGGTCCCCAGCGGCCGGATCGGACGGGTCGTCTCGGGGCCACCCAGGTTGTAGCTCACGAAGGGGACGATCCTCGCCGCCCGACCGGAGAGCGGACGGCCGGGGATCGCCTCGAGCCGCACCTCCAACGGGTCGCCGACGTGGAATTGATTGTAACTGACCTGGTCGAACTGCGCTTCAAACCAGGTCCCCGCGGCGACGAGGAATCCGGGGTTGCCAGGGGCCGCGTTGAACTCGCCTTCGTGGACCAGGCACCGTTCCACCGTGCAATCGACCGGGGCATACACCTTGCAGTCCTCGTACTCGGCCTTCCGCAGTTCGAGAGCGAGCTCGGCGGTCCGGATCGCCGCCTCGGCGATCCGCTTGCTTTGCACAAGGCCTTTCTCGGCCATGTCGAGCTGGGCCTCGGAGAGCTCTTTCTGGAGCTGGGCAGCGACCTTGGTCATCGTCGTCTCGATGATCTGGAAGCGGGCGGCGAAACCCTTCCCCTGGAGTCGGAGCCAGACGGTCAAGAGTTCGTTCGTGAGATCCAACTCCTGGATGGCCATCTTGAGCGAGATCGCCTCGAGCCGGGGACGCTCGAACCGACCGATGGAGCTCGATCCGATCTTGGTCCTCTCCGACTCCGCCTGGGCCGTCTTGACGGCCGCGCGGGCGGCCTCGAGGTTGATCCGCGCCCGGCTCGGATCGACCTCCGCGATCAATTCCCCCTTGCGGACCCGATCTCCCGCGGCGACTTTGACGCTCAGCACGCGTCCCACCGAAATGATCGGGATGAGCACCGGTTCGCTCTGCATCACGCCCTCGCCGAGGTAGGTCCGTGAGAGGGTGCGCTGCTCCGTCCGGGTCGCGACCACCGGGAAGGGCCTCCCCCTCAGTCGGAGGAGTTCGGGGTACCCGAAGCGAGAAGTATAGATGCGTGCCGTCGAATGCGTGTAGCCGGGGATCACAGCGCCGGCTATGACCGCGAAGGTGATCACCAAGGTCACCGCCACGATGAAGAACAGCCACGTGCCCTCACTGCGGAAGCTCCACGTCCGGAATATCTGACGAAACTTGGTTGCGACCGGGGGGGGTGCGCTCCGGGACGCGTCCCCCGATAGATCATTCGAAATCTCCGCTGCATCTGTCACCCGATCAGCGGATTTCTCTTGGCTCATATCATGATCTCTTAATACGGCTTATGAATATAATCAATCTGCTCGACTACGCCCGTTGATGACGATTGGGCCGCGACTTTCCCGCTTTGGTATAGAACGATGGCTTCGCGATCAATCAAGGCGTTGGCAGCGTCCGTCGATCCGGGTCATAGTCACCCTGGGGCGGTTCGTCGGGGGCGACAGGACGGGCCGTCAAAACCGCATGTAAGTATAGCCCTGCGGCGCAACAAATTTCGGATATGATCTGGACGGCTCGCCAGACCAGGGTAGTGACCACAGCCTGCGGCAGCGGAATCCAAGCGGTCAGCAAGGCGGCGAGACATCCTTCGCGGACGATCAAGCCACCCGGGGCGAATATGGCGAAGAAACCGGCGAGCCAGGCAATGGCATTGGCGGCGACCGCCGCCGTGATCGGGCAGGCACTGCCGCCTGGCATTGCCGCCAGCACTGCCGCGAATACGAGCCCGTTCAGTAACACCATGGCGGTAGAAAATGCCAGCGCGACCGTCAAAGCAAACCCGTCCGGCCGAACACGCGAGAGCATTTCGGCTCGACCCCGGAATTTGGCAAACAAGGCCTGGCCGCCCGAGTCCCGGGCCAGCCAGGCCCAACCAAGCGGCACGCCGAAGATGGCGAGCAACCCGATCCCGCCGGTCGCCAAAGTCATCCTTGGAGTCATTCGGAGGACATCTAATCCAGGCAGAAAGAACCATCCCGACAGCGCAACGAGGACCCAGCCAGCCACACTGAGCAGGACTTCCAGCACCACGCTGGCTCCCGCGATTGCCGGGGCCACACCATGCCTTACGGCCAAGACGGCCCGCGATCCGACGCCCCAGACGCTTCCTGGGATCCAGCGGCAGGACTCAGATAATAGCCAGATACGAATCCCCGCGCCCCCTCCGATCCGCTGCCCTAAGGCCCTCACCGACAAAGACCAGCCGTATGCGTTGATCACGCGGGACACGAGGCAGAGACCGAGGCTCACGACCAAGGGGACTTTCGCGATCCGATCGATGCCGAGATCGATCGACTGGAAAATCGTCCTGAGGACGGCCCCCATCCCGATGACGGACAGAACGCCGAGTGCGAGCAGGACGTACGGGCGAGTGGTCGCCTCGGCCAGTCGCGAGAGTGCGGATGGGGCCGACGGTTGCTCAGATGTCACTGGAGACGAGCTCCGACGGGGGCGGTGTGTGGACGGGGACGCCGGGCACGATAGTCGACGATCGCCTGCATGTAGACCTCTTCCAGGCGATCCGTGATCTGGCCCCAATCGAACCACTGCCTGGCGTACTCGAGCCCGGCCATCGCCAAGCCCGCGGCCCGCGACGGATCGGCCAGGACCTCTAGGATCCCGCGGGCCAGGGCCCCTTCATCCTTCTCGGGGACGAGGAGGCCCGTCTCTTGATGCTTGACCACGTCGGTGATCCCGCCGACCGCAGAGGCGACTACCGGTCGGCCATGGGCGAACGCCTCGAGAGGACCGACACCAAGACCCTCGGTGTCGCCGCGCTCGTCGACGATGGATGGGTTGACGTAGACGTCGCAATCCGCGTAGAGCTGGTCCAGTCGCTCATTGCTGACGAATCCCAAGAACTGCACGGTATCCTGCAAGCCGAGGGAGTTCGCGAATCGCTCCAGGCTCTCGCGCCGGTGGCCATTCCCGGTAATCTGAAGGATAGCCGGCCGCTGGGCCAGGATCAAGGGCATCGCCGCGATCAAGTATTCGACGCCCTTGCGCTCGATGAGCCGGCCGGTGAACAGGATCTTGGACACGTCGTTGAGCGGCAAGGCCGTCGGTCGGCCCCGGACCGTGGAACCGTAGGGGATAATCCTCGCCTCCCGGCCGCTCAGCGCCCGGATCTCTTGCGCGGTATGCGAGCTGTTGCAGACCACCATTTCCGAAGACCGAAGGGCCCATCGGAGTACAGGGCGAACCCACGACTTGCGGCGAGCGAGGGCGAACTCGGCGCCGTGGCAGTTGGCCACGACGGGGGCCGAACCAAACAGTCGGGCCGTCGCCGCCATGATGCCGTGCGGGAAAGGCCAGTGGCTGTGGATGACGTCGAACCGGCGCCGCGCCGCGAGCCAGCCCGATGCCAGCGAGCCCTTCGCGATGTAGGGCACGCCCAGCAACTGGAACAGCGGGTTGACAACCGGAATCTTGTTGGTAGCCCCCTCTTCGTGCGTCAACGACTCCCATCGCCGCGGCCAATAGCGAAAGCGGTGAACGGGGATCCCGTCGATCTCGTGGCTGCGAAGCCCGCGGTACGACGGAGCGAGGACGGTCACCTCATGTCCGCGGGCCGCGAGGCGACTCAACGACTCCCGCAGCCAGGGGACGGCATAGTCCCCGTCGGAGCGCGGGTAGGTCGAGGTAATGACCAGGATTCTCAAGTGGCGGGAATCGACGTTGGCGTCAGGCGTTTGGAACACAAGTACCGTCCTTTCAGGATGTGATGACCGATCAGATTTCGATGATCAGGGGGTCTCGACGTGGTAAGACAGGGGGACCGCCGTCACCGCCCTAGGGCCGCCGGCCGCGGCCTCCTTGCCGGAGATTTGGGTGTCTTCCACGATCGGCAGCCGCCAGTCGGTGTGGAGTCCGCCGCGG
>Ga0181530_10006206_pt1 | contig 11873 bp, 7 predicted proteins | sample PEATcosm2014_Bin_42_FD_119769 | JGI IMG/M metagenome (GOLD analysis project Ga0181530, IMG submission 119769) | Peatland microbial communities from MTU Mesocosm Facility, Houghton, MI, USA - PEATcosm2014_Bin10_60_metaG | ecosystem: Environmental > Terrestrial > Soil > Wetlands > Peat | place... | reverse complement strand
TTTCCGGTGAGAACAATTGGTATTCTGGATACAGCAATGAGGCTTTTAGCAAAGCAACGGCGCTCATCATGCAATTGAAGGGGCCTACCGATATGGATGAACCGACACTCAATTTAACGCAAGTATTCTGCGACCCGTTTCTATCCGTGGAACGAGAACGAATGAGTTTCGCACGACACACGTTCACTTCCCACCGCTGGTTTATTCGACTCAAGTCGGAAGATGGCCAAAAGCGCGATTTACTACGCGCCGAATTAAGGCAGTGCTTACGAGCCGATAGAGCTTCGGAGAAATGTCGATTGCTTTGCTGGAAATTGCTGGCGAATGCACACTCCAGCGCAAACCGATCTTTGCGTGGGGAGAATAAAAGTATTCCGATGGAGGTTGTTTCCGAGATCAAGGACGATTTAAAAGCGGACCTGGCATGGACGCTCGAAACGTTAAGCACAGCTAAACTACAGCTCCCGGAAATGAAGGCGGCGCGAAACATGTGGGAGTGGCATATCAGATTTGAAAAGGACGAAGAAATCAAAGCGCTCGCTCTGAATTGCGAGAAAATTTATCAACAAGATCCACTAGTTTCCGCACTCCACGTGTTCTTCAGTTATGAACTATATGAGGAGGCCGCTAAAAAAGTGAAGGAATTGGGAAATAAATTGGGTGAAACCGGCACTTGTAATGAGATAAGGCAGTTTTTGAAACAGGCGCAGGAGTTCGCACCTCAAAGAGAGAAATGGGGAAACATTTTGGAAGTAGCGAATAATGCCGGCTCTTATTGGGACACAAACAAAGAGCTTTCGGAATTTGTTAAACAAGCTCTCGCAGGATCCACTGGGGGGATCGAATTTGTATTTGGCACTTCTTTACTCAATCGGAGACTCAAATTTCTCCGCGAGTCTAACGCTACAGAGGTATTACGCGCCGAGTTGAATGGCGCTGCCGCGATAACCTCGTCGCCCACTGCAAAGGCGCAGGTCCTTTCAAATTTGTACGAACGCCCCCACCCATTGATAACCGGGATACTGACGACGACAGACCTGGACTTTATTGCGTCTCAGTTAGCGGCTCTGCCCGAATTCGTCGATCCTGGAAAGCAATGTCTGTTTTTATCAGGTGCCGCTCACGCCAATTGGCAGAGTTGCAAGGTATTTGTTGAAGGCGTTTACAATGCTTCCTCTGGGACCGCGCGTTTACATTGTTACCTAGGATCACTACGGGGACTTTATTTCCTGGATTTATTTCGGCGAGATTATCCTGCCTTAGCCATCACGGCTGAACATTATGATTGGTTGCTTGGGCTAATGGTGAGACTGTCCGACCTTGATCTGTTAGAGCATGAATCGGAGTTTGTCCAGCTCTCTGAAAGGTTTGAACGCAAGGCAATTTCGTGGTTATTTGTTACGGTTCAGGCCAGAATTGACGAAGCGCAAAGTCTAGCCCCGGATGACCCGATTGAATACAAGATCATTCCTACGCGCAATAGGCTAACCAGATATGTCGCTACGTTGACTGCCGCTGATGCTGCCTCGCCAGCCATCAAACAGGCTTTCGAGGCGTTTCTCAACTACTCGGAGCGCACCGACGTAGTAGGATATATTCTCCCCCGTTATGCTGCGGAGCTGGACCCTAATGGATTAATGGTGCCGGACTTGCTCCGAACCCACCTTCTCTCTGTTGGGGGAAATAAGGAAGGCATTTGGACATGGTCGCAATTTGCTGGATATTACCCATTCAATTCAAATGCTTGGAGAACAATTGCAATAGCAGCAAGTGAGGCCGCTAAAGGCCTGCCCGAGCGGGATCGACAATCGGTATATGTAAACCTTTTACCGCAGGAGGGGAAGTCGTCAAGTTTCCCAGCGGGACAGATGAATCCCCTCCCGGCGGCGGAGCTCCAGTGCCGTAAACGGGAATTCGACGAGGAGAATGATGTAGCCCTTGCACCGTTCAGGCAGTGGCATTTGGCAGTAGCGCAAGCCAATTACGATCAAACGGTAGCACGTTTTAGAGAGGAAAATGAACAATGAGCAAACTGAATGACGCGATTGATGAAGGATGCAAGAACCTCAGATGGATTGCTGAGGCTGTAGCACGGACGAGGCCGTCAGGAACCCTGTGCGAAAAGAGCTACAATTTCTTTGAAACAAGCGCGCCTCTCGCAGACCAGTTGGAAGATGCAAAGGACCTTCTTCTGGTTCGCAATGTTGCATTGTCAGCCGCAAGGCAATTTCCACGTCAAATCTCAGCCACAAATCCTGATAAATTCATGTATAACGGCGTAGAGGTTACATTCAGGCAGGGGCGGTTCCTTGGGCTTCAAAACTACGCGGCGACAACTTGGGCTCTTTACGATGCTGTGGCAAAGGTGGCTGGAATCCTTTGTTGTGTCGATCAGAGGTCAAAAGACCCTGCAAGCCCGGTAAAACTTCCCGAAGACCTTCTTCAGGGGCAGAAGTGTGTTGGTGCTCGGATTCCTGATCACCTCAAAGGGGCGTATGGACTTCCAATCGGCCTGAGCTATGCCATTCGAAATTGGCTGGTTCACGACGGTCACGCTCAAAACGGAGTGGAGTTGTTTGAATTTGAAGGGCTGACCTCAACACCCTACCAGGTATCTTCAGCAGCTTGGGACAAGATTCAAGACAGAGTTACAAACGTATACAAGGTGGATTCCTCGCAAACCAGACTACGGCCATTCCCGGACGTTCAGCGCAATTTGTTGCCTGGATTGGTTGATTGCCATGAAGAAGTAGACGAGGCGATAGCCTTCGTGCTGGCTTGGTCCATTGCCTCAGTCCGCTCGCAGGCCGAAATACTATTTCCTCGCGACGGCGCTATAAGCGCAGTGGCAGCGGCCGCTGCCCCAGTTGCGACTGCCCCGACCACGCCCACTGGTCAAACTGGGACAGCCCTGCCCTAGGAAGACGAAACCATGCTAAATCCAATTGTCTTCACCGAACGCGTGGTGCGCGATTTTCTGCGCTACCAGCTCACGACGTATCCGTTTGCCGACGTTGGGCTGCACGCACAGTTGCGGGCCCTGCTCAACTTGACGCAGACTCGTCAGTCACCGTTGATGCGCGGGCCATATGTGAGTTTGAGCCGTCCGTTCGAGCAAGGCCCGACTGTGGCCGAGCTGTGCCGGGAACGGGTGTTGCATCCGCAGATGGAACATATCGCCGCGTTTCCGAATGTGTTTGGGCATCAGGAGTCGGCCATCCGCGCGTTTGTCGGCGGACGGACGACGTTGATTTCGACCGGGACGGGTTCGGGCAAGACGGAGGCCTTTCTTTATCCGATCATCAGCCGTTGCCTGCAATTGCGGGACGCGAACGCACCAGCCGGTATCGTGGCGGTGCTGATTTACCCGATGAATGCGCTGGCGGAAGACCAATTGGAACGGTTGCGCCGGCTGCTGGTGGGGACCGGCATCACCTTCGGCATGTATATCGGGAAGACACCAGAGCGATCAGCGGACGTGACGGGACGCCGGCTGGCAGAGGCGTCTCGCGCGGCTTATGAGGCCGCATGTCAGCGGCGTGAGCAGGAGCGAGAGCAACGGAGAGCGGCGGGCAATCAGGCGATTCATCCGCCGGAGGAGTGTTGTTCGCGGGAGGAGATGCGGGCGCATCCGCCGCGCATCCTGCTGACGAACGTGAAGCAGCTCGAACTGTTGCTGACACGGCAGCGGGACGTGGAATTATTTGACGGAGCCCAACTGGAATTTATGGTGTTCGACGAGGCGCACACATTCAAGGGTGCGCAAGGCGCGGAGACAGCGTGCCTAGTGCGGCGGCTCCGCGCATTCTGCGGGCGGAACGCCACGCAGACCACCTGCGTGGCGGCTTCGGCAACGATGGTGGACGAGAATGGAGGCGCGGCGGCTGGACGGGATTTCGCAGCGCGATTTTTTGGTGTGCCGGCTGAGAATGTGGAGGTCGTGACGGAGCAGTATAGCGAAGATGACTGGGCCACCACGCGTGCCTGGCCCGGGCCTCTGTTGTTACCGCCAGCAGACGCGCTGGAGCAAGTTTTACAGGCATTGGGCGAGAACGACGGAGCGAACGCCCCGGCAGTGATCCGGGCTGCAACGGGGTTAGAATTGCCGGCAGACTGGCGCGGGCCGTTGTATGAGCGACTGGCGGCCAACGAATTCATCTACCAAACGGCTCATGGGTTGCAACGTCCCCAGCGGCTCGATGGTTTGCAAGCAGCGCTGGCACAGGCGGCGGGCCGGCCGGTCAGTGAGGCGGAAATTCTGTTGTGGATGGCGCTGGGTGCAGCGAGCCGACAAGCGGGCCGGCCACTGCTGCGCCCGGTGCTGCATGTCTTCGTTCGTGGTGTGGGTGGGGCCGTTGTTACCTTTGCGACCGGCGAGAACGCGCCCAGGCTGTGGCTTTCCGCCGAGGACAGCCGCTTAATCGAAGAGAATGGGCAATCGCTGTATCCGCTGCCGGTGAAGACGTGCAACACTTGTGGACAGCATTATTTTTCGCACGAATTGGCTGGCTTTGAATTTACGGGCGCGGCGCCCGGCGGTGGTGAATTGCGAGGGGAACAAACCATCTGGCGACCGCTGCCGAAAAAAGATGGCGGGACGCGTGTGACATTGTTGGACCGTCTGGTGGCCGACGACGAAGATGATGACGATGAGGTGCCGCGTCGGACTGCCCCACTCTTTCTCTGCCGCCACTGCGGGACGTGTCATGGCGAGAATGTCCCCACCTGCATCGCATGCGGACGTCCGGGTGGGCTGGTCCGATTACTGGCTGTGCAACAACCGAGCCGGAGACATTACCTGACGGCGTGCCTGGCCTGCGGAGCGCGAGGTGGCGAGCGACCGGGTTCATACCGTGAGCCGGCGCGGCCAGTGCGCGCAGTTACGGTTTCAGATGTGCATGTGCTGGGACAGAACATGATTTTGCACAGCAACGAAGAACGGCTGTTGATTTTTGCCGACAACCGGCAGGACGCGGCTTTTCAGGCGGGGTGGATGCGCGACCATGCACGGCGATTCCGCATCCGTGCTCTGATGATGGAGCGGTTGAGCCAAGGGCCTATCACGGTAGGTGATCTTGCCGCGTGGCTAGACCAGCGGCTGGAGAACGACCGGGGGTTGAGCGAGGTGGTGATACCCGAGGTGTGGCGGCAATTCTCGACGGAAGCCGAACCGGTGCAACACGCGGAGGAGCGGCGGCATTTTCTCCGCATCTTGGTGCTGCGCGAAGCGGTGACGGGCGTGAAACAAAGGGTGGGATTGGAAGCGTGGGGTCGGATGCGCGTGGACTACGCTGGCCTGACACCGCAACTTCCATTCTTTGCGCGCTGGTCCGCCGTGGCGGGCGTGACGCCGGAGGCGTTACACAGTGGCGTGGCAAACCTGCTGGACTCGGATCGAAAAAAAATGGTGGTGTGGGACAGCCGCAACAGAATTTTCTCAAAGTTTTGGCATGAGAGCGAACGGGACGTGCAGCGGGGTTATCTCCCGAGCCTGAAAGGCGTGCCGAAGGGATTGAAACTGACGCGCGATGCTGGAGATAGTGCCGCGCGGGTCAACCAGTGGTGGTCGGCACGCGGTAGCACGGGCGCGCGGCAATGCGCGCAACGGTGGGGCATTCCAGCAGAGCGAGTGTTGGAATTCCTGGAGGAACTCTGGCGGCTACTGCGGAACGAACTGGGGGTCTTGTGCGAAGTGCAATTACTTGGATCAGGTCCGAACGGTCGCGCTGTGGCCGGAACGCACGGGTGCTGTCAACTGGACGCTGATAAATTCCAACTTGTCCCGCAACAAGCATTGTGGGAATGCACGACGTGTCGGCGACTGCACACACGTCCCACGCCGAATATGAGTTGCATGGGATTCCGCTGTAATGGCACCATTGAGCCGCGCGCCGAAGACCCGGACAACTATGACGTGTTAGTCGTGACCGGACAGGTGGGCAACGACACACGGATGGTAAAGCCGCGCGAACATTCTGCCCAAGTGCCGCCGGAAGAGCGCGAGCGGATTGAACGCGAGTTCAAGGATCGCAACAGCCGGCGATTGAACACGCTGGTCTGCACGCCGACGCTGGAACTGGGCGTGGACATTGGCTTGCTCGACTCTGTCCTGATGCGCAACGTGCCACCACTACCGGCCAATTACTGGCAACGAGCCGGACGGGCGGGCCGGCGTCACCGGATGGCGGTGAATATCACTTATGCGCGACCGGCATCGCATGACCGGGCCTATTTTAGCGAACCACTCCGATTGCTGGGTGGCGCGGTAAACCCGCCGCGATTCAACCTGCGCAACCCGGAACTGGTGCGCAAACATGCACACGCAGCCGTGCTGACTTGCCTGCATCAATGGGGGCGCGAAGGCAGTTCCTGCTCCGTCGAAGAACGTGCGGAGATTGTCGGCGCGCTCGAAACCGGCTTTCCGCCGAAGGTGGGGGGATACCTTTTTGACCCAATGGGCAATGTTCTGGGAGCGCCTGTGGTCGTGACTGCGTTGGAACAGGTTTTGCAACGCCACCGTGAAAAACTTCTGACCAGCTTGCAGGGCGCGCTGGCGCAAAACTGGCCGGAGACTGACGCGTCGGTAGTGAGCGCGGAGAATATGCGGAGGATCATCAGCGAGATGCCGGGCAATCTTGCCGGGGTGATCCGACGGCTTTGGGAGCGTCTGCAGTGGGCACAACGACAATTACGAATGTTGGAAGGCGTGGCCCGTCGCCGGGGTTCACTGAACGATGAGGAAAAGGCAATCCGGTGGCGTTGCGAAAAGCTGGTGGACAAACTGCGCGGGACAACCCAACGCCAGCGGGGCGAGGCGGAGGGTTTGGATGACACGAACACCTACGCGGTGCTGGCGGTGGAAGGTTTTCTGCCGGGTTACGGGTTGGATCGCGGCTCGGTGCTGGGAACGGCGGAAATGCCGAGAGGAATTCCCGGGCCGAGCGAGTATTTGCTGCCGCGCCCCACGGGGCTGGCGCTCCGCGAGTATGTGCCGGGGAATCTGATTTATGCCAACGGGCACAAGTTTGTTCCGCGCGTGTTTCATCTAGACCCTGCACAACCATTGACGTTCCAGGTGAACCTAGCAAATGAGTCCATCGTGGAAAGTCGTCCAGGCCAACCAGCCGGGGATGCCCATTCAATCCCAATGCGTGCCGTGGCAATGTGTGACGTGGACCTTCCGCACAACTGGCACATTCACGACGAGGAAGATCACCGTTTTCAGATGCCGGTGGCGATTCTCGGCCATGAACTAGACCGGCACTCCGGCGGTAGGGCATGGCGCTGGGGAGAGCAGAGCATCGTGTTCCGCCGAGGCGTGCATTTTCGTCTGGTTAACATCGGCGTAGACAGTCTCGTGCGGAATGATGAACCGCAACTGGGCTATCCAGTCTGCCTGGTCAGCGGGCAAAGCCGGTCTCCTCTGGCTTCGCAAACGGAGTTGGATCGGTTTCGGGAGGTGCAACGCGAGCGCTACGAACGGGATATAGAGAATGTGGGCTTCTATGCAAACGTGGTGGCCGACGCCCTGTGCATTCAGAATTGTGAAAACTCGACTGTCGCTTTCAGCCTGATGGAGGCTTTCAGAATGGCCGGTTCGCAAGTGCTGGAAATGGAAATTGAAGACCTGCAGGTGCTGTGCATACCGCAACCAGGACAGCAGGTGGTAGACGCGTATTTGTATGACCCAATGCCGGGCGGCTCAGGCTTGCTCGAACAGATGTTGGAGCGGTGGACGGAAGTCGTGGTGGCAGCGCAGAACTTCGTGACGGCTTGCCCGTCAGCGTGCGCCACGGCGTGCATTGACTGCCTAATGCACTTCCGCAACGCGCACTACCATCGTTATCTTGATCGTCACGCCGTGGAGAGGCTGCTGGGACTGACGGGAGCAGAGTTGTCATTCACTCATGACATTCCCCCTCGACTGCCGGCGGAGGGCACGAAAAGAACCGGACAGCCGGTGAACCGCAAGGAGTCCCGGTTGCGACGGCTGCTCGTCCGGGCGGGATTTCCCGAACCGGAAGCACAAAGATCAATTCCCATCGGTCCGCCCTGGGGGACGACCACTCCAGATTTTTTCTATGCCGACCCGGCGGGGCGCCTCGACGGCATTTGCATCTATCTCGACGGTCTGAGCGAGAGCGTGCATGGCAATCCCGAAACGCAGGAACGCGACCAGCAAATACGCACACATCTGCGAAATGAGAATTACCAAGTGTTTGAAATAGCCTGTTCTGAACTTGATGACAGAGAAAGGGTCACTGCTTTGTTTTATCGGCTGGGACGATTATTGTTGGATCGAACAGCGGCTGATCGGATACGGATTGAGAACGGGTGGTTCGAGTAACATGCATGTCATTCCTGAATCCGGCGTGAAAACACATAGGATGCGCTGTTTTTCACCAATGTTGACAAGGGTTTGACTTATTTTGTAAGTTTCGAGCCTCACTTCACTTTTAGTGAGGTAAGGCTCGACATGCGGAGATCGCCAAGAAACGTCAGAATCGCTTGGAATCATAGGGGTCTCACCCACTATGGCGGTGTTTTGTTCTTTCACGAATTTGTTCGAGTGCTGCAATTGCGGGATTTTCTCTCTCGCCATCTGGAAGATTTCCGCCTGCATTTCCGCTATACGCTCTCGCAAGTAATCCTGGCTTTAGTTTACCCGATCGTCTTGGGATTGGACCGTTTGGAGACGGCGGCGCTCTTGCAGTCCAATGGCACTTTTCAATACCTGACGGGGCTGCCCAGCTACCCCGACCCGCAAACCTTGCGGCGGTTTTTGTTGCATGCTCCGCCAGAGTTTCGCCAGCAACTGCATCGGTTCAATGACCGGCTCCTGCGGCGGTTCATTCATCAGCCTGAGCACCGCTCGCGCTTGATTTTGGATTTGGACAGCACGGTAGTCACCGTCTTTGGCCGCCAAGAAGGGGCCGAGGTGGGCTACAATCCGCGTTACCGGGGCAAACGCTCCTACGATCCGCTGCTGTGCTTGGAAGCCAACTCCTCCTTTTTGTGGGACACCGAGTTGCGGCCGGGCAACGCGGGCACTTGGGCCGGCAGCGACGAGTTGTTGGCCAGTTGTTTTCTTTCCATTCCCGCCGACATCCGTGAGGTGCGAGTGCGGGCGGATGCGGGTTTTGGTTTTGATCCGGTGCTGACGCTTTTGGAGCAGAGGCCCGCCCAATACGCCGTGGTGGCGCGTTTGACCACCGCACTCAAGCGTGTGCTGGGCGGCCTGCGCTACCAACGGCTCAATCCGCGCTGGGAAATCGCCGACTTTGAACACCGGCTGACCGGCTGGCACTGTGCTCGCCGCTGTATCGTGGCCCGCCGCAAGATCGAGGAGACCGAACCGGAGCCGACATTGTTTACCTTGGATCGTTATCTTTACCGGGGTTGGTTTACCAACTTGTCGTTGACGCCCGCCGGGGTCTGGAATTTCTATGAGGGGCGCGCCGGGATGGAACCGCGCATTCGCGAACTGCGAGAGGATTATGCGCTGCGCAAGATTCCCACCAGAGCTTTCGCGGCCAACGCCCTCTACTTGGAGGTCGTGCGCTTGGCCTACAATCTGGTGACAGCATTCCAGCAGACATGCCTGCCGGAAGGATGGCAGTCTCTAACCTTGAGTAAACTACGTCACCGATTGTTCTGGCTGCCTGGCGAACTCACTCGCCCCCAAAACCGGCCTACCTTGCGCTTGCCAGGTCGGCCTGCCATCCAGGAATGGACCGCGCACATTCTACATCAGGTCCACAAGCTCAAACCGCTGGACGGCTGATAGCGATACTTTACAAATTTATCGACTGCTGCACAAAATATTTAGCCAAACCCAGTGTTTTCGGCCATTTTCCGCGAAAACCGGCGCTTTTCACGCCGGATTCAGGTCATTGAGTCCATTGAATTGCCGGAGGTGCTTGGACTGATTGCCAAGCCGCATTACGTCCTCGGCACCACATACACGCTCAACCGCCAGGCCATCGAACCGACCGCCCTGAACGTGCTGAACAGCGCCAGCAACTGTCTGGCCCGCAGCCTCTGTTTGTTTTGCGGCGCGGCCTGGATCAACAAGAAGATTGCCGGCCTCAGGAAGAGGTTGGCCGCGCTTCAGGTCCGAAAGACAAAGATGGAGAAGGCCATTAGCAAGTAGAGGTCTGGAGAAAACCGCGCTTCCTTCACTTCGGGAGTGATGCCTATAGATACACGTTTTTGACTGGTTATTATTTCAAATCTCCCCAATTTGCACCCACAGTGGCTCCAAATCGGGGTCCTCGAGCGCCATCAATTTGAATCTTTTTGCATCGCCCGCATCAAACACCTTTTCCAGCCATTTCCATGCAGCCTTCAAGTTCCCCGTTTGGCATTCGTAGCACGCAAGATTGTACGGGATCAAGGACTCTTTGGGAAACAACACCTGTGCCTTGGCAAGAATCTCTTTGGCTTGGGGAATTCCGTGGCCAGGCATACGTCTGGTGGCATACCCACACCAAATCCAGAACTGCGGCTCCAGTGGTTTAATTTGGACAAGCGCATGAGCGATTTCAGCCGCCAAGTCCCACCTCCCGGCTTTGGCGTAAATCTGCCAGCGAACTTCCAAAACGTCCGGGTGAGCACGCAGTGTCGGGGTGATCTTCTCCAATTCTTCGTTTGCCTCCTGCCAATTACCGAGCCCCAGCCATCCGATGGCGGCGGAAAGATGATGGCTGTCTGGCGGTTGGAGGGATTTCATTGTGTTGGCCATGTCTTTTCCAAAACCGCCTTGACGAAAACCCCGACCTCCGGCTCCTTCGAAGCTCTCGGCCCGGCCACGTTGAGCACGTTGATGCGGTGTTCTTCGATGAATCGGAGAAGTTCAATTTCGGGCGGCGCCGGACCACCATTGCGAGAAAGGTGCAGCACCGGCTTTCGGTGTTTGCGGGCAAGCTCAACGGTCTTCTTGGATCCGCCCGTCAGATTCTCCCCGATGGAAAAGACAACCGTGCCGTCGGAACCCCGGGTATTCCATTCCGTGCGCTGGACGTAATTCGCACTGGGCGTCTCCTTCAGTTGCTATCGGGCGTCAACCGGGCCGTCCTCGGCCCGCCTGCCTTTCGGGCACCAGCCACCGTGCGGGACTCCATGCTCGATGGTGAAATCGAGCGCGGCGCGGTCAGCACCGGTCTGGCCCCCCGACATGATTTTCGCAACACCACTCACAAACATTGTTTACACGAACGGTTGGGCGGGCGTCGAAGCCAAAATGGCGGTTTGGGGTCATTCAATTTTACCAAGGCGGCGAAGGAGAATAATGGGGAAAACCTTCGGGTGATTCAGGACGCTTCGCGCGCAGCAAAACGCGCAGAAAACTGGCAAAAAATTGGAGCATTCAGAATCGCATCCGGGACGGTGTGATCTCGCTGGCAGGCCCCCAGCCCTACACCCCATGATCGGATTCATGAAGTGCTCTCAACGATTCCCGTGCCAATGCCGCCAGCACGTCCTTCAATTTAAGAGCCGATTTGTACAAAACCACTTCTTGCGACATGGCCGGCAGTTTTTCTCCCACGGATTCCGCGACCGCCAGAATGATGTGTTCGTCATCGAAGAGTTTCAGTTTTTCAATCTTCGCGCGGAGGTACTCGGGCGTCCAAAATCCGACGATTTCCAGAAAAACCTTTCGCCCGTCGTCATGTTGAAATACAAAGTCAGGGACAAATGCCGTCTGTTTTCTTTGGAGAATTCCTCCAGCGCGTTTCATGGACCAGCCATCGCGCTTGTCTTGTCCCCACTTCATTGCGAATCCTTTTTCAACTTTTGAATCGAATTCTTCCAACGGTGTCATTTCACTTCTCAAGCCTGAATCAGATGACAATTGGAGCCAAAATGAACGA
>Ga0181530_10006199_pt1 | contig 11878 bp, 6 predicted proteins | sample PEATcosm2014_Bin_42_FD_119769 | JGI IMG/M metagenome (GOLD analysis project Ga0181530, IMG submission 119769) | Peatland microbial communities from MTU Mesocosm Facility, Houghton, MI, USA - PEATcosm2014_Bin10_60_metaG | ecosystem: Environmental > Terrestrial > Soil > Wetlands > Peat | place... | reverse complement strand
CCTATACCGGCCAGTTCGGCTTCCTCCTGATCGAACCCAAAAACAACCCCGCGCCCTACGACCAGGAAGTGCTCCTCGCGCTGCACGGCTGGGAACCGTTTCTGGCCTCCATGAACGGCGGCGTGGAAGGCGACGACAGTTCGCTGGAAGTCGGCTACCACAGCTTCACCATCAACAGCCACGCGCTGGGCGCCGGCGAACCGGTGCGCGTCAAGCCAGGCCAGCGCGTGCTTTTCCGCATCCTGAATGCCAACGCCACCAGTTTCCACCGCCTGGCTCTGCCCGGGCATCGCTTCCAGGTGATCGCGCTGGATGGCAACCCGGTCCCCGCGCCGCAACCCGTATCGGTTCTGGAAATGGGACCGGCCGAGCGCATCGATGCGGTAGTCGAAATGAACCGCCCCGGCGTCTGGATCTTAGGCGATGCCGACGATCGCACGCGCCAAGCCGGTCTGGGCATCGTGGTGGAATATGCCGCCCGCGCGGGCGAACCCCAGTGGGCGCCCGCGCCCAACGAACCCTGGGACTACACCATTTTCGGCCGCGCCGATGCCGCCCGAAATCCGCCCGCCGAACCCTACGGCCACGTCCCGCTGGTCTTCCGCGCCAAGTGGGCCGGCAACCGTTGGGTGGATCACTGGACCATCAATGGCCTGGAGTATCCCAAAACCGGCCCGGTCCTGGTCGAGACCAACCGCCGCTACCGCCTCGCCTTCATCAACCAGAGCGACGACACGCATCCCGTTCACCTGCACCGCCATTCCTTCGAGCTGGTTACGGTGTGCGGCAAGCCCACCGCCGGCATTATAAAAGACGTGGTGGCCGTCCCTCCGCGCAAACAGGTGGAAGTGGATTTCGTGGCCGATAACCCCGGCGATACGCTGCTCCATTGCCACATGCAGCTCCATATGGATTTCGGCTTCATGACCCTGGTGAAGTACCGGGACCATCCATCCTCCCAAGCGTAGGGCAGGATGTTATCCTGCGCGCCGGTTGGCAACCGGCGCCCCGCCGCAGGCGGGTTGGCAACCCACCAGCCGCTATCGGATGCAAAAAAACGGACGGGCCGGGCCTCGACTCCCAGCCCGTCCGAGCGCCTAAGCAATCGATACTTTGGCGGCTAATAACGCGGGCGAGGCAAGCTGCAGGAACCGGGTTCTGCCGGAAACTGCGTACCCCAGATACTGGGCGGCCGGAATTACGATTGTCCCGATGAGAGTCGGAACGTTCTGTGTGCTTTCCATTGTGATTACCAGATTTCCCGCCTGGTTGAAGCTGTGGCTGGTCGTGATGGAGCTGCTGCTGCCGCTCGAGTAGAACGGCCAGAAGCCCGCGCTGGAGTTCTGGTTGACGGTGGTCTGTTCCGACGAACTGAAGGCGTACGAGCTGCTTGCGGTGACCTTCATGCCGGAAACCACGATCAGGCTGCTGGCGAAGCGCTGCATGTTGCCGTTGGGGCCAAAGGTCTTCGGCCAGGTGACTTCGGTGTTCTGCGGGTTCCAGGGAGCGCCGCTCTGGCTGGAATACGCCAGCCCGAACGCTCCGGAATCGTACCAGGCGCCGGGCACGGGAACGAAAGTCAACGCGTGCGCAAAAGAGATGCTGACGCTGACGGCTTTGGACGCGAAGCTGGCGCTGAGCGAACTGCTGCTGCTGGAGCTGCCGCCGCCCCACAGGAAAAAACCTCCCGAGGAGCCGCTGGCCGCCCACGAGCCGCTGACGTTGGTATTCGACTGCACGTTGGCCGTCGCGAGAGACTTGCTGGGAGCGCTGGCGAGCTGACTGACCAGTTGCGCATAGCCGAGGCTCCAGTCGGGCGGTTTTCCCTTGCTGACGCCGGCAACGGCGAGATACGGCATGAGCGCCAACTGCGCGCGGTAGATCGGCTCCAAAAGCATCGCGGACAAGTCCGACGAGCCCTTTTCCGCGACCGAGTAGAAGCCGTGGGTGAATGCCCAGTTGAAAAACACGCTGGGCAGTTGCGTCGCCGCCGGCGCCGGGATGCCGGCCAGATAAGCCATCCAGGCGGCGTTTGCCTGCGGTCCGATGTCGCCCGTGAAGTTGATCGTCATGGAGGGCGTCAGCGAACTCATCACAGCCTCGTAATCGCTGAAAAACTGGTCCCCGCCGCTGCCGCTCTGCATCAGAGCGAATGGGGGAATTTGGTTCATCCAGTTCCAGACGGTGGTGTCAGTGGTTTGCGGGGCGGGAAAAGGAACCGCCGGTTGGATCAGTTGAAGGTTGCTGGCGTTGGTTAACCCAAGCGCCTGCATCATGAAGTTGTAGAGCCCGTTTTGTAAATCGGGAAAAGACATAATCGTCCTCCTATATGTTTGTCCGGTGTCGCGATGGAGCGGCCTCCGGGGTTTCCCAAGCTTCGACACGCGGCATCGAATTGACTTAGAAAGCAGTCATCGAGCGCCAAAGTTGAGCGAATTCCTTCGGGTACGGGTTGTACTATGACATAAGTTTTATAAAAAAGATCTCGGGAAGAAACCTGCTCATGTTACATATGTCCACTAAGATACAAGTAACTGATCTGACGAGCTAACCCCAATAATGTTTACTTACGAGGTAAGCTCCCGGGGCGGACAATCGGCTTTGTGTCGCCGGGAGGCGCGAAGCGGCGCTTCTTGCGCCACCTGTGAAAAACGGAGGTTAGAACAAAACGTCGAAATCGGCGGTGAAACGCCGCTGGCGCTGGCCGAAGAAGATACCGTACTGGGGGTCGGCGATATTGTTGTGGAAGGCTTCCGGATTGAAGTGGTTGGTCAGATTGTAAACGCTGACCGACAGGCGAACGGTGTATTTGGGAGTTACTTTGATGTCCTTGGACATCCGGGAATCCAGGGCGAAGAAATTGGGGTAGCGGTTCTGATTGGGAGTGCCGGCATACTCCTGCGCTGCGTCTACGGTGTAATAAGGAAAGCCGTTGCGATATTCCAGCACGGGCGCGATGCGAAACCCTCGGGGCAGGGGAACCACCCCCCAGGCAAGAAAGCGATTGGGCAGATCCCCGGGTAAGTTCCCGAACTGGTTGGGGCGGACGATCGGAATCGGGAAACTTCCCAGGTAGTTATTGAAATCGTTCAAATCGCCGCGGGCATGGCTGCGGACGTAGGAGAAAAACAGGTTGCGGGATTCGCCCAGCCGCACACGGGTGGTTACCTCTAACTGGCGATAGCGGGCTTGGCCGGCGCCAGTCAACTCATTGGCGCCCTGGCCGGTCACGGGGTCGGGCGGCACTACGTTCATGACCACCAGGCCGGCGGCCTGGTTCTCAATATATCCCACGCGGAGCCTCAAGGCATGTCCGAGCGGCTGCTCGACTTGCAGGCTGCCGGTGGCGCTTTGCGGCGAAAAGTTCCCGGCGGTGGCTTTGCGGAAGACGAAAGGCTCGCGGACGTTGACCACATCCAGGGCATTGCCGATGAAGTACGGGCCGGCTATCACGTCGCCGGTCACGGGATCGTAATAAGTCAGATTCTCCTTGGGATAACGGCTGAAGGAATAAACGTTGAGCGGCACGTGGTCGTAAAAGAAACCGAAGCCGGCGCGAACCACGGTGCCGGTATGGGCAAAAGGCGACCAGGCGATGCCGGCGCGCGGCGCCATGCGAATGCTTTGGGAAACTTCCTGCGAATCCGCGCGCAAACCCAGGTCCAATGCCACGCGCGAGGAAACGCTCCAGTGGTCCTGCCCGTACACCGCATATTCGGTGTCTTCGAGCGAATACGGATGGCTGCCGACGAAAGTAATCTGCTCGGTCAAACGGTAATCGGCGTTCAGAATGTCGATGGAGTGTTCGGATTCCTGGCCATGGTTGGAGCTTTGCGCGAGGTAGGCGCCGGCTTTGAAGGTATGGGTTCCCCATGCCTTGGCGGAGCGGAAGGTATAACTTGGCGCCCAGGCCAAACGGGAGGCGGTGCGGTCCAGGCTGCTGAAGTAATTGCCGGCGTTTCCCGTGGGAGTGACGATCATATCCTGGCCGCCGCTGCCCCACACGCGCGCCCCGAACTGCGTGGCGGACACGATGTTTTCCAGCACGCCGCCGAAAATGCCGAGGCGATCAGAGAGAGTCGCGGTGTAATTGTGGGTAGCGGCGTCGGGAGTGGTGGAGGGCGGATTGAAATAGTCGAGGCCCACAAAGGACAGCCGCTGCGGGGCGACGTGCGCGGTGAGGGTCATGAGGTGGCCGGGAGAAGCCACCCAATCCAACTGCGCGAAGGAGTTGACGCCCGATCTCTTGCGCTGGTCGTTGGGAAACGGCAGCGTGATGATTTCGATCTTGCGCTCTTCGAATTCCAGACCCTCGGAGAGGTACAGCTTGCCGGCGACGATGGGGCCTTCCACGTTGACGCGGGGGGTCGCGTCGCGCAGGCCGCGCAAGTGCCAACTGCGAATATAGAAATCGGGAAAGGGATCGTTGAGCTCCCATTTCCACTTGTCGCCGCCGCGGCGCGTTTCCACGGAGACCAGGCCTTCGGAGAACCTGCCGTACTCGGCCAGGAATGGGGTTTGATAGACGTTGATGGTATCGACGATGTCGATGGGGACGGTGAGGCCGAACTGTCCGGTGGCCGGGTCGGTGACATCCGCGGAATTCACGATTAAGGAGCTGCGATGCTCGGCGCTGCCGGAAATCTGCAAACCGCCATCGGGCTTGCGCACCACGCCGGGGAGGAGCGGAAGAGCGTCGGCCACGGTGGGCGGGCGGCCGGGGAGTTCCTTGGCGGTCTGCGCCGCGAGGGTCTCGGGAGGAGCGGCGCCGGCTTCCACGGGCGAAGCGGTGGCGTTCACTTCCACGCTTTCTTTGTGCTCCAGCGCGGGAATCAGCGTGAGTTCGAGCGAGAGCGCACCATCCTGGGGCAGATCGAGGCCGGCTTTGCGGGCGGTTTGAAAACCTGCCAGAGCCGCGGTCACGGTGTAAGCGGCGGGCGGGAGCGCGGCGAAGGCGGCGCGGCCGCGAGCGTCGGTATCGGCTTTGGCGGCCACTGCCCCTCCCGCCTGAAGCTCCACATGCACTCCGGCGACCGGCAGGTTGGTGGAATCGACCACCGTGACTTCAATGGATCCGCCGGCGCACCAGGCGGATGCGGAGAGGAACAGCAGCAGGACCGCGGCACGCAGTTGGTAGGACAGGCATCCTGGCCTGTCCAAGCCGGGCGCAACCCGGTCTGAAACGGCTTTCTCAAGCCGCCCTTCGGGCGATTGGCAAGCTGGCGCTGGCCCCGCTTGGTCCATCAAGGTGTGGTTTCCGATGGTGTGGTGACGTATAGCACGTTCTAGCGGTTCCGCCGGGCTACTTCGAGTCCAGGCGGATCTGTTGGGGGTTGGTCAACTCGATTTCCGGCTTGCCGCCGAAAGTGGCGATGGCGCCGGTGACGCAGACATTTTTATCGCGAAAGGTCTGCTCGGGAGTGCCGAATTTGGCGCGGTTTTGTCCGAAAATCACGGCTGTGAAGGTCTGGTTGGGAGACGGCTTGTCGAAGTTGAGAAAGGTGGGGCGCTTTTCCGATTTGTCCAGATAGCGCGTGGACGCCACCTTCCCGCAGACGGTAGCCGTTTCGCCAACGTGATCTTTGGCTTGGGCGGATGGAATGGCGTCGGCCGCGAATAGGGCTGAGGTCATCAGGGCGAACAGGAGAGAGGCCGCAAACTTCATCATTGGAACTATTTTAACCGAGCGCGGGCAGGCGATGGGAACGCCCGGCTGTGCTAGCATCGGGGCGGGTACCCTGCTCATGCGAATTCCGTTATTTGCAGTCCTGTTTGCATCCGTTCTGGCCGCCCAGGAACTGCCCGAGGGAAGCGCTCTCATGAAAGCGTGCGAAGAGGCCATTAAGCGCTGCCGCAGCCTGGAGTACAAGACTGCCATGACCTCGGAGATGACGCGCGGCGGGCAGACCATGAAAATGGGCGGCGAGATCGTGAACGCCATCGTGAATCCGGGCAAGACACGGTTCGAGTCCAGGATCCAGGGCGTAACCATGCTGACCGTATCGGATGGCGAATCCACCTGGACCTATAATTCGATGACCCGGCAGTACGCCAAAAAATCCGCCGCGCTGGGGCCCATGGCGATGCTTTCGGCCATGGGCGTCAACAGCCTGCCGGATACCTCCAAAGCGAAGATTGCGGAAAAGACGCTGGGCGCGGAAACCCTGGAGATGGAGGGCCAGAAGCACGATTGCTGGCTGGTGGAAAATCACGTCGGCGAGTTCGCCATCACCGAGCCGCAGCCGGTCACTGTCAAAGACTTCACAATCCGCTACTGGATCGACAAGAAAACCAAGCTGGACCTGCAGATGACCGTATCGATGAAGGTTGACGCGGGCGCGGGCGACATGGAAATGCTGCAGAAGTTCACCAAGACGGAGATGAAGATCGACCAGCCGCTTCCCGATGCGGAGTTCACCTTTACCCCGCCCGCCGGCGCGCAATTGGTGGACAACGTGATGGGCGCGGGCATGCCGAATGCCGACCTGGCGGGAAAAGACGCCGCGCCCTTCGAGGTGAAGAGCCTGGAAGGAAAGCCGTACAGCCTGGCGGCTTTGAAAGGCAAGCCGGTGCTGCTGGATTTCTGGGCGAGCTGGTGCGGTCCCTGCCGCAAGGCCCTGCCGGACCTGGAAACGCTGAACCAGGAGTTCAAAGACAAAGGCCTGGTGATTCTGGGGGTGAATACGGGCGAGGACCGGGAAGCGGCCGAAAGCTTCCTCAAGAAAAATCCCCTGGCTTACCCGGCTGTGCTGAGCGGCGATTCGGGGATTGTGGACGCCTACCAGGTGACCTCGTTCCCGACGTTCGTCATGATTGGCCGCGACGGGAAAGTGGCGGCGTATCAAGTGGGGTACGGCGATGTTGCCATGCTGCGCGGCATGCTGGCCAAGGCCGGCGTGCAGTAGTTTATTGCACCCAGACTTGAACCGAATTGCTGGTGAGGGTCTGCTCGAACGGCGTCGTATCCACCAGCGCCAGCGCCTGCACGGAGGGCTCGCTGCTCCCCGCGGGCAACTGCACGTTCACCTGGAAAACTCCATTGATGAGCCCGGGCGCGGCGCCGATATAAACAATCGTCCCGATGGAGCCGGCCATGGAGAAAGCGCCCTGGGTTTGTGGATTCAGCGGCACGGCTGACGTTGCCACGGCGCCGGCCACAAGGTCTGACGGCATCTGCGCGCCGGTGCCGAACAGCGAGACGATGGAACCGGCGGCGGCGGGATTGGAAAGCGAATTCACGGTGCCATCCTGATTGAGCGCGGCCGCATGCGAGCCATCGATGGTGAACAGCCCGATGGTTTCCTGGGAGGGGAGCTGCAAGGCCAGGGAACCGGACGGTGAAGCGATCTGGATGTTCACGGCGGGATCGTTAAAGTTTTCGAAGGGAACTTGTATGTTGATCTGATTCGCTCCGGCGAACAAAATCGGAGCCGGCGTTCCATTGACCGTGACCTGCACACTCTGCGCCGCCAGGTCGAATCCGTACAGCGTCAGCAGCGCTCCCGGATAGAGGCCGGTATTCAGCGCATACGATGCGGCATTGGCAAAGGCCACGATGGCGGGCGAATGGAACGCATAGGATGGCGGCAGAGTGAGGAGAGAGCCTTGCGCGCCGGGCAGCAGCAAATCGCCAGTGGCGTCCAGCGCCGGCGGTGCGCTGACCACGCCGCGCGGGAAACGGAAAAGCGCCTGCGGCGTGCCGCTCGCCCCATCCAGCCGCACAGTGAAATCGGAGCCCAGATCCGCAACGCCGGAGAGAGAAGGGAACTGCGGCGAGGAACTTGTGCCCGCCAGCCAGGGATTGCCGGATGCATCCACTACGATTCCCGTGGCGCTCGAATCCGGGGACCGGCCCAGATCGACCGAGTAGAGCAAGGCTGAGCCATCGGGCTTCAACTTCGCGGCAAAAAGTCCCGGGTCCACGGCGGTTGCGTAAGCAGCGCCGGGATAAGGGAGGACGGACGCATATCGGCCGAACAGGTCCAGATTGCCGTTCGAATCCTGCGTCATCGCGACGCTCAGGATGGCTTGATAGCTGTTGGGCAGGAACGTCCAGAGAAGCTTGGAAGCGTCCGGCGCGACGCTGGAGACGTAGGCGTTGCCGGGATTAAAGGAGCCGCTCTGTATTCCAGCCACAATCGCCGCTCCACCGGCCGCCGGCGCGATGCTGCTCACGCCGCCATAGCCGGACCCGTAGCCGATGCATTGGCTGCCTATGCAGTCGGGAGAGCCGGTTGTCAGCAGCGTGCTGTAGACCAGTTTGCAGGCCGGCGAAATCTTGACCAGGAATGAAAAGTAAGTCGTGTCGCCGAATTGGTCCGCACCGGGTTTTCCACCGGGGAACGCGCCTGCCGTGGTGGGAAAATCCGGTTCGTCGGTGGTCCCTCCCACGTAGACATTTCCCGCATTGTCGACGGCGATGGCCGTGGCGCGAGTGGCAAAGTAGGGCAGAATCGATTGCTGCTGGCCCGCCAGGTAGGTGGAGAAAAGCAGGTTGTTTCCGGTGGGGTCGAGTTCCACCACGAAGGCTGCGGCCCGATACGGGATTTTCTGCGCCACGATGGGGTTGACCAGATCAAAATCATCGGAATCGGTTTCTCCCACGATCCAGATGTTGCCGCTGGCGTCCACCGCGGCGGCTGAAGGAATGTCGTTGCCGCTGCCGCCCAAGCGGGGCCGGACATCGGCCGGGTAGCTCTGAAAGGCAACCGGTCCCAGGGACGCCAGCGCCATCTGCCAATGCGCAAGGGGGGCATTGTAGAGCCCCAGGTCGCTGTTTACTTGCGCCGAACCCACCAACAGGCTGTCACCGTTGGGGAGCGAAACCACGCGCGCGTAGGAAGCGCCCGTCGGGGCGAACTGGAGCTGCACCTGCGCGACGGTAAGCGGCGAGACGGCGATCATAGCCAGAAAGAATCGGCAAAAACCCGTTGACGGCACATTTCTAAGACCCGGCTAGCTCTCGATTCACTACAGTCGAGTAGAGCAAAAATCGGAGCAATAGGGTTTTTGCCTGACGTGATATGATGTATGAACCGACACGGAATCCTGCTCGGATGGCACGATCCCCCTGATCCGAACAACTACTTGCCGGGGAAAGGCGAGGCCCGTCCCAATTCGACTTCGGCCCAGGCAAGTACCGTGAGAATTCTGCTCTATAACCCCGATAACGGCGTGACGCAAAATTTCATGCCGCACCTCTGGATGTTCCTGCTGCAGGCGCTGACGCCCAGCGGTCACCAGGTGGTGCTGATTGACGGCAACACCCAGCCGCTAACCGATGCCGAGCTGGTGCGGTTCGTGCTCGACGAAAAGATTGGCCTGGTGGGAATCGGCGCCATGACCCGCATGATCGCCAAAGCCTACCGCGTGGCGGATGCCATCCGCGCCGCCGGCGTGCGCGTGGTGATGGGCGGACCGCACGTGACGGAAGTTCCCGATGAAGCGCTAGGGCGCGACGGCGGACCGCGCCACGCCGATGCCATCGCGCTGGGGGAAGCGGACGAAACCTGGCCGCGCATAGTCGAGGACGCGGCGCGCGGCGAGCTCAAGGAAATCTACTCTCCGGTGGATGCCTTTGGGCAGGAGCGCAAACCCACCTTGCAGGATTACCCCATGATTCCATGGGGCAAGCTGGATTTGCGGCAGTTCAACCGCATCCCCGGCGTTTTCCGTCACTTGATGCGGCGCTTGGGGTACGAGTGGGAAACGTTCCACATCATCCCCATCGAATCGGGGCGCGGCTGTCCCTACGGGTGCGAATTCTGCACCGTGACCGGATTCTTCGGCGATTCCATCCGCTTCCGCACGAACCAGAGCATCGTGGACGAAATGCTGGCCATCAAAGCGCGCGCGCGTGGAACCAGCGGGAAAGCGGCCGTATTTTTCGTGGACGATAATTTCGCCATCAACGTGAAGCGCACCAAATCGCTGCTGCGCGACATCATCGCGGCGGGGGCGCAACTTTCCTGGGTGGGGCAAATCAGCGCCAATCTGTTGAAGGACGAAGAGCTGCTGGATTTGATCGCGGCGTCGGGCGGGAAGTGGATCTTCATCGGGATGGAGTCTCTGGACCCGGCCAATCTGGCCAGCGTGAACAAGAGCTTCAACAAGCCGGCGGATTACGCCAGGGTGCTGAATGCGCTGGCGCAGCGCCACGTGTATGCCATCACTTCCTTCATTTTCGGACTGGACAACGACACCACCGGGGTGGGCGAGCGAACCCTCGCGGAGGTGCGCAACTGGCCTCCGGGGCTGCCCGTATTCGGGCAGTTCACGCCCTTTCCGGCGACCCCGCTGTACACGCGCCTGGAAAAGGAAGGGCGGCTCATCCGGCCCAAACACTGGCTGGAGTTCGCGCCGTTCCGCATGGCGCATACGCCCCTGAAAATTACCATTCCCGAGGTGGACCGCGAGGTGCGTTACGCGTGGACCCACTCCTACAGCCCGGCGGCCATCCAGCACGCCCTGGATTCCATCGAAGACGAGCCGGCGGCTTATAAAATCAGCCACCTGATTTCGCGGCTCTTCTTCCGCGGCATCTATTTTCCGCAAAAGGGCGCGTGGAGCTGGCTGAAGCTGGCGGGGCAGAATCGCGGGGCCATCTGGCGCGTCACGCGGGACTGCTTCACGCGGTGGAACGGGGCGCGCGGAGCGGCCGGCAGCCGCGACTTCAACGGCGGGGAAGTCGTGCTGGGCGCGCAGGCGCAAGCCGATAGCGGCGCGAATTAGCGCGTGGGGCAGGCGCGGAAATTGTAGGGCCGACCGGGGCCCCTCCGGTCTAGAGATACGCGAAGCGTAAGACAAACAACCCTGTCAGCACATACATGAACCAGCTTACCTGGCGAAACTTCCCGCGCAGCACCTTCAGCAGCGTATAGGCCGTGAACCCGAACGCCAGCCCGTTGGCGATGCTGAACGTCAGCGGGATAGTCATCATCGTTAGAAACGCGGGAATGGCAATCTCCGGGTCTTGCCATTCGATCTCCGAGACCGTCCCCGCCATCAAACTCCCCACGATGATCAGCGCCGGCGCGGTCGCCGCCGCCGGAATCGCCCCCACCAGCGGCGCCACGAACAGCGCCACCACGAAGAGCATTCCGGTGACGATGGCGGTTACTCCCGTGCGCCCTCCCACCGCTACCCCGGCCGCGCTTTCGATGTAGCTCACCACCGTCGAGGTCCCCGTCAGCGAGCCCACAATGGTGGCCGTTGCATCCGACAGCAGAATGCGGTTGACGCGCGGAATCTGGTGCGTCCGGTCGAACAGGTTGGCCTTTTTTCCCACGGCGACGAGCGTGCCGATGTTATCGAACAGGTCGATGAACAGAAATACGAATACGATTTCGACGAATCCAATCCGCAAGGTGGCGGCGATGTCCAGTTTTCCCGCCGTCGCTGCCAGATCGCCCAGCCGGTAAGTTTGCGGCGTCCATTTCGCCACGCCCGTGACCAGCCCCAGGATGGTAGTCGTCAGAATTCCGATCAGCATGGCCGCGCGCACGCGCCACGCCAGCAGCGCGCCGATCAGAATCAACCCGAAAATCGCCAGCGCCGTGCTCTTGTCGGTCAGCTTCCCCAGCGTCACCGTAGTGGCCGGGTTGGGCACGATGATTCCCGAATTGCGGAAGCCGATGAGCGCGATAAACAGCCCCACCCCCGCCGCTACGGCCGCATACAGCTCGAAGGGAATCGTGGAAATGATGAGTTGCCGCACTCCCAGCACGGTCAGCAGCAAAAATGCCACGCCCGAAAGGAACACCGCGCCCAGCGCCGCCTGCCACGGAATCCCCATCCCCTTTACTACCGAGTACGCAAAGTAAGCGTTCAGCCCCATTCCGGGCGCCAGCGCGATGGGATAGCGGGCGAACCCTCCCAT
>Ga0181530_10006198_pt1 | contig 11879 bp, 11 predicted proteins | sample PEATcosm2014_Bin_42_FD_119769 | JGI IMG/M metagenome (GOLD analysis project Ga0181530, IMG submission 119769) | Peatland microbial communities from MTU Mesocosm Facility, Houghton, MI, USA - PEATcosm2014_Bin10_60_metaG | ecosystem: Environmental > Terrestrial > Soil > Wetlands > Peat | place... | reverse complement strand
TGGCCCTGACCGTGCGAATGCGTACCGGCAATGATAGCGACTGTACCGCTTGGATCGAAGCGGATCGCCATGCGTTCATTGAATACAGCGGCTTCTTCGACGAAATAGCTGATGCTGCGGCCACGCAGCTTACCATTCTTCTTCGACTCCGCCGCGCGCTTGGGAAATCCGTTCCAGTCAGCGAGTTTCAGGCAATCGTCCGTCACCCGCATGAAATCGCCGCTGTCGTAAGTGATGCCGGAATGAAGCTTGTGCGGCATGGCGGACGTCGGAATGAAATTGCGTCGCCTGATCTCGATCGGATCGACGCCGATGACGCGCGCGGCGCGCTCGATCAGTTGCTCGATAAGGAAGGTGGCCTCCGGTCGGCCAGCGCCACGGTACGGTGCCGTCGGGGCGCTGTTGGTCAAGACCGCCTCGGCCACCGCGTGCACTGCTGGAATGTCGTACACGCCGGACGCAAGTTTCAGCGCAAAGAGCGGCACTACGATCGAGGCGTCGAACAAGTGCGAGCCCATGGCATGAAGCGCGTTCGCGCGCATGCCGAGAATCTTTCCCTTCTCGTCGAGCGCCAGCTGGCCCGTCACCACCTGATCGCGTCCGTGCGCGTCGCCGAGAAAAGATTCCGAACGCGTCGCAACCCATTTAACCGGACGACCGTTGCAACGGCGCGACGCCCAACACACGAGCGCGTCCTCGGGATAGTTGCCGTTCTTCATGCCGAAACCGCCGCCGACGTCAGGCGAGATCACGCGTAACTTGTTCTCGGAGATTTTCAGCACGTCGCCGGCGACGTGGGCACGGGTGCCGTGCGGGTTCTGTGACGTCGAATACAGCGTGTAGCTCTCGCTATGGGGATCATATTGACCGATTGCGGCGCGCGGTTCGACGGTGTTTGCGCTGACGCGGCTGTTGTTGAGCTTGAGTATCACCACGTGCTTGGCCTTGGCGAAGGCGGCGTCAGTCGCCTCCTTGTTGCCCATCATGAGCTCGACCGAAACGTTATTTGGTGCCTCGTCCCATATCGCCGGGGCGCCAGGCTTCACCGCGTCCTCGATTGAGATCACAGCGGGCAGGGGCTCGTACTCGATCTGGATGAGTTCAGCGGCGTCCTTGGCCTGCGCGAGAGTTTCCGCCACAACGAAAGCGACCCGTTCGCCGACCGAGCGCACCTTGCCGATAGAAAGGATGGAGCGCAGCGTGCGGTAACCCTTCGGACCGCCCATATCCTCGGGCATGACTGGAGAAAAGCCGCCGAGCTTGTCGGCCTCTACATCGGCGTCTGTGAGTACCGCAATGACGCCGGCGGCCGCCTTGGCGTTCGCCGTGGCGACGCGCTTGATGCGCGCGTGCGCCTGCGGCGACATGACAACAACGCCATGACACAGGCGCGGCAGATCGATATCGTCGACGAAGCGGCCGTGCCCGGTGATGAAGCGGGGATCCTCCAGGCGTGGGACGGGTTGGCCGATGCCGAACTTATTCACGCATTTTCTCCTTGAGGTTCTGCAATGTGAGCGCGATAGCCATGCACGTCTTCCTGAAAAGGTGCCCTGGCCTAGGCCGCGGAGTGGGGAACTGCAACCCGGCCGGCGGCGTCAAAGGCCCGAAGGTCGACAACCACCCCGGCCGGCGGCGTCACAAGCCTGAAGGTTGACAACCACAGTACCATGCAAACCTAGGTCTCGGCCGGACCGTTGAAACACCAACAGCATCCACCCTGCCCTTTGACTTATCGCGATCTCTCAGCGGGTTGCAGACCAAGATACCGAGCGGCATTCCTAAACGCGATATCCTGACGCACCGGCAGAGGAAGCGGCGTTTCGTCCAAGAACTTCCCCGCTTCCTCCGACGATTCGAAGGGATAATCTGCGGCGAACATCACGCGGTCGTGTCCGAGCGCGGCGATCGTGCAATCGAGAGGCTCGGTCGCGCACATGCCGGACGTGGTCACCACGATGTTCTGCTTGATGTATTCGGAGGGTTTTTTCGCGAGCTTGACACCATAGAGCGTGGCGCGGCTGTCGAAGCGCCAGAGCAGGAACGGTAGCGTCTCGCCGAGATGGCCAAGCGCAAGTCGCGCCCCTGGGAAACGGTCGAACAGTCCACCGAAGATCAGGCGCAACGCATGCGAGCCGGTTTCAAAACCCCATTCCCAAGTGGCGCGTCGTAGGCCATCGTAGCCCTCGAGCGCGGGCGAGGGGGCGATAGGATCAGTCGGATGGAGGTAGACCATCGCCTGGAGGGCCTCGGCCCGTTCCCAGAACGGTTGCAGCGAGGGATGATCGAGGTATTGACCGTTGGTGTGACCGTTGATCATGGCGCCGCAGAACTTCAGCTCGCACATTGAGCGCTCCAGCTCATCCGCCGCAGCACGCGGATCTTGCATGGGAAGATGCGCGAATCCGGAATAACGGTTCGGCTGTTTGTCGATCTCGCGGGCAAGGAAGTCGTTTGCCTCGCGTGCCCGGCGCCGCGCTGTCGCAACGTCACGTTCGCTCTGAACACCGGGCCCGGCGATGGAAAGAACGGAACACGCGATTCCCGCCCGATCCATCGCCTCAAGGCGCATTTCTCCGAATTCCGTCAATCGCTTGAGCAGGCTGCCCGCCACTTCCGGATCGACGTTGCCGACGGTGGTTCGCCAATAGTCTTCGAAGCCGGGACACAAGAAATGCTCCTCGAGCGCAATCTTGCGGATCATGTTAACCCCTGGCGTTGCGGTTTGCGTAAAGGTTCGTGACACGTCCTTCTGTACCGCATGCCGGCGATCCTGTATCAAAACGCAAACCAGGCGGCAAGATTACGTGGCAAGGACTAGGAAAGCGGATGAGAGCAATCAGCGTGCGCACTTTGAACGACAAGCCGCAGGGGCAAAGTCAGGTGCAAGTCATTGCGCGTGCGGCGGCGATCCTGCGCGCGCTCGAGGACGAGGCGGCTGGCCTGAGCCTCGGCCAGATCGCGCAGCGCGTGAATCTGGCGCGCTCCACTGTGCAGCGCATCGTTGCCGCCCTCGAAGCCGAGAAATTCCTGATCGCGGCTTCGCCCAACGGACGGGTACGGCTCGGACCGACGATCCTGCGACTAGCCGCCTCGGCGCGCACGGATTTCGTCGCCGTGGCGCGGCCGTACCTTGTACAACTTTCGAACGAGCTCAAGGAGACAGTCGATCTCGCCGTGGTCAAAAAGGACCATCTGGTGTTCATCGATCAGGTGATCGGACCGCAGCGGCTGCGCACCGTGTCCGCGGTCGGCGAGACTTTTCCGCTGCACTGCACCGCGAACGGCAAGGCCTATCTTGCCGAGCTCGACGCCGCCGTGATCGAGCGGCTGATCGGGACAAGCTACGAACAGCGCACGCCGCGCACGCTGACGCGGCTCGACGACCTGCTCAGGGACCTGAAATCCGTGCGCAAGACCGGCATTGCCATCGATCGTGAGGAACATACCCACGGTATTTGTGCCGCCGGGATCGTCACTCGCGATCCGCTCGGCAATGCCGTCGCCATCTCGGTGCCTGTCCCGGCGCAACGCTTCTACAAGCACCAACGGCACATCGCAGCGCGGCTGCGCGCGACCAAGGAGAGGTTGGAGCGGCACTTGTTGGCGACGGCGGCGTGACCGCGGCGGCTAGTCCTGCCGACCGAAATTCGATACAGATGTACCATACTATGGTACAAAGGTCCGAACGCCACTGAAAGGCGGGCGGAGCGTAGGAGACGCGGGAGGGTGGCGTGGCGCAGAAGATTCGCGGTGTAGCGTTCGAAGAGAATGAAAACAACACGATGGGGCTTTCGTTCTTCAACCTGTCGCATCGTTTCGGGTACCAGTCGCCGAACTGGCCGTACTTCGAAGACGTCAAGATCGAACGCATCCATTACATGGCGAAGTCGGGCGTGCTGTCGCAACGCATTACCACGAGCATGCACAACACCACGCATATCGACGCGCCAGCGCATGTGGTGCAGGGCACGCCGTTCATCGACGAGGTGCCACTGCCGCACTTTTTCGGGTCCGGCATCGTAGTCTCGCTACCCAAGAAAAAATGGGAATCGATCACCTATGACGATCTGGAAAAGGCGGCCGGCAAGGTCGTGCGGCCGCGCGACGTGGTGATCATCAACACCGGCTGGCACAAGAAGTACGAGGACAGCGAGGACTATTTCTGCTACGCGCCCGGCTTCGTTCCCTCGGCGGGCGAGTGGTTCGTTGAAAAACAGGTGAAAGTCGTCGGCCACGACACCCAGGCCAATGATCATCCGTTGGCGACCGCCATAGGGCCCCAGCGCAATGGACCGCTGCATCCGCATCTCGCTGAGGAATACAAAAAGTGGTCCGGCGGACGCGATTGGAAAGAGGACTTCCCGGATTGGGAGCCGGTGCATCGCATCCTGTTCAAGAGCGGCATCCTCGGCATCGAGAATGTCGGCGGCGACATCGACAAGGTCACCGGTCGGCGCTGCACCTTCGCCTTCTTCCCCTGGAACTGGGACCGCGGCGATGGCTGCATCATCCGCCTGGTCGCCATCGTCGATGCGAAGGGAAACTACCGCATTGAGAAAGGGGAGAAATTCTAATGCTAGTCAAGCGTTTCGCCGAAGCCAAGACTTACGACGCGCCCAATCACCGCGGCTGCGCGCCGCTACGCCTATTCGGCGCAGAGGCTGGCGGCACGCAGAGCCTGATCGTCGGTGTGTCGCATTTCCTTCCCGGCGGTGGCGCCGGACCCGATGCTTCGCCGCCGGAGAAGGTGTATTTTGTCCTCGCGGGCGAGTTGACGGTGATCGTCGACGGCAAGGAGACGGTCCTGAAAAAAAACGATTCCTGTTTCATAGGCCCGAATGAGAACCGCGAAATCGTCAACCGCGGCAATGAGTTGTGCTCGATCCTGGTCGCTGTCGCACCGATGAAATGATGATCTTGCCGATGAAGTGATGGTCTCTCAGTTTCATCTCCGCTAGCGGGGGACGATGCGGCGTGTCGGTGTGGATTTTGATTAGACTGAGACGGTGGATAGGCAATGTCTGAAGATTTCCTCAAGAATCCGCTCTCGCTGTTCGATGTCAGCAGCAAGACCGCGATCGTGACTGGCGCCTCCGGCGCGTTCGGCGCGCTCGCCGCCAAAGTGCTCGCGGGCGCCGGCGCTAATGTCGTGATCGCCGCCGGCAATGCCTCCGAGCTGCAGAAAGTCGCCGAGGCCTGCAAGCAACTCGGCGGCGAGGTGTATGCGCTGCCCATGCGCCCCGCTTCCGAAGCGAACTGCGAAGCCATCGTGGAAGCGTCGATCGAACGTTTTGGCCGGCTTGATATCCTCGTCGTCGCCTCCGGGTTCAACAAGGTTTCCAAGATCGTCGATCAGCCGGCGGCGGACTTTCTCGATATCATCGATGCCAACGTTACGCAGTCCTGGCTGATGGCGCGTGCCGCCGGCCGGCAGATGCTCAAGCAGGGCGGCGGTGGCAAAGTAATCCTGATGTCGTCAGCGCGCGGTTTGCTCGGCCACCCCGCTGGCTATTCCGCCTATTGTGCATCGAAGTCGGCAGTCGACGGCATCACCAAGGCACTGGGCTGCGAATGGGGTGACGCCGGCATCACCGTGAACGCACTTGGTCCCACCGTTTTTCGCTCACCGCTAACGCAATGGATGTTCGAGGATAACGACCGTGCGCGAGAAGTGCGCAAAGGCTTTCTCACACGGGTACCCAAAGGGCGCCTCGGTGAACCGACCGATCTTGCCGGTCCGCTCCTGTTCCTCGCCTCAAAAGCGTCCGACTTCTACACCGGCCATATCCTTTACGCCGATGGTGGCTACACTGCAGGCTGAGCATGGCCAGAGACTTGGCAAAGTCACGCATTTCCGTCGTCGGTGCCGGTCTGATGGGTCATGGCATTGCGCAGGTATTCGCGCTTGCCGGTCATGACGTGACGATCACGGATGCCGTCGCGGCGAGCCTCAATACGGCGAAGTCGCGCATCGCCGCCAACTTGCGCGACCTCGGAGAGGACGAGAGCGCGGTCGCGCGCGTGCGGCCATGCGCCGATCTTGCCGAAGCAGTGGGCAAGGCGGATTTCGTAGTGGAGGCGGTTTCGGAAAATTTGCTACTGAAGCAGAACCTGTTCGGGGAAATCGAAGGGCGCGTGCGTGCCGACACCATCCTTGCCAGCAACACTTCGGTAATCCCGATCACCTCGATCATGCAGGGACTGGCCAAGCGCGAGCGCGCGCTCGGCACACATTGGTGGAATCCGCCTTTCCTGGTGCCGCTTGTCGAGGTGATTGAGACTCAATGGACCGCGCCGCAGACGATTGCGTGGACCATGGCGCTGCACGAAGCTGCCGGCAAGAAGCCGGCCCATGTGAAAAAGGACGTGCCGGGTTTCATCGGCAACCGGCTGCAGCACGCGCTCTGGCGTGAAGCCATCTCACTGGTTGAGCATGGCATCTGCGATGCCGAGACGGTCGATGCCGTCATCAAGACGTCGTTTGGCCGCCGTCTCCCCGTGCTCGGCCCCTTGGAGAACGCCGACCTAGTAGGAACCGATCTCACTCTCGCCATTCATAGCATCGTGCTGCCAGCGATCGAACGTCGGCCAGACCCGTCGCCCTATCTGCAAAAGCTCGTGGCCGACGGAAAGCTCGGTTTCAAATCCGGAGAAGGCTTCCGCAAGTGGAGCCTCGGAGAGCAAGCCACTCTACGTGCCAAGGTGATGCAACATCTCAAGTCCATGCATGATCTCTGAAAAGGAGGACGCTATGAGTGATGGTACAAGAATTCCAGGTACAACACCTACACTGACGGCGATTCGCGCCAGCGTCGATCGCCGTACCGTGATTACGGGCGGCCTCGGCGTGCTCGCGGCGCCGGCAATCCTGCGCGTGATTCCGGCCAACGCCCAGTCGAAGACCATCAAGATCGGGCACGTGAGCCCGAGGACCGGTCCGCTTGCCGGCTTTGGCGAAACTGACGGCTTCGTCATCGATCAAATCAACAAAGTCCTGAAGCCGGGCCTGCAGAGCGGCGGCAAGACTTATCAGGTGGAAATCATTAGCAAGGACAGCCAATCCAGCGGCACGCGCGCGGCCGAAGTCACCTCCGAGCTGATCCTCCGCGACAAGGTCGATCTCATCGTCGCCTCCTCCGCGCCCGACACCACCAACCCGGTCGCCGATCAGGCCGAAGTCAACGAAGTGCCCTGTGTCACCACGAACTGTCCGTGGCAGCCGTACTTCTTTGGCCGCAACGGCGACCCGAAGAAGGGTTTCACTTGGACCTATCACTTCTTCTGGGGCCTAGAAGACGTCATCGCTTCGTATCTGCCGATGTGGGACAGCGCGTCCACCAACAAGGTTATGGGCGGCCTGTTCCCCAACGACGCGGACGGCAATGCTTGGGGCGATCCCCAGCGCGGCCTGCCGCCGGCGCTCACCAAGGCCGGATACAAGCTGGTCGATCCCGGCCGCTATCAGGTCATGAACAACGACTTCACTTCGCAGATTTCGGCGTTCAAGAGCGCCGGGGCCGAGATCGTCGTTGGCAACATGATCCCGCCCGACTTCGCGACGTTCTGGTCGCAGGCGGCGCAGCAAGGTTTCCATCCCAAGATCGTGACGATCGGCAAGGCACTGCTGTTCCGCTCTGCCGTCGCTTCGCTAGGGCCGCGCGGCAACGGCCTCACCAGCGAAATCTGGTGGACGCCGAGCTTCCCGTTCAAGTCCGGCTTGACCGGGCAAAGCGCGCGTCAAATCGCCGATGCCTATGTCGAAGCAACCAAGCGACCGTGGACGCAGCCCATCGGCTACCAGCATGCGTTGTTCGAGGTGGCGATCGATGCATTGAAGCGTACGAAAAGCATCGATCCCAAATCGATCCTCGATGCCATCGTTGCGACCGACTATCATTCGATCGTCGGCCCGGTGAAGTGGACCGGCCAGCCGGTTAAGAACGTCAGCAAGACGCCGCTTGTCGCTGGCCAATGGCAGCGCAAGGGCGGCGAGTTCGACCTGGTGATCGTGGAGAATAAATCGGCGCCGGAAATCCCGGTTGGTGGCAAGCTCGAACTGCTTTCGTGATGTCGCCGGTGTTATGGCAATCTAGCAAGGGGATAGGTCTTGTCATGCGGCCAAGCGGTGCGGGGTGGGCTTGACCGCCTCCCCCATCGCGCCTCCCGAGCGCGCTTGCGCGCCATCATTGACCAAAGCGCGTCTTCGGCCTTCGCCCTATTCTGCACGGCCATGGGCACGGGACGTCTTATCGGTTTGAACGTGCCATATTCGATCTCTCATGCCGGACGGGCGCACGCGGAGTGATGAGGATGAGCGCACCGATCCTGGCGCTGGATAAGATCTCTAAGCGTTTCGGGGCAATTGTGATCGCCGACGGAATCGACCTATCGCTGGCCGAAGGCGAAGCGCTGGGCATCATCGGGCCGAATGGTGCCGGCAAGACGACATTGTTCAGCATCGTCAGCGGTACGGTCGCGCCAGATTCCGGCCGGGTGCTCTTTGCCGGCCGTGATATCACTCACGCTCAGCCCGCGCAGCGCTGCACCATGGGTATCGGAAGGTCCTTTCAGATTCCGCTTCCGTTCGCCGGCATGAGCGTCTTCGAGAATGTCGTGGTTGCCGCCGCCTTCGGTGGCCAGCAGCGCGAGCGCGACGTGTACGATCGCTGCATGGAGATTATCGATCGCTGCGGGCTGGCCGAAAAGGCCAACCGGCGCTCAGGAAGCCTCACCCTCGTCGATCGCAAGCGACTCGAGCTTGCGCGCGCGCTGGCGACGCACCCTCGCGTGCTCTTGCTGGACGAAGTTGCCGGCGGTTTGAACGAGCGCGAGTGCCAAGTGCTGGTTACTCTCATCGGTGACATCAAACGCAGCGGCGTCTCGATCATCTGGATCGAGCACGTTGTTCACGCCCTGGTCGCGAGCATCGATCGCCTGCTGGTCCTGTACAACGGCGCTTTCATCGCCGAGGGCGATCCGCACGCGGTGATCCGCAGCGATGTGGTATCCGAAATCTACATGGGAATAGAGACCGATGTCGTCTGAACCGCCGTTGCTCGCTGTGCAGGGTCTCAACGCATTCTACGGCGACTTTCAAGCCCTGTTCGGCTTGTCGATGGACCTTAGGGCGGGTGAGGCCGTAGCCGTGATCGGCGCCAACGGCGCCGGTAAAAGCACGCTGTTGAAGAGCATCGCCGGCCTGCTGCGGGCAGCTCCGGACGCGATCGTGTTTAACGGCACGCGGATCGGCGGGCTGCCAGTCCATGCCGTCGCAGCGCGTGGCATCGCTTTCGTGCCCGAAGGGCGAGGCCTCTTTGCCTCGCTTAGCGTCGAAGAAAATCTTTTGATCGGCGGTCAGCTCAAACGAACCGGGCCCTGGAATCTGCAAAGCGTTTATAAGCTTTTTCCCGTGCTCGCCGAACGCCGGCACATGCCGAGCACTGCACTTTCGGGTGGTCAGCAGCAGATGGTCGCGATCGCCCGCGGCCTGATGTCAAATCCGAAATTGTTGTTGTGCGACGAGATCAGCCTCGGCCTGGCGCCGATCGTGGTGCGCGATATCTACGCGCGCCTGCCGGCGATAGTAAACGAGGGTATTTCGCTTGTGTTGGTCGAACAGGACGTCGTGCAGGCGCTCAAAGCGACGCAGCGCGTCTACTGTCTGCAGGAGGGTCGCGTGGCCCTCACGGGAGCGGCGAAGGATCTAACACGGGAGGTGATTGCCGCGGCGTATTTCGGGATGTGATTTCCGCTCCCCTGTTGTGGGAAAGGTCTCCGAATGATGGATTGGGTCAACGTCCTCCTCCAGGGGGTGTTGGTCGGCGGGCTCTACGCCATGTTCGCAGCCGGGCTGTCGCTAATCTTCGGCGTCATGCGGCTTGTCAACATCGCGCATGGCGATCTCATCGTGCTCGCGGCCTATGTCGCGCTGGTTGTCACCGAAACGCTTGGGGTGGGTCCACTTACCTCGCTCGTCATCGTCGTCCCGCTGATGGCGGCGATCGGCTATGCGCTGCAGCGGCTGGTGCTCAACCGCACTCTTGGGGATGATCTGCTGCCGCCGCTTCTGGTAACGTTTGGTCTGTCGGTGATCATCCAGAATGGATTGCTGGAGCTGTTCACCGCCGACAGCCGCAAGCTGCAAGCTGGCGACATCGAAGTGGCAACGATTCGGCTCTTCGAAGGCGTCTACGTCGGCGTGCTGCCGCTCTTACAGTTTACCGTCGCGCTTCTTATTATCGCGGCGCTGCAGTTCGTGTTTTATCGCACGGCGCTCGGCCGGGCCTTTCGCGCAACAGCGGACAGTCAGGCAGTTGCACAGCTTATGGGCCTGGACAACCGTCACGTTTTCGCGCTGGCTATGGCGCTCTCGCTTGCTGTTGTGGCGATTGCCGGCGTGTTCCTGGCGGTGCGCGCCAATTTCGATCCGGCGATCGGGCCTGCGCGCCTACTCTTCGGCTTCGAGGCTGTGATCATCGGCGGCCTCGGCAGCTTGTGGGGCACATTCGCCGGCGGAGTCGTGCTTGGGGTCGCGCAGGCGGCGGGCGCGCATCTCGATCCGGGCTGGCAGATCCTCGCCGGTCACCTCGCCTTTCTCGTCATTCTCGCCGTGCGCCCGGAAGGCCTATTCCCGAGGATACGCACATGAGCGTTCGGGTGGCGTTTGCCAGCCGGTCGAGCCGGATCGGTATGGCGCTTTTCACGGTCGCGCTCGTCGTGCTCGCCGCGGCGCCTTTCTGGGGCGGCCGCGACGACCTGCAAATCTTGTCGCAAATCTACGCCTATGTGGCGCTGGCGAGCTTGTGGAACCTGCTCGCCGGTTATGCTGGTCTCGTTTCGGTTGGCCAGCAGGCCTATGTCGGACTCGGCGCTTATCTTCTCTTCGCGTTCGCCATCCTCGCCGGGATATCGCCGCTCTGGGCCATTCCGCTCGCAGGTATCATCGCGGCCGTCGTGGCGGTTCCTGTCGCCGGCTTGGTCTTTCGCTTGCGTGGCCACTATTTTGCGATCGGGACATGGATCATCGCCGAAGTGTTTCGCCTGCTCGCCTCGCAGGTTTCGCTCCTGGGCGGCGGCTCTGGCACCAGTCTTCCCGCCTCGATGGTTATCGGGATCGCTTCGTCGCGGCAGATGCGCGATTTTTTGGAATACTGGATCGGGCTCGCGCTCGTTGTGGCGGTACTTGCGCTGATCGTGCTGCTGTTGCGTTCGCGTTATGGACTTGCTCTCAAGGCGATTCGCGATAGCGAGCTGGCTGCGACCTGCAACGGTATCGACGTGATGCGCACCAAGGTTCTGGTCTATATCGTCACAGCGCTCGGCACCGCCATGATCGGCGCCCTGATCTTCCTGCAGAAGCTGCGCATTTCGCCGGATGCCGCCTTCAGCGTCAACGACTGGACCGCGTTCGTGATTTTCATCACAGTGATCGGCGGCATCGGGCGCATCGAGGGACCCATCATCGGGACTATCGTCTTTTTCGCGCTGCGACGGACGCTCGCCGACCTTGGCACGATTTATTTGCTCATGCTCGGCGTGGTGGCGATTCTCGTCATGCTGACGACCCCGAAGGGCATCTGGGGACTTATCGTCGAGCGGTTCGGCTGGCAAGTTTTCCCGCTGGAACGTACCGTCTTCCTTGACATCGGAGTTGCCTCACACGTGCGCCAAAGTGGCAAGATGAACGAAAGCCAACTTTGAGTGATGCGAGTAGCTGAAGGCCAAACGGGCCGAAGTAGGCCGTACGATGCGCACCGCATCGACCACGCTGCGGAATCGATGAGAGAGCCGTCGCCGGTGCGCTTGACCACGCGGCCGTGATGCACGGCGATGGTCGGATCGATCAGATCGCTGCGCAGCGCGCGGAGCCGCGCCAG
>Ga0181530_10006189_pt1 | contig 11888 bp, 8 predicted proteins | sample PEATcosm2014_Bin_42_FD_119769 | JGI IMG/M metagenome (GOLD analysis project Ga0181530, IMG submission 119769) | Peatland microbial communities from MTU Mesocosm Facility, Houghton, MI, USA - PEATcosm2014_Bin10_60_metaG | ecosystem: Environmental > Terrestrial > Soil > Wetlands > Peat | place... | reverse complement strand
TGTCCTTCAGGCCGATCTCGAAGGGCGTCAGCTTCATTTTCAGCAGCCGGGTGACTTTGCCGATGTTTTCGGTGATGGGCGGCAAGTCCAGGTATTCGCCGAAATAGTAAGGCTCCTCCATGGCGTTGCCGCCGGCCTGCAGGATGGTGTCGCGGGGAATGCGCACCAGGGTGAGATCCACGTTGGCGGCGCGCGCCAGCTTCTCGGCAAATTCCACCTGCGTGACGGGCTTGGGGTCGCCAATGTTGAAGGCTTCGCCGACGGCGCGCGGCTCTTCCATGGCGCGAATCATCGCCTGCACCAGGTCGGCCACGTAGACGAACTGCATCAGGCGATGGCCGTCGCCGGGGATGATGATGGGGCGGCCGGCGCGCAGGCGGTCCCAGAAAAACTGCTCGCGATAAAACGGATTGCCCGGGCCGTAGACGAACGGCGGCCGGAACGTCACCAGCGGCAAACCGCTCTGCGCCTGCATGCGGAACAGCAGCCGTTCGGTGGTCGCCTTGTGGCGGGTGTAGGGGATGGGGTGGTAATCGGGCGCCAGCGGATCGCTTTCCTTATGATTCAAGCCGTCGCCGTAGGCCGCCACGCTGGATAGAAATACGTAGCGGCTGAGACGGTCGCCGCAGGCGCGGGCAGCCGCCTCCACCTGATCCGGCGCGGTCCCGCGATCCCAATCGTAAACGTTATCGAAGACGGCGTTGAACCGGCGCGTGGAGAGAGCCTCGCGCATCGCCGCGGCATCGTTCCGGTCGGCCTGAATGTTGTCCACCCGGCGTCCGAAATCGTGCTTGGGCTTGCGGTGCAGCACCGCGACTTCGTGGCCCGCCTTCACCAACTCGTCGACCAGGGCGCGGCCGATGAAGAGCGTCCCCCCGATTACCAATACCTTCATATGCTCCTAAGACAATAAGACGCGGCGGCCCGGAAGTCTAGCGCTTTCTCTCGCCTCGGGCCCTGAAGAAAACCAAGCTAATCGTAGTATTCCAGGCCCAGGTGCGTAATCAGATCCTCCCCGCGCATCCAGCGCAGGGTGTTTTTGAGTTTCATGAGCTGAATGAAAATGTCGTGCTCCGGATACAAGCCGGCGGCATGCATGGGCGCTTTGAAATAGAAAGAAAGCCATTCCTGGATGCCGCGCATGCCGGCGCGCTGCGCCAGGTCCATGAAGAGCACGATATCCAGCATCAGCGGGGCGGCCAGAATGGAGTCGCGGCAAAGGAAATTGACTTTGATCTGCATGGGATAACCGAGCCAGCCGAAGATGTCGATATTGTCCCAGCCTTCCTTGGCGTCGCCGCGCGGCGGGTAGTACTCGATGCGGACCTTGTGGTAGAACTCCTTGTACAAATCGGGGTACAGATCTTTCTGCAGAATGTATTCGAGGGCCGACGACTTGCTGACTTCCTTGGAGCGGAACGAACCCGGCTCGTCGAGCACCTCGCCGTCGCGATTGCCCAGAATATTGGTGGAAAACCAGCCCTTCAGGCCCAGCAGTCGCGATTTCAGGCCGGGAGCGATCAGGGTCTTCATGAACGTCTGGCCGCTCTTGTAGTCCTTCCCGGCCACCGGCACGTTCATATTGCGGGCCAGTTCGAGCAGCGCCGGCATGTCGGTCGTCAGGTGCGGCGACCCGTTGGCGAATCCCACGCCGCTCTTGAGCGCGGCGTAGGCGTATATCTGGCTGGGCGAAATCTCGGGGTCGCTTTTCTGCAGACCGCACTCGAAATCCTTCAGGGTTGCGTGAACCGGTGCGGCCTCATGATAGACTTCCGTCGACCCGCACCAGATCATCTGCGTGCGGGCAACGCCGGTGCGCTCCTTGAATGAGCGGATGTCGTCCATGATGCGCTGGGCGTAGTCCATTTTGGACCCGCCGGACATGACGTTCGGTCCGTGGAGGCGCTTCACGAAACTCTGGTCGAAGACTGCCTTCATGGGTTTGATGGCCTGCATCGGCTCTTTGACCTGCTCCAGGAGCGACATTTCCAGAACGCCGGCCTTCACGGCGGCTTCGTAGGCGTTGTCTTCGAAAATGTCCCAGCAGGCCACTTCAATGTCGTTGATTCCGGCCAGCGGAACGAAATCGCGGATGGCGGGGCTCCGTCCCTCGGTGCGCTTACCCAGCCGGACCGTCCCGAGTTGGGTGAGAGAACCGATGGGTTTGGCAAGCCCTCGCTTAATGGCTTCCAGCCCGGCTATAAACGTAGTCGTCACCGCGCCCATACCGGGGACGAGGATACCCAACTTCCCCTCGGCCGGCGCGATTTGGACGTTGTCGTGATTGGGCAAAATGCGGTCTCCTTTTAGTCGAAATGCTATAATACCAACTCCATGCGGGAACGCGCGACAGCCACCCTTTCGACGGTTGTAGTGGATGACGAACAACTGGCCTGTGACGAGCTTTCGTACCTGCTCAAAGATTTTCCGGAAGTAGATGTAATTGCGACAGGTTGCAACGGATTGGAAGCCATGGATCTGATCCGCCGGATGGAGCCGGACCTGGTATTTCTGGACGTCAATATGCCCGGTCTGGACGGCATGGGAGTGGTGCGAAAACTACGCGAAAAAGGCGTGGAACTGCCGCATGTCATTTTCGTTACGGCGTACGACCAATACGCTGTGGAGGCGTTTCGTCTGGAGGCGCTGGATTACCTGTTGAAACCGGTCGACAAGGTGCGGCTGGCGGAGAGCATCGAGCGCGCCAAGCGGGCCATCCTTGACCGGAGAATACCTGAGATCCAGGGAGCAGGGGTGGGAACGGCTGCAGGGCCGGCGCCGCAAACAGCGCCGCGCAACAAACTGGCGGTGCGCTGTAACAATCGCCATTTCATTGTGGATGCCAACGACGTAATCTACGCCACCATCGACAGCGGCCTGATTACCCTCGTGACCACCAGCCTCGAGGGCCATTCCAACTATCGCACCATCGAGGACCTGCAGACCGCGCTCGATCCCGATCAGTTCTGGCGCGTGCACCGTTCCTATCTGGTCAATATCAACAAGATTAAGGAAGTAGTACCGTGGTTTAAGTCGAGTTACCAGCTTCGCCTCGACGACAAGAAGCACACTGAAGTTCCGGTAAGCCGCGCACAAACCCGCAGGCTGCGCGAGCTTTTCAAGCTATAAGTCCCTACTCGCAGTCCGTGGCGAAACCCGCTCCCTTATGGTCGCGGCTCTGTAACTGAATTGACCCTACTGAGCCGCGCGCGTAACGTAAGCAAGCGGTGTTTTGCGACTTCTGCCACGGGCTGCCAGCCGCTGCGGCTGCCCAACCATCGTAGAATTACACGACACGCAAGCCTGATATCGTATTCTGCGGAGAATTCAGATGGAGCCGTTCCGTTTCCATGTGTTCGTCTGCAATCAGCAGAAGCCCGAAGGCGCGCCGTGCTGTTCCGGGCACGGCTCGGCCCAGGTCATCGACGCCTTGCGGCGGGAAATCGCCGCCGGCGGTTTGGACGATGAGGTGCAAGTTACGCTCTGCGGGTCGGTAGGGCTTTGCGATCGCGGACCTAACGTGATCGTCTATCCCGAGGGCGTCTGGTACTCGGGGGTCACGCCGGGCGACGTGGCGGAGATTGTCGAGTCGCACTTCCGCAAGGGCAAGCCCGTGGACCGCCTGGTGCGCGGCGATATGGCGCTGGTGCGCGCGGAAGTGATCGGAAATCGCGACCGGATGCGCGCCGCGCTGCGCGCCAAGGACGCGGCGGGAGTACTTCCCGACGATCTGAACGCGCGGATTCGCGGATTCCAGGAGAGCCGCGCGATCCTGACCGCTCTGGAGCTCGATGTGTTCACGGCGGCGGGCGACGGCGCGACAGCGGCCGAAGTGGCGGCCCGTTTACAGACCGACGCGCGCGCCACCGAAATGCTGCTACACGCACTGGCGGCGATGGAACTGCTAGTGAAACAGAACGGTTCGTTCCGCAATACGCCATTGGCGGCGCGTTATTTCAGCGCCGCTTCCCCCGATTGCGCGCGCACGGCGTTGCTGCACACGGCCCACCTGTGGCACAGTTGGTCCACACTGACCGAGGCAGTGCGGGCGGGCACCGCGGTCGCCCCTGAGGCAGTCGCCGGACATGACGCCGGATGGGTGCAAACCTTCATCGCCGCCATGCATCGCAACGCCGCCGAGCGCGCGGAATCGGTGGTGCGCGCGGTGGGCCCCGTCGCCGGGCACATGCTGGACATCGGCGGCGGATCGGGCGCTTACGCGATCGCTTTCGCAAAGGCCAATGAGCGGCTCGCGGTGGATTTGCTCGATCGCGCCGAGGTTACACCGATCGCGCAATCGCATCTTCGCGAGGCCGGAATGGAGGACCGTATACGCCTTATCGCGGGAGACCTGCGAACGTCGTTGCCGCCGGAGAGCTATGACATGGCATTCCTCTCGGCTATCTGCCACATGCTGAGTCCCGGGGAGAACCGCACGCTCTTCAAGAGATGTCACGATGTTCTCGCGCCTGGCGGCCGGATCGTGATTCAGGACTTCATTCTCGAACCGGATAAGACAGCGCCCAAATCGGCGGCGTTATTCGCGCTCAATATGCTGACGGGGACTCGCGGGGGCGGCACCTACAGCGCGTCCGAGTACGCCGAATGGTTGCAAGCTGCCGGCTTTGAGAGGTCCAACCATGTTCGGCTGCCCGGTCCGGCAAGCCTGATGGTGGCCTCGCGGGAATAGCCTTGCCGATAACTCGCGCATCTGACAAATCGATGTGGCTAAGAGGTTGACAGCTCGATAATCTGGGGTAAGATAAGGTGATCGGAAAACTGACGCTCTCTCGATTAATAGTCGCGTTCGAGTGACTTGAGCTAGCCGGGTTCATCCAGAAATGCCCGCGGTTCTGATTGTCGACGACAACCTCTTGGTGCGCGAAGGTCTGAAGCATTTATTCAACCAGGCGCACCGGGGGCTGGTATTTGGCGAGGCATCCAATGAAGAGGAAGTTGAGAGCCGCCTCGGAAAACGCAACTGGGACGTGGCTGTAATCGATGTGTCGAATCCGGCGCACGACGGATTTCAGACGCTCCAGGAGATCCGCCGGGTGTCTCCAGCGACGCGCATTCTGGTACTGAGCCTGCACTCCGAATCCGAACATGTCGCGCGCGCCCGGCAGTTCAAGGTTTCCGGCTGTTGGGCCAGGAATTCATCGCGGACCGAACTTTTGAAGGCGTTTCAGAACGTCCTGGCCGGCAGGGAGTACTTCGGAGGCGTTGCGCAGGACAGACAGGGCGCGCCAGTGCGCCGCCCCCCGCTTTCCACGCGCGAACGCGACGTCCTGGCGCGATGCGTCGCGGGCAGGCGGATGGGCGAGATCGCGCTGGAATTGAATCTCAGCATCAAAACCGTCAGCACCTATAAACGGCGAATCATGGACAAATTGCAACTCCACTCGATCCACGAGCTCGTGCGCCACGCGATCGAGAATAAACTCTGCTAAAGGCCGTCCGGCCATCCTCCTCCGAAAATCCCCTGAACAGATGGCAAATCCGTAATGAATTGAATCGTTTGCCGCCGTGCGAGCAGGCCGTAACCGGCGCGTCCGGATTCGGCGCCGGTGCCGAAAAAGATGGGGTGGTGCAAATGTATTGCTTTTGTCAGAGAAAATTCGGCTGCTGAATTCACCTTCCAATCTGCAGAGCGATTCGTGAATCCGCCCAGCGTTCGCCCGACGCTGAGGGATCTCTAACCGCGCCGTTGCGCGCGCGATCGATCGAGAGGAGACATTCTGTACTTATGCAGTGGTATGCACTCAACGTCAAACCGCAGCACGAGAAGGCGGCGGCGGAACAACTCCGCTTCAAGGGGCTCGAAACCTATTTGCCGTTGTATCGAACCCGGCGGCGCTGGTCCGACAGAGTCAAAACGATTGAGCTCCCGCTGTTCTCCCACTACGTTTTTTCGCAATTCGATTTTGAAGATCGTATCGGAGTCTTACAGACGGCCAGCATTCTCTCCATCGTAAGTTTTGGTGGCGTACCTTGCCCGCTGGAAGCGCGCGAACTGGAGGCCCTGAAAGCAATTGTCGGTTCCGGCCTGCCGTACAGTCCGTGGCCGCTGTTGCGCACGGGCGAGCGCGTGCAAATTTGCGGAGGTCCGTTAGAGGGAGTGGAAGGCATTCTCGCGCGCGAAAAGTCCGAGTTCCGCGTGGTGGTGAATATGGAACTTCTGCGGCGCGCCGTCGCCGTGGAAGTGGATCGCGATCTTGTCCGCCCCTGTACCAAACGTCATACTTACGGGCCGCCTGTCACATTCGTCGAGTTATCCGCGCGTAGTTAGAGATGCTGCAGAATTCGATGCATTTAGTGAAAAACACCGCTCCCTTAGCGGGACGCTGAAAAACACTGGAAATGACCCAGCCGCCGATGAACGCCGATAAACGCCGATTGAAAACAAGAAACTTATCCGCGTTCATCTGCGGCCCATGTGCCTTTTTCAGCAGCCTGTTAGAAGCCGTGAAAGATTACTGAGCCACGACCGCAAAGCAAGGGAGTGGTGCCTTTCTTCGAACAATTCAGCAAAAGCACCGATCCCTCACGGTCGCCGCTTCTGTAAAGGTCCGGACACGGGGCGGGCGCACGATTAAGCTGTATCGCAAGGTGAACAACGAGCCGGGATACCGCTTCTACATGCTCACGACAAGATCTGTCGCGAGGACATTCTGGCCCGTCCTTTCGCACTGGCGCGAGCCAATCAGGGCGCGCCATGAGTAGATGGACAGACTTTCGAGCAAATCGAGTCAATAAGGCGGGAGAAGTGGCTGGCCGGCATCCGACAGGAGTTCGCAACAAGACGTATCAACCACAGCCGGTGCGGAGGGTCATGATCCCGAAGCCCGGAGGCGGGGAGCGGCCGCTCGGGATTCCGACTCATTAGAGGCCGGGTGGTGCAAACCGCAGGCAAGATCGTGCTGGAACCGAATTTGAACCGAGTGCCTACAGCGAGTATTCCAGAACGGATCAGATCCGCCTGGATGTACATGTGAGTGGTTTCCAAGCTTTCGCGCCCGAGCCAAAGAGCAATCACTGCGATTACGACTCCAGATTGAAGAAGGTGCATCGCCGTGGTGTGGCGAATGACGTGGGGAGAAATCCTCTTGGCTTTCAGCGTCGGACAGGCCGGCAAGCCGCGCCGCACAGGCTGCTGAAGGATGTAGGTACCCGCGTCGGTGGACAGCGGTCCGCCCCGGGCGCTGGGGAATAAGATTCGGTCGACACTATCGCCACACTCGGTAACCAGGTCCGCAACGTGCCGGAAGCAGTGGGCCAGCCAGGCTCCGCCATTCCTCCCCTTGACCGCGGTCGGCGGCGCACGGCTGAATCGCAGCCGGGATCACCCTCGGCAGTAAGCCTATGCTAACGAAATGGTCTATAGTTGCGATCCGGCTACGGATTAAGCTGGTAAGTGAGTATCTGCAGAATGCCTCAGGCCGTCGTGCACGGGCATTGTGTTTCCGGCACCGTCCGTGTGCCACTTCTGCGACGTGGAGAAACTTCTTATGCCCCGCGAAACGTTGGAAATTCCCGCGGGCATCTCTCCGTCGGAATGGGCAGATCTGCAGCGGCAATTCCTGGAGGAAGGCGTGGCGCGCTGCCGCGAATTGCTGGAAGGCCTGGACCAACATTGCGACGCCTTACAGATTGCGCAGTTGATGCATCGCTGGGCCGGGGGCGCCGGCCAACTTGGTTATCACAACATCACGGAGTTAGCCCGATTCACCGAAAGGTTGCTCAGACGGGGGCCGATTAGTCGATCGGAGGTGCGCGAAGGACTCAGCGCTCTGTTGCAGGCATTCTGCGACCTGCGCGACAAGCAGGGGGGCGGCGTCCCCGATCATGTGGCACAGGCCCTGCGAGGGAAGACGGTCGCCTTGATCGGGTTTCCGGCGGAGAAGGCCGACCGCGCCTGCGTCGCCATGGGGCTGGTTGGCGCCCGGCCCCGGATCTTCCCGTTCACCGACGACCTCCGCAGTGCGTCCGCCAGCGACTGCGACCTGGTGATCGTCCAGGTGGGCGCAGCAACCAATGTAGCGCAGTTGCAGGCGGCCGCAGCCGGCCTCCCGGCGGGCAAGCTGTTCCTGGCCGGAGAGCGCGGCCACCTGATGGCGCTACCCGCCGGGTTGCAAGCCATGGTCGCGGACTACCTGTTCTACAACTGGGAGCCGGAAGAATTGCTACTGCGCATCACGCTTGCCATGTGGCGCAAGACAACCGCCCTCTACGCCGCTCCCGCGGCGCCCGCGGCCGTCCCCTGCGAAGCTCCCGAAATATCCCGCCGCGCCGTCACCATTCCCAGAGTTGTGGCGGTGGACGACGACCCCGTCATCCTCGCGATGTTGCGGGCGACCTTCCGAAATCAGGGCATCCAGTGCGAGACGGCGGACAACGGCCGTGACGGCCTTCTTCTGATTCAACAGGAGCAGCCGCACGCAGTCGTGCTGGATGTCAACATGCCCGGCATGGATGGATACGAAGTGCTCGCCTCGATCCGTGCGGAACAAATCCCCACCCAGGTGATGTTGCTCACGGCGCGCCAGCAGGAGAACGACGTTGTGCGCGGGTTCCAACTCGGCGCCGACGATTATCTGGTGAAACCCTTCAACCCGCTCGAGCTGGTCGCTCGCACCAAGCGGTTGCTGCGCCAAACCCACCGGGAAGTAGCGTAAATCGCGCCGGATCGCGACGGCCCGGGTGCCGTTAAAGCGCCTCGCGGCGGTCCCACTATCCGACGCTGAGTCTGGAGCAGGTCTACGATGCGGTCGCATCTTAGCGCCTTGCGAAAGTTGGGAGTGGCGAAATGCTCGTAGAGTTCACGGCCGAGTCCGCGCAATTGGCTGATGCTTTGCTCGGGAGTCGGCGGGGTCCTGCCGTCGGATGGAACCTGGAAGCCGCGGAGCGTTGTCCTGAGGACTCCGTTGTACGGTCGGCTTGAATGCTCATACCATCGTTCCTCGCCGGCAATATGGTTCGCAAGCGGGGGCTAGGCGCAACGAACCTGGCGCGCGACGCAGAGCCCGTGCGGCCCTTTTCGCGTGATACCATAAAAAGAACAGTCCACCACGGTGGGTATAGCTCAGCTTGGTAGAGCGTCGGATTGTGGTTCCGAAACAGTTGAGGAACACAGAGGCATGTCTATGACGGGTATAGACCATTCCTCACGACTTCCACCACAGAGGAACCGCATTCCTCGGTGTTCCGCTACAGTTTCCGCTACAGCAGTTTGGTAATCGACTTGCTCTTCGCGCGGTTGCCGCGAAGACGAATGCGTTTTCCTCCTCAACAAAAATCCATTTTCCCTCTATATAGGACGAACGTGGACGATGCCGGTTTTCGGCCGCACCGAAGCGCACGTGAAAGGCGCCGTTTCCGCGCCACGGGGCGGCCCAGGAACGCGCCGCCATGCCGGAGGACGTGAACGTCGGCTCCCCTCGCGTGGCGCGCCTCGTTGCCGCCAGTGCGCCACCGGGCGGCTGGTTCTGGCGGCAGGCCGGAGCGCGTGTCACGCTTCTGCGTTCCTCCTTTTAGCCGGCGAAATTCGGCGTTCCGGGTTTGGCTGGCGGTAGCGATTAGGGAAGCAGGAGCCTAAGTGGGCCATCCGCGTGATGCGGGCAGCGCAGTAGTGGCAGGTAGCCTTCGGGCGAATCGCGCCAAGCTGTTGAAGTGGCCATCCTACCGAGCACAACGGCGCAGCCGCATCGGTGCCACCGTCGAGTGGAGGCTAGGCCCGCGGAAGAGTCATTTACCGCTAACCCCGTCTTTTGTCCAGAACCCGCTTTCCATAGCTTGATCAACTTGTTTGGGCTACTATTTTCCGTAGTCCCGTGGGATTCGGCTCGCTGATCGGAACGCTTTTTAATCTGAAGTGAGGAGAAACGAGTCAAGGTATTCGACGAGTCTGAAGCCAACGTAGTCCTCCCAGCGCGGCCACGCCCGTCGATAATAGCAGTCCCAGTAGCTTACAACTCTCCGTTTGGTCGTGGACCAGAACGTAGGGTTGTCCTTCAGAAAGCCCGAATAGGCTTCCGCATTCAGTACAGCAAGCTTTTCGTCGATCACTTGGAGGATTTCCATGACGTATTCGCCGATAAGCTGAATCACAAAGGGAGGAATCCAGGCGTGGTTGCTAGAGATGATTCGGCGCAGATGCTCCTCGCGGACGTAACCATTGTGGTGCCGTGTCAGGAGGCAACTGATGATGATTTGCTGCGCCGGTGTCAGCCTGTCCGCGTCAATGAGTTTGGTGTCGTAGTAAACCCGATACGGAACGATAACCACCTCGTTCTCAACTACCGTGCGAAACGCTCCCATGGATGAAAGGAACGGTTTGGGGAGGACCGACGCAGCGCGGCGAACGTCATCTCGCAGCGCCGTCGGGAAGGCTGACGTGATCTGCAAATCGACGGCGTCGAAACCCATCTCGTGAACCATTAGACGACAGGAACTATCGTACGCGCTGGCACGCTGGCCGTAAAGTGGGCTTCTCGTCCATTACCCCGCCATGGCGGACTCCGTAGGTCCACTTTACGATATCGCCGTCTATCGACAAATAGCCGCCCTGCTGTGGAATTAAGCCTCCCGAGAAGGGCACCTTCGTGATACGGTCAGGAAGAGGACTGTTGTGACGTTCGTAGGCCTGATTGTCTGCTACATTCTCCGGGCCCTCGGCAAGCTTGCCAACTGGCTCAACATCGGTCCTCAGTGGCTCCGGCGATTCGAGATCGACAGGAATACGTTTTATGAAGTGTTCTGGGGGGCCGCTCGACGCCCAAAAGGAAGAACGGCGCAGGCCAGTTTCCACAAACGCCGTTTAACCGGCCATGCTGCAACAATTTCTCATACACCCCCACGCTTACAGACCGTCAACGGATACAGGAGGGAATATGAAGTTGCTTGGCTGTCTCATTGTCTTGCCTCTGTTTCTGATCGCTCAGTCCGATCCTGCTTTTGAAGCCTATAAGGACTGGGAATCGCAACATCGTACCGGCGATTACAAGTCACGTGGTCAGGCGCTGTTCGAAGCGTCTACCGAATGGGTGGCGAAGTGGCCTGATAGCTCTCTTGCCTGGCAGGAACGCCGCGATTCGCTGTTTCACACTCACAACCGTTCCGCCGACCTGTGGAAAGCGGTCGATGAAAATCTCATCCGCCTAAGCCCTCCCCATACCTTCGCCTCAATGGCTGCGTACGATTGGGTAACCTACGGCATCCTCCTGAACCAGGCGGAGGCCTTGCTTACCTCCGAAATCGCATGGATGGATGCCCAGCCCCGGCCCACGACTTCGCCCGAGCCCACGCTGGCCGACCGCATCAATGAGGCGAACTTTAGCGCACAGCGGTTCGGCCCTCTGTGCACGCTCGCCACGGCCGAGACCAAGCTAAAGGAATTCGACGCCGCCCGTGCGACGATCAGCCGCATCAAGGCTTGGCTGGATGGCGATTTCAGGCGCTACTTCGATCAGGACCAGTTGGAGGCCTTTCCTGACTACGGCTCGAAGTATTTCATTCTTTCAGCACAGCTGGCCGAGGCGGAGGGAAGGAAAGCTGATGCCCTGGCGTTCTACCGCAGGGTCATCACCGACCCATCGTTCCACCGCGAATACGGAGGCTATATCCAGCAGACGCGCGTCCTGTGGCAGCAACTGGGCGGAACGCAAGACGGTTGGGTAACTTTCTCTGAGGTGCCGCCTCTTCCGACAGGCACGCCCTCCGGGTATCCCGGTGTCTCTTTCCTCCCCTGGCTCTCGCTGGACTACAAGATCCCACCAACCGATGCCGCGCGGTTCCAGGGGAAGACAACCCTCGTGTATTTCTGGACGGCGAAATGCGCGCCGTATTGGGGTATGTTGTCGGCGATTCAATTGCTTCATGGCAAGGCCCGC
>Ga0181530_10006188_pt1 | contig 11890 bp, 9 predicted proteins | sample PEATcosm2014_Bin_42_FD_119769 | JGI IMG/M metagenome (GOLD analysis project Ga0181530, IMG submission 119769) | Peatland microbial communities from MTU Mesocosm Facility, Houghton, MI, USA - PEATcosm2014_Bin10_60_metaG | ecosystem: Environmental > Terrestrial > Soil > Wetlands > Peat | place... | reverse complement strand
GCCATCTCGGGTCTGGTGTAACGGGGAACCATCGCTGCCATGTCCCGCTCTGCCGTGCGGTGTCAGGTAGACCGGCGCCCCGTGGCGTGGCAAGCGCCGGCGGCACTCGCTCGCATAGGTTTCTCCCCGCGTATGAACCAAGCCACGCTGATCCACGACCTGACGGCGCTGGCGCAGGTGGTGCTGATCGACATCGCCCTGGCCGGCGACAATGCCGTCGTGGTGGGCTTGGCGGTGGCCGGGCTGCCGCGTGGCCAGAAGCGGCCGGCCATCATCCTCGGCATCGCCGCGGCGACGGCGATCCGTGTGGCACTGGGCACAATCGCGTTGGAATTGCTTGCTGTCATCGGCCTGCTGCTGGCCGGCGGGCTGCTGTTGCTCTGGGTGTGCTGGCGGATGTTCCGCGAACTCCGGCGCCACCGCGCCGTCGGCGACGCCGCTCCGCGCAAGTCCCTGCCGCAGGCGATGCTCCAGATCGTGCTGGCCGACCTGTCGATGAGCCTCGACAACGTGCTGGCCGTGGCCGGAGTGGCGTATGGCAGCCCCTGGGTGCTGGTCACCGGCCTGGTCCTCTCCGTCGTGCTGATGGGCATCGCCGCCAACCTGCTTGCCAACCTGCTGGAGCGCCAGCGCTGGATCGCCTGGGCCGGACTACTGATCGTGCTCTACGTCGCGGTGCGCATGATCTGGGAGGGCAGCTTCGAAGTGGCCGGCGCGATGGCGCACTGACGCCGGGCTTGGCGACGCGGCAGCCTCAGGCCCTTCGCCCGCGCTGGGTCAACCGCATGCACTCACTGGGACGGCCCCGCGTGGATCACCTTCGCAGGATCCTCGCCATAGGGCGGCGCATAAATCACCAGCAGTTTGATCCGCTCCGTCAAGACCTTGATCGAATGAAACACCTTGGCCGGAAAGAACATCATGTCGCCCGCCTTGACATGGTGATCGACGCCGTCGATCCCGGCGATCGCCTCGCCTTCCAGGATATAGACCGCTTGCTCCAGATCCGGATGCGCATGCGCCGGCGAGCCTTCGTGGCGTTCGATATCGCCCAGCGCGATCTCCAGGTATTTCGAACCGTTCACCGTCGGGCCAACCAGGCGATAGTTCTTCGTGCCGGTGTGGTTCGCCGGACTGTACGCTTCCTGCTCGGACCAGCGGATGATGTAGGGAGATTTTTCGCTCATCGATCGGTTCCTTGATTGAAACTTTGCTCGGCGTCGTGTTCGGCGCTTGGCGACGCGCGCCAGCGCCTCCCCCAGCCTCAGGATACTGGTCTCGCTCTGCTGCAACAGCCTGCCGATCGTGCCGGGCCGGAGGAAGCGCCGAATCTCCCATTGGTCGCAGCATCATCGGCAAGCTGGGTCAGCAAAACCATCGAGCCCGCTACCTCACCTGTTCGAGCGCTGGGGCGTGCATCCGATCCTTCGCGACCAGGTGGCGGCCGACGAAATAGAAGACGCCGGCCATCACCATGGCGAGGACTGCGACGAAGGCCAGGCCGACGCGGGAATCGCCGGTGAGGCCTGTAAGGTAACCAATGATCGTCGGCGCCACGAAGCCACCGATCACCCCGATCGAGCTGATCGCGGCAAAGCCGCCCGCCGAGGCCGCGCCCGACAGGAAGGTCGGCGGAATGGTCCAGAACGGCGCGGTGAACGCCAGGGTCGAAGCGAAGGACACTGTGATCAACACGATGCGCAGCGTCGGATCGGCCACCAGCACGGAGATCAGAAGCGCCGCGCCCGCCAGGAAATTGGCGAAGCCGGCATGGCCATACCGCTCGTTCTTTTTGTCGGAATGCCGCCCCCACCAGACCACCGCGACCAGTGCCGCCGCGCTCGGGATCGCCGCGACGAAACCGGTCTGCGTATTGCTCATGCCGAAGCCCTTCAGGATCATCGGCAGGAAGAACAGAATGCCGTTCAACACCGCGGCGTTGGAGAACCACATCGCCGCCAGCAACCAGACCCGCGGGTGCACCAGCGCTTTCCAGCCGCTGGTGTTCTGCTCAGCGGCGTCCCCCCCATGCTCTGCCTGCAGCGTCGTGATCAGCCAGGTCTTCTCCGGCGCCGGCAGCCACTTGGCTTGAGCAGGACCGTCTTGCAGGAAAGCCAGACACAGGGGCGCCAGGATGATCGGCGGCAGCCCTTCCAGGATGAACAGCCACTGCCAGCCGCGCAGGCCCCAATCGCCATCGAGCCCCAGCAGCGCGCCCGACAGCGGCGAACCGATCAGGCCGCTGGCCGCCACCCCGGTCATGAACAGACCGACCATCCGGCCACGCCAGGCGGCCGGGAACCATAGCGTCAGGAAGAACAGGATGCCCGGGAAATAGCCCGCCTCGGCCGCACCCAGCAGCAGGCGCATCGCGTAGTAACTGTAGGGACCCACGACGAACGCCATGGCGGTCGCGCACAAGCCCCAGGAGAACATAATACGGGCGATCCAGCGGGTCGCGCCAAAGCGGTAGAGCGCCAGGTTCGACGGCACCTCGAACACGCAATAGGTCAGGAAAAAAAGCCCGGCGCCGAGGCCATAGACCGCCGGGGTCAGGCCAAGGTCGCGGTTCATCTGCAACGCGGCGAAGGCGACGCTGACCCGGTTCAGGAATGAGAAGAAATAGCACAGCAGCAGGAAGGGAATAAGCCGCATGACCACGCGCCGCATGGTGGTCTGAGCGAGGGTGCTCGCCCCGCCCGGATCGATATCCTGGTCTCGGTTCGCCATCGTGCCCTCCTGTCCACCGCCGGCGGGTCCGCCCGGGAGCGCCGGCTTTTTGCCTGTTGCCCGGATTTCGGGGTCGACCATATTTCGCAGTACCGAAATCTGATGCGCAATTTCGGAACTCACTCCGGGTTGCGCCTCCCGTCAAGCGACGATCCCGCGCACCTGGGCTGCGCTAAGCGGCGGTCGAACCCCGAATCTTGGCGGCGCGAGGATCCCTATCCGGTGACAGGACTTATCGTCGTGCCGCATGGCAGGGCCGCGGGGCGCGGCGTTGACAAACTCTCTCGCCGCGATCTCTATGCGGTACCACGGATGAAGATACGCCCTACCGCAATTGTAAGGGCCGGCCTTCCCGCTTCGGCCCAACCCACCCAGGAGGTGGCGTGCGATGACCGAGCAAACCAGCAATGTATGGCCGGACGATCCCATCCCGGCGACCGGGCCCCTGCGCGGCATTCGGATCCTCGACCTGACGACCGTCGTCATGGGGCCGTCCGCCACCCAGTTGCTGGGCGACCTCGGCGCCGACGTGGTGAAGATCGAAACCCCCGCCGGCGACACGATGCGGTGGATCGGTCCCTGGCGGCATGCCGGCATGGGGCCGATGTTCCTGGCGGGCAACCGCAACAAGCGCAGCGTCGTGCTCGACCTGAAGACGCCGGAAGGCAAGGCCGCGGTCCTGGCGCTCGCCCACCGGGCCGACGTGCTGGTGTCCAATGTACGTCCCGACGGTCTCCGCCGGCTCGGCCTAGATTATGACAGCGTGCGCGCGGCGAATCCGCGCATCATCTACTGCGCTGGCGTCGGCTATGGCTCCGGCGGGCCGGACTCCGGCCGGGCAGTGTATGACGACCTCATGCAGGCGGCGTCCGGCATCGCCGGCCTGTTCAGCGCCGTGGATGGCGCCCCGCGCTACGCCCCGATCAATATCTGCGACCGCGTGGTGGGCGTCTACGTCGCCACCGCGATCGCCGCCGCGCTGGTGCATCGCGCGGCGACCGGCGAAGGCCAGTCGATCGAGGTGCCGATGTTCGAAACGATGGCCCAGTTCGTGCTGGCCGACCACATCGGCGGCGGCGCCTTCGTCCCGCCCGAAGGCGAAATGGGTTACCGCCGCCTGCTGTCCCGCACCCGCGGGCCATATCCGACCAAGGACGGCTATCTCGCCATTGTCGTCTACACCGATCGGCACTGGCGTGATTTCTCCAAACTCATCGGCCAGCCCGAGCTGCTGGAGACCGACGACCGCTTCCGCACGCAGGAATCCCGCACCCGCTTCGCCCAGGAGATCGGCGCGTTCCTGTCCGCCCAACTCCCCAAGCGCACCAACGCCGAATGGCTGGACGTGCTGCACGCCATCGACATCCCGGCCTGCCCGGTCAATTCGATCGAGGCGCTGTTCGTCGACCCGCACCTCAAGGCGGTGAACTTCTTCCAGGAGGCCGACCATCCGACGGAAGGCCGCGTCACGGTCAGCCGTTGTCCGATCAGCTTCAGCGCCTCGCCGGCCTCGATCCGCCGCCTGGCGCCCACTCTGGGGGAGCACAACGCCGAAGTGTTGGGGACTGAGGTGTTGCTGGCTACGGTGCCGGGGGCGGAGATGTCAGGCGCCCGCGCCCCGGGCGCCGAAGTGCCGCGGGAGGCGGTCGGCGGGACGCGAAAGGGCTAAGACGATGCGCCCTGGAACGATGACCTCATCAGGCCACGTTGTCCCGGCCAGGCCGCAGCGCGGCTTCGGGCCGGGTTTCCAGCAGCAGGCAGACGTTGGTGATCAATCCGGCCGCCTGGTCCAGCTTCGGATCCAGCCGCGAGGCCGGACCGGCGACGGTGACGATGTACTGCGCAGTGTTCCAACGGAACCGCGCGGACAGCGTCGTCACCCCGTCGAGGCTCTCGCCCCGGTTGAGGTACCAGCCACGCTTGCGGCCAATCACCACATCCTCGCGCAACGCGGCCTTCGAGGTGATGGTCCGGTCGGTCAGCCTGGTCAGCGTCACGGTTCGCAGGGCGGCGTCCAGCGCCGCATCGTCCAGCCCGCCCAGAATCGCCTTGCCGCCCGAGGTCGCATACAGGCTGCGGACATTCTCCCCCACCTTGATCAGGAAGCGCAGCGGTTGCCGCGGCTCCAGCGCCAGCAGATAGGTGGCCTGCAGCCCGGAGACCTTCGCCAGCAGCACGGATTCATCCAGCGTATCGCGCAGCGAGCACAGCAGCAACTCGGCTCGCAGCACCACGGGATCGTGGTCGCCGATCTCCTGCCCAAGTTTCTGCAAACGCAGGGTCGGGTAATACCCGGCCCGCGGCGCGAGTTCATAAAGATAGCCGCGCGCCTGCATGGCTTGCAGCACGTCGTGGCAACTCGACACCGGGATCTTCATCAGCCGGGCGATGTCGGAAAGCGGCAGCGGGCGCTTTTCCGCGGCGAACAGCTCCAGCAGATCCAGGGTGCGGCCGACGATTTTCGACATGAATTCGGTTCGATATTTTTCGCTGTGGCGAAATATGGTCGGAACGGCGATCCGGTCAAGGCTGCCGCCCAGGGCAATTGGGTGCAGGCCTCCTCCCGTCCACCCAGCGAAACGGATGGATTGCAAAGGCTCTGCCTTCGCTGGGGGTCCATGGGGCAAAGCCCCCTGGCGGGTCCGGGGCAGAGCCCTGGCTTTGCTGCCTTCACCCGATTGCCCAGGGCCGCCGCCGACCGGCCAGCCGGGTTCTTCCGAACTGGCATAATGCATTCCACCGTGGCGTCAGACTATCCGGCTGTCCCGTTCGCCCGCTACGCCGCCGGGGGCAATGCGGGTTGCCCGGCCGCACCGTGCGGGACAGCATGCTGTCCCCAGCATGGCGTGAGGCGGATCCCTCGAGAAACGCTCCCAGGCTGCCTGGCCGAGCATGCGTTCGGCCGGCCAAATCCTATTGACGAGGTGCTCCCATGAGCGACTCAGAACAAAAACCCGACATCCGGACAGAGCAACGCGGTCGCGCGCTATGGATCTGGATCGACCGGGAACACCGGCGCAACGCCATGAACAAGGCGGTGCTGGCCGGGATCGAAGCTGCGGTCGGCGCCGCGCGGACCGATCCCGCGATCCGCGCGATCGTGCTGACCGGCGCAGGCCGCAAGGCGTTCTGCGCCGGCGCCGACCTGAGCAGTGGAACGGACACCTTCACGCTCGGACTGGATGAGCCGATGACGGATTTCGGCAAGCTCGCCCGACTGATCCGCGATTGCGGCGTGCCGGTCGTCGGCCGGATCAACGGCGATTGCGTCGCCGGCGGCATGGCGCTGATGGGGTTGTGCGACTTGGCCGTAGTGGCCGCCCACGCGCGGTTCGGCCTGCCGGAGGCCAAGGTCGGCGTCTTCCCGATGCAGGTCCTGGTGTTCCTGCGCAACACCATCGGCGCCCGCCACATCAACGAACTCTGCCTGACCGGCGAACTGATCGACGCCAACCGCGCCTATCAGATCGGCCTGGCCAACTATGTCGTGCCGTTCGAGGAACTCGACGCACGCGTCGAAGCCTTGCTTGGCAAACTCTACGACATGTCGCCGGTCGCGCTGCGCCGCGGCAAATACGCGATCGCCGCGATGGAGCGCATGGCATTCCCTGAAGCAATGGCGTTCGCGGAGACGCTGATCTCCGTGACATCGCTGACCCGCGACGCGACCGAAGGCCTCGCCGCCTTCAACGAGCGCCGCAAGCCGCGCTGGCAGCAGGAGACGGACAATGTCTGACAAGATCGTTCGGATCGGTGGCGCCTCCGGCGCCTGGGGCGACAGCCCGATGGCGATCCCGCAACTGCTGGAGGCGGACGTCCAGTACCTGATGATGGATTACCTGGCCGAAGTGACGATGTCGCTGCTGGCCCGCGCCCGGATGAAGGACCCGGAAGCCGGCTACCCACCGGACGTCATCAGCTATCTGAAGCCGTCGCTGCCGGAGATCGCCCGTCGCGGGATCAAGGTTGCGAGCAATGGCGGCGGGGTCAATCCGGCCGCCTGCAAGGGCGCGATGGAGGCAGCGATTGCGGAACTCGGCCTGTCTTTGCGGGTCGCGATGGTGGACGGCGACGACGTCCTTCCGCTGACCGACGCGCTGCGCGCCGGCGGCCTGAAGGAGGCGGTCTCCGGCGCACCACTGCCTGCCCGGCTGTTGACCGCGAATGCCTATCTCGGCGCTTTGCCGATCAAGGCGGCGTTCGATGCCGGCGCAGATATCGTGATCACCGGGCGCTGCGTGGACAGCGCGCTGGCACTTGGCATTCTGATGCACGAGTTCGGCTGGGGCGCGGATGATTACGACCTCTTGGGTGCTGGCAGCCTGGTCGGCCACATCCTGGAATGCGGCGCTCAGGCGACCGGCGGCAACTTCACCGACTGGCAGACGGTGGCCGGCTGGTACAACATCGGCTACCCGATTGCCGAATGCTGCGGCGACGGAACCTTCGTCATCGCGAAGCCCGACGGCACCGGCGGTATGATCACGCCCGCGGTGGTGTCGGAGCAATGCCTGTATGAGATCGGCGATCCCGCGGCGTATTTCCTGCCCGACGTGGTCGCGGATTTCTCCAATGTGCACCTGACCCAGGTCGGGCCTGACCGCGTCGGAGTGGAGGGCGCGCGCGGCCGGCCGCCGACCAGCCAGTACAAGGTCTCGGCGACCTATCAGGACGGCTATCGCGCCGTCGCGACGATCTCCATCGTCGGCCCGGACGCCGCGGGCAAGGCGGAAAAGACCGCCGACGCCCTGATCGAGCGGGCCCGCATGTTGTTCAAAAAGCGCGGGCTGCCGGACTTTACCGGCACGCATGTCGAAACTCTCGGCGCCGAAACTTCGTATGGTCCGAACGCGCCCGGGCGCGGCTCCCGGGAGGTGCTGTTGCGCGTCGCGGTCTCGCATCCCAGCCGCGACGCGCTGGAAATCTTCGCCCGTGAACTGGGTGCGATCCCGTTGAGCTGTGCGCCCGGCACCACGGGCATCTACACCGGAAGGCCACGACCCACGCCGGTCGTGCGCCTGTTCACCTTCTTCATCGACAAGGCTGCCCTGCGCCGGCCCACGGTGCGGATCGGCGACGCGGCGCCGTTCGAGATCGACGTTCCTGTGGACGGCGGCTACGTGCCGCCGCAACTGAATAGCGCCCCGGAAATCGACGGCATACCGGATGGGCCGACCGTCGATGTGCCGCTGGTCCGGCTGGCCTACGCCCGGTCTGGCGACAAAGGCAACTCGGCCAATGTCGCGGTCATCGCCCGCGAACCGCGCTTCCTGCCGCTGCTCCGCCGGGAGGTGACGCCCGAACGGATCGTCGCGCAACTCGGCCACCTGGCCGAAGGGCCGGCGCGCCGGTACGAGGCGCCCGGGCTGCACGCCTTGAACTTTGTCATCGAGGAAGCGCTGGGCGGCGGGGGCATGGCCTCGCCCAGGATCGATCCGCAGGGCAAGGCCTATGGGCAGATGGCGCTGGAAATGATCATTCCTGCACCGCAAGCATGGGTCGCTTAGGCGGGGCCTGGTAGCCGGAGGAGCGCGTTTGCGATGGATCAATGCGCTCCGACGGCATGGACAGAGGATCGATCGACGCGGAAGGTTGGCGCGAACAGCAGGCCTGCGCTTCACGCAAGGGCGGATACGCGCTGGTGTGACGTGCGATCAGTAAGTGCAATGGCGGATTCCCAGGAGTTGCTCAAATGAGCGGACAACAGAGCGAAGCCTATATCGTGGATGCCATTCGGACGCCGACCGGACGCCGGCGCGGCGGTCTGGCGCATGTGCATGCCGCCGACCTCGGCGGCTTCATCCTGCGCCAGATCGTCGAGCGCAACGCGATTCCAGCCGGGGACTATAACGACGTGGTGTTCGGCGCGATCGACGCGATCGGCCCGCTGGCCGGCAACGTCGCGCGCACCTGCTGGCTGGCGGCCGGGCTGCCGCTGACTGTGCCGGGCGTCACCATCGACCGCATGTGCGGCTCGTCGCAGCAGGCCGTGCATTTCGCTGCCCAGGCCGTGATGAGCGGCAACCAGGATGTGGTGATCGCCGGCGGCGTGCAGACCATGAGCCAGATTCCGATCGGCACCGCGATGGGCGCGGGGGCGCCGCTGGGCATGCCCGACCCGTTCTCCGGCAGCCTGGGCTGGGTGGCGCGCTTCGGCACCAAGCCGGTGTCGCAATTCTACGGCGCGTCGCTGATCGCGGAGAAATGGGGGTTCTCGCGCGAGGCGATGGAGGTTTACTCGCTGGAAAGCCACAACCGCGCGCTGCGTGCCCAGGCGGAGGGGCGGTTCGATCGCGAGATCATGCCGCTGGAGGGCGTGCAGCGCGACGAGACGCCGCGCGCGACCAGCCTGGCGAAGATGGCGTCGCTCGAGCCGATACCGGGTTTCCCCCGGTTGACCCCCGGCATCGCCAGCCAGACCTGCGATGCTGCTGCCGCCGTGCTGGTGGTGTCCGAGCAGGCGGTGAAGCGTTACGGCCTGAAGCCGCGCGCGCGCATCCACCACATGAGCGTGCTGGGCGACGATCCGATCTGGATGCTGACGGCGCCGATCCCCGCCAGCAAGCGCGCCATCGAACAAGCCGGCATGAAATGGCAGGATATCGATACCGTCGAATGCAACGAGGCGTTCGCGTCGGTGCCGATGGCCTGGCTGGCCGAGTTCGACTTCCCGCACGAACGTTTCAACCCGAATGGCGGCGGCATTTCGCTGGGCCATCCGATCGGCGCCACCGGTGCGCGCCTCATGACAACGATGCTGCACGAGCTGGAGCGGACCGGCGGCCGCTACGGCTTGCAGACGATGTGCGAGGGCGGCGGTGTGGCCAACGTGACGATCATCGAGCGGCTCGGCTAGCAGGAAAGGTCACCGCAAAGGCACTACCCGGCCATGGCACCATGAACCGTGCCCGGCGCATCGGAGCCAACCCGGTGTCGTTGGGGGAATTCGTCCGGCTGTTTCTCGTTCGGGTAGCGCATGCACCGGGAACGGGCGGGATACGCGACCCGCTGCACGCTGCAATCAGCGCGCTGGCCCTCCCATCTGTTCCGGCTGCTGCCCCGGTGCCATGATCCTCCCAATCAGGAGGCAACGCCGATGCCGGCATTCTTTACCATGTGTGCCACCGTGTTCTCGCCGCGCGGCGGCATCGACGAGGCGGGATTCCGGGGTTACCTGCAACGACAGATCGACGCGCGCCTCGGCGTCTATCTCGGCAGCGGCGGCAACGGCGAAACCCACGCAATGACGCCGGACGAGTTGCGCACGATGTATCGCATCGGTGTCGAGACCTGCCGCGGCCAAGGGCCGGTGCACGCCAACCTGCCGGAAGAGCACACGGCAGATGCGACGATCGCCCAGGCGCGCATCGCCATCGAGGCCGGTGTCGCCGCGCTGCACCTCTATACGCTGGAAGGCCGCCACGGTTACCGCCCCACGGACCGCGAGCTGATCGGCTATTTCGACGACGTGCTGTCGGTGATCGACCATCCGGTGGTCATCGCGGTGAATCCGACCATGGGTTACATTCCGAAGCCGCCGGTCATCGCGGAAATCATCCGCCGCCACCAGCAGATCATCGGCGCGCGGCTGAGCGCGCAGCCGCAGATCTATCTGATTGATCTACAGGACATGGTGGGCCGGACGATCGAGTATCACTGGCAACTCGGTTCCGGCGCGCTTGATCCCCTGGCGCTCGGCGCCACGCTGTTTGCCGCCGAGGCGAACATCATCCCGCAAACCTTCCGCGCCTTCATCGACCACGCGCAGGCGGGACGCTTCGCCGATGCCGGCAAGGTGCTGGCCGACATCCGCCGGTTCAACCGCTTCATCATGCAATGGGGACCCTGCGCGCGCTGGATCAAGATGTGTATGCGGGTGCTGCAACTGCCCGGCTGGGAAGGCGGCCTGCGCAAGCCGTACCTAATGCCGCCGGACGACGAGATGCGTGACTTCGCCCGCGCCCTGCTGCGCCTGCGCGTGCCGGAGATCGATGCGATGGCGCGTGCTGCCGGCCTCGACGTGCCGACGTGACGAGGCCGGCATGCCCAAGCGCAGCTTCATCGCGTTGTTCCTGTTCTCACTGACAGCGATCAACTATCTCGACCGGCTCGCGCTTTCGATGGCAGCGAAGCCGGTCGCGCAGGAGTTCCACCTGTCGCCGGTGCAGCTTGGCTACCTGTTCTCCTGCTATCTCTGGGCCTACGTGTTGGTCAGCATCCCGATGGGCATGCTGGTGGACCGTTTCGGCGCCCGACGCACCGCCGCGGTGGGCATCGCGGTCTGGTCGGCGGCCACTGCCGGCACCGGCGCCGGGGTGAACTACCTCATGCTGATGGCCTCGCGCTTCGTCATGGGCGGCGGCGAGGCGGTCACCAACCCGTGCGGCGCGCGCATCGTGCGCGAATGGTTTCCCGCTTCCGAGCGCGGCACGGTAAATGCCGTATTCAACGCCGGCGCCTTCGCGGGGCCCGCTTTGTCCGCGTTGGTCGTCGGTTATCTGATCCAGGTCGCCGGCTGGCGGCTCGCCTTCGTTGCCGCCGGCGCCATCGGCTTCGTTTGGCTGGCCGTCTGGTTGCGCTGGTTCGGCGCGCCGGAACGCGTCCGCTGGCTGTCGGATGCCGAACGGACCAGCATCACCACGCAGCGGGGCATGCGCCACGCGGGGCTTGCGGACCACGCCGGCACCGCCGGGCTCGCAGCGCTGCTGCGCACGCGCACAATGTGGGGCTTGGCGTTGATCGGCGGCTCCGATGCGTATTGTTCCTACCTGTTCTTGTCCTGGCTGCCGAGCTACCTGCAAACGGCGCGGCATCTCTCGCTGGGCACCACCAGCCTCTACACCGCGGTGCCGTATGCGACCGCGTTTGTCATCTCGATCAGCGTGGCGCAGGTCAGCGACCGCTTCCTGAAGGGCGCCGGCGTCAACACCGGTCGGCGTCGGTTCTTTATCGCCGGTTCATCGCTGACCGCCGCGGCGCTGATCGCATCGGTGCCGTTCGTGGACAGCGTGCCGGTGCTGCTGGGCATGATCGCGGTGGCAATCGGCTGCATCGCCACCAACACCTCGCAGGTCTTCGCGCTGACCAACGACCTGCTGCCGGATCCGCGGCACATCGGCAAGGCGATGGGATTCGAAGTGGCCGCGGCCAATGTGATCGG
>Ga0181530_10006183_pt1 | contig 11894 bp, 8 predicted proteins | sample PEATcosm2014_Bin_42_FD_119769 | JGI IMG/M metagenome (GOLD analysis project Ga0181530, IMG submission 119769) | Peatland microbial communities from MTU Mesocosm Facility, Houghton, MI, USA - PEATcosm2014_Bin10_60_metaG | ecosystem: Environmental > Terrestrial > Soil > Wetlands > Peat | place... | reverse complement strand
TTGTCCCTGCTTGCCATGGTCGATGGCTTGCTTGGTGTGCGTAATGGCTTCGGCGATATGATCCTCCTCCGCGAGCGAAACCTGCGGCATCAAAAAGAGAGCGGCGCCAAGGCAAAATATGGCGGCAACGAATCTTCGAGACATGTGACGATACTCCTTCAATTGCAGACACTATCAACTAATTCCATAGATTTAATATAATGTCTACTGCTATTCATGCGCGTGGGCTCGGGCTTTCGTCAGCATCAAAGCGGCTCTCCCGAAAACCGACATTCCTCAAATGGACGCTGGGTCCAGTCAAGTCTGCGGCATTCTGGGGTTCCCGGCAAGCTCGGAGCGCCGCCAACGAGCTCGCGACGGGTGTTGGGACATGCCGAAAGCGAGCAGCGCGTTGAAAATGCGAATTCTGTTTTCATTGTCCAACGTCAGCACTTGTGAGACAGATTCGGCGGGATAGAAGAGCTGTGAAAGAAATCAGCCGCGCGACGCGGCGTCATTTTTTTGGCGGAGGACAAGATCCGCATCGTCGAAGGACTTGCACCAGAATCTCGGCGCGATTCGGGATCAGACACAGACGCGGCAGTCGCGATCGAGCAAGCGTTGAAGCTTAGAAACAAATGGTGGAGCGTTCGGCCGCCGAATTGACCGAGCCTGCAGCCATGGCTGCTCCATAGCTCGAGGAAATTGACATACATCCTATCGAGGTTTGCCTCACGATTAAGAAGGGCGGTAAGAATCATTTTTATATAAATAGAGGTGCAGAGGATAAGATGAACGGCGGTAGACTTATCAAAAAAGAACCATGGCTTCCCGAACAGATAACGCGCCTCTCACGTCCTTCTGCCGTTCGCGCGCTGGTCGCGCGGCTCGCCGTCGCGGCGCCTTGCATTCGCGTTCCCGAGGGGTAGCAATCTTCCGCCGTTCGCGCGGTTCGAAGTTTTCGCATCCCCTGGGGGCAGCGATGATCTGACCAGACTACATGCTCGACGCGTGCATGCACCTTCGAGCGCGTCGCAAATGAAGTCGACAACGCTGTCTCGGTGATCGACACGGCCACCAACGTGGTGGTGGCGACGGTTCCGATGGGGGGTGATCCCCGAGGGGTGGCCGTCACCCCTGACGGGAAACAAACCTGTCAGCCCGGCGATGCCGGACGCCCTTGGCTTGAAGACGCTCAACGAGTTGGCACGCCATTTCCGCCGCGAGATTTGGGTATATCGTGAATCCGTTACTCGACTTGCAAAAGCCACGCGACTAGTTCGCTTTGGCGATGCGTGTCGGTCTTGGCAAAGACGGCTTTCAACTGATTTCGCGCCGTCTCCCGTGATATCTTCAACTCCCGGGCGGCGATATCGGGAGGAGCTCCCCGCGCGATGATGCAGGCGACCTTTGCTTCCGATGGTGTCAGCCGGAATGTCTTGGCAGAATGCTCCCGGATAACGGCGATGGGTTTGGTAAAGACTCCTGGCAAACCCGGTTCGCTTGGATTGTTGATTGATGAATACCGGAAATGAGCCGTCTTTCAGGACTTGGCTCCCCGCACGCAATCCGATTATCTCCGACTCTTCGATTATCTTCAGCCAATTGCTGATACACCGCTGGCCAGCTTCGATAAGCCCTTGGTCGTGCGCATTCGCGACAATGCGTCAGCAAGCCTCGGTCGCCGACAAGGAAATTATGTCAAAGCGGCTCTTTCAATCGTGTTCAAATGGGGCAGCGAACGCGGCTTTCTCCTTGGAAACCCAGCGGGGGGGATCTCAGACGTCCGACGAAAGAAAGGCTCGCCGGATACAAACCGTCCTTGGTCCGATGAGGAACGAGAAGCTGTTCTTGAATCGGCATCACCTTCCCTACGGCCAGCCCTCGCCCTGATGATGTTCACCGGGCTTGGCCCAAAGGATGCGCTCGCCTTGCCGAGGAACTTCGTCAAAGACGGAGAGATCGCGACTCGAAGGGCAAAGACGGGTGAGCCTGTTTTCTGGCCCATGCCAGCCCCATTGAAGGCCATCCTCGACCAATCCCCGCCTCAACATGGCGGTGACGCTTTGTGCAAGCTCACTGGGCCGTCCGTGGGCACAGGGAGGCTTTAGCGCTTCATGGGTTGCTCTGAGGAAAAGATTGGAGGCGGAAGGGAAGGTCGGGCCTGGTTTGACCCACTATGGCCTGCGACACACCATCGCGGTCAACCTGCGCGAGAGCGGTGCCGACGAACGGACGATTGCCGACGCTCTTGGGCAGAAAACCACGGCCATGGCACGGCATTATGCGAAAGGGGCGGATCTGCGGGGAAAGATGCGCGGAGTCGTGAAGGAATTCGATGCGGAATTGGCGAAGCGAAGAGGCCCAAAATAGCAACAGATTTGTCAAACTCAGCGGAAAAAGTGTCAAACGCGGTCAAAGGGGCTTGATTTCAAACGATAATTTACGGCAATCAAATCCGAACATAGTGGTGGCGTAATCCGCCGAGAATTGGTGTCGGGAGAATGCGCCCGACGGCTTGAACAGCCCGCGGCAGCGGCGCATCCTTGTTCAGGGAGAGATGTGTCCATGCGCTGTTGTAATGGTGCATGTTAGAAAGGAGCGTGTGACGCAGGTGCCGCTCGCCAAAGATGACGACATGGTCAAGACATTCCCGCCGGATCGAGCGAATCAGCCGTTCCATATGGCCATTCTGCCATGGCGACTGAGGTGCAGTTGGCCGGTCGCGAATGCCCATGGCATGAAGCCGCCGGGTGAAAATCTTGCCATAGACAGAATCGCGATCGCGGACGATGTACTTCGGCGTCCATTCCCAGCCGTAGGCTTCGGTGAGTTGTCGGGCCATCCATATACAAAGGAAGGGTGCACCAGGCTTCATCCAAAGGCCCAATTCGCGAAAGCCCTCCCAGGAAAGTTCTAGGCCCGGACCCGTTGGCGCGGCGAAGCGAACCCGGCTGCTGGCGGCATGGCCCATGATCATTGCGTCGCTCTCCAGGATCTTTCGGCGCAGGGTAAGCGGGTCTCGGTTCGGGCGCGGATGACCCGCTGGCAATGTCGGAACCATCGGTGTGAAAGGTGGATCTTGGTAATAAATCAGAGGTTTTTCCAAAATCTCATCATTAGCTTCCATCTGACCCCCCAATCCGGCAAAATCATATCATGACCAATCGACTGCCATTCGCACCGACACCTTTCTAATAGCCATCACAGTGACACTGCAGAATGAATCGTCGTACGCCGAAGCGATGCAAAAAAAGATTGGAACATGTGCGGCTCCGTCGAAGCGGCTTCGTCAGTTCTATTGATGAGGCCAGCCAGTCTCCGTTCCCTTATGAAACGCTGAAAAGCGAACGTGGGTCCGGGTAGCGAGACGAGACCTGCTACTTCCCCCTAACGGCAAAACAAGCTAGGCCCTGAGATCATTGGGAGTGGACCTGCGGCGGCTATGCTTGGAAGCCCCGCGATGGAGCATCGCAAATGAACGGAGACGTGACGGTTCTCCTCCTAGCGGCTTTGAAGATCATCTGGATCAACCTTCTGCTCTCAGGCGACAATGCCGTTCTCATCGCGCTCGCTTGCCGACAGTTGCCCGGAAGACAACGCCGGCTTGGCACGTGGCTAGGCGCGGCAGGCGCCGTCGCGCTACGCGTCGTCTTCGCCTTCATCGTCTTACGGATCATGGCGGTACCGTTTCTCAAGACGATGGGTGGCCTGATGCTAATCGGCGTCGCAATCAAGATTATCGTCGACGAGAGCGGGCACACCGACGTCGTGGCCAAGGAGAATCTTTGGGGTGCGGTGGCATCAATCGTTACGGCCGACGCCTTGATGTCGCTTGACAACGTCATCGCCATCGCCGCCGCCTCTGAAGGTTCGATGGCGCTGACGATCTTCGGATTGGCTCTATCCGTGCCGATCGTCGTGTTTGGCGCTGGACTGGTGATGCTGACGCTGGAGCGCTTCCCCTTTCTTGTCTGGGCGGGCGCAGCTCTGCTCGGCTGGGTCGCTGTCGATCTGATTGCGGAAGACCCTCTTTGGGCGAAACAAGCTTGGTTCACTTTCGATATGCTCGGCAGCGCGCTGTCCCGCGCAGCCTGATTGTCGCGCCGAGGTTCCCCCAATACACCCTCAACGTCACGGAAACTCAATGTGAACCGGACATAAAGCGATCATGCAACCGCACAGCTCCGATCGAGACCGGGCCGCGCACATAATTGTCACTGGGATTGGCGACAATTTGATAGTCGAAGGTGATCGCGGCCCAATCGGTGAGGCCGACGGAATAATAAGCCTCGACGATTTCCTCGGGCCGGTAGTTGAGAGCACCGTCGCCGATGATGAGGCCGAGGCCGCCTGCTGCAAGGAAAGCCTGATAATTGTTTGAAAGCCCGTTGACAATGCCAGCAAGGCCTACTCTGTCATTGGGGCGGCCCCAGGATGTTCCCTTCAACACGCCGCCGAATGATGCGCTTTCGTCGATGTCGGTAAACTGCATGATTTCGGTCTGACCGTTCTGCCAGCTCAGCCGCGCGAAGAGGCCGAGATCATCGGAGACCGTTTGCTCGAAATTAGCAATGAAGCCAAATTCCGATCGTGTCTTGCGCGTCGCCGCGATGTCCGGCGCATTGGGATCGAGCGCAGGATTGGTGAAATAGGGATTGGTCAGCGTCGCGGCGAAACTGCCGCAATTGCACTGGCTGTCCCAGCCGGTCAGCCGGAATTTTCCGGGCGCGCCAAATAGCGTAAATCTATCTTCGAATTCGAGAAGATATTGGCCGCGCTGGAAAAGTCTCGTATCGAAATTGTTGCTGTTTGGAACATCTGCGAGCAGAAAATAGCCGGCACGGAGCGCCCAATCCTTCTGGTTGAGCTCGATCACCGAACCCCATGTATAGCCTGGCTGGTTGCCTGCGTAATCGAAGGCGCCGCCATCAACGAGCGCGTAGTTCATGAAGCTTGTTCGCGCATCATGCGCGTAGGTGTTGTTGTCGAAAATGTCGGGTACGGCGAATTTGCCGAAGGTGAAGGTTACCCGCGAGACGTCGGCCTTTTCGGCGACTTGAAGGGGGCCATCTGGAATATCTTCCTGCTCACCACCAAGCCCAAAAATCTGGCGCAGGAACAGGCGCGCCGTTTCGTAATAGGGATAATCGAAGCCGCCCTTTTGCGCCTCATTGTCTGGAAATCCCGCAATTCCATGAGTTAAGCTGAGACCGGCGCCCTGGAACGGCTCCGGATTGAAATAAAATTCGGTGCCTTCAAAAGCCTTATATCCCAGATAGCCATCGACGCTGAACGTCTCGCGTACTTGATAACCCGGATAGAGGCTGTTTTGTCCGGTATAGGCAGCGGGAAATGGAGCATTGCCCATCCCGATGATCGTCGATTGCGCGTGAATGCTCCAATCGTTGAGGTTGGGGAGAATGCCGGCATTTGGTTCTGCCGCCGGGACCGGGACTGGATCTCCGGCAAAGCGATAATTCAGGCCGAGTTGGACCGTCTGCAAGGTGAGATTCGAAGTGTAATGCTCGCCGGCGATTGGAAAAGTGACGCCGGCGCGGACAAAATCCGAATAATCATATTCGATCTTGGCGCTCCAGTTCGGCGTCAACCGGACTTCCGCGCCGCCGCCCGCCGTCCAGCCGGGGCGCCAGAAATAGACTTTGTCGACGTCGCCCGCCCTATCCGTGCTCGTCGCAAAATCCCGGTCATAGGCAAAGCCGCCGGTGCCAAAGATAAGCCAACCACCGAAGGCGTAGCCAATGCGGCCGCGTAAGGAGCCGAAGATTTCAATTTTGTCGTTGACCTCGGACGGCCCGGCCGCGGCATATGCGATCGCCAGATTGCTGTTCATCTTGTCGGGGAAGGAAAAATCAGCTTCGACCCCGACCATGAGACCCGAGTGGGTCACATATTTGTAGCCGGCCTGAAGACCGCCGTAGAGCGGACCGAATTGGCCATCCTCGCCATAAAGACCAACCGCTCCCGAAGCGGGCAGGCCGGGAGGATTGCTTTGATAGGAGGATGTTCCAAAGGCGTAGCCGACATGGCCGCCAAAGTAAAAGCCCTCCCAAGGATTGCTAGCAAAGAGGGGTGGGGCGGGCGCAATCGCAGACGTCACGTCGGCGGCAAAAACCGGCACCGTTAAGGCGGCAAAAGCCGACGCTATGAGAATGCAAAACTTCACGGAATGGCCTTGCCGCCTTGCAAAATTCCTGTTGCAGGTTGCGAATATCTGCCGAGGATGCTGCCATGAGGAAGGCGCGTCTGCCGGAGCAAATCTATTCTTGATCCAAAGCAGCGTGACAGGCCCAGCAGCTAAATAACGATATGCTCGATAAGCTTTGTCAAGTAAGATAAGCTCCTTTAAAATCAAAATGGTAGGGTGTGTCTTCCAAGCAACTAAGAAGGCCAGTTGACCTTCTCAGACGGGAAAATACAAATGGTTTTGATCGGCGATCGCGGCGGCGCGTTTTGGGCGAAGCGGGATCATTGTACAAATCATCGGCGCCGGTCTCACGACGGGTCGCAACGCGAGGAAGACTTGGGGGCCTCATTCCGTTTTTGCGGGCGCGATCAGCTCACTTTGGCGGGCGGGTTCGCCAGGATTCGCGACGCCGCTGGAGAGCTAAATATCCGCTAGACCCGACAAGCAGCAGGAGCCCGAGCGCGGCGCGGAGCGATTGCGAAGCTCGCCGCCGTCGTTCCGCTTGTCTCCGCCGCCGCTCAGTCTCGTTGATCCAGGCCGACAATCGCTCGAATGTTTCGTTGATTTGCTGCGCTTTTTCTTTCGTTCCACCTTTGTCAGGATGATGTTTTTGCATTAGCCGACCACGCCGGCGCTTAACCTGCGCCTGAGTAATGCTACCGTCTTCTGGCAACTCGAACAATCGCATGTCCTCAAGGAATTGAGCGTGTGTGTACCGGTTAGCCACAGCAAATCCTCCGCATGAAAGCGCTCGGGATGGTAACCGATGTGTAACGATGTAACGATCTCAAATTCTCAGCTCACTATCTATCGGCAGCCTGCTCGCGCCCGAAGAATCTCCACGGCGGTCAGCCGAGGAAACCCGGCAGGTCTTGCGCCTCGTCGAGACGGGAAAGTTTGGTAGCTAGTTCGGCGGCAAGCCCGAACTGAAGCTCGATCAGCCGCCGACTCATGAACGTACGGAAATAGTCGCCCCAGATGAATTCCTGGAACGGTGTGTCGAGATCTTCGAACGCCTTGCCGCGCAATTCTCGCGCCAGTGAGCGCCAGACATTGTCGGTGAGATCGCCGATATGATGGGGAATGGCGGCATAGGGCCGCCGATTGCCGTCGGCATCGATCGGCCAACAGAAGCCGCTTGATTCCATCTTACGCCAGAATGGCCCAATCTCGAAATCAGACCAGTCCGCTAACTGATCGCCGAGCACCGCCTCACGGATGTCGAGCGACCAAAGGGCGCGCGCCAGATGATGGTGGTCGACGATATAGATGCGATTGCCCGGGCCAATGACGTGCGGGATCGCCTTGCGCTCAAAATAAGCCTCGCGATCCTCGGGCGACAGCTTGGCGATTTTCGCGGCGCGCCGTGTTACTTCCGATAGTCCGAGCGTGAGCTGGGTCGGCCGCAGGTCAGCGATCGGGATCTTAACACGCGCCATGGAGATCTCCTGGTTGCTGCACGCATGACGAGGTCAACACACTGGCCCCAAGTCGTTCATTAGGTGAAAACCAGAAAGCTATTAGCGTGTCACACAAACGCTTGGTTTCGGGACGGTTTTGCATCCCGCTGTCGTCCCGAAGCAAGTCCATTCGAGTGCGTGAAGAGTTGGACACACGGTAAATTAAGAACCAAGGCGACCTGCAGGCGAGGGATCTCGCCAAAATCAAACGAGATAATACGCAAGCTTGGTGGCCGCCCCCAAGGGTTCAAAATCCGCTGCCGCCCCTGCCGATCTCGCTTCGATTGCGGCGAGCGCGTAGGCCCGCCGGATCGCGTTCAGCGTCGCGGAATAATCCACTTCTTCTTCCGAAAAGATGAAATCCGGCGAGTGGCGTTCAGTAATGCCGATTTGGGTGAGGGCAGCGAGCAGAGCCGGACGCACGCCCGCGAGCAGCACTGTCAGGCCATTTCGCCGCGCGTCTTGCAAAAAGACATCCAGCACCTCGAGAGCCACGACATCGGGGTTGCGCACGCGTTTGAGGCGCAAGACAATGAATTTTATCCCTCGGCTTTTAGCTTTTTCGGTGGCCTTCTCAAGATAGCGTTCGAAGTCCGGAGCGGCTCCGAAGAAAAGCTCGCCTTCGAAGTCGTAAATCAGGACGCCCTGGCTCTCCGGATCCGAGGAGATGCGCGCACGCGCCACGCGTTCCGGAGTTACGATCAGCTCGGCAAATTTGAGTTTTGAGGCACGGGTCACGTACCACGCGATTGAGACCGCCGCGCCAATGAGAATGGCGAATTCGATGTTGATCGCGATTGCGGAGAACGCCGTCGCCATAAGCAGTACGGCATCATAGCGCGACCCATGCAGGATGTAGCGCAACCGTTCTATGTCGAACAGGCGCGCTGCCGCCACAATAAGCAGCCCGGCCAGCAACGCCTTGGGGACATAGGAGGCGAGCGGCGCGAGGACTAACACGGTCACGGCCACGAAGGCGGCGGTGAAGAGTCCTGAAAAGCGCGTTACCGCTCCTGCCTGGTAATTGATGGCGGTTCTCGAAAGGGAACCCGCGCCAGGCATGCAACGGAAAAATCCCCCGACGAGATTGCCGAGACCTTCCGCCAGGATTTGACGATTATAATCCAGCCGCTGGCCCGACTTGTGCGCTATGGCCTTGGCGATCGCCAAGGCTTCGAGGAGGCCAAGGACGGCGATCGCCGCGGCGCTGGAGCTAAGGTCCAACGCCCATTCGAGCTTGACTTCCGGAATGTGCAGCCCCGGCAGGCTGGAAGGCACGGTCTCGATGAGCGAGATGGCGGTTTTGCCTCCAGGCGTAGCGGTCGACCAGCCGACGAAATAGGCCGCGAGGGTCAGTGCAACAAATACGAACAACGTATCGAGCTGGGGCAGTTTGAGACGCCGCACCAGTTGGCGCGACAGGACGGCCAGAATGATCGCACCGCCGCTGATCGCCACCGCCTTGAGGTTGAACGGCGCGTCCTGCGTCAGCGTCAGATACAGGCGATGCAGCACATGCTGATGACCCGTCCCCTGTGCCTTGACCCCAAGGGCGTTCGCGACCTGACCAATGATCGTAAGGGTCGCCGCGCCAATGATGAAGCCGGTAACCACGGATTCCGAAATGTAGCGGGTGAGGTCGCCGAGCTTCGTCACCGCGATGGCGATCTGCACCGCGCCGATCATAATCGAGAGCAGGAACATCGCTTCGTAGGAGTCGAGCTTGGCTTCCGGGTCAAAAATGGCGAGGGCGCTGAACACCACCAGCGAAACCGCGCCGGTTGGACCATTGATGAGATGCCGAGATGAGCCGAAAATCGCCGCCACCGCGGTGAAGACGATCGCCGTATAGAGGCCGAAACGCGGGTCTACGCCGGCGAGCAGCGCATAAGCCATGCTTTGCGGCAGCGAAAGCGCGGCGACCGTCAGTCCGGCGAGGAAATCCTTGCGAACGATGCTCAGTGTTTCGACGCTGAGCCACTTCCTTTCGGAGGTGGGGTTCGAAATTGCCGCGTGTGTCATATCAGTTCCTCAAAGTGCTCTGGCACGCTCGTCTTACCGGAGGGTGATATTCGGCTGCGGAGAATTGGTTGAATCCTGGTCCCGGCTTCGCCGTCGAACCGGTTTGCGGCCTATTGCCAGACCCTTACTCCGTCATTGTGCGGGGCTTCGGCGTGTAGACCGCATCGATGATTCCGTTGTCAGTGAAAAACCTCCTCTGCGCGTCGGTCCAATCGCGCGCTATGGCCGTGATCGGAAATAGATCAATATTTGGCAAGCGATCGGAGTGTTTTTCCAGGATTTGCGCATTGAACGGTCGATAGCCCTCACGCGCGATAATCTCCTGCGCCTCGTCGGTGAATAAGAATTCCAGATAGGCGCGGGCCAGCGATGCGCTGTTGTGTTTGGTGACATTAACGTCGACCCAAGCGACGGTGGGCTCGGCAAGAATGCTGATAGGCGGATAGACGATCTCAAGTTGCCCCTTCGATTCTTTTGTCTCGCGCAGGGCCTCGTTTTCCCACGCGAGATGAACGTCGCCTTTCTTCTCGACCGCGAAAGCAACCCCCGTCGACCGCGCCGCGGAATCGAGAAACGGTGTATGTGCGTAGAGCGCTTTCAGATAAGCTCGCGCTTCGTTCTCGCTGCCGCCGCGCGTGACGATAGCTCCCCAGGCGGCGAGCGCCGCCAGCTTGCCGTTGCCCGAGGTCTTGGGGTCGGGCACAATGACTTCGACGGCGCCCGTTACGAGATCCGGCCAATCATGGATGGCATAGGGATTCCCGCGCCGCACCACAAAGACGATCGTTGAATTATAGGGCCGGGAGCGGTTGGGCAGACGCTGTTCCCAACCATCTGGAATCAAGCCTTTATTATGCAGGGCTTCGACATCCGAGGGTAGTCCGAGCGTGACGACGTCCGCCGGTTCTTCACCGTTGGCGACGCGCTTCGCCTGATACGATGAGCCGGCGTGCGACTGCTTGATGCCGACGCTCGAATCGGTTTCTTTTTCGTATTTTGCGACGAAACGTGGATTGATATGCTGATAGAGTTCACGGGTCGGATCATAGGAGACATTGAGCAGATAGTGCGCGGCGTGCCCCTCCCCATTCCTCGACACGAGCAAAGCCGCCGCCACCACGACCGCCGCAACCGCGCCGACATTAATCCAAGAGACGCGCATTCTCCGCTCCCAGCCCGGCGACAGATCCTCCTGCCCCTCGCCTCGCGTGCCGGCGGGGCTGGTGTCTTCAGGATCTACCCGTATAAATAGTCTATTAATCCTGTAGACTTTACCCCGTCAATTTGATGTGTCAAGAGTGTAACAATTGCGTTTCAGTTTTGCTGCAACGCCGGTCCCGCACTCTCGATCGGATGGCCTTGGCTTGAGCCCTTTATTGTTCTGATCTTGTGATCTTGTCATCTTGCTGAAATATGGGATTTGGAGCCGAAGAGCGTGGGGACGCCGATCAGAGAGTGCCCATAAGGCCGAGCAAGGACACATTGGCGACAGCTTCATGCGATGCGCGCCGACGGCGCGAACGCCGGTCAACTTTCGTCCTCATTTGGGGCTTCGAGCGGAAAGTCTCGAAGGAGACGGCGGCGGCCGCTGGCGGATCTCGGACATGGGCGGCTAAAGCGCGATCGCGAATGTGTTGCCACGCCCGAATATACGATATTGCATCCGTGGTTGCGCAAGGTAAAAAGACGCTTGGATCCGGTACACAATCTCCATAGAGAGAGCAGTTTTTAGCGTTTTTTGCTGTGAGGCCGCTCGGCGCGGGCGGCTCGGGTTTGGGCTGCTCCCCGAAGGCTGCTGCTTCCCGTCGCTACGGCGTTCAAACGAAAGAGCGTCTTTAATAGTTGCGCGACTCAGGGAACGCCTAGAGGGGAAAAGTTCGAAAGCAATGCGAAAACTCACCGTCACTCTCGCCTTTATTCTTCTCGCCCTAGCCGCTTTAGCGCTGGCGCCGGAGACTGCCCTGGCGCCGTATGCAGACGTGGCTCATGCCGTCTTGCCGAAGGTGATTGCGGCGGCCGCTTTTCTGCTTCTCCTCGCCATAATCGCAGATCGTCCGAAGGCCGAACCTGCCCGAATCGCCGCCGAAGCGGTCAACCCCGCCGCTCCGGTGCCAACGGCGAATCAAGCCGATGCCGAGGTCATCAATTTTCTCGCCATTCTTCAGGAAAAGGGCCGCTTGGTCGACTTCCTGATGGACGACATCACGAGCTACAGCGATGCACAG
>Ga0181530_10006181_pt1 | contig 11897 bp, 7 predicted proteins | sample PEATcosm2014_Bin_42_FD_119769 | JGI IMG/M metagenome (GOLD analysis project Ga0181530, IMG submission 119769) | Peatland microbial communities from MTU Mesocosm Facility, Houghton, MI, USA - PEATcosm2014_Bin10_60_metaG | ecosystem: Environmental > Terrestrial > Soil > Wetlands > Peat | place... | reverse complement strand
CCGGCCTTGAGACGGCGGATCGCGGGCTTGGCCGCGCCGTGCATGAGCTGGACCGACAGTGACCGCTCCAGCGCCGTCTCCACGGCCGTCACCAGGGCAGGCGAGTCCTGGTCCCCCCACGGGCTGTGCCGCCCGAACGACGTGCGGTACCAGTCGCCGAAGTCGGTCATCCCGGACTTGTGCGAGAGCAGGCCGCCGTCGTCGTAGACCCAGTGCCGGGGGAACGGGCTGGCACCGGTCATCGCCGGCTCGGCCGTCCCGTCTGCGTGCAGCGTGAGCGACAGGGTGGTCCACACCAGCGGAGCCTGCCACTGCACATACGGCGCCCGCTGCACCCGGCGCGGCGCAGGCACTCCGGTCCGGCCCCCGACGGTCTGGACGAACCGGACCTGGCCCTCGCCCCGCTGCGGTTCCTGCTGGAGTACCGGGAGCATGACCGCCTGGAAGCGGTAGCGCAGGCCGCCGAGCCGGACGGTGGTGGAGCCCATCAGGCCTGCCCCGCCGTAGCCGGAGTCAGTGACCTGGCCCGCGTCGTCGACCTCGATCCAGGCCCGCAGGACATTGGCGAAGCGGAACCGGTCCGCGGCCCGCAGTGCCTCGATGTCGCCGAGCTCACCCGGCGGTGGCTCGTCATAGTGAGTGAAGCCCGCCTCAAAGGCCACCCTGGTTCCTCCCGTGACCGCTTCCGACGGAATCCAGGACAGGGAGGTAATGCTGCTCTCGTATCGCATGCGCTCATCGTCGGCCCGGCGGGGGCGGCCCCGCCAGGATGGTGGCTGGCGTATCCCCCGGGGAGGGAAGCACCACCCCGCCCGGGTACGGCCGTGGCCCCGGGCCGGGCAGCCGGGCAGCGCGGGCAGCCAGCCGCCGGGGATGGTGTGCCTAGCACCACCGGGGCTCTGGGTGGCTGCTCACTGGCGGTCACCGCGGACCTGTGCGAGAACTTGTCCCGTGGGGGATGCAGCGGCGGTTCCGGATCGCGCCATCGGCGTCTTTCTCGCGGACGACAACCTGATCGTGCGCGAGGGGGTGCGCGCGCTCATCGAACGGCACCCCGACCTGCGCGTGGTGGGAGTCGCAGCCGACTACGACGAGGTCGTCAGCGGCGCCGCGGCCACCGAGCCGCAGGTCCTGGTCACCGACGTCCGGATGCCGCCGTCCTTCCACCGCGAGGGCATCGACGCCGCCAAGGAGGTCCGCAAGCGCCTGCCCGGCACCGGCGTTGTGGTGCTGTCCCAGTACGACGATCCCGAGTACGCGGTCTCGCTGCTCGCGGAGGGCTCGGCCGGCTACGGCTACCTGCTGAAGGACCGGGTGGCCGAGGGCAACCAGCTGGCCGACGCCATCCGCAGCGTAGCCACCGGCGGCACGGCGCTCGACCCCGCGATCGTCGAGGCGCTGGTCCGCCCGGTCACCTCGCCCGGCGGGCTGTCGGCCGCCGAGGAAGAGCTGCTGGGCATGATCGCCGAGGGGAAGCCGATCAAGGCCATCGCGGCGGCCAGGCAGGTTCCGCCCGAGGCCATCGACGCCGAGGTGGAAGCGGTCTTCGTCAGGCTGGCGGCGGGCGTCGCCTCCGGGAACCCGGCGGCGCTGAACCGGCTCCGGCTGCTGCACCAGGCCATCGTCGACCGCGAGGAGCAGGGCGAGACGCTGTCCCGGCTGCTGCCGGGCGGGCTCGCCGAGAAGCTCCGCGGCGGGAAGCAGCGCATCGGCGAGACCGAGACCGTGGTCGTGACCGTGCTGATGAGCGACATCAGGTCTTATTCCACCATCGCCGAGCATGCCGACCCCAGCCAGCTGGCCGGGCAGCTCAACACTCACCGTGCCGCCATGAACCGTGCCATCCTCGGAGAGGGGGGAACGGTCATGCAGTTCGTCGGTGACGCGGTGATGGCGGTCTTCGGCGCGCCGTTTCCCCAGGACGACCATGCGGACCGCGCGGTGGCGGCGGCAGCGGCCATGCACGCGCTGCAGGCCGAGATCAATGCCCGCTGGGCGGCCGACGGCCTGCACGCGTTCGGCCTGGGCATCGGCCTGTCCACCGGCCAGGTCGCCGCGGCGCTGCTCGGCTCGGAGGAACGGCTCGAGTACACGCTGGTCGGTGACACGGTCAACCTGTCCCAGCGGCTGCAGCAGCTGGCCGCGACCGGCGAGACCGTGCTCTCCGACGCCACCAGCCGGGCCCTGACCGTGCCCGCGAACGCCACGGCACTCCCGGCGCAGCTGGTGAAGGGCCGCGACACGCCCATCGTCGCCTACAAGCTGGCGCCGCCCGGCATCGCCGTCACGGCGGCCGGACCCACGCCCTGACCCGATGACGACCTGACCCGACGACCCTGGGGGGCCGATGACCGAGAACCTGCCGGCGCTGACCATGCGCGGCGTGCGCAAGACGTACGAGGCCGAGAACGCGCCGGTGCGTGCCCTCCGGGGCGTCGACCTGACCGTGCCGGCCGGGGAGTTCGCGGCGCTGATGGGACCGTCGGGCTGCGGCAAGTCCACGCTGCTCAACCTGGTGGCCGGCCTGGAGCTGGCCGACGAGGGCACCATCGCGGTGGCCGGCGAGCCGGTGACCGGGCGCGGCGAGGACGACCTGGCCCGGCTGCGCCGCCAGCACATCGGCATCATCTTCCAGTTCTTCAACCTGCTGGAGGGGATGACGGTGCTGGAGAACGTGGCCCTGCCGGCCGTGATCGCCGGCCGCAAGCGCAAGATGGCCGAGACCCGGGCCCGTGACCTGCTGGACCTGCTCGGTATCGGCGACAAGGCCGGGGCCGTCCCGGGCGTGCTGTCCGGCGGCCAGCGGCAGCGGCTGGCCATCGCCCGGGCGCTGGCCAACGAGCCGACCCTGCTGCTGGCCGACGAGCCGACCGGCGCGCTCGACTCTGACGGCGGCCAGGAGGTCATCGAGCTGCTGAGCCGGCTGCACGCCGGCGGGCAGACGATCGTCATGGTCACTCACGATGCCCAGGTGGCCGCGGCCGCCGAGCGCATCGTGCGGATGCTGGACGGGCGCATCCTCGCCCAGGATCTCCGGGGCGAGCCGGAACGCGACGCGACCGTCGCGGCCGAGGCCCGCTAGCCGTGAGCCGGCCGGCCTCGCGCCTGGCGTGGTACCGGACCCGGGCCACGCTCCGTCACCGGCTGGGCGGCTACCTGGCCCTGGCCGTCATGGTCGGCCTGATCGGCGGCATCGCCCTGGCCTCGATGACCGCGGCCCGGCGCACCGACTCCTCCTATCCCGACTACCTGGCCAGCACCAACCCCTCGGGCCTGATCATCCAGCCGAACTCGAACTTCGCCCAGGCGGAGACCGTGGCTCAGGCTTACCGGCTCTACCTGGGCCTCCTCAGCGAGCTGCGCCACCTGCCGCACGTGCGGGCGCTGGCGACTGCCGACGCCTTCAACGCCGCGCTGCTCACGCCTCGCGGCGGGTACGGCCCGGTCCTGTTCACCCAGGTGCAGCTGGTCGCCAGCAGCGATGGCATGTTCGCCGGCCGCCAGGACCGGCTGACGATCGTCCAGGGGCGCAGGGCCGTGCGCCCGGACGAGGTGGTGGCGACGAGCCGGGCCGCGGCCGGCCTGCACCTGCACGTGGGCTCGCGGCTGACCGTCGGCATCTGGGCATCGAGCCCCGCCGGGGGCCTGCCGCCGTTCTACCGCAAGCTCCGCCTGACCGTGACCGGCATCGGCGTGCTGAGCACCCAGGTCGTGCAGGATGACATCGACGCCGACCGCACCGGCTTCCTGATCGGCGCCCCCGCCCTGGACCGGGAACTCGTCCCCTGCTGCACCGCCACGTCCTACATCGGCCTGCGGCTGGCCAGCGGCGGGTACGACGCGGCCGTCGGCCAGGAGTACCTGCACCTGACCACCACCAGCTCCCTGTTCGCAGGCGGCGGCGCTCAGCTGCTGCAGCTCCTGGAGGTCCATGACACCGCCGCGATCGAGGCGGAGGCGCAGCGCGCGATCCGGCCGGAGGCGATCGCGCTGGGGGTGTTCGGGATCATCGCGGCGCTCGCCGTGCTGATCATCGGCGCCCAGTCCATCTCCCGGCAGCTCCGCGCCGCCGGCGACGACGCGCAGATCCTGCGGGCGCTGGGCGCCGGGCCTGCGCAAGCCACCGCGGACGGCGTCCTCGGTATCCTCGGCGCCGTCGTGGCCGGGGCGCTGCTCGCGGTGGCCGTCGCCATCGGCCTGTCGCCGTTCTCGCTGTTCGGGCCGGTCCGCCAGGCGGAGCCCGGCCGCGGGATCTACGTTGACGGGGCCGTGCTGGCCCTGGGCGCGGTCGGGCTCGTCCTCGTCCTGGGCGGCGTGGCCGCGGTCATCGGCTACCGGCAGGCGCCGCACCGCGCCGCCGCCCGCCAGCGGCCCGCCGGCCGCGGATCGGCCGTGGTGCGGGCCGGGCTCGGCGCCGGCCTGGGCGCAACGGGCGTGGCCGGCCTCCGGTTCGCGCTCGAGCCCGGCCGGGGCCGGACCGCCGTGCCGGTCCGGTCGGTGCTCACCGGAGCGGCGCTGGCCGTCACCGTGGTCGCCGCGACGCTCACGTTCGGCGCCAGCCTGAGCTACCTGGTCTCCCGCCCGGCCCTGTACGGGTGGGACTTCAGCTACGCGCTGTACTCGACCGACGGGTGGGGGCCGTTCCCGCCGTCCCTCACCACGCCGCTGCTGCACCGGGACCGGCTGCTGGCCGCCACGACCGGCGTGTACTTCCTCACCGTCCAGATCGACCAGCAGACGGTGCCGGCCATCCTCTCGCCCGCCGACCCGGCGGTCACGCCCCGGACGCTGACCGGTCACGGCCTCGGCGGCCCCGGCCAGGTCGTGCTCGGCCCGGCCACGCTCGCCGCCCTGCACAAGAAGGTCGGCGACGAGGTCACAGTGCAGCTGGGCCCGGTGATCCGCGATGCGCGGCTGCGGATCGCCGGCACCGCCGCGCTGCCCGCCCTGGGCGACACCCTCGGCATCCATCCCTCGCTGGCCACGGGCGCGATCCTGCCGACCGCGGTCGTATCGCGGGCCGCGCTGAACGAGGCAGGCCCGGACTCCGGTCCCAACGCCATCCTCGTGCGGCTGCGGCCCGGCGTGAGCCAGGCCGCAGGCCTGCGGTCGCTGCAGCAGATCACCCGCGCCTACAACACGATCACGCACTTGCCGCAGATCGTGGCCAAGGCGGGCCCGACGGCACTGGAGCTCACGGCCAGCGTCCTGCCGGTGCAGCGGCCGGCCGAGATCGTGAACTACAAGTCCATGGGCACGATGCCGGTGATCCTGGCCGGCGGCGTGGCGGCCGGCGCGGTCGCCGCGCTCGGGCTGGCCCTGATCGCGTCGGTACGGCGGCGGCGCCGGGACCTCGCCCTGCTGAAGACGCTGGGCTTCACCCGGCGGCAGCTCGCCGCCACCATCGCCTGGCAGTCCACCGTGATCGCCGCCGGCGGCATCGTGATTGGCCTGCCGCTGGGGGTCGCGGTCGGCCGCTGGCTATGGATCCTGTTCGCCCGCGAGCTCTCCGCCGTCCCCGACCCGGTCATCCCCGCCGCCTCGGTCGCGCTGGCCGCGCTGGCCGCGCTGATCCTGGCCAACCTGGTGGCCGCGCTGCCCGGCCGCGCGGCCGCCCGCACCCCGGCGGCCCTGCTGCTGAGGGCGGAGTGATGCCGATGCGAGCGACGCGGCCGTGCTGACCGGGTCCGTGCTCCGCGTTGCCTGGTACCGGTTCCGGGCCACGTTCCGCCGCCGCTGGGCCGGCTACCTCGCCCTGGCCGTGCTGGTCGGCGTGGTCGGCGGGGTGGCGCTAGGCTCGCTGACCGCGGCCCGCCGGACCTACGCGTCCTACCCGGAGTTCCTGGCCGGCACCGACCCGTCGGATCTGACCGTTCAGCCGACTACCAGTCCCGCGTACTCGCCGCGCTTTCTCGATCAGCTTGCCCGCCTGCCGCACGTGCGCAAGGTCGAGACCGCCGCGGGGTTCACCGCGGTGACCCTGACGCCGCGCGGCCAGGTCAAGACCATCCTCATCACCCAGGTGGAGCTGATCGCCAGCCTGAACGGCCTCTACTCCAGCCAGGACCGGCTGACGATCGTCCAGGGCCGCCGGGCTGATCCGGCGCGCGCGGACGAGATCGTCGCCAGCACGGAGGCTGCCCGGGTGCTCGGCCTGCACGTAGGATCACGCATCCCGGTCGGGCTCGTGCCGAGCGCCGGCCCTCAGGCTGGCCTGGTCCGGAAGCTCAGCCTGACAGTGGTCGGGCTCGGCGTGTTCAACATCCAGGTCGTCCAGGACGACATCGAGAAGGACCGGACCGGCTTCCTGGTGGGAACGCCGGCCCTGGCCCGGACGATCGTGCCCTGCTGCGCCGCCTACGAGTATGTGGGCCTGCGCCTGGACGGCGGCAGCCGCGACGATGCCGCGGTCGAGCAGGAGTACGACCATCTCCTGGCCGTGAGCCCTTACACCAGGGGAGCCTCCGGTTCCCTGCTTCAGGTCTACGTCACCTCGGCGATCGAGGCCGAGGCGCAGTCGGCGATCCGGCCGGAGGCCATCGCCCTGGCCGTGTTCGGGGCGATTGCCGGTCTCGCCACGCTGCTGATCGGGCTCCAGGCCATCTCCCGCCAGCTTCGCGAGGACGCCGAGGACACCAGGGTGCTGCGCGCGCTCGGCGCCGGACCGGCGACGACGATCGCCGCCGATCTGCTCGGCGTACTGGGCGCCGCCGTCGCCGGCTCCCTGCTGGCCGCTGCCGTAGCCGTGGGCCTGTCGCCGCTGACCCTGTTCGGGCCGGTGGCCGTGATCGAGCCCGCACGCGGTCTCTACCTGGACTGGACCGTGCTCGGGATCGGGACGCTCGTGCTGGCCGCCGTCCTGGCCGCGATGGCGGGCGCCATCGCCTTCCGGCAGGCCCCGCACCGGGCGGCGTCTGGCCGGGCTGCCGGGCGCGGATCTGGCCTGGTCCGGACGGCCATGGCCGCCGGGCTGCCGGCCTCGGGCGTGGCAGGCCTGCGGTTTGCCCTGGAGCCCGGCCGCGGCCGCACCGCCGTGCCGGTCCGCTCGGTCATCGCGGGCGCCATGCTGGCGATGCTGGTGGGCATCGCCACGCTCACCTTCGGCGCCAGCCTGAGCACCCTGATCTCGCACCCTGCCCTGTACGGGTGGAACTTCGGCTATGCGCTCTACTCGACCGACGGCTACGGAGCCCTTCCGGCCCCGATGGCCGGCCCGGCGCTGGCCGCTGACCGCTCGGTGGCCGCTACCGCCGGGGCCTACTTCCTGACCGCCCAGATCGACGGGCAGACGGTGCCGGGCATCGCGATGCCCGCCCGCGCCCGGGTGGTCCCGCCCGTCCTGCACGGGCACGGCGTCGAGGGAAGCGGCCAGATCGTCCTCGGGCCCGCCACCCTGGCCCAGCTGGGCAAGCGGGTCGGCGACACCGTGTGGGTGTCCGAGGGCCTGGTGGTACCCCGGGTCCGGCTCCGGATCGTGGGCACCGCGACGCTGCCGGCCATCGGCACGGTCCTGGGCGTGCATGCCTCGATGGGCACCGGCGCACTGCTCCCCACGTCGGTGGTGCGGACGGCCATCCTGAGCAGCGGCTTCGGCTCACTGAGCGGGCCCAATGCCATCTTCATCCGGCTGCGGCCCGGCACCAGCCCCGGGGCGGGACTGCGGTCCATGCAGCGCGTCGCCCGTGAGCTCCAGCGCGCGTATCACTCGCCGAAAATGCTGGCTGCCTCCGGCGGCGCCTCAGCCGCAGCCACCGTCAACCTGCTGCCGGTGCAGCGGCCGGCCGAGATCACGAACTACCGGTCGATGGGCGCGATACCGGCCATCCTGGCCGGCGGGCTGGCCGCCGGGGCGCTGGCCGCCCTGGCCCTGACCCTCACCGCGTCGGTGCGCCGGCGCCGCCGGGACTTCGCGCTGCTGAAGACGCTGGGCTGCACCCGGCGCCAGCTGGCGGCCGCCGTGGCCTGGCAGTCGTCCGTGATCGTCGCGCTCGGCCTGCTCGTCGGCGTGCCGCTCGGCATCGCGGCCGGCCGCTGGCTGTGGCTGCTGTTCGCCCGCGAGCTGGCGGCGGTGCCCGACCCGACAGTCCCGGCCGGGTCGATCGCGCTGGCCGGGCTGGGCGCCCTGCTGCTCGCCAACGCAGTCGCCGCGCTGCCCGGCCAGCGGGCCGCGCGCACGCCCGCCGCTGACGTCCTGAGAGCGGAGTGACGATGGACGTGATGACGAACGCAGCCGTCGACGATCAGGCCGCCGTGGCGCCGCCGCGGCGCGGCAGCACGGCGCGCCGGCTCCTGGCCGGAGTCCTGCTGCCCCTGGTTACCGTCGTCGTCGCCGTGCTCGGGCTGCGCACGCCGGGCCCGCTCCCGGCCGTGCAGGCCGTCGCCTTCGGCCTGGTCCTGGTCGGGGCCGTGTCCGGCGCCATCCTCGCCCGGGCCGCGCAGCGGGTCGCCCTCTGGCAGGTGGCATTCGGGGCGCTCGCGGGGTCCGTGGCGCTCACCGCCGCGCGGATCGGCGACGAGGCGACGGGCGGATCGCATCAGGTCGCCCGCGGCGTCGCCACGATCGCCGTGCCGGTCGTCATCGCCGTCTCCGTGCACCTGCTGCTCGCGCTGCCCGACGGCCGGCTCGGCAGCCGGGGCAGAAGGGCCGGAGCGGGCCTGGCCTACGGCGCGGCGCTGGTCGCCGGCCTCGCGCTGGCGATCGCCGGGCGGCCGTTCCCGGCCTGGGCGGCGGCGCTGGCCTGGCCGCTCGCGGCGGGATGCGCCCTCCCGGCGGTCCGGCTGCGCTACCTGGCGGCGGCGGCGCGTGACCGGCAGCGGATGCAGTGGATGGCTGTCGGCGCCATCCTGGCGGCGGACTCGGCGCTGGTCGTCCTCGTGCTGCACGTGCTCGTCGGCTGGCCGGGCCAGGTCGCCGCCGTGGCCGCCGGATGCGCGGTCTTCCTCGCGCTCGGCATGCTGGCCGGGGAGCTGCCATCGCTCGGCCCCTACGGCGGCCGGGCGGCCGTCCAGGTGCTGTCGGTCGCGGGATTCACCACGGTGGTCGCGGTCATCTACCTGGTGATCGTGCTCGGCATCGGCAGCGGGGCGAGTGACGCGGCGGACCGCGAGATCCTCGGGCTGTCGATGCTGGCGGCGGCGGTCGCGGCGATCGGGTACGTGCCGGCCAGGGACCGGCTGGCCGCCTGGGCCACCCGCTTCGTCTACGGGGCCAGGGAGGCGCCCGACGAGACGCTCCGCACGTTCGGCAGCAGGATGACCCGCGCCATCCCCATGGACGAGCTGCTGCTGCAGCTGGCCGAGTCGCTGCGCAAGACCATGTCGCTGACCAGCGCGGAGGTCTATACCGGCACGGGAGACGTGCTGGAGCGCGTGGCCGCGGTGCCCGACACCGGGCCACGGTCGGTCGTGATCACTTCCAGGGAGCGCGCCGTGGTGGCCAGGGCCGGCGTCTCCGGCAACGCCTGGGCATCGGTCTGGCTGCCCGCGCTGCTGGACGGGCGCGCGCCGGCCCAGGTCAGGATCGCGCCGGCCAGCCACGCCGGCGAGCTGCTCGGGCTGATCATCACCGAGCGGCCCGCCGACGCCGGCGCCTTCTCCGAGGAAGACGACCGGGTGCTGACCGAGCTGGCCCGGCAGGTCGGCCTTGCGGTGCACAACGCCCGGCTGGACACCGCGCTCCAGACCACCCTGGATGAGCTGCGCAAGCAGGCGGACGAACTGCGCCAGTCCCGGGCCCGGGTCGTCGCGAGCGGCGACGCCGAGCGCCGCCGGGTGGAGCGGAACCTGCACGACGGCGCGCAGCAGCACCTGGTGGCGATGGCGGTGAACCTGCGCCTGGCGCGTGACATCATCGCCGACGAGCCCCAGGCAGCGGCCGAGATGCTGGACCAGCTGGCCGACGATGTCAAGGGCACCATCCAGGAGCTGCGCGAGCTGGCCCATGGCATCTACCCGCCGCTGCTGGCCGACAGCGGGCTCGGCGAGGCGCTCCGCGCGGCGGGAAACCGCAGTCCGCTGGCCGTCACCGTCGCCACCGACGGGATCGGCCGCTACACCCCGGACATCGAGGCGGCGATCTACTTCTGCTGCCTGGAAGCCCTGCAGAACGCCGCCAAGCACGCGCCGCAGGCCACGGTGCAGGTGCGGGTCTGGGAGGACTCCGGCGGCCTGCTGTTCTCGGTCAGCGACGACGGCCCCGGCTTCGACGCGGCCGCCGCCGGCCGCGGCCACGGTTTCGTCAACATGGCCGACCGGCTGGGTGCCATCGGCGGCACGGTTCGGTGGGAGTCCCGGCCGGGCCAGGGCGCCCGGGTCCTCGGCACGGTCCCGCTGCTCTGACGGCCGCTGCTCGGCGTCCGCTGCCCTGACGGTGCTGCCCTTGCCCGGGTCAGCAGGCCGCGAACGAGCCCGGGTCCCGCTGCTCCCACAGCCGGAGGATCGTGCCGGAGGAGAGCCGTTCCTTGTTGACGTAGGCCGCGGCGCCGCTGGCCGCGGCCGCGGGAGGAAGGTCGGCAGCGTCGTAGGTCGAGCAGAGGATCACGACCACCTCGGGATGGGCGGCCGTGATCTGGCGAGTCGCCTCGATCCCGCTCATCTCCGGCATGTTGATGTCCATCAGCACGAGGGCTGGGCGCAGCCGGTCCACCAGCTCGATCGCTTCCGGCCCGCTCGACGCCTCGCCGGCGAACTCGAAGCCGTCGAGCCGGCGCAGCACGGCCCGGGCGGCCGAGCGGAACGGCGCCTGGTCATCCACGACGAGCACGGAACGCGGGCTGGTCACGGGATCAGCCTCGCACGAGCGGTCACTGCCGCCCAGGGTGCTGCCATCCGGGGCGGGGTGTGGCCAGCCTCCCGCCTCACCGGTCCTCCTGCAGGCTGAGGAAGACCAGCACGGCCTTGACCCTGCGGTTGACGTCTTTCTCCTCGGATAGCCCCAGCTTGGCGAAGATCGAGTTGGTGTGCTTCTCCACGGCGCGCTCGGTGACCGACAGCGTCGCGGCGATCGCGGAGTTGCTCTTGCCCTGAGCCATCTCCGCCAGGATCTCCGCCTCCCTCGGCGTCAGCGAGGACAGGCCGGACTGGCGCTGCTGCGATCGCGCCCGCACCAGCTCGTCGACGACGAGCGGGTCGATCACCGACCCACCCTGCGCGACGATCCGGATCGCCCGGGCCAGCTCGTCCACGCTGCCGATCCGCTCCTTGAGCAGGTAGCCCCGGCCGGCCGAGCCGTGCTCGAGCAGGGTCAGCGCGTAGCCGGGCGCGGTGTACTGGCTCAGCACCACCACCCCGACGCCGGGGTGGTGCTGGCGGATCCACGCGGCCGCCCTGATGCCCTCGTCGGTGCCGGTCGGCGGCATCCGGATGTCGGTCACCACCACGTCAGGGAGCTGCTCGCCGACGACGGCGAGCAGCTGCGGCAGGTCGGAGGCCGCCCCGACCAGCTCGAAGTCCTCGTTGGCCGCCACCAGGCGGGCGATGCCCTCCCGCAGGAGCACATGGTCCTCGGCGAGCGCGACCCGGATTTTCCCCATCCCGGATCGGATCGTAGCGCGCCGCGCCCGGCCGGGGCGACCGTCTCGGTCGGCTAGTCAGCGTCAGCGCCCGCGATCGCGCCCAGGCGGTCGGCTACGCCTACCAGCACGGCCTGGCCGGCAGCGGCGGGGAGCAGGCCCGCGGACCGGGGGCCGCTGACCGGCCGGCGACGCCGATGCCGGCCGGATTTATTCGTTCGGCACGAAGGATGCCCGGCTGAGCCGGCCCGAGCCGGGATCCCTGGTCCATCCCTCGGGCGGTTCGTCATCGGGACCGATGATCGCGCCGGTCAGGTCCGCGCCCGTCAGCACCGCACCGGCCAGGCTGGCGCCGGTGAGGTCCGCGTCCGTCAGGCGGGCGCCGGT
>Ga0181530_10006177_pt1 | contig 11900 bp, 7 predicted proteins | sample PEATcosm2014_Bin_42_FD_119769 | JGI IMG/M metagenome (GOLD analysis project Ga0181530, IMG submission 119769) | Peatland microbial communities from MTU Mesocosm Facility, Houghton, MI, USA - PEATcosm2014_Bin10_60_metaG | ecosystem: Environmental > Terrestrial > Soil > Wetlands > Peat | place... | reverse complement strand
TTCGAGCACCAGGAAGCTCTGACCTTGGCGTATCGGGGACGCCTGAAAGAAGCGGCTCGCCTATCGGATCGCGCCGTGATCTTATCTCGCCAGGCAGGTTTGCGCGAGCGGGCCGCCCAGTTTGAAGGCGCTAGTGCCGCCTGGAATGCGCTGCTGGAAAGTCGTACGGAGGCGAAAAGAAGCGCGGCGTCGGCGTTGTCGCTCGACCGGAGCAGGGACGCCGATTATGGACCTGCCTTCGCCCTGGCGCTGCTCGACGAGTCCGCGCAAGCTCACAAGATAGAGGTGGATCTCGAGAAGCGCTACCCGGAGGACACATCCGTCCAATTCAGTTACCTGCCTGCGCTGCGGGCGCTCGAAGCTCTCAACCAGGGAGACCCGGCGAAGGCGCTCGAAATGACACAAGTGGCAACTCCGTACGACCTCGCTGTTCCGGGTACCGCATTCTACGATGGTTCCTTCTTCGGAGCTCTCTATCCGGTCTACGTGCGTGGCCTCGCTTATTCCCGAATGGGCCGCCACCGCGAGGCTGCGGCTGAGTTTCAAAAAATTCTCGATCATCCGGGTATCATGCTGAACGATCCGATCGGACCAATGGCGCGTCTCCAACTGGCCAGAGCGTTGTACGCTTCCGGAGATCGCGTGAAATCAGCCGCCGTCTACAAGGATCTCCTGGCTCTCTGGAAGGATGCCGATCCCGACATTCCGGTGGTGCAGGAAGCGAGGACTGAGTCCGCCAGACTATAGCGGCGGTGTAACTTTGCGCTCCGCTTTTCCTTATCCTGTTTAGCGGAACGCCTGGGAGGATAAGACCATGACGAACAGCCAGACCATGCACACGCTGCCGGGACCATCCCAGTTTCCGACGACCCGGTGGAGCCTGGTGGTCGCTGCCGGTGATCCACATCGCAAGGAGGCCCGGTCCGCTCTGGTCTCCCTGTGTGAGAACTACTGGTACCCCTTATATGCCTATCTGCGCCGGCGCGGTTATCCGACCGATCAGGCGCAGGATCTCACGCAGGAGTTCTTTATGCGCGTGCTGGAAGGGCGATATCTCGATCGTGCTGACCCGGAAAAGGGCCGGTTCCGTTCCTTTCTTTTGACTTCCTTGAAGTTCTTTGTGGCCGACGAAGAAGATCGGCATCGCGCGCGCAAACGCGGCGGCGGGGCGCTTGTGCCGCTGGAATTCTCGTCAGGCGAAGAGCGCTACCAACGCGAGCCTGCGCACGATGAGACGCCGGAGCGGATCTTCGAACGGCGCTGGGTGCTTTCGATGCTCGACCGGGTCGTCGAGAGATTGCGGAACGAGTTCCTGAATCGCGGCCGCCCGGAGCATTTCGAGCGGTTCAAGGTGTTCCTTCTCGGACAGTCTGACGCGCCGTACGCTGCCCTTGCTAGAGAAATGAACACCTCCGAGGGCGCGATCAAGGTGGCCATTCATAGGCTTCGCAAGCGGTATCGGGACCTCTTTCGCCAGGAAATCGCAGATACCATCGCCGATCCCGCAGAAGTGGAATCCGAGCTCCGGTATCTGGCGGCCGTGCTCACCAGGAAGTAGCCAAAAGGAGCGGTCCAAACAAGTCGCCGGCAGGATTCCACTCAACGAGTTAAGCGTTGGCGCTAGCGCGCCTTCTCCGGCAGATTCAGCACTTCGTTGAGCGATCCCTGGCGGTATCCTTCCAGATCCAGGGCCACATACTTGAATCCCAGTGCCTTGAATATCGCAGTGAACCGCTCCGCCATGTCGATGTTCAGCGCCCGTTCCATCTCTTCCCTGGCGATTTCGATGCGCACTATCTCGCCGTGATAACGCACGCGGAACTGCCGGAAGCCCAATTCCTTCACGCGTTCCTCGCCGGTCTCCACGGTCTTCACGGTTTGAATGGTCACCGGGGTCCCATAGGGAATGCGCGAGCTGAGGCAGGCCGAAGCCGGCCGGTCCCAGGTAGGCAGTCCGGCCAGCCGCGAGAGTTCCCTTATCTCGGCTTTGGTCAAGCCGGCATCCGCCAGCGGCGCCGCCACCTGGTGCAAGCGCGCCGCGCCTTGTCCCGGCCGGTAGTCGCCCAGATCGTCCAGGTTGACGCCGTAAACAATGTGACGGTAGCCCCGCTCGCGCCCCAGTGCTTCGAGCCGCGCGAATAATTCGTCCTTGCAGTGGAAGCAGCGGTCGCGATCGTTGCGGGCGTAATCGGGATTGTCGAACTCGCCGGTCTGAATGTACTCGTGCGCGATACCGAAGCGCTTCACGAAGGCTTCGGCGTCGCGCTTGTGGGATTCGGGAATGGAGGCCGAATCGGCGGTCACCGCCAGCGCGCCGGAACCCAGCGCCTGGTGGGCGGCCCACGCCAGGTAGGCGGAATCCGTGCCGCCGGAGAACGCCACAATCACGCGCTCCATCGGCCGCAAGCGCGCGAAGAGCTCTTGCTCTTTCTCTTGTGCGGAGACTGCCACTGCCTTAGTTTACCGGAGAGCCAGGCTCATCCGCTCCGTTGCCGTTTTCGGTGTCCGGAATTACCGACGCCGCCGCCACCTTGTCGCCTTCCTCCAGCGACACCAGCCGCACGCCTTGCGTGGACCGCCCGGCCTGCCGGATGGTGGAGGCTTCGATGCGGATGATCTTGCCGTTCTGACTGACAATCACCAGGTCGGTGTCTTCCTTCACCGAAAGAATCGCCACCACTTTGCCGGTTTTGCCGGTAGTCTTCATGTTGATGACGCCCTTGCCGCCGCGCGCGGTCAGGCGGTAACTTTCCAGCGGTGTGCGCTTGCCGTAGCCGTTTTCACCCATCGAGAGGATGAGCCCGTCTTTTTCGACCACTTCCAGGCCCACCAGGTAATCGCCCGCGGCCAGCTTCATGGCGCGGACGCCGTGCGCCTGCCGGCCCATCGCCCGCACGTCGGATTCGGCAAAGCGAATCGCCTGCCCCTCGCGCGAGCCCAGGAAGATGTAGTTGCCGCCATTGGTGATGCTGGCGCCGATCAGTTCGTCGCCTTCGTCCAGCGTCACGGCGATAATGCCGCGGGCCATGGGGTTGTCGAACTCCGTCAACTCCGATTTCTTGATCACGCCGTGCCTGGTCACCATCACCACGAACTGATCGGGAACGAAGTCCTTCACCGAAAGGAAAGTCTTCACTTCCTCGTCGTTCTGCAGGTTGATGAGGTTGGAGATGTGCTTGCCTTTGCCGACGGTGGTGGCATCCGGAATCTCGTAGGCCTTCAGCCAGTACACGCGGCCGCGCGTGGTGAAGATCAGCAGGTAGCTGTGCGTGGAGGCCACCAGCAGGTGCTCCACCACGTCTTCGGCCCGCGTCCCCATGCCGATACGGCCCTTGCCGCCGCGCGTCTGCCGGCGGTAGGTGTCCACCGCCGTGCGCTTCAGGTAACCGCCGCGGGTTACGGTGATCGCGACGTCCTCCACGGCCACCAGGTCCTGCAGCAGGATCTCGCCGGTGTCTTCGACAATCTGGGTGCGGCGCTCGTCGCCGAAATCCTTCTGGACTTCCTTGAGCTCCTTGACGATCACGTCGCGCAGCACTTTATCCGATCCCAAGATTTCCAACATCTCTTTGATCCGGCGCTGCAGTTCGGCCAGTTCATCGAGAATCTTCTGCTGCTCCATCCCCGTGAGCCGCTGCAATTGCAGCTCGATGATGGCCTGCGCCTGCTTTTCCGAAAACTCAAACCGCGCAATCAGCGAATCGCGGGCTTCGCGGGGCGCCTTGGCGGCGCGGATCAGGCGGATGACTTCATCCAGATTCTGCAGCGCCTTCTGGAATCCCAGCAACAGATGTTCGCGCTCGCGCGCCTTGCGCAGCTCGTATTCCGTGCGCCGGCGGACCACCTCCACGCGGTGGTCGATGAAGAACTTGATCATGTCCACCAGGCCCAGCTCGCGCGGCTGGCCGTTCACGATGGAAAGCATGATCACGCCGAAGTTGACCTGCAGTTGGGTGTTCTTATAAAGGTTGTTGAGCACCACTTCGGCCTGTTCGCCGCGCTTCAGCTCGACCACGATGCGCAAGCCGTCGCGGTCGCTGTGATCCACCACATCGGAAATTCCTTCGATGCGCTTCTCATTCACCAGCGACGCGATCTGTTCCAGCAGCTTCGACTTCCCCACCTGGTAGGGAATCTCGGTGATGATGATCTGGTCCTTGTCCTTGCCGACGCGCTCGATGGCCGCCTTGGCGCGCAACTTGAGCTGGCCGCGGCCGCGCGAATACGCGTCCAGGATTCCGGCGCGGCCCAGGATGATGCCGCCGGTGGGAAAATCCGGCCCGTGCACAAATTCCAGCAGCTTGGGCAGGGTCGTGCCCGGGTGCTGCACCGCATAGATGACGGCGTCGATAATCTCCGTCAGGTTGTGCGGCGGAATGTTGGTGGCCATGCCGACGGCAATCCCCGAAGATCCGTTGACCAGCAGGTTGGGGACCCGCGTGGGCAAAACTTCCGGCTCGCTTTCGCTGTCGTCGTAGTTCGGTTTGAAATCGACGGTTTCCTTATCGAGATCTTCCAGCAGGGCGACGGCGATCTTCGCCAGGCGCGCTTCCGTATAACGGTCGGCGGCCGGCGGATCGGGGTCGATCGATCCGAAATTTCCCTGCCCTTCGATCAGCGGATACCGCATCGAGAAGGGTTGCGCCAACCGCACCAGGGCGTCGTAGATCGCCAGGTTGCCGTGCGGATGGTATTTGCCCATGCAATCGCCGACGATCCGGGCGCACTTGCGCGTCGGACGGTTGGGCTGCAAGCCCATCTGCTGCATGGTGTAGAGAATCCGGCGGTGCACCGGCTTCAGCCCGTCCCGAATATCCGGCAGCGCCCGGCCCACGATTACGCTCATGGCGTAATCCAGGTACGACCGCTTCATTTCGTCTTCGATATTGGTCGGTATGAGGTTCTGATTGCCCCCTGTTGGGGGCGGACCTTGCGGTGGTTGTTCCTGATCTGCCAAGGTATCTCCTCGCTGAGGTTAAGTACCTATTTTAACAAGAATTTAGTTGCGAGTGAAGAGCGGCTGCCTTTCGATTTGTCTTCGCCTTAATCTGCGGTTGCCGGAGCTGATGCTGGAATCGATCGGGCTGGCCGCCCCAAACCATCACTCAATTGTGCGCGCCGCCGCACTGCGTTACCCTTGCAATAGGGTATTCGAGGGCCGGTTTGGCCTCAATCCAAGGATCAATCATGCCGAACTGTAAATCTGTCGCAAGACTCGTGGCAGCCAGCGCGTTGCTGCTGCTGCCGCCGCTGGCCGCCGCCTCGGACAAGGGCCATTGCTATCTGCGTGACGCGTCGGCGCCCACGGTCTCGACCGCATTTCTGCTCTGTGAGCAAGGATTGGTCTACGCCACCTTCGATGCCGGCGCCACCTGGACCGCCCGCGATACCGGCGCGTCGGTGACCCTGCACGCCATTTCATTCAGCGACGCGAACCACGGGTTGGTCGGCGGCCAGGGGGGCACTCTGCTGGCCACCGCGGACGGCGGCAAAACCTGGCAGGCACGCAAGACCGGATCCACCGAACATGTGCTCACCATCTTCACGCTCGGCGACCGCGCCTGGGTGGGCGGCTTCGATGGCACGATTCTTTACTCCTCCGATGGAGGCGCCACGTGGGTCAAGCAGAAGTCCGGAACCACCATGGCGCTGGAAAACATTTTCTTTCTGGATGCGGACCATGGCTGGGCGGTGGGCTGGTCGGGCACCATCCTGCGCACCGCCGATAGCGGGAAGAACTGGGAGAATATCAAGACCGACGCCGCTTCCTGGTCGCTCGCGGCGGTGCATTTCAACGATCTCAAGAACGGCTGGGTGGTGGGCTTCTCGGGCCAGCTTCTGCATTCGAGCGATGGCGGCGCAACGTGGGTGGCGCAAAAAAGCCCGACCCAATCGTGGCTCACTTCGGTGGCGGCGGACCGCGCCAAGCGTCTCTGGATCGCCGGCGACGATCAGCTTCTCTTCAGTGAGGACGGCGGCGCCACGTGGCGAGGCATTCCAATAGCGAACATGTTTGTCTCGCGCGTCTTTCCGCTGGGCGATTCCCTGCGCGCGCTGGGTGAACTGGGAATTCTCAAGCAGGGCGGCGCCAACGGCCTGGAGTGGAAACGCGACGACAAACTGGTCCCCGCCGGCGCCCAGATCGCCAACTCGCTGGAAGAGGCCGCCAAGTCCACCACCGGCAAGTTGCCGTAACCTTATCCGCCGTCGGCCAACCGCCGCTAACCATCGAGATCCTAGACCGGATCCTGTGCGGCAATCAAACTGGGGGAAGGCTCAATGCCACGACACCGGAACCGACTTGCTACTCTTGCTGCCTTGGCTGCGGGCTTCGCTGCCGCCGCCCAGGCTCAGCCGCCGGCAGCCGCGGCGGAACAAGGCATCGCCAGTTGGTATGGCGGACCATTCGAAGGACAACGCGCCGCCAGCGGCGAGGTCTACCACCAGGCGGAGCTTACGGCGGCCCATCGTACGCTGGCTTTCGGCACGAAGGTGCGTGTGCGGCGCCTCGATTCCGGCCAAAGCGTGGTCGTGCGGATCAACGATCGCGGACCTTACGTCGCCAGCCGCGTTATCGATCTTTCCTATGCGGCGGCACGCGCCCTCGGCCTGACGGATCCGGGCCTGGTCCCGGTGGCCGTCGAGATCGTGGAGTCTGCGGTCTTCGGCGGGTCCTCGCTGTTCGCCGTGCAAGCCGGAACGTTTCGCGACCCGAAGAATGCCAGCCGCACACTCGCTCTGATGCAACAGAAATGCGGTGTGGCGCGAATCGTGCCGCTGCATCGTGAAGTGGAGCTTTACCTGGTGGTGGTTGGCGAGCCGGCAAGCCAGGCTGACGCGGAAGCGCTGGCCAGGACGGTGCGGAAGATCGGCAAAGCCTACGAATCGGCCCTGGTCGTCCGCCTCGAGGCGGACGCGCCGGTGGGACAGACCATCGCCCTTCGTGGTCTGTCAGGCTTCTCCAGGCCACGCGACTCACAGACGCCGGAACCCGATCGTCTTTCCCACTAAGCGTCTTACTTCGGGCAGCCGAGTTTCTTAACGTCGGACTCCGGCAGGCTATTGGTGGCCGGGATTCCGGCGGGCATTTCCGCGCCGCCCGGCACGAACCAGATTTCGACGCGGCGGAACGGAGCGTTCTTGTCGCCGGCCTTCACGGCCTGGCCGCTCTTCTCCTTCACGTCGGTGGAAGTGCCGCAGAAAGACGCCTTGGTGGGTGACGATTGATCCGTGCCCACCGCGGCCATGCTGATGCGGCTGAGTTCCAGTTGCGGGCAGATGCCCGTGCCGGCGCTCAGCACGGCAGCGGCGTTCCACACGCGCTGCACATCCAGTTTGGACGCCGCTCTGCCTTTTTCGTGGATATCGCGATGTCCGATGAGAACCACTTTGGCGTTAGGGTCGTCGCGCAGCATGGGCGTCAGTTGCTCCAGCAGCAGGCGCTTGGCGCAATTGTTCACGCGGGCACTGTTTGCCGGGTAGACGATGTCATCAAGGCGGCGCGCTACCGGCTGCAAGGTCACCGTGACGTCGGCGCTGGCCGAACCGGTTCCGCCCTTTTGATCGATTGCGGTAGCCGTGAGGGTCACCACCCGGGTCTGCAACTTCGAACGATTGCTCATGTCGAAGCGGACGCCGCTGGAATCGAAGCTGCCGTTCGAGATGGAGCCCTCGCTGGCCGAGTACTGGATGGTGCTGCTGATGCCGCATTCGGAAGTGAAGGCGGTGGCCGCGACGGGCACTCTGCCGCCGTAGGCGATGGTCGACGGGGAAACGGTGAAGCTCACAGTCGGCGGGCGATAGACGCGGATGGTAACCAGCACCGGATCCGAGGTATTTGAGGCGAGCCCGAGCCCTCCCTTCCCATCGGCGACGCCCGCAACGCTCACGCGAACCGAGATGTTCTGCCGGCCAGAGACACCCTGCGTGGGCGGGCTGAAGCTCGCGCCGGTGCCTCCCGGGGCGGCGTAGCCGTTCACCACCCACTGGTATTGAGGCGTCTGGCCGGAAGGCCAACCGCTGGCCGCAACCGTGAGAACTACAGTCTCACCGGGACACACGTCATGCGCGCCCTGGATAGGAGCCACGTGAATCACCACGGCCGGCGGCGGCGGCGGTGGAGGCGGCGGCGGTGGAGGCGGCACGAAATCCGTCTTGATGCCCCAGCGGAAAACTATGCCCGCTTCGAGTTGTAGCGCGCTGGCATTGTGCGCCCGGTTGATATACAGGCCACCGGGGCCGGCCGGCACGTCGAACAAGGTGAAGCTCGGCCGCTCGGCATACAGTGCGCGCGCATCCAGCCGGAATCCGACGTTGCGCGAAGCATTGAACTTCATTCCCAGGCCGTAGGAGAGCCCAGGACCGTACTTGGTGCGCAGCGTATAAGGATTCGGAAACTGCGGCGTGCTCACGGTGTTGCCCAGGGGATCGAAGATCACCAGGGCGCCGCCCAGGGTGGCAAAGGGCCGGACCTTGGATTCCCGCTTGGTAAAGTAGAGCAGGCCGTTGGCGTTGAACTGGTAGTTGTGGACGCCGGCCTTGACCCAGTTCGAGGTCATGTACGGCTGCAATTCCAGACTGTTCGAGGCGAAGGCGAGTCCTTCTTCGAATCCGAAGTATTTCCAGAGATCCTCGGTAAGCCGCACGCCGAAAATCGGGCCCTTATCGAACTGGTAAACCCTGGCGTCGCTGCCTTGATAGAGCTGAAAAATCTGAGCACCGCCAAAAATGCTGATATCGTACTGAGAGTAGTAACTGCCTGCCGGTGGAGTCGTCGAGGTGTTGGTCTGCGACCTGACAGGAAAAGCCAGCGCAAGCGCCATAACAGGCACGGAAAACAGAAGGCATCTTGTTTTGAATTTAACCACTGTAATCTTCCCCCAAGGCTAACTATTTTAACGCGGTTATTGTCCGGACGCAGTATTATACAGAACACCGCGCCGGGGGAACCAGGCGAACAAGCGATCCGGGGAGGCCGGCAAAATAAGCAGCGCGGCCGGATAGGAACCGTCGCGGCCGGCGTCGTTCAAGGGTCGCCAAACCAGGCCGCCATCAATGGAGCGCCACACGACGCCACCTTGCACCGCGAAGAATTCCGCCGGGTTTTGCGGATGTGCGATCACGGCGCTGACGGTTCCGGCATCGAGCGAGCCGGTGGCCATCAGGCTCCAGGTGCGGCAGCCGTCCGCGGAACGAAACAGCCCGTGGGAAGAAGCCGCCAGCACGGTGGGCGCACCGGCATTCCGCACGGCCACGCTATACCATTGGATTCCCGGGGCCGGCGTTCCGCAGGCGGCGAAGGTGCGCCCGGCGTCGAAGCTGGCGAAGGCGCCGCTATCGGTGACCGCAGCCACGCCGGAACCGGCGGAGGCCTGGAGCAGGCGGACGCGGGCGGCGGCGGTTTGCGTGGCGATCACCTGGGTCCAGGTAGCGCCATCGTCGAGGCTGAGGAACAGGCCGGAGCTGGTTCCCGCCAGCAGGCTGTCCGGTTCGCCCGCGGCTTTTCGCTCGACGGCCGCGAGGGCGGTCAGGCTGCCGTTACCGGGTGCGGCCACTTCCGCCCAGGAGCGGCCGGAATCGGACGACTTCCAGAGGCCTTGATAAGCGGCGGCAAAAACCACCCGCGGCCGGCCGGGCATGGCTGCGGTGAGCAGCAGATTCTGGTGACCCGTCAAGCCCGCGCCGCCCGCCGGAAGGAGATGCGCGCCGAGGTCGCTGCTCACATAGAGGCCGCCGGCGCCGGTATCGTAAGCCGTACTGACGTAGAGCAGGCTGCCGGCGCCGGAAAATCCCGTCACGGTGCGATTGGCAAAACCGCGATTGCTTTCGCGGAGGGTCTCGCCGCCGTCGGTTGAAACCATCAGCCCGGCGGTGGTGGAGGCGAAATACATCCAGCCGGGCCGCGACAGGTCGAAGGCGATCGACTTCACGCTGGCGCCGGAAACCTTGTGAAAAGCAGCACCCGAGTTCGACGATTTCAGCAATCCGGCGCTGGTGGCCGCGAAGACCGTGTCCGGCCGGCGCGGATCGAGCGTGACGAGGTAGGTACGGAAGGCGCCCACGGGAGTCGCCAGGCGAGTCCATTGCTTTCCGGCGGTGATACTGCGATAAGCGCCGCTACAGGCGCTGGCGTAAACGATGGGTGGCCGCGAGGGATTGACGGAAATGCTGAAGACGTCGGAATCGTCCAACATTCCATCGTGGATGGATTGCCAGGTGGCGCCGCCATCGATGGTGCGCCAGGGCATGTGCGTGGTGCCGGCGTACAAAACCTCGCTATGCACGGGATCAAAAGCCAGGGCGACCACCGGGCGCAATTCGGCATTCTCCTGGGGTGAGATGCGGCGCCAGTTTTCGCCGCCGTCGCGGCTCAGGAAAATGCCATCGGCGGCGCCCGCCGCCATCACCTGCGCGTTGATTTCCCAAATGGCCAGCGACCAGATGGCTTTCCCCTTGAGCCCCGGGAGCAGGGTCCAGGACGCGCCGCCATCGACGGTGCGATACAGGCCGGAATTCCAGGCGATGTCGCTTTCGATGCCCACGTACCAAACTCCGGGGCGGCGGCGATCGATCTCCAGAACGTGCAGCGTTCCCGACAGCTCCGCCGGGAAAGCCAGGTGCGCCCAGGATGCGCCGCTGTCGGTGGAGCGGTAGAGCAAGCCGTCGCGGGTGGCCGCCAGAACCGTGCCGGGGTGGTTGGGATCGGCGCGCACCACTTCCGCCGCTCCGCCGAAGGGGCCGACGGGATGCCACTGGGCGTGGGCTGCGGCAGCGAGGAGCATCGCGGCAAACAGCCGGACCAATGGTGGGGCGGACGCCCTCGTCCGCAGCCTTCCCCTTGGCCGGCTTCTTCTTCGAGCGAAGAGCGGGTCCAGGGGGACCCGCGCAGACCGGGGGGTCTGCCCCACTAATGGCATTGGTCTCAAGCTTCCGCCACCAGGCTCGAAAACTTGTCCAGATCGATGTTGCCGCCGGAGACGATCGCCACGACTTTGCCGCTTCCGGCGCGGCCCGAAAGCGCCGCCGCCACGGCACACGCCGCGGCGCCCTCCACGATCACGCGATTGCGCTCGGCCAGCAGCTTCATGGCGGCCGCGGCGGATTGCAAGGTCACTACCAGCGAGCCGTCCAGCAGGCCGCGCGCGCGCTCGAACATATTGGCGAAGACCACCCTGGCGCCGATGCCGTCGACGAAGGAAGGATGGTATTCCACCGGGCGCGGCTCGCCGGCGGCGAGCGACGCCGCCAGTGGCGCGGCCGTCTCCACCTCCGCGGCGAATATCTTGACGCGCGGCGCCAACTGGCGCAGCACGGCGGCGATACCGCAGGAAAGACCTCCGCCGCCCCAGGGAATCACCACCGCCTCGAGGTCCGGCAAATCCTCCAACAGCTCCAGAGCGATGGTTCCATTGCCGGCCATGACGTCCAGGTCGTCGAATGCATGAATGAAGGTGGCGTCCACTCCAGGGTAGGCGCGGGTCTCGAAGGTGCGCCACCACTCTGCAAACGGGGCCAGGATCACGCGGCCGCCCATGCGCTCCACGGCGCGGAGCTTGGTCGCGGGCGCGGTATCGGGAGCTACGATGGTGGCCGGCACGCCCAACCGCCGCGCGCAGAAGGCCACGCCTTGCGCCATGTTGCCCGCCGATGCCGTCAGCACGCCGCGCGCCAGGCGTTCGCGCGGGGTGCGCGCCATCACGTTACTGGCGCCGCGAATCTTGAACGACCCGATGGGCTGCAGGTTTTCCAGCTTCAGGTAGAGTTCGACCGCGCCGTCCGCGCCGCACCGCACCAGCGGCGTGCGCACCGCCGCCCCGGCGATGTTGCGGCGCGCTTCTTCCACCTGCTCCAACGAGATGAGCATTGTTCTAACCGAAAACCGGGGACAGACCGCTCTGTCC
>Ga0181530_10006169_pt1 | contig 11916 bp, 12 predicted proteins | sample PEATcosm2014_Bin_42_FD_119769 | JGI IMG/M metagenome (GOLD analysis project Ga0181530, IMG submission 119769) | Peatland microbial communities from MTU Mesocosm Facility, Houghton, MI, USA - PEATcosm2014_Bin10_60_metaG | ecosystem: Environmental > Terrestrial > Soil > Wetlands > Peat | place... | reverse complement strand
ACGAAACCAACAAACAGATACTCATCGTCGATCGGGATGTTGCCGCAGTCGAACCGCTGCGTCAGAAACTGTCTGACGCCGGGTTTGTCGTACGCGCGATCACCGACGGCGCCGCCGCCGTCAGCGCCGTGGCGGAGCGGCCGCCTCATTTGGTGATCATCGATTGGAATATGCCGGGCTTTGCCGCGCTGGAGTTGATTCAGGGCGTACGCCGCGCGCGCGTTCCGCAAGCGGTACGGCTGATCATCTTGTCCGCCTTATCGGGCGAACAGGACGTGGTGACGGGACTCAACCTCGGCGCCGACGATTACATCGCCAAGCCCTTCTCCTTGCGCGAGGTGGTCGCGCGGGTGTCCGCCGTCTTGCGTTCGCATGCACACGAGGGGCAGCATCCGGCGCTGAGCTGCGACGAGCTGGTGCTGGACCCGGCGACCAATCGTGTGACGGCGCGCGGCCAGTCGGTCAACCTTCGCGGCGTCGAATACCGCTTGCTCGAGTTTCTCATGTCGCATACCGGGCGAACGTTCAATCGCACTCAACTGCTCGCGCAAGTCTGGGGAGATGACAGTGAGGTGGACGAGCGCACCGTGGATGTGAATGTGCAGCGGCTCAGAAAAATTCTAACCAAACCCGGATATGAGGCCTATATCCAGACGGTGCGCGGCTTCGGCTACCGCTTTGCAATTCCTTCGGCAGCGATTCCCGGGCAGAATGAGACTTAATCCTCAATTTTAGCGTTCCACGCGACGTTCCACGCGTAAGTGCCTTTTTTGTAAAGAAATCTTCTTCCCCGAGTCATGCATCCGTCACAACAAATGGCGAATGTGGTAGGCGCCTGCAACGACATGGAGAAGCAGACATGGTGGAGCACAACGCCCCCGCGCCGCTGCGGCTGCGATCGGTCTTTATCTCGGACATCCATCTGGGATTCAAGGGCTGCAGCGCGGATTTGCTGCTCGATTTTCTGCATCACGTCGAAATGGATTATCTGTTCCTGGTCGGCGACATCATCGACGTGTGGAGCATGAAGAAGAGCATGTTCTGGCCGCAGTCGCACAACAACGTGCTGCGCACGATTCTGGGCAAGGCCAAGCGCGGCACCAAGGTCATTTTCGTCCCCGGCAATCACGACGACGTTTTTCGGGAATTCGACGGCGCCGTGTTCGGCAATTTGGAAATACACCGCGAATACGTCCACGTCGGCGCCGACGGCCGCCGCATGCTGGTCCTGCACGGCGATGAATTCGACAGCGTGGTCAAATGCAGTCCCTGGCTGGCCAAGCTAGGCAGCAACCTTTACGACGTGCTGCTGGCTGCGAACCCCTATATCAACCGGGTGCGCCGATTCTTCGATCTGCCGCACTGGTCGCTGTCGGCGTATCTCAAGAACAAGGCCAAGACCGCCGTGCAATACATCGGCAGTTTCGAGGACGCGGTGGCGCAGGCGGCGCGCAAGCGCGGCGTCGACACCGTCGTCTGCGGGCACATCCATCGCGCCGAGATGCGCGACATCAACGGCATTCTGTACTGCAACGACGGCGATTGGGTGGAGAGTTGCAGCTCGCTGGTCGAGGACCTGAACGGGCAGTTGCGGCTGATCGATTGGCCGCAGCTCAAGCAGAAGATCTCCGTCAAGCCGGCCACGCGACCCGTGGGCCAAGCAGAAGCGGCATGAACGACGTCATTGAATCGTGGAGCCTCCCCTGGCACACGTTGCAGCACAGCTTGGCGAAGGACTTCGGTGCCGAAACGGCCGCAACCGCAGCCCGCTGCGCACGCGCCGGCGGCGCGTCGGTTAGGCCGCCGTTCTCGGCTGCTCGTCTCGCGGCAGTGCCCACCGGCAGCTGGCTGGTGCGTGCACGCCGTGTCGAGGGGCGGCCGGCGGCTGCTCGAGCGAATCGCTAGCTATAGCTAACAACGATCGTTGTCGATGCCCCCTTCAAGGCCTCCTCGCGGGGCCTTTTTTGTTGCACCCGATTCAACAAACTGCCGCATAACTGTCCGCTAACCGTCATCTTCGCGGATCAGGATCCGGTGTCATGACAACCCCCAAGAGGCACAAGCGCATGAGCAGTCTCGATCTGGAGCTCGATACGCAGATGAATGATTTGGAATCCGAATGGCGCCAGGGGTACGAGGCCAGCATCGTCGCGCGCGCCGAATACCAGTCCTTGGCGGCCGATCCGAAGGCGAATGCGGAGCTGCTCGACGCGGCGCGCGAGCGCCTGGACCGCGCCGAGGCGCTCAAGGCGCGCATCATGGCGAAAATCGAGAGGCTCGAAGACAACCTGCTGAGCCGGGATTGAGGGCCTTCATTCCCCGGCGGCCTCCCGCGGAGGAGGAAAATCAGTGAAGGTGTCGCGCACCCGCCGAGCGAAGAGGATATAGGCGAGGAAGTACACGTCGATCAATTCTGAGCCCATCGTAATGATCGGCTGATCGCCCTCTGTGGACGTCGTGAGCTGAAACAAAGACAGGGCGGCATCAATCCCCGCGGACACGGCAAGAAAAATCCGGCCATGGGCCCACATCCGACGCGTCATCCGGGCCGCGGTGGGCGTCCGCCGGAATAAGGCAAACAGAACCGGTAGTGCCAGCAACGCCGGCACTAATCCCTCCACTCTCCAAAGCGAGCGAAGCAAAACGAAGGCTTTGTCGTCCACCCCGGCGAAGTGCCCGATCCCGATTCCAATCGGTAGCAGGATCGCTCTGGCCAGATAGATCGTCGCGAGCCACAGCAGCAGTGGCGGTTTTAGACACATGTCATCGTCGAAGCTCGACGGATGATAGAGGTCTGGATCGTAGCTCGAGTTCATGCCCGAATAATCCCGTGTCGGCGCGTGGATTAAAATGGAACACGCAGCTTAGCGTGCGAACATGACAGTCTGAGCCTCCTGCTCCGACACGAGTTGTCTCCTTTAAAAAATTGACGCATTACTGTCGGAGAATCGTCATCTTCGCGATGCACAATTAAAGTTCTATCCGTGGACGGCCATTCCGAGCTTGGAGATGATCATGCAGCGCCTGAACGTGGACAACGAAGCGGCGGCCGCGCTCATCGAGCGCCGCTGGTTTGCAACCATTACGGCGGTGCGTGAGCTGCAGGCGGAGTGCGAAGTCCTGCGCGAGGTCATGGAGATGGCCGAGAACGCCTGGCGGCGCGCGCGTAGCCAGCTCGCACGGCTCGAGACGTTGCGCGATGCCTTGGGCGAGGAATTGGCGGAGCGCGATGCATTATATGAGCAGTTGACGCGAGCATCCGACGACCGGGCGATAAGTTCCGCGGCGTAGCGCACCAACCCCGTCAACAGCGGCTGAAGGAGCCGGGCGAGCGCGATCGCTCGCGAGCAACATCTTCATCATCATCACTATCTGCTCCAGTCCTCCCTGAATGACAGGCCGGACGCTCCCGCTCGAACAGATCGGACGCCCATCATCTTCAACCTCATTCTTTACAAGCAGAGTCGCGCCACGAACGAATTGTAGCGACCGCCCGCAACGGGCTGTCGGCGGTTGACCGCACTGTCCGAGTTACTCCGCCATCGCAAGTAATGGCCGACAATCCACCTGTCACGTGCGCAAGCGGCGAATCACATACCGAAACCCGCTTGGCTCCGTGCGAGCACATTAGGCCCGGCTAGCGCTCGGCCAGGGCGACTCAATCCGTCGCCCGTGAAACCGGGAACGGAACGCCGGCAAAACATCATCGATACGCTGACAGCCGTCATTGCCCTATATGATGACTGCCGAAATTATGACACCTTGTTATGTTCAAATCGTCATGTAGCTGCCATTCACACGCAATACTTATCTCCTACGATGCGATGCGTCATGCGGGTCGACGAATAAACTTAGGAGGGGATCTCGTGCTCGACAATCGAAAGCAGGCGGTATCGATTCGACTGGGGGAGAGCGACCTCAGGAATATCAAGCGGCTGGCGCAACGCTTGGGCGTGCGGGATTCGGACGTCATCCGCTTCGCGATCAAGTCCATGATCAACCGCATATCGCCGCTGTGCGACGCGGCGATTACCGGCCGAAACCTGATGCCGGTTCTAGTGGAGTCGGGCGACGAGTTGATGCGCTACTTCGAGCTCGATGCCTATCGGCTCGAGGGCATCATCAACGAGGGAGCCGGCGAAGACTCCCGCGTCGACCGTGACGACATCGCCTTGCTCGCCATGAGCGGGCTTCGAGAGCAGTACTTGGTGATGCGCTTGAACGGCAATGGTTCGCCCAATGAGGCGGGCGCGCCGAAGCATTCGTTACGTGTGTACCTGTACGACAAGTACATCTATCGCACCGACGACCCAAAGCAGAACGGTGCACGCCTTTCGGCCGACGGCGAAATTCGAGTCGGGACACAGCGTCCTGCCGCATGACGTGCAATCTCAAAAATCGCGGGAAATCTCCATGAACATTCGAAGCCTTCTCTCGATCGGTCTTTGTGTCATCGCCGCACTCGCCGCCAGCGGACGGGCCGGCGCCGCCCAAGTTTTATATAACGGCAGCGGCTTCGTGACGGGCCAGCAATCGTTCGTGCAGTCCTTCAACATCACGGGTCCGGGCACCTTGACGGTGAGCCTCACGAACGTCAATTGGCCAGAACAACTTGCGAGCCTGAATTTACTGGTTAGCTCATCCAGCGGTCTCATGGGGCCGGAAACGGGTGCCGGTACGGACATTTTTCATCTGAAGGGCGGCGGGACCGTATTCGCGCAATGGTTTGGCAACGCGCAGGGACCCTTGGATACAGGGGTCTATTCAATGAATATCCAATTTACGCCCAGCTACGTCAACGTTGTGCCGCTACCCGCCTCGGTCGCGCTGATGATCTCTGGATTGGCATTGCTCGCCTGGCAGCGTCGGCAGCGGGGCGTGCATTCGGAGCATCCGGCAACGACCTAGTTCTTAGTCTGCGACCGCGCCAAAAGGCGCTGACATTCGTATGCATTTTGTCAGCGTCTGCAATGAAACTCTCACATAGGCGCTCTACACTCATTAGCTATTCGGACAGAGCGCCGGTTGCCATGGCTTCTTATCCAATCCTATCCCCATGATGAAATACGTCCGTCATATTTTTGTCATAATCCTATTGAGCGCCGGCGTCGCGTATTCGTCGGAACCTGCGCTGACTACCGGCTATAAGCTGCAGCCCGGCGACGTGCTGCAGGTCGTCGTTTGGAAGGAAACGGACCTGCAAAGCGAAGTATTGGTTCGGCCGGACGGCGGCATATCGTTTCCTTTGGCGGGAGATTTGCAGGCCGCCGGTCTCACGACCGCCGAACTCCGAAGCGACCTCGAATCGCGTGTGCGCAAGCTCATTCCGGACGCAGTCGTCACTGTTTCCGTCAAAGCGCCGAACGGCAATCGAGTATTCGTGATCGGCAAGGTCAATCGGCCCGGCGATTTTCCATTGCTGCGACCGACGGACGTGGTGCAGGCCTTGAGTTTGGCCGGGGGAGCGACGCCATTCGCGAACACGGACAAAATTCGGGTGCTGCACCGGAATGGCGCGCACCAAACCTCGATTCGCTTCCGCTACAGCGAAGTTGCACGGGGTCGTAATCTCGACCAGAACGTCCTATTACAGAGCGGGGATACGGTAATTGTGCCGTGAGGGCACCGTTACTGTGCGTCGCCATCGTGAGCTTAACTTGCGCAAGCGGTAGGGTCGTCGCCAATCCGTGGAGTACCCAGCCACTGATCGGCATCGTCGGCCAATTCGCCACGAATCCGGCGCTGGCCCCCGACGGGCACTCGGAAACGGATGCCGCTCTCGTGCTGAATCTACCCGTGAACTACGACGTCGACAGCTTTCATTTCGTAGCGACGCCCAGTGTGCGGTACGGCGACGCCACCGGGTACTCTTCGGTGACGTCGAATTATTTCCACTTCGATACCAGCGCGCAACTCGCGAACGACTTGGGTTCGACCACTTTCACAGGGTCTATATACCGCGATTCGTCGCTGCTCTACGCCGGTGAGATCGAAAATGGCGTCGGCGTGCGCCGCGATATGTCATCGGCCGACATTAACTGGCAGCGATCGCTCACCGAGCTAGACCAGCTGCAACTGGATTTGAACACCACACGGACGCTGTTTGCGCAAAGCGATGTGCAGAGCCCATTGATCAACCTCATCGACTATCGCTATACCAGCTTCTCGCCGGCTATGCTGTTTGCGCTGAGCGAGCGCAATACCTTCCGGGTCATCGGCGGTGCCGGCCGCTACCAGGCGATCGATGGCTTAACCGACAGCGACAGCCTCAGCCTCCAGCTCGGATTCGATCGCCAGTTGAGCGAATTGTGGACTCTCAAGACCAGCGCCGGCTATTCGAAGTCGACCGATCGAGAAAAATACTATTTTTTCGGGTTTTATTTTGGAACCATCGAGTCGACGCAAAAAAGCACGGTCTATTCGGCCAACCTCGTGCGGCAGGGCGAAGCCCTGACGCTGAATTTAGGCGCATCTCGCGCGTTGGCGCCGACGGGATTTTCCTATTTGTCGCGTCAACAAAGCGTCAATTTTGGCGCCAACTATGCCTATTCGGAACGTTGGACGTTCAATTCAAGCATCACCTGGCAGACCAATGTCAATCCTCTGAACAACGGATCGAACATCGATGTCAAATATTTTAATGGGACTTTTTCGGCAACCTGGCATTGCACGGAACAGTGGCTGCTGACGCTGCAAGCAACTAAAGTCTTGGACCGCTATGGTGAACCGCTCGTCACCGGGACATCCACCGGCATCAGTATTCAGATCTCACGGCAGTTTTACCGGGCGGATCTGTAAATGAGCGCGACCGCCCATTCGATGACGCCCAGTTTGCGAGACAAGATTCGCGGCTACTGGCGCTTGCGTATCACCTTTTTCGCAGTGGCCGGAATCTGCGCGCTGTTGACGATCGTCTTGGCCATCCTCTGGCCGCCCACCTACCGGACTGGCTCGACTATCCTGATCGAACAGCAAGAAATCCCACAGGAGTTGGTGCGCTCCGCGATCAGCTCCTTCGCGGATCAACGCGTGCAAGTCATCAGCCAGCGCGTCATGACCACGCAGAATTTGATGTTGTTGATCGAGCGATACAATCTGTATCCGGATATCCGCGAGACGCAGCCACGGGAAGTATTGCTGGAAAGAATGCGCAGCGACATCGCGTTGAAGATGATCAGCGCCGACGTGATCGATCCACGCAGCGGGCGACCCACGCAAGCAACGATCGCTTTTACGGTCTCGTACCAAAATCGCTCTCCTGAGTTGACGTTGAAGGTCGCGAACGAGTTGACCACGCTGTATTTGAACGAGAATCTTACCTCCCGCACGCAGATGGCGGAGCAAACAACCGCCTTCTTCGCCGAGGAGGCTGCCAAGCAACAAGCACTCATCGTCGAGATCGACAAGCGGCTCGCTGACTTCAAGCAGAAGCATGAAAATAGCCTCCCAGAGCTGTCGCAATTGAACAATCAAGTCAGTGATCGGACCGAATTGGAGCTGCACGACGCGGAAAACCATATCGCAGCGCTCGAATCGCAACAGATCCTCCTCCGCGCGCAGCTGGCGCAATTGAATCCGACCTCGCAGGTGTACTCGGACACCGGGCAGCGGGTCATGGGCGTCGAGGACCGGCTCAAGGCGCTGAGATCGGAGCTCGCCGACTATAAGGCGCGCTATGCGCCGGGCCATCCGGATATCGTCAATACCGAACGCGAGATTGCCGGCCTCGAAAAGGAGGCGAAGGCACAGGAAGCGAACGTCCGGGACACCACGAGCGACATCGCCCGACAGCTCAGCGAGGCCAAGGCGCAGCTCTCGCGAGCCCAGGAGAAATACACCGCCGATCATCCCGATGTCGTGCGCCTGACTCATCTCGTCGGCGAGTTGGAGACTGAAATGGCGCGGCAACCGGCGGCAGGTGACCCGCAGAAGCTTCAATCGCACGCGGATAATCCGGTGTACATTCAGGTGAAGGGCCAGCTCGACTCCGTGACCGTCGAGAGGCAAAGTGCTGAAGCGAAGCGCGATGAGCTCAAGGCGAAACTTGATGACTATGAGCGCCGCCTGGCCCAGGCGCCGGCGGTCGAGCGGGATTACCGTCAATTGGCCCGAGAATTGGAGAGCGCACAGCTCAAGTATCAGCAGATTCGCGCCAAGCAAGGGGATGTCCAGGTTTCCGAGAACCTCGAGACCGAGCGCAAGGGCGAACGCTTCACGATGATCGAACCACCGCTGCCCCCGGAAAAGCCCGTCAGTCCCAACCGCATCCTCATCATCGTCGCCGGCCTCATGTTGAGTATCGGTGTGGGGTTCGGTGCGGTTCACGCCAGGGAGACCCTCGATCTGTCGATTCGCGGAATCAATGACGTGAGGCAATTGCTGAGTGTGCCGCCGCTGGCGGCAATTCCGACCATTGTCACGGCAGCCGAGCGCAGGCAACGGCGGCGCAAACTGCGTTATGCGTGGACGGGCGTGTTCACGACCGTCATCGCGGTAACCTGCCTCGTGCATTTTTTCGTGCAGCCCTTGGACGTTTTGTGGCTATCGTTGATGCGGCGCTTTGGGGTCTGACGCGTGGACCGAATTCGCAAAGCCCTTGATTTGGCGCGGCAGGAACGGAACCGCAGTCCGGGCACGGAAGCGAAGACGCAGCCTGTCTTTGAAGCCCGGTTGCCGTCGCAGGTGCCCGGCGCGATCGTCTATGTGGACACCCACGTGTTTCAGCCCGATCCGAGCAGGCTCGAGGCATACCGAATCCTTGATCCTGCGGGTAATGACGTCGCCGCCCACGCATTTCGCATGTTGCGCACGCAAGTGATGCAACGAATGGACGAGAAAGGCTGGCGGTCGCTGGCGGTATTGAGCCCTGCTGCGGACGATGGCAAGACCACCACCGCCGTCAATCTCGCCATCAGCTTGGCGAATGATCGACACCATACCGTGTTGCTGGTGGATTGCGACCTCAAGCACCCGACGATTGCGGAAACCTTCGGTCTCATGGTGCAACACGGTGTCGACGACGTATTGCGCGGCGAGGCACACGTCGGGCAATGCCTCTATCACCCCGAAGCTTACGATCGGCTCGTCGTGCTACCCGCACGATCGGCGCTCGCGAATTCATCCGAAGCACTGGCCGGTCCGCAGGGTCGTGCGCTGGTCGCGGATTTGCGGGGACGATATCCCGAGCGCATCATCGTGTTCGACTTACCGCCGGTGCTCGGGGCCGACGACGCTCTCGCGTTCTTGCCATTGATCGAATGCGGCCTGGTGGTAGTCGCCGAACGCGCGACGCGTCGCGATGAGCTGCTGCGCTGCATGGAACTGCTGCGAAAGACGCCCATCGTCGGCACCGTGCTAAACAAAGCGACCGACGTCAATTCGGGATACGGCTGAGCGCCATGTACGAGCGATTCTTCAACCTACGCTCCAAGCCGTTCGCAATGAACCCGGACCCCGCCTACCTGTACCCGTCGAGCCAGCATGCAATGGCGTTGACGATGCTGGAATACGCGATTGAGTCACAGGCTCCGTTCTGCGTGCTGACCGGTGAAATCGGCTCCGGCAAGACCACGTTGTTACGCCACTTTTTGCGCAATCTCGGCGACAAAGTCACGGTCGGATTGATCAGCAATACACACGGCAATTTTCGCTCGATACATCCGTGGGTGATTTCATCTCTGGGGATCACCCCGAGCGACGATTCGGAAATGGCGCAATATGAAGCGTTGGTGGATTTCTTCATCCGCGAGTACGCCAAAGGACGACGGTCATTGCTGGTCGTCGACGAGGCTCACAATCTTTCGCAGTCTATTTTGGAGGAGTTGCGCCTGCTCTCGAACGTGAATTCTGAACAGGATGTGGCGTTGCAGGTGTTCCTGGTCGGCCAACCGGAACTGCGCAGCACCCTGGAGCAACCGGCTCTGGAGCAATTTGCGCAGCGGGTATCGGTCGATTTTCATCTCGGGTCTTTGAGTATCGAGGATGTGCGAGCGTACATCGAGCATCGGTTGAAAGTTGCCGGCGGCGATACCGCATTGTTCGAGACCGAGGCGGTCGCCTTCATCCACGCGCGCACACGCGGTATTCCTCGTCTAATCAATCAATTGTGCGATTTAGCCCTGGTCTACGCCTTCGCCGAACAGAAGACGACGGTCGGTCTCCGTCTGTTACAACACGTTCTGCAGGATCGTAAGCGCCGAGGCGCGATCTCGCTGTTTGGCGGTCGACCCGGGGCCGCGACTCCGAGTGTGGATGCAGGTATCGGTTCGAACAGCGGCTGAAAATTGCTGCTGCGCCGATTGCTTTTGTTGACCGTTCTGACCCTCTTCGGCAACGCTGATGCGGAGAGCTTGAGCGCGGCGAGACTCGGCGTTCTCTACAATCTCGACGACGTGTCGAGTCAATCGATCGCGCTGTTCTATGCCGCAAGACGCTCAATTCCGGTGGCCAACGTCCTGGGCATTCACCTGGGACAAGCAAATGTCCTGGCTGCCGGCGCTTTCAAGGAGATCCGCAAACAGGCCATCGATCGCCTGCCGTCGGAAGTGCAATCGCTGGCGCTGGTATGGTCGAAGCCCTTTGCCGTCGGCTGCATGTCGATCACGACGGCGATGGCCGCGGGTTTCCGGGCGGAGTTTTGCGAGCCCGGTTGCAAGCGCACCGCGCCGAATCCGCTGTTCGACGCAGACGGTTGGCTGCCGGCGGATACCGTCGGCTGGTGGCCGGCCATGTTGATTCCAACCGACGATCCGCTGCTTGCCCACGCGTTGATCGAGCGGGGTATTGCCGCGGAGGGGACCGCGCCGGCCGGAAACGTGTATCTCGTGCGCACGGCCGATACGGCCCGCAACGTGCGGGCAGCGACGTATGGGGACGTCGAATCGGTATTCGCCACGCGGCTGAATATCTTGGAATTATCGACGCCGCCGGCGGGCCGGGCCGCCGGCGCCATTGCGTATTTCACCGGCGCAGCGCACGTCGATGAACTCGAGCGGATTCAATTCATTCCGGGAGCGATCGCGGATCATTTGACGTCCACGGGCGGCGTGCTGGAGGGCGGCCGTCAAATGCCGGCAACGGCGTGGCTCAAACAGGGTGCGACCGCATCCTACGGCACTGTCTCGGAGCCCTGCAACATTGTGGCAAAATTCCCGAACATCGGCGTACTGATGCGTCACTACCTCCAAGGAGAGACCATCCTGGAAGCCTATTGGAAGAGCGTCGCAATGCCGGGTCAGGGGCTCTTCATCGGTGAGCCGTTGGCGCGACCCTACGCAGTTCGTCGTCAATGATCTGCGAGAGCCCAAGTGCGCGGAATTCCCAATCCAAAGTGATCTTTGTGAATCGGTACTTCTTTCCCGATCAATCCGCGACCAGTCAGCTGCTGTCCGACCTATGCTTTGGCCTTGCAAAGCGCGGCTATGCCGTGCATGTCATCTGCTCGCGACAGCTCTACGATGAACCAAAATCCAACTTGGAACCCCGCGCGACGGTTGCCGGAGTGACGGTGCACCGGGTATGGACTACCCGGTTCGGACGAAGCAATTTGCTCGGCCGCGCCGTTGATTACGCGACGTTCTATATATCCAGCGGCTGGATGCTGCTGCGCCTATTGAGTCGCGGCGACACCGTGGTGGCGAAGACGGACCCTCCCTTGATCTCGATCGTTTCGATGGCGGCGGCCAAGATAAAGGGCGCCGAGCTCGTCAACTGGCTACAGGACATCTTTCCGGAAGTTGCAACCCACTTGGGAGCGAACCGCTTGCCCGGCTGGCTCAATGGGGCGTTACGCACCCTGCGCGATGCGTCGTTGCGCGCCGCGCGCGTGAACGTCGTGCTGGGCGATCGCATGCGGCAGTTCCTCCTCCAAGGGGGGATTCCGGCCGGCAAAGTCGTCATCATTGAAAATTGGGCGGT
>Ga0181530_10006168_pt1 | contig 11917 bp, 7 predicted proteins | sample PEATcosm2014_Bin_42_FD_119769 | JGI IMG/M metagenome (GOLD analysis project Ga0181530, IMG submission 119769) | Peatland microbial communities from MTU Mesocosm Facility, Houghton, MI, USA - PEATcosm2014_Bin10_60_metaG | ecosystem: Environmental > Terrestrial > Soil > Wetlands > Peat | place... | reverse complement strand
GCCGCCATGTTCGCGGACGATACCGTAGCAAATACTGAGACCCAAACCGGTGCCCTTGCCAACGTCCTTGGTGGTATAGAAAGGATCGAAAATGCGCGCGGGATCGGCGATGCCGGGGCCGTTATCGCGGAAAGAAATTTCGACAAAAGCACCGGCGCGGGCGCTCAAGATCTCGATGCGGGCGGGGCGCGAGGTTTCGCGAACGGCGTCGTACGCGTTGTTGAGGATGTTGAGAAAGACCTGCTGCAGCTGGTGGGAATCTCCGACCACCTGGGGCATGGACTCGTCGAGGCGTTCGACCACCTGAATGCCGTGGCTCATGAAATCGTAAGAGCGCAAGTGCACGGTGCGTTGCAGGATGTTATTGAGCTGGACGGGCTGGCGCTGGGGCGGCATCTGGCGGGCGAAGCTGAGCAGGTTCTGGACGATCTGCTTGGTGCGCTGCGCCTCCTGGAGAATCACGCGCAGGTCGCGTCGGGCGCTTTCGGGGAGCTCGGGGTTTTCCATCAAGAGGTCGGTGAATCCGAGAATGGCGGTGAGGGGATTGTTGACTTCGTGGGCGACGCCGGAGACCAACTGACCGACGGCAGCCATTTTCTCGGCGTGCATGAGTTTGGAGCGAAGCAGGGCGGAATCGGTGACGTCGGTCATCACGACTACGATGCTGCCGACCTGGCCATCTTCGCCGACGATGGGACTGAGGTTGACGGAGAACTGGCCGCTGGCGCCGTCGCCGCGAAGTAAAGGGACGTCGAAGTTATCGACCTGCTGGCCGCTGGCCACGGCGGCCAGCGCTTCGAGGAGGGCGGGGCGGCGCGGGGGAGCGCAGAGGTCGGGGAAGGAATGGCCGACGATCTGGCTCTGCTGAAAGCCGAGGCCGCCCCAGCGGCGGTTGGCATAGCTGATCACGCCATCGGTGTCGGTGACCAGAATCAGACTCTGGGTATGGCTGAGGATCTTGCTGGAGAAATCCCGCTCTTTCTGGAGTTCGGATTGGGATTGGTGGAGGCCGGTAACATCGAGCATGAGGCCGCGGTATTGGAGGACGGCGCCAGTGGGATCGCGCACTGCAAAACAGTTGATGAAGACGTGGACCGGCGACCCATCCTTGCTCCGGAAAGTCTCCTGGTGATTGCGCAATCCGCCGGGGCGTTCGAACAGTTCCGTCAGTTCTTTCCGGCGCTGCGGAGAAGAATAGAGCTGGGAAGGTATGTCGAGCTGAAGGACCTCGTCGCGGCTGCTGTAGCCGAGCATGTGGACGAGCCCGTCGTTGACTTCGACGAAGCGGCCCTGGGGCGTGGAAACGAAAATTCCTTCCTGAACATTGTTGAACAGTTCGCGATAACGGCGCTCGGCCTCGCGGCGGTCGGTGATGTCCTTGAGGACATGGACCGTCTGCCACTGTGCGCTGCTCTGGGCATGGATGCGGGAAGTGGAAATCAGGTACGTGCGTTCGAGGACGGGGTGGACGTATTCGTCGAGGCCCTCGCCGGAACGGCAGAAGGGGCAGGAGTGGGGCGAAGCAGCGGTGGAAAGGGCGTCGAGGGCGCGCATGTTGATGCCGATCAGCTGGTCGGCGGAGATGCCGACGAAATCGGCGAGGGAGCGATTGACGCGGAGGATATTGTGCTGCTGGTCATGGACGACGATGAAGTCGCCGATGGCATCGAAGACTTCGAGCCAGTGGCGGTTGGCCTGCTCCATGCGAGTGAAGAGGCAGGCATTTTCGAGGGCGATGCTGGCATGGCCGGCGATGGCGCGCAGCAACTGGCGGTCTGCGGCGGCGGGTGGAGCGCCGCGGTCGGCGAGACAGAGAACGCCGACGAGTTCTCCGGAGGAACCGGCAAGACGGACGAGGGTGCAGTCGCTCCATCCTAAAGTGGAGGCGAGAGCGGCTCCCAAGACATCCGAGGCTGGGGCAAAAGCGATATCGGAGGGGTAGTTGGGCAGGGCGGCGCTGAGCGCATGGCTAAAGCGGCGGAGGAGCGGCTGGTCGTTCGCCTCGACGCGAACCTCACCCGCGGGCTCACCCCTGGGTTCGGAGGCGGCGGATACGAGGACGGTATCCATGTCGGCGGACTGGAAAAGGCAGAGGGCGGCGGCGCGGCTGGCAAGCAGCTCGGCGGCGCGGCGAGCGAAGTTGCGCATGAACTCGGGCAGATGGAGGACGGTGTTGAGTTCGAGAGCGATGGTGACGAGGGCCTCGGCACGGCGGCGGTGCTCCTCGGAATGGTGCAGGTTGCGGGTCAGTTCGAGGGCGATGGCAACCTGGGCGGCGAGAGCGCGGGCGCGCCGGACGTCTTCGTCGTCGATGGGCCCGGGGGCGATGCGGTCGAGAACGCTGAACATGCCCAGCACATCGCCGTTGGAACCGAGCAAGGGGACGGCGAGGAGCTGGCGAATTTTGAAAGCCTGGACGAAATCCAAATTGGCGCCCGGAGTTTTGGAAGCGTCTTCTGTGAAGAACACATTTTTCTTTTTCAGCGCGCTGGTGGCGGCGCCCTCGGAGAGCGGGATATCGAGGGGACGGGCAATGCCATTTTCGACTCCCCAGCGAATGTGGAAAGCGTCCTCTTCGAGGAGTCCGACGACACAGCGCTGGAAGCCGAGAAAGCTGGCGGCGCGAATTACGGAGGCGTGCATGAACTCGTCGAGTTTCCCGGCGGAACCGAGTTCGAAGGAAATCTCGAGGATTTCGTGGAGCTCATGGGCCTGGGCGCGGGCCATGCCGTAGAGTTCGGCGTTGGCCATGGCGACAGCGCCAAATCCGGCCAAAGCGGAAACCAGGGTTTTGTCTTCCTGGGAAAAGGGGATGGCGGGGCGGGGATAAACCAGGACCGCGCCGTGGGAGCGCGAGGTTCGAAAGGGCGCGGCGATGAGGACTCCGGGCAACGAGTCATCTCCGAAATGCGCAGCACCGTCGATGCTCACGGTAATGCGCTCGCCAGCGGCGATGGCGCGGACGGCGATCTCGAGGGATGAGCGCAAGTCATTCTGCTCAAACCGCGAGCGGATGGAGAGGGCAAGTCTAGGGGACTCGGTCGAGACGGCCTGCAGGCGGAGGAGTCTCTCCGGTTGGATCTTCTCCGGTTGAAGTTTTTGCTGCACGACCTTCGGTGGTTGAACAAAGACGAGGACAGCCGGGGAATGGAGGAGCACGCGGAGCCGGTCGGCGATGTTCTCCATCACGGATGCGGTGTCGGGCAAGACATGGAGGGCGGAGGCAGCCTCGACGAGGAGGCTGGCGCGGCGGTGCTCCTCGCGGGAAAGCTGGTCGAAGCGGAGGGCCTCGAGAGCGGTGGCGAGCTGAGAGGCAAGGATCATGGCCTTGGCGGCTTCATCGTCGTTGAAATCGGTATCGGGCGCGCTGCGCAGGAAAACGATGGCCCCGAGGGCTTCGCCGGCAGCCAGCACCGGGGCGACCATGGCGGCATGTGCCTTAGATTCGGGGAGCCCGAAATAGGAGGCGACGCCGGGGTGGTTGAGGAAGAGGGGACGGCGGCTCTGAACCGCGTCCATGGCGATGGATGGCGCGTTGGGCGTACCGTTCGATGGGGAGTTGGCAGGGACATCAGACGGTACTGCGGAGGGCAGGCGGAGACCACGAAAAGACTTGGCGAGGTCGCCGTCGGCTTCGGCTCCGACGAAGTCACCGTCGGGGGAACGACTCCAAAAGTAAGCGCCGCTGGCATGAAAGAAGAGACGGGTGAGAGCGCAAAAAGAGCGGATGAGCTGGCTGGGAGCGGCGCTCTGAAAGGTGGCGCGGGAAAGTTCCAGAAGGAGCTTGTGGAAAGCCTCGTCAGACTGAGACGAGGGGGCGTGGGCCGAGTTATCGGTGTGGGTCGTCAGTGGGCACCAATCGCGCAGCTAAGCGGTTGAAAACAATTGAATTAAATTCCAAATTACGCTGGATTCTCAAATTGAGTCAAGGGAATACGAGGGGGCAGTGCCGACTTGTGAAACGGCGCCAAACTGATATCAGGGTCTCATTCTGCAATCGGTTCATCGGGTGATCGAGCCATCGGGTAATCGAAGTTCAGGAATGGAGCTTTTAGATCGCCCAGCAACCGGATGATCCGATCACCGGATCACATCGTCACCAAAGTAATGTGCAAAGGTAAGTTTTCATATCCGGCAGTGTGGGTCTTGCACGAGTATAGGGGAAATACTAAGGAGATTATGGGAGGCACTGTGTCTTGGCGATGCTTGCATCGGATATTGCCGTTGGCGGTGCTGCTGGTGGGAGGATGGGCAGCGTCCAGCACTCCTCTGGCATGGGGGCAGCAGGAGCAGTTGCAGCGAAAAGTAAAGACCAGAGTCGAGCCGGCGTATCCGGAACTCGCGCGTCGCATGCATATAGAGGGCGTGGTGAAGGTCGAGGTCACGGTCTCGCCCAACGGGCTGGTCAAGGAGGCGAAGGCAGTGGGAGGCCATCCGCTATTTGTTGCCGCGGCCCTGGATGCGATCAAGAAGTGGCGCTTCGAGGCAGGTACCGCAGAGTCAACGGGGATTGTGGAATTCCGTTTCGATCCCGGCCAGTGACCCGGTGGGCAGGAGCGCCGGGAGCGAACAGGGCTTGAGAAAGATTAGAGCATGAATAGCAAAAAGAAGCTGGGCATAAGTCCCGGCGGCATTCGGGCGATGGTTCTGGTGGGGCTGCTGATTGGCGGATGGGCAGCGAGCAGCGCCCCCTTGGCGTGGGGGCAGGAAGAGCTTCATCGAAAAACAATTACCAAGGTGCCGCCGGTGTATCCAGAGCTTGCGAGACGTATGCACGTGACCGGCACGGTGAAGGTCATGATTACAGTCGCTGCCAACGGTTCGGTGAAGAACACGAAGGTGATAGGCGGTCATCCGGTATTGGCGGAGGCGGCGCTGGATGCGGTCAAGAAGTGGCGTTTCGAGGCCGGCACGGAAGAGTCAACGGGGATTGTGGAATTTCATTTCGACCCCGCCCGGTAAGTAAGGTGGGCGGACGCTCCGGATCCGGCCCGAGTTTGAGGAAGATTAGAGCAGGGATGGCAAGGGGAATATGGACGAAAAGTGGCGGCGCAGCACTCGATCGATAGGGCCGAGACCGCTTAAGGGAATTTACAGAGAACGTGAGGTAGGCAGGGTGTCTTGGCAATGGTGGCGTCGCAGGTTCGCGTTGGCTGTGCTGCTGATTGGCGGATGGGCAGCAAGCAGAGCCCCGCTGGCATGGGGGCAGGAAGAGCTTCATCGAAAAGCCAAGGTCCAAGTGGCGGCGGTGTATCCGGCGCTAGCGAGACAAATGCACGTCACGGGAACGGTGAAGATCGTGGTTACGGTCTCTCCCAACGGTTCGGTCAAGAACGCGAAGGTGGTGGGCGGGCATCCGCTACTGGCGGAGGCGGCCCTGAATGCGGTGAAGCAGTGGCGCTTTGAGACGAGTGCGGACGAGTCCACGGGGATTGTGGAATTCCATTTCGATCCAAGCAAGTAGAAGGGCAGGCAAGATCCAAGGGGCGGGTTGAGGAAGGTTAGAACATGAATATCGAAAAGAAGCTGTACATAAGTTTCGGCATCATCCTGTCGATGGTCCTGGTGCTGTTGGCCATAAACCTGATAGCGGTGCAACGGGAGCATGACACCAAGGCGGCGGCGCAGCGTTCGATCGACATGGCCGAGGCGACGTCGGCGGTGCGCTTCCAAATGATGCAAAACCGGTTTCACCTGCTGAACTACCTGCTCAGCGGCGACTCTCGGGACGTGCTGGAAATGAACGAGGGCCAGCACCAGCTGGGCGACGCGCTGCACCACGCCGAGGAACTGGCGACTTCCACCCAACAGCGAAGCAGCCTGGAAAAAGTGCAGGGGGTGGAGAGCGCCTGGATCAACGACTTCGCCAATCCGCTGGTGGACAAACGCGGGGCCGTGGACAACGGCAACGCGACGGTGGCCGAACTGCAGATTTTCTATCTGCAAAAGGACCCGAACTCGTGGGTGGCGCGCTCGAGCGAAGTTCTGGACGACGTAGACCGGCAAAACCGCCAACTGCTGGATGAGCAGCGGAAGAAGGATGAAAATGCGGCGTTATGGACAATTCTGATCGCCGTGATCAGTTCCCTGCTGGCTCTGGGGCTGGGCACAGCGATTGCCTACCGGACGGCGACCGGGATCACGGCGCCGCTGGGCCGGCTGATTCACGTGGCCGACCAGATCGGCCAGTCGGGGGACCTGGAGCACACGATCGACGTCCACGGCCAGGATGAGATTGGGCAAATGGCGAGGACTTTCGATTCGATGGTCGCGTACCTTAGGGAAATGGCGGGGGTTTCGGAGGCGATTGCCGGGGGCAACCTGGCGGTGGAGGTGCGTCCGAGGTCGGCCAACGACACTCTGGCGAACGCGTTCACACGCATGCTGGAAGGGCTGCACGGGCTGGTGCGCAACGTGCGCGACGCGGCTTCGCAGGTGGCAAATGCCTCGAGCCAGGTGGCCAGCGCTTCCGACGAATCGGCGCGAAACAGCCTGCAAACTTCGTCGGCCATTGACGAAGTGACGAGCACGATGCACGAAATGAGCGTGAACGTGCAGAACATGGTAAAGAGCACGCAAACTCAAGCCTCGAGCGTCAGCGACACTTCGGCCTCGATCGATCAGATGGTGACTTCGATCCAGCGGGTCGCGGACACGGCCAAGGTGCTGCTCGACATTTCGAACCGTTCGCGGGAAGAGGTGCACAGCGGGATCGGCACCATGGAGAAGGCGACGGACGGGCTGAACCGGATCAACACCACGATCCGTTCCTCGGGCGAGATCATCGACTCGCTGGGGGCGCGGGCGGACAACATCGGCAAGATCGTCGAAGTGATCGACGATCTGGCGGAGCAGACCAACCTGCTGGCGCTGAACGCGGCCATTGAAGCGGCGCGGGCGGGCGAGCACGGCCTGGGATTCGCGGTGGTGGCGGACGAAGTGCGGAAGCTGGCGGAGAAGTCGGCGCAGTCCACCAAGGAAATTTCCGAGCTGATCGAGAACATCCAGAAGGAAGCGCGGAAAGCGGTGGAAAACATGGAGAAGAGCACGACCATCGTGAACGAGGGGCTGAATTTGGGGCAGGAGCTGAATGCGGCGTTGCGCAAGATCTCGAACGTGGTGACCGAGGTGTACAAGTTCGCGCAGGAAATCGGAGCGGCCACAAACGAACAGTCGCACGGCTCGGCGCAGATCGCGCGCGCGACCACGCGGTTGAACGAAATCACGCATGAAATCAACTCGGCGGTGGAAGAACAGGCATCGGGAGCGCAGGCGGTGGTGCAGGCCATGGAACGCATGCGCGAACTGGTGCAGTCGAACACGTCGGGTTCGACCGAACTGGCGGCTTCCTCGGACCAGATGTCGAAGATGTCGCAGGGCCTGCTGGAATCGATGAACCGGTTTGCGCTGCGGTCGGACGAGCGCGGCAACCTGCGGGCGAACGACGGCGCGCCAGGACTGGGGCACGCAGCCCGTAAGGCGGCGGCGGGATCACGTTAAGGGGAATGCATTCATGAGCCGGGAAACGCATATTGTGGGCTTCCGGGTGGGGCGCGAGACCTACGGCGTGCCCATCACATCGCTGCACGAGATCGTCCGGGTGCCGGAAATTACGGCGGTGCCGGACGCGCCCGATTATCTGGAAGGGGTGATCAACCTGCGCGGGAAGATTGTGTCGGTGGTGGACCTGCGAAAGCGGTTTGGGCAGGCGTCCACCGGACTCGACCGGCGCAGCCGCATTCTGGTGGTCGAACACCGGGGCCGGCTGGCGGGAATGATTGTGGATTCTGCATCGGAAGTGCTGAAGATTCCCGAAGGAGAAATCGAAGCGGCGCCGGCGATGATGCAGGAAGGCGGATTGGACTGCGTCACGGGCCTGGCCAAGTACCAGGGACGGCTGATCATATTGCTGGATATCAGCAAAGTACTGGCAGGGCGCGAGGCGGGAACCAAACCGGATGCGGAAAAACCGGCTGCGGCCGGGAATGGCAAGGCGGGAGCGAAGGCGGGAACAGCAACCACAGCGACACCAACGAAGAGCGCCGCGGCGGGAAAGTAGCCAAAAGGCCCAAATCCACATGAACCCGAGCGAAATACCCGCACTCACCGAAGCGGAACTGAAACTGCTGCAAACGCTGGTCTACCAGGAGTGCGGCATGCACTTCGACGACCGGCGTACGCCTTTCCTCCAGGACCGTTTGCAGCGCCGGTTAAAAGAGTGCCAGCTGGATTCGTTCTACAGCTACTATCGCCTGCTCATCAGCCAGCCGGAAAAACAGGAGTTGACCTGCCTGGTGGAAAACCTGACGGTCAATGAAACCAGCTTTTTCCGAAACAAGGCGCAGTTGGAGCTGTTTCAGCGGGAGGTCATGGAAGACGTATTGCAACGCAAGCAGGAACGCCGCGACTACAGCCTGAGGATCTGGAGCGCGGGGTGTTCGACGGGACAGGAACCCTATACGCTAGCCATGCTGGTAGCCGATGCGCTGTCGTACTACTATCTGCGCCACCCACTGCCGTTCGACTCGCCGTTTCCGAAGCCTCTGGTGCCGGCGCCGTGGCGGCTGGAGGTGCTGGCGAGCGACATCAACTATTCGGTGCTGCGGGCAGCCCAGGCGGGCTCCTACAGCGAGCACCAGATGACGGCGGTCGACTATGGCTACCGCTTGCGCTACTTCGACAAGATGGGCGACCGCTACGCCATCAAGAAGAGCGTGAAGGAACTGGTGCACTTCGACTTTCATAATCTGAAGACGGAATACCTGCCGCAGCGCAACGACATCATATTCTGCCGCAACGTGATGATGTATTTCGACGAAGCGGAGCAGAAGCGGCTGGTGGAGAAGTTCTATCGCTGCTTGAATCCCCAGGGATACCTGTTTGTCGGCCATGCCGAAAGCCTGCTCGGGCTGACGGAAAAATTCCGCATGGTGCACAGCAACAGCGGCACGGCCTACCAGCGAGTCGAGGTGAAAATGTGACCGTCCCTCCCGAAGACCGGATGAGCGAACTGCGCCAGTTGTTCTTCGAAACCGCGGGGGAACTGGTGCAGCAGCTGAACGACGAAGCGATGCGCCTGGAGAAGTCGCCGGGGGACGCGGAGACGGCGCGCAGCCTGCGGCGGACGGTGCACACGCTGAAGGGAGACGCTGCCGCCTGCGGTTTCCGGGAAATCAGCGAGCTGGCCCATGAGTTCGAGGACGTTTTGACGCTGGGGCAGGCAACGGCTTCGGTGCCGGAGATGGCGTTGCGAGCGGCCGACGTGTTTGCGGCTTTGCTGGAAGCGTACGGGAAAGGGAAGAAGCTGCCGAGCATCCAGGCTTTTCGCGCGGACATTGCGCGGCTGGCGCATCCGGCGGCGGGCGGCAACGGGCCCAAAGGCAAGAAACAGACTGGCAAAACCGCGGCGAAAACCAGTTGCTGGTCGGAATACGAACAACTGGCGATCAGCCGGGCGGTGGCGGATGGCAAGCGCGTCTATCATGTGGTGGCGCCGATCGACCCACAGTGCGGCATGCCCATCGCGGCGCGGCAGATGATCCAGTTGGCGCTTTCGGAAGTGGGCGAGGTGCTCGCTTTTTATCCGGCCGGAGGCAGTGCGGATTCGGTCAACCGGGTGGAAGCGGCGCTGGCGTCGGGAAGGCCGGGGGAGCAGATCCGGACGAAGTGCAGCATCCCAACCATTGCCAAGAACGTAAAAGTCAAGCCCCTGCGGGTGGCAGCGCTGCCAGCATCGCTTCCGCTGGTTTCCGCCGCCGATCTCGAGGGCAAGCGCGAGGTTGAGCCGATAGCGTCCGACAACGACGGTGCCAGTCTTACTGGCAACGAGGCGCCGCCGTCCGGGGAACTGGCCGCGGCCCTGGCGAGCGGTCCGGATAACCTGCTGCGGGTAGATGCGGGAAGAATCGACAGCGTGCTCAACTTGGTCGGCGAACTGATCCTGGCGAAGTCGATGTTGCAGCAGACGCTGCTGGAGTTTGGACAGCGCTTTCCGAAAGATGTTTTGCGGGGCAAGTTCGCGGATGCGATGGCGTTTCAGGGGCGGGTGTTAAACGACTTACAGCATTCGGTCATGAAGATCCGCATGGTACCCGTGGATCAGCTCTTCCGGCGCTTTCCGCGCATTGTGCGGGACGTGGGGCGGCAGTGCGGGAAAGACGTGGCGCTGACAATCCGGGGCGGGCAAACCGATTTGGACAAAAGCATACTGGATGCGATCGCCGAGCCGCTGACCCACATGGTGAGAAACGCGGTGGGGCATGGCATCGAGACGAAAGAGGAGCGGGTGCGCGCCGGGAAGAAGCCGCAAGGGACATTGCGGCTGGCCGCTTATCACCAGGGGAACCAGGTGGTCATCGAAGTGTCGGACGACGGGGCGGGGATCGATCCGGAAAACGTAAGGCAGCGGGCGCTGTCGCAAGGATTGCTGAACGCGGAGCAGGCCGCGCGTCTGACGGAGGCGGAGACGATGGACCTGATCCTGCGGCCGGGATTCTCGACAGCGAAGGAAATCACCGAACTCTCGGGCCGGGGCGTGGGGTTGGACGTGGTGCAAAGCGTGCTGGGGCGGCTGAAGGGAGCGCTGCAGATCGAAACCGCGCTGGGACGGGGAACGACATTTCGCTTGCGGCTGCCGCTGACGCTGGCCATTATCCGGGCGCTGCTGTTCCGGGTGGAGCAGCGGCTGTACGCGCTGCCGCTGAACACGGTGGCGGAAATCGCGCGCACGTTCGAAAAAGATATCCATCAGGTGGAGCACTACGACGTGCTGCAATTGCGCGACGACGTGTTGCCTCTGCTGCGTCTGGGCCCAAAGCCCCCGCCGGGGCCGGAAACGGCGGAACGCAAGGTCTTCGTGCTGGTCATCAATAGCGGGGACCGTAAGTTCGGGGTGCTGGTGGACGAACTGGAGGGCGAAGACGAGTTGGTGATCAAGGCGCTCGACGACCAATCGATCACCACCGATTTGGTGAGTGGAGCTTCAATTCTGGGCGATGGGCGGGTGGTGCTGATCCTGAACATGATCGCGCTGATGGACCGGTTCACGCGCGGACGGACGGATGCAGCCTTGCGGATGACGGGATTGTTGTCGAGTGTGCTTCCAGCGTTGCCGGGAGGCGGCGGAATCGAAACGGGTGGTCCGCTGGTCCGCAGCACGGCGGGAGGCGAGGCATGAAAAAGCCGGTGCGGGTGCTGGTGGTGGACGATTCGGCTTTGATGCGCAAGCTGATTCCCCAAATCCTCGCCGCGGACGCCTCGATCGAGGTGGTGGGCACGGCGATGGACGGGTTTCTTGCGCTGAAGAAGATCGAGGACCTGTCGCCGCAAGTGGTTACGCTCGACCTGGAAATGCCGGGGTTGAACGGGATTGATACTCTGAAGCGAATCATGCGGCGCTGGCGGCTGCCGGTCATTGTGGTCAGCTCACACAGCACGGCCGGAGCGTCGATCACGCTCAAGGCTCTGGCGCTGGGTGCATTCGATTTCGTGGCCAAGCCGAAGGATGTATCGGCGCGCATGCCAGAGATTGCCGACGAGTTGATTAAAAAGATCCGGGCGGCGGCGCAGAGCGCAGGGGTGCAGACGCAGTTTCTGCCGGTGGAAACACACGGGGAGCAGGCCGCCAAGCTGCGTCCGGTGGCTCCGACACACATCGTGGCCATCGGCATTTCGACGGGCGGCCCGAACGCCTTGCAATACCTGTTTTCGCATCTGCCGGCGGAGTTTTCTGGCAGCATTCTGGTGGTGCAGCATATGCCGGACGGATTCACGGAATTGTTTGCCAAGCGGCTGGACGAGACCTGCCCGATTCGAGTGAAAGAAGCGCAGTCGGGGGACTTGCTGATGGCGGGGCGGGCGTTGATTTGTCCGGGAAACCGGCACATGAAGGTAAAGAAATTGCCGCTGGGCAACGTGG
>Ga0181530_10006167_pt1 | contig 11920 bp, 11 predicted proteins | sample PEATcosm2014_Bin_42_FD_119769 | JGI IMG/M metagenome (GOLD analysis project Ga0181530, IMG submission 119769) | Peatland microbial communities from MTU Mesocosm Facility, Houghton, MI, USA - PEATcosm2014_Bin10_60_metaG | ecosystem: Environmental > Terrestrial > Soil > Wetlands > Peat | place... | reverse complement strand
TGGTGGTGGTTGACCCGGGAGTGGGAAGTGTGCGCCGGGCAATTGCCGTGCAGACGAAGGAGTATTGGTTCGTCGGGCCGGACAATGGCGTGCTGTCCTGGGCGCTGGCCGAACAGGAGGTCAGGGCGATCCACGCGCTGGAGAACAAAGCTTACTTCCTGCGCCCGGTCAGCAGCACCTTCCACGGGCGGGACATCTTTGCGCCGGTCGCGGCCCATTTGAGCCGGGGAGTGGCGATTGGGCAGTTTGGCCCGGCACTGAAGGACATTGCGCGCCTGGACTGGCCCGAGCCTCGGAAGCTGCGCAAGGGGATCCAGGGCGAGGTGGTCTATATTGATCGGTTCGGCAATGGGATCACTAACCTGGAGACCGGAATCCTACGAAGCGCCAAGTGGGTGGAATGCGAAGTCCGCGGCAGGCGACGGCGCCGTTGCCCGGTGAAGTCTTTCTATCAAGCTGTACCGCCCGGAAGCCCGGTTGCGGTCGTAGGCTCAAGCGGTTTCCTGGAGATCGCGGTCAACGGCGGCTCTGCCGAAAAAGCGCTGGGCCTGGAGGTGGGTTCGCGCGTTCTGCTGGCATCGGCCCCAGGCAAACCAAAACAAGGAGAGCCGGCGCCAATGGCGCTTGCCTGGCGTGCAAACCGCGTGTAAGAACTACGCAGGGACAAAAGATTCGGATTGCACATGAAGCTACTGTCGCCGATGGAGAAAGCAGGGTCGCGCAGCAAAACGCTGCTCGCCTTCACTTTGATCGAATTGCTGGTTGTCATTGCCATCATCGCCATTCTCGCCGCGTTGCTCCTTCCCGCTCTCGCGACGGCAAAAGCTCATGCCGTCCAAACCCAGTGCCTGAGCAACCTCAAACAGCTCAATGTGGGGATGAAAATGTATGTGGATGATAATCAGGACACGACCCCGGGGCCGGACAGCGTGGTTACGACCGGCCCGGACGGCCAGGCGGAAGCCATCTGGTGGTGGTACAAAGAATTGGTCAGGCCCTACCTCGGCATCAAGATCGCGGGATTTGTGGACCCGCCGGTGCCACAGGGCAGCAACTACGTGGTTTTCCATTGTCCGAAGGACCGGGGTTGGGCGGATCACGGGGCGATTTACAGCATGCCCCATTATGCCAATTACCTTCTCGACTACGGCAGCTATGTCTTTAATGGCTGCGACAACCAGGGCAACAACCCGCTCACGACAACGCTCCTCGATATGAAATTGTCCACAGTCAAACATCCGACCCGCACGTGGATAATGTCCGAGTGGCCCATCCACTGGAGCTATTCGTGGCACAAGAGCCTGACGGGCAACGCCAACATCTCCTATATCAATGCGATAGACAATGTCAGCTTCGTGGATGGTCATGCGGCCTACATCAAGCTCTATTACAATGCCACGCTGGGTCCCGCGCCCTTTGCCTATCCTACCCCGGAGATTCCTGGCTCATACAATTATCAGAATGGACCCGACTAAGCGTTCCCTGCTTGCCTTGGCGACAGGGGTGATGGTCTTGCTTTCCTGCAAGCCCAAGGAGGCGAAAGTTCTACTAGCACCCAGCGAGGCGCTCGGCACGGTGCTGGCCGAAGAAACGACGCGCATCGCCGGCGCCAGGAAGCAGGTCGCTATCATTTCACCGGATGCCAATTGGGGCGCTGTTTCCACAGTGGAGGAAGCCTTCAGGAATGCCTTGAAAAACCAGGGCTTTGCTATTGCGACCGCCAGGGCGGCCAATCTCGGAGACCCGATGCGCCGGGGCCGGGTTGGGCTCAAAGCCGGAGACTTCTCTGCCGCGCTGGACAAAGCGGCTGATGCGGGCGCGATTGTATCGTTTGCCGGGGCGCCAATGCTCGGCCCTGATGATGCCGCCCGACTGCCCGCGCATCCGCCGGTGCTCGTGGTTGCGACCGCCTCGCTTGGCAATGTGCCGGGCGTCTGGGGCGACCCCGCCCAGTTGGGCCGCCTCTTGGAGGTCAAAGCCATTGACCTGGCTATTGTTGACGGCGCCGATCCGGCCGCGCAGCCCCCTGGGAAATCAGATGCCGCGCACGAGCTTTTCGCCCAGAACTACCGCATCCTCCGCCGCCCGCATTGAGCGGCGCCGCGTCCAGGTCTATCAATCCTCACTGAGGCGGCATGCTTCGAATCGTTAGAGCGCGGCTAATTCCGAGTGCCGCCCTAATCTCTGGGGTTGAACCTGGACTCGCGCGCCAGTTGCTCCCAGAGCTTGCGTTCGGACTCGGTGACACGCTTGGGCACCTCGACGCGGGTTGTCACGATCAGGTCACCACTGCTGCCGCCGCGCTGCGGCAGGCCGCGCCCGCGCACACGCAGCTTCTGCCCATTCTGGGTGCCCGGCGGCACTTTGATGCTCACGTGACCGCTGAGCGTGGGCACAGAGATGCTCGTCCCTAAGACGGCCTCCCACGGCGCGACCTCAGCTTCGTAGATGAGGTTGTGGTCTTCCACCTCGAAATCGGGATGCCGCGCCAGGCGCACGCGCAGGTAAAGGTCGCCCGCGGCGCCGCCGCCCACGCCGGCCTCGCCGCGGCCCGCGATGCGCAAACGCTGGCCCTCGGTGACGCCCGCCGGAATCTTCACTTGCCAGGTGTCGGTCTTGGCGACTTGCCCGGTGCCGCCGCAAGTGGAGCAGGGGCGGCGATTGCGCTGTCCGCTGCCTCCGCATTGGTCGCAGACTGCCGCGTGCCGTATGGAAACTGATCGAACCGAGCCGCGCATCGCCTCTTCCAGCGTGACCATAATGTCCCCCTCGATGTCCTGGCCGCGCTCGGCCCCAAGGTCTTCTTCTGCAAAAGCGCCGCCGCGCCCAAAGCCTGCCGCGCCACGGCTGCCCGCCGAGCCGAATAACTGCTCGAAGAAATCGCTGAAGCCCGTGCCGCCGAAGTGGAATTCGTAATCCCCGCCGCCTGGGCCACGGCCCGCGGAAGTGCGCCCGCGCGAGAAGGATTCCCAGCCGGGCGGAGGACGGAACTCGGCGCCGGACTGCCAGTTCGCGCCCAGCTCATCGTACTTCTTGCGCTTGGCCGCGTCGCCCAGGACTTCGTAGGCCTCGTTGATCTCCTTGAAGCGCTCCTCGGCTTGCTTCTTGTTCTTGGCGACGTCGGGGTGGAACTCGCGGGCCAGCTTGCGAAAGGCCTTCTTGATCTCGGCCTCGCTCGCGGCGCGCGGCACGCCCAGCGTTTCGTAGTAATCTTTATATTGGACCGGCATATCCTGCGGGTTGAATTACGGCAGAAACCATCCGCTTGCGCCAGAGAAAAGGCCGCCGCAGCCAGTTACGCGCTGCCGCTACGCGAGGTCTCCCAGCTTCCGCTGCGCGACGCGCTGCCAATCGCTTTCCCGGCGCAGCGAGGATTTGAGGACGGTGACCTCCCGCAGCAGGGCCTTGACGGCCTTGTCTAACGCCGGGACAGGGTCCGGCCCCGTCTTCTCGCTTTGCAGGGTGTTCGAGGGCAGCCGCAGCGTAAGGGCGGCGGCGAACAGTGGCTTCTTGGGGTGCCGCTCCAGGTTGACTTGCAAGTGGACGGCATCCGCCGGGAAGTGTTCCAGGTGGCTCTCCAGCTTGGCGACTTTCTCCTCGAGCTTGGTTTGCAATTGCCCGTGCGGGCGCATGCCCTTGGTGGTTAGATTCCATTTCAGTGTCATAACCGGTCAACCGATCCTCACTCACTTGCCTTTGGCTCGAGGCCGGAGCGCTGGCATGTTTCCGGCTTAAGGCAGCCGGAGCGCCAAAGCCGGCAACATGCCGGCGCTCCGTTTTGCCTGCGCACGCTACTTGTGTTTGGCGTTATCCACGCTCAGGTAAAGCATTCCGCCACCGCCACCGCCGGGGTTCGCGCGCCACACGCGCAGGAGAATCTGGTCGCCCTTGGCCTTGTCGCTCAAGGTGACCGCCTCGTTTGCGTTGTGCACGGGCTCGCGGTTGATGGCGACGATGATATCGCCCGCCTTCAACCCCGCATCTGCGGAGTTGGAATCCGGCTGCACGCTCGTAACGAGCGCGCCCTCGATGTTCCTGGGGATGTCGTTCTGGCGGCGCGTGCGCGCATCCAGATCGCTCAGATCGGTCACTTCCACGCCGTCCAGAGAGTCCATCTCTGAGTGGCTGCGCTGGCTGGGTTGGGCGCCATTCCCTTGGGCCATGAACTCCTCCGGCATGGTGCCCAACGTCAGCGAGAATGTCTTCTCCTTGCCGTCGCGCAGGACCTTCAGTGTCACCTTGGTTCCGGGCGCCGTCTGCGAAACCAGCAGGCGCAGGTGCCTCATGTCCGCCACCTTCTGGCCGTTGAACTCGATGACGAAGTCGCCGTCCTTGGCTCCGGCCTTCGCCGCTGGCGAGTCGGGCTGGACGCTGGTGACCAGGGCGCCGTCCACGTTCGGCAGGTCGAACTGCTTTGCCAGCTCGGGCGTAACTTCCGGTTGCAGCGACAGGCCGAGGTATCCGCGCGTGACTTTGCCTTCCTTGATCAGGCGGTCCATAGCGTAACGGGCCATGTTGAGCGGCACGGCGAAGCCTACGCCCTGGTTCCCGCCGCTGTGGCTGAAAATGGCCGTGTTGATGCCCACCAGCCGGCCCTCGGCGTCCACCAGCGCGCCGCCCGAATTGCCCGGGTTGATCGCCGCGTCGGTCTGGATGAAGTTCTCGTAGTTGTTAATGCCGAACCCGCCGCGCGCGAGCGCGCTCACAATGCCCATCGTGACGGTCTGGCCTACCGCGAACGGGTTGCCCACTGCCAGCACGACGTCGCCTACTTCGAGCTTGTCGCTGTCAGCGATGGTAATCGCCGGCAAGTCCTTTCCGACCACCTTCAGCACGGCGGTATCCGTCGCCGGGTCTGTGCCGACGATTCTGGCGTCGAACTCCTTCTCGCCGGAAGCCAGCGCAACCTTCACCTTCTCCGCCCCTTCAACCACGTGGTTCGCGGTGAGAATGTAGCCATCGGGCGTCACAATCACGCCCGAGCCGAGCCCTTGCTCACGGTGCGTGCGGGGATGGCTTTGGTCACCGAGCTCATCTCCAAAGAAGCGCCGCCACATGGGATCATTGAAGAACGGCAAGGCGCGTTCATGCACGGTCATGGTGGAGTAGATGTTCACCACGCTGGGGGTGACCTTCTTGATCACCGGTGCGAAGCTTGTGGCGGCCTTGACCTCCCGCCGCAAGGGCGAATCGTCAATCTTAAGCCGGGGCGGCGGATTGGTTCCCGCGGCCGCCTGGGTGGGCTTGGACCACGCTTCCAACGGGAGGATGGTTAATGCCGCCAAGCCGAGGAGGGCGGCGGCGCGCAAGGGGAGCAAAGGTGCTGTAATCCTAATCATGTTATTTAACTTCCGGCCATTCTGTGTTTCGGGCACCCCGGGAACCTGCCCTTGGGGGCCGCCCTTTTGAACCACCCAGCCTTCCATCCGTTCAAAGTTCCTCCTGCCGGGCCGGTTTGTCAAAAGGGAGACCAGCTTCGGCCACATCGTCACCGAGGCGCGAAGGCGCCTCGCGCAAAGACATGGGTGGGAGGTAATCCCCCGCTTTCTGACGTCGCCACCAGGCGCCAGTCTTTCGCCGCGTGGCAAAATCCGTGAAGTGATAATCATACACCACGGCGCGGATGTAGCGGGGCGGAGCCTTGGGAAAAGGATCGCGTTCGAGCAGGGCGAGCACGCTGGGCGAGCCTTGCAACAGGCGCACGCAGAAGTTCACCAGCCAGGGATTGCGCCGGTAATCGCTCAGGGCGGCGAACCACATCTGCCAGTCCAGCCGCGGCTGGTGGGGCTCGACGAACCGGGGACGCCGCTTCACGTCCCCGGGCTTGTATTTGAATTCGTAAGGCAGCCAGTCCACGCCGTTGTTGCTGCCTTCGATGATGATTTCCGGGCGCGTGGTGGTCATCACCGCGAACAGGCCGTAGCTGTTGAAAGTGCGAAACGGGCCTAGCCAGACGTAAGCCGCCAGGAATGGCCGGGGCCACGGCAGCATCTGCCGGGATAGGCTGCCCAGATGCATGAGGCCGATGGCGATCGAAACGCACGCCAGAGGGACGGTGATTTGCGGAGGCCACCTCCGAGGGTTGAGGGTTGAGGGTTGAGGGTTGAGGGACGGAAGGCACCGCGGCTTCCCCGGCAGGAATCGCCTGAGGGCGGCATCGTCCAACAACAACAGGCACAGGGCGATCGTGAGCAGGTTGAAGAAGCAGTAGTTGCCGGTCAGCATGATCAGCACCTGGAGAAGCACCAGCGCTCCGCAGGCAAAGCGGCGCAACCGGCGCGGCGCGAAGATCAGGAAGGGGACGACCAGCTCAATGCCGAACATGATCAGGGTGGAGGCCTTTTGGAACCCTGCCGGGAGCTGGTGCGCATACCAGGCGATCCACGTGGGCAGGGGCTGAGTCTCGTAATGGAAGCTCAGCGCCGTGAAATGGCGCCAGGCCGGGTCGCCGCTGACCAGCTTGACGCAGCCGGACTCGAACATGAGTTGGAAAAGCAGCCAGCGCAGCAGCCAGAGCACCAGGCGCGACGGCGGGGCTTCCCGGAACAGGCGCGGCCGGAGTTGCAGAGGCGCCAGGAAGATTGCCAGGAAGCCGGTTTGCAGCAGCAGAATGTCCCACTGGAAGCTAAGAAACTCGACGCACACGGTGCTCAACGAGAGATAGATGAGCCACAGCAAAAACAAGCATGGAGCAGGGGCGATGCCGATGATCAGGAGCACGGCCAGCGCGGTGCCGGCGGCGCACTGGAGTTTCAGGCAGGCGTCGCTCGAACTAATCCAGCACAGCGTAGGCACGAGGTGATAGCGATCCAGGCCGATTCGCTGCGCCTCTACCTGACGGTGGATCATCGTCATGGCTGCCTTTGCCGGGGTAATGCCCCGGCTGCCAACCAGGCCAATGATTTGGGTCCACAGCGACACAAACGCAATCAGGTAAATGAGGCCCAGCGACCGGAGGAAGACCCACCGCACGAGGAAATGCGTGGGCTGCTCAAGGTTTCGGCCCCAGCCCAGCCGCGTCAGCACCGAGAAGAACGCGCGATGCCGGGCGACTACGCCATAGCCGCATTCGGCAGCGTGGGCGAAGGCGGGCGAGTGGTAATACAAATCCAGGAGCCAGTGCTCGTGGGGCTTGTGCGCCAGCGCCCGGAAGACGGCCTCGGCCCCGCCAAAGACGGCGCCTTCCGGCTCGATGAGTTGGACGGCGGTTTGGAACTGGCCGCGCGGCAGCTCCGGGAACTGCGCGGCAATGCGGGGGTCCTGGAAGGGCAGGTAATCAACCTCTTCCCCGGTGGCGTGTTGCCAGCGGCGAATCCACAGCGAGCAGAAGTTGCAATCGCCGTCAAAGATCATCAGTGGCTTCGCCGGGGGCGCAGCTACTTGGAGAGCGGATCTCACACAGGAACTAATACCCCCGTTTGCAGGCCGACGCCACTTGGGGCGGCGTGCTTCTCGACATTCCCCGCGCCGTTGCTAAGTTCTGCTTGTGAGCTTTGTTGCCGAGTTTAATGCACTGCCGCTGGCCGCCTTGCTCGAGCGCTCGTTGAACGCTCCGCCAGCCGCGGCCCGAGCCAGTTTGGCCAGGGCTGGGCTGTCCCTGGAAGACTTCGCGCACTTGATCTCTCCAGCCGGGGCGGAATTGCTGGAGCCGCTCTCGCGGCGTTCGCAGCAGATGACCCGGCAACGGTTTGGCCGGGTGATCCGCCTCTTTGCTCCCCTGTACCTCTCCAACGAGTGCATCAATAACTGCAAGTACTGCGGCTTCTCGCGCGACAACCCAATCCTGCGCGTCACGCTGACGGTGGATGATGTCTGCCGGGAAGCGCGCGCGCTCCTGGCACAGGGGTTCCGCAATATTCTCCTGGTCTCCGGCGAGCACCCCAAGTTCGTTTCCAACGGCTATGTGGCTGACTGCGTGAGGGCGCTGCACCGCGAGGTGCCCAGCATCTCCCTCGAATTGGGGCCCATGGAAACCTCTGCATATCACCCCATCGCCCAGGCGGGCGCTGAGGGCTTGGTGGTGTACCAGGAGACCTACGACCGCGCTTTGTATGCGGACATGCACACCGCCGGTCCCAAGCGTAGCTTCGACTGGCGCTTGGAGACTCCCGAGCGGGCCTACGCCGCGGGCTTCCGCCGCGTCGGCATCGGCGCTCTCTACGGCCTGGGCGATTGGCGGCGCGAAGCCCTCTGTCTCGCCGCACATGCCCGCTACCTGTTGCGGCACTGCTGGAAGGCGCAACTGACCATCTCGCTCCCGCGCATCCGCCCTTGCGCCGGCGAGTTCCAGCCTCTTACCCACATGACGGACCGCGACTTGGTCCAATTGGTTTGCGCTTTCCGGCTGATGTTCCCTGACGTTGGCCTGGTCCTCTCCACACGCGAATCGCCAAAGCTGCGCAATGGCCTGATTCCGTTGGGCATCACGCTCATCAGCGCCGGCAGCCACACCGAGCCGGGCGGCTACACCGGCGCGGGCAAGGAGAAGCTCCATCACACCGAGCGCGGCAGAATAGTCGAGCTGGGCGCAAGCGAATGGGCCGCGGGCGCGAACGGAGGCACCCAGGCCACCGGCCAGTTCCAGATCGCCGATGAACGCTCCCCGCAGGAAGTCGCCGACGTGATCCGCCAGCTCGGCTACGAGCCGGTGTGGAAGGATTGGGATGCCGCATTGACTGCCTAGATGGAGTCCTCATTTGTTATCGCCAATGGGCAGCGGGTCGAGAGGCCCCTTCCCTGCTCCATCCAGGAATTCCTCGTGGCCCAGCAGCTCCTGCCGCGCAGCGTAGTGGTCGAGCATAACGGCGAGGCGGTTGCCCCGTCCGAATTCCCGCAGCGCCAGCTCCGGGCCGGTGACAGGTTGGAAGTCGTGAAGATCGTTGCCGGGGGTTGAGCGGGGGCGTTAGTGCGAAAAGGGTCGTCAACCATAGGTTCGCGTCCAGCGCATTATGGGGCTTGACAGATGGCTTGCAGGTGGCAGTCTCGCGACATGCCGAGGGCACTGCGAGTTGACTATCCAGGAGCCATATCACGTCATGGACCGTGGAGATCGGCAGGAGCGCATCTTCCTGGGTGGCGTGGACCGGCAGGACTGGCTGGAGACGTTGGCCGAGCCTTGCCAGAAAACCGGGTGGCCGGTCCATGCCTCCTGCCTGATGAGCAACCACTTCCACAGAAAGCAGGTGTCAGTCAGCGATAGCGCACAGAGCTCGAACCTAGCCCCCTTGGAAGGTGACATTTTCTTTGACTGACACCATTACAGCTCAGGGGAAGGCCGTGAATGTCCTGTTAACCAGTGTGGGCCGCCGTACCTACCTGGTCGAATATTTTCGGCAGGCTCTAGCGGGGCGGGGGAAGGTGTTCGCCGCAAACACGATTAGCGAGGTCCCGGGCATGAGCGTCGCCGACAAGGGGTTCGTGGTGCCGCCGGCCAGCGATCCCGGCTACGCGCAAGCCGTGCTCCGGATTTGCATTGACCACAACGTGCGGGTGGTTTTCTCCTTGCACGACTGGGAAGCGCCCTTTCTCGCTGCGGCTGCAGAACGGTTTCGGCAGCGGGGCATTGTGCTCGGGGTTTCCGACGCAGAGATTATAGAGCTCTGCCTCGACAAATGCAAAACCGGCGGATTCGCGCATGATCACGGGTTCGCGTTTCCGACTACGGTCACAACGCTTGCGGCCGCCAGAGAGGCTTTAAGCAGCGGTCGTCTGCGTTTTCCCCTGGTCATGAAGCCACGCCGGGGCCAGGGCTCGATTGGCCTGGATATCGTCGAAGAAGAGTGGGAGTTGGAGCTTTGTCATCGTCGGGGTTTGCGCAACTGCCTGCGGATGTCCAGCAATGGCCTGCTCGCCCGGGATGGCGACGAATCGCTGCTCATCCAGGAACATGTTGAGGGAACCGAGTACGGCCTGGATGTGGTCAACGACCTGGCCGGCCGTTTCGCCTGCTGTTTCGTAAAGCGCAAGCTGGGCATGCGCGCCGGCGAAACTGACGCCGCAGAAACCGTCAGCAGTGATCTCCTTGAAGCTTTCGGCCGCCGCCTGGGCGAATCGCTCCACCATATTGGGATGCTGGATGTGGACGTCATCCTCCGCAGGGATACCCCGTACTTGCTGGAGATGAATCCTCGCTTTGGCGGGCACTATCCCTTTTCCCACGCGGCCGGGGCAAACATCCCCGCCGCTCTCATCGCGTGGGTGTCGGGCGAACCCGTCCGAGCGGAGTGGCTCCGGGTGCAGCCGGGAATCAAATACTTCAAAGGCCTCTCCTTGATCAAGGCGCCGAGCGGCTTGTAGATTCGTCGGCGTGTTGCCTTGCGACCGGAATTGTCATGTCAACTATCCAAAAGCCCTCCACCCATCCGCTTCCGGCTCTCGCCATTCTTGGGGGAGCCCCGGCCTTTAGTGAACTCCTCCACGTCGGCCGGCCAAACCTGGGCAGCCGGGAGAAACTCCACCAGCGCGTCAACCGGATCCTCGACCGCAAATGGCTGACCAACAACGGGCCCATGGTCCGGGAGTTCGAGCAGAAGATCGCGAATTTCGTGGGAGTGAAACACTGCATCGCCATGTGCAATGCCACCGTGGCCCTGGAGATTGCGATTCGCGCTGCCGGGCTTCGTGGCGAGGTTATTGTTCCCTCCTATACTTTCATCGCCACGGCCCATGCTCTGCAATGGCAGGAAATCACCCCGGTCTTTTGCGACCTCGATCCTCTGACTCACAACCTTGATCCGGCCAAAGCCGAAGCGCTCATTACGCCGCGAACAACCGGCGTCATCGGCGTCCACGTCTGGGGACGCCCGTGCCCCATTGATGAATTGACCGCACTCTGCCACGAACGGAAGTTGACCCTGATGTTCGATGCCGCCCATGCGCTCGGCTGCTCCTACAAAGGCCGCATGATCGGCGGGTTCGGCCTGGCTGAAATCCTGAGCTTCCACGCAACCAAGTTCCTCAATACCTTCGAAGGCGGGGCCGTGCTTACCAACGACGCCGAGCTGGCCAAGAAGATCCGCCTGATGAAGAACTTCGGGTTTGCCGGATATGACAATGTCATCTACATCGGTACAAATGGTAAAATGACCGAGGTATGCGCCGCCATGGGCCTGACGAACCTGGAAAGCCTCGATGAGTTCCTGGCTGCCAACCAGCGCAACTATCATTGCTACCAGGCATGCCTGCAGGGCATGGACGGCCTGAGTTTGATTCAGTACGACGCCGGTGAGCGTTGCAACTATCAGTACATCGTGGTGGAGGTGGATGAAAGGCGCTTGGGCTTGAGCCGGGACCAACTGGTCGCCACGCTGTACGTGGAGAACGTTTTGGCCCGAAAATACTTCTGGCCCGGCTGCCACCGGATGCAGCCCTATGGCTCCTACTTTCCCCACGCCGGGCTCCTGCTGCCTGAGACTGAGAAGCTGGGCGCGCGCATCATCGTTCTGCCCACAGGCACTGCCATTGGTCCGGCGGAGATCAACACCATCTGCCGGATCATCCGAACAGCGGTCGCCCATCGCGAGGCCGTCTGCGAAGCCCTCGCCACGCATGCCCCCGTGCTCCGTCCCGTGCTCCCGTAGGCCGCATCCAATGCAAGTGCAGGTGTGAGTCCCGAGTGGCCCCTGGATACGACCTAAGGCCTTCTTTCCCAGTCGTTTACGTCGGGGCAGGCTGGATGCGGGGTGGCGCTTTCCCAGGGCGGCGGCCCCGGCGGCCTTGCCCTCCGCTTATAGCGCATTTGTCACATGAGCCCCCCTTGCTACGCTCTGGGGACTCCTTTCCGGGCGTTCTGGGGCCATCTGGGAGCATAAGAAGCCCATCCGCAGGCGTCTGCCCCCGACCCATGTATGCCGGCCCTTGGGGCTTGGTCTGGCAGGCCATTGCCTGGCCAGCGCCTAGACAGTGCCAAGACAGCACTAGG